>Ga0129307_1000472_pt1 | contig 62533 bp, 55 predicted proteins | sample P1105metagenome_FD_94437 | JGI IMG/M metagenome (GOLD analysis project Ga0129307, IMG submission 94437) | Capybara group fecal microbial communities from Wisconsin, USA - P1105 metagenome | ecosystem: Host-associated > Mammals > Digestive system > Large intestine > Fecal | place: USA: Wisconsin... | reverse complement strand
TTCGTCTCCAGCCCGGGCAAGGTGGTCGAGCGCGTCGGACGCGTGCTGTTCCCTGTGCTGCTGTGCATCGTCACGGCCGTGATCGTGCAGAGCATCGCCACGCCGATCGCGCCGCGCGTGCCGCCGGTGTTCAGCGAGAATGCGACGGTGCACGGCTTCCTCGCCGCCTACGCCGTGGGCGATCTGCAATGCGCGCTCACCTACGGGCTGGTGCTGGTGCACGGCATCGAGAACGCGGGCATCGAAAAAAGCCGCGTCAGCCGCAATCTGCTCGCCATCGGCGTGGTCGGCCTGGGGCTGCTGGGGCTGGCCCACTTCGGACACATGATCGCGGGCGCGAACACGGGCGGCACGATCCGGCTCAATCTCTCGGCGACGTATGTGCAGATGGTCGTGGTGCTGTGGGGCGCGCTCGGCGGCTCGATCTTCCTCGTCGCGCTGGCGACGGCTTCGCTCACGGCGACGATCGGCATCATCTCCTCCACGGGGTCGCTGTGGGAGAAGATCCTCGGCGGGCGCGCGTCGTACCGCACGATCTGCCTGCTCACCTGCGCGATGGCCTGCGCCGTCTCGATGAGCGGCATCGACGCGATCGTCACGCTGCTTTCGCCCGTCATCGACGCCTGCTACCCGGCCACGATCGCACTGGCGCTGTATTACGGCTTCTGGCCCAACTGGCAGTCGCCGCGCGGCCTTTTCGCTCTGAAATGGGCGCTGATCGCCGCCACGGCTCTGGGAACGGTCGGCTCGTTCCACTCGTATGTGAAGCTGCTGGGGCTGAACGCGCCGCTGTTTGAAAAGTTCTACGCCGCTTTGCCGCTGTCGCCGTGGACGATGAGCTGGGTCCCGTTCACGGCCGCCGCGTTCATCCTCGGCTGGATGACCGGCGCCAGGCATGATGCCGCGGCTCTATGACCGATACAAAAAAATCTCTCCGAAAGCGGCCTTTCGGAGAGATTTTTTGTGTTCAGCTCTTTGTTCGCAATTCTTCGGAGATGCGCTTAGCGGCGTCGATCAGGCTGTCGATGCCGCGGCTGACGACGCTGTCGGTGAGGCGGCTGACGGGGCCGGAGAGATTGAGCGCACCTACGGCGACGCCCTTCGCGTCGAGGATGGGCGCGCCCAGGCCGATGCTGCCCTGTCCCATCTCGTCATACGACACGGCATAGCCGCGGCGGCGGATCTCGACCAGCTTGTCGGGCGCACAGCCGTCTTCGGAGCGCAGCACGGCCGTCTGCACGCGCGGCGGCAGGAACGCCAGCAGCGCCGTGCCGCCTCCGCCGAGGGTGAGCGGCAGCTCCTCGCCGATCAGCACCGTCTGATGCAGCGGATGCGTGCTCTCGATGCGGTCGAGGCAGAGGCGCTTGAAATTGTGATACACGTACAGCGAGACGTTCTCGTTGAACTCGCGGTGCAGCTCGACCAGATACGGATGCACCAGCAGCACCAGATCAGAATGCCCGTCGACAAGATCGCCGAGTTTTTTCAGCGTCATGCCGGGAGAATATTTTTTGTTCTGCGGGTTTTTCGAGAGGAAGCCCTTTTCCGTCAGCGTCTGCGCCAGCCGGTAGGTGCTGGTCGTGTTGCGCCCGACGATCGCCGCGATCTCCGTCAGCGAGAGCTCGCGTCTTTCGCCTAGAAAGCAGAGGAGCACGTCCAGCCCGTGTTCAAGCGTTTTGGAAGCGGGCTCTGTGCCCTGAGAAGCCGTCATCGTGATGCGCTCCTTTCATCGTTGAAAATCAGCCGTGTCATTTTTTCAAATACGGCGGACAGTGTTTTCTATAATTGAAATTATAAAGGAACCGCCGCGAAAATTCAACATGGAATTTTGCGATAAAGAGACACCGATCAAATGAGCCCGATGAACTGCCGAGGGATCTCGTCATCCGGCAAGGAAAAGCGAAGAGGCACAGCGGGGCTATGGAGATGAGCTTCGGCGCAGCCAGGAGGCAAAAGGCCCGGCAGGGCGCGGGCGAATTCAACAGCGTCTCTGCAATTTTCGCTTGCCCGATGCGGGCAGATGCGCTATCCTTGACGGCAAAACGGCGCCGGCCCCACCGGCGCTTCAAAGGAGAGGAACTGAATGTCACGCACCTACCGCTATGAAGAACTGCTTTGCAAAACCGCCGCCGTGCTTCGCAGCTTCGGCTATTCGGAAGAGGACGCCGAGCTCACCGCCCGCGTGCTCGCCGAGGCCGAGGCGCGCGGAGTGCCCTCGCACGGCATCGGCCGGCTGAAGCTGTACCGCAGCTACATCACCGACGGCTTCGTCAAGCCCGGCGCCCGCCCTGAGATCGTCCACGAGACGCCCGTGTCGCTGGTGGTCGACGGTCATGACGGCATCGGCTACCCCATCGCCGACTTCGCCGTTCGTCACTGCATCGAAAAAGCCCGCGCCGTCGGTGTCGCCCTTTGCGCCGTGCGCAATACCAGCCACTACGGCATGGCCGGCGTGTGGGCCGAACAGTTCGCGCGTGAAGGCATGATCGGCATGACGATGACCACCACCAAGCCCAACGCCATGCCCACGCACGGCAAAACGCGCATGCTCGGCACCAACCCGATCGCCGTCGCCATCCCGGCCGAGGACGGCAGACCGTTCCTGCTCGACATGGCCACCACCACGGCCGCGTTCGGCAAAGTTCGCGTCTACGAGCGCCGCGGCAAGCCGCTGCCGGAAGGCTGGGCCGCCGACATGAACGGCCAGCCGATCACCGACGGCACGGAGTTTTTGCGCCAGTTCAACTCACAGCCCACTCACGGCGGCCTCGTCTTCCTCGGCGGCATGAGCGAGGAAACGGGCGGACACAAGGGCTACGGCCTCGGCCTGCTTGTCGAGCTGCTCTGCGCCGGCCTGTCGCTGGGCGGCTGGAGCTTCCACGCGCTGAACAAGGCTTCCGGCCGCGGCGCAGGCATCTCCAGCTTCTTCGCCGCCTTCCGCCTCGACCTGTTCGGAGACGAAGCCGCGATCCGCGCGCACATCGCCGGCATCCTCGACGAAGTCCGCCGCAGCGAGCCCGCCGACGGCCAGCAGCGCGTGTACATCCACGGCGAAAAGGAGCGCGAAGCCCGCGAACTGGCCATGAAAAACGGCCTCACGCTCGACGACGCCTCGTCGAACATGCTCGAAGAGCTGTACGCCGCCTGCGCCAACTAAAAAACATCACGTTCAAAAGCGGGCGGCAGGCGGCTTTGCAGAGGCGGAACAGCATTCGCCCGAAATTTCACAAATTGATGCTTGATTTTTCCCGCCCGCGGGTGTATTTTTAGATACAGGAAAAAGTTTTACCAAAAGATGAAAAGCACCGCAAAAATTTCCTTTCAAAGGAGCGAGTTTCCATGTCCACCATCGGCAACCGTATCTTCACCAAGTTCACCCGCGCTACCAAGGAACAGGTCGAAGCCTTCAAGGGCATCCCCTCCAGCAACATCAACGACGAGATGAACCGCCTGTTCAACATGAACGAGAACATCCGCCTGCTCAACCCCGAGACGAGCAAGCAGCTGCTCGGCACCGCCTTCACCGTGCGCGTCCCCATGGGCGACAACCTCTTCTTCCACGAGGCGCTCGACCGCGCCCAGCCCGGTGACGTCATCGTCGTCGAGGCCGGCGGCTACTGCAACCGCTCGCTGGCCGGCGAGATCATGATGAAGTTCGCCCAGTACAAGGGCATCGCCGGCATCATCGTCGACGGCTGCATGCGCGACGCTGACGCCCTCAGCAAGATGGAAATGCCCATCTACTGCGTCGGCATCACGCCCCAGGGTCCCTACAAGAACGGCCCTGGCGAGATCGGCACGCCCGTCGCGGTCGGCGGACAGGTCGTCTTCCCCGGCGACATCCTCGTCGGCGACGCTGACGGCATCGTTGTCATCCACAAGGCCGACGCCGACCTCGTGGCCGAAGTTGCCGCCAAGAAGAAGGCCAGCGAAGACAAAGTCTTTGCCAAGATGGACAACCGCTGGCAGGACTACGCCGAATCGCACCTCGCCAGCACGGCCAAGCGCTTTGCCGGCCGCGAGCCCGAGGTCGTCGAGGACGATTTCTGCAACAAGTACGGCAAGTAAAAAAACACACACAAAAACAGGCTCTCCCCTCGCGGGAGAGCCTGTTTTTTGCGTGCATTTTCTGCCCAAACTAAATGAGCGCCGGGGAAATTCCCCAGCGCTCATCAATGGTTATGATTACTAATTATTATCATGCAGGTCTTTGATCTTCTGCCACAGGTCTCGCTCGCGGGAAGAGACGTCTTTGGGGATGACGATCTCGATGCGGGCGAACAGGTCGCCGCGCAGGGTGCCGCCGCGCATGGGCAGGCCGCGGCCGTGCAGGCGCAGGCGGGTGCCGTTTTGCGCACCGGCGGGCACTTTCACCTTCACCGTGCCTTCGGGCGTGCTCACTTCGGCCGTGCCGCCGAGGACGGCGTCCCACGGGGCCACGCGTGCGCTGGTCGTGAGGTCGTAGCCGTCGATCTGGAAGCGCGAGTCGGGCTCGATGTGGACGACGACGTACAGATCGCCGTTCTCTCCTCCGCCCATGCCGGGACCGCCCTGGCCGCGCAGCTTGAGCCGCGAGCCTTCGCGGATGCCGCGGGGCAGGTTGACATCGATCGTGTGCGTTCCGCTGTCGCCGCTGACGGTCATCTGCCGCTTGAGGGGCGCGGCCAGCACGTCGGCCAGCGAAAGGGTGACGCGCACTTCGCTGTCCTGCCCGCGGGCTGCGCGCCGGCCGCCGCGGCCGAAAATGTCGCTGGCGGAAAAGCCGCGTGAGGAGCCCCGCGCGCCCATGTTGCCGAACAGGGTCTCGAAGAAGTCGGAAAATCCGCTGCCGCTGCCGCTGCCGCCAAAGTCCATGTGCACGCCGCCGCCCGGGAATCCGCCAAAGCCCTCGAAGCCGCCGCCCTGGCCGCCGAACTGCTGAGCCTGCTCCCAGTTGGGGCCGAGGGTGTCGTACTTCTGCCGCTTTTCGGGGTCGTGCAGCACTTCATACGCCTCGTTCACGTCCTTGTACTTCTGCTCCGCGCCGGGCGTCTTGTTGACGTCGGGATGATACTTCTTCGCCAGCTTGCGGTAGGCGCTCTTTATCTCCTGTTCAGTGGCGGTCTTCGACACGCCGAGGATTTCGTAATAATCTTTGTAGGCTACGCTCATAGCCAAACCACCTCCGTTGGTCAGACGCTATCGTTTAACCAAAGCTGACCATATTATATCTGACTGACTTTTCTTTGTCCAGTGGGATGAACGGAAAAGTTTTTGCCGCGGGCGCAGCATGCTTTTTGGACAAAGCGCACAGGTTGCGGTAAAATCGGAGTGAAAGAAACTGCATGCACTTTTGGAGGAACTCGCATGGAATTCTGGAAGATCAACGGCAACGGCAACGATTTCGTCACGATCGAGACGCTGGCATCTCCGCTCTCCTCGGCCGAGCTGGCCGCGGCCGCACGGCGGCTGTGCCGGCGGCGGGCATCGATCGGCGCTGACGGTCTGCTCGTGGTGGAGCCGTCGGGGAGCGCTCATTTCAAGATGCGGCTGTTCAACGCCGACGGTTCGGAGGGCGAGATGTGCGGCAACGGCGCGCGCTGCATCGCCCGCTTCGCCTACGAGCGCGGCATCGCGCCGGCGGAGATGTCGTTCGAGACGCTGGCCGGACTGATGCATGCCCGCGTCGAGGGGCGCTTCGTCGAGATCGACCTTGGCGAATACAGTTTTGAAAACGGATGGATCGACCGCGAGCTGACGATGGACGGCGCGCATTTCCGCTCCTGCTTCCTCTGGGTGGGCGTGCCGCATCTGGTGCTGTTCGGTCACGATGAGCTGAGCCACGAAGACAAAGTCCGCATCGGACGAGCATTTCGCAACAGTTTTGATCTGTTCCCGCAGGGAACGAACGTGAGCTTTGCCCGCCCGGTCGACCGCAGCGAGGTGGAGGCCGTCACTTACGAGCGCGGCGTCGAAGACCTGACCGACTCATGCGGCACGGGCTGCACGGCGGTGGCGCTGAGCGCGTCGCTGCTGTTTGGCATGAGCAGCCCGATCGAGGTGCACAATCCCGGCGGCACGAACCGCATCACGTTCGACCGTCTGGACGAACAGAAGTTCCGCGCCCGCCTGGGCGGGAACACTTCAGTCGTGACGAAGGGCGAAGTGGGGCCCGACGCGTAGGGCCGTTTCTGATGGGGCACCTGTTGGAAGGAGGAATCATCCATGCCCGACAAACGCGAACTTTCGAAGGATGAGCAGGATCTGCTGCGCGACGCGCCGCTTCCTGCCGGCGAGGATGAACTGATCGTCGACGACGACTGGGCAGAATTCCGCAAGATGACGCCCGAGCAGCAGAAATGGGCGCTCATCCAGCTCCAGCTCGACCGCGAGCAGAAGTATATCGAGAGCATTTTTACGCCCGAATAGGATCCGAGGTCGTGTTTCTCATGGAACATTTTTTCAAAGCGCTGTCGTACTCGCGCGACGGTTTCTGTTTTCTGGTGAAGGAAACAGCGTTCCGTCAGGAGCTGCTGATGCTCGTCCTGGCGCTTCCGCTCGTCGCCTGGCTCAAAGGCGCACAAAGCGTGCTTGAGACGCTGCCGTGGGGGCTGCTCGTGCTGATCGTCGAAGCGCTCAACACCGGCATCGAAAAGACGGTGGACCTGTGCTCGCCGCAAATCCACCCGCTCGCCAAGGCCGCCAAGGACGTGAGCAGCTTCGCCTGCGGCACAGCCATCGCCGTCTTCATCTTCGTCTGCGCGCGCACGCTCTTCTTTTAGCAACGCTCGTCAGCTTCAGTTTCATAGGAAAATCAGTGTTTTTCTCATCACTGTTTCGCGCTCCCTAAGAGGATCGCGATGCCGTGCCGCATGGCCGGAGGCCAGCTGCCTCCGGCTTTTTTGTGAAAGGAGTGAAAAACTCTGTGAAAGTGCGTCACCTTCTCGCAGTGCTGTGCCTGCTGCTGGTCGTCGTCATGCCGGCGAGCGCCAGGCCGCGCTTCAGCCGCAGCCATCCTTCCATCGGCGTCGTCTTCGCCACCGGCAGCGACGATTCCATGTACACGTCTGCAAAGGCCGGCATCACGCGCGCTCAGAGCGATCTACGCGTCCGTCTCACCAGCTATCTGGCCGGCTATGATCCATCAAAGTATGAGCAGGCAGTGCGCGATGCCGCCTCGCAGAACAGGCTCGTCGTCGCCGTCGGCAGCAATCTGAACGACATCGTGACCAAAGCTGCGGACGAATATCCGGACGTCGATTTCGTCATCATCGATGCCAAGAGCCCGCACCCCGAAGTCGCCTCCGTCGTCTTCCATCAGTGCGAAGCCGCGTATCTGGCGGGCGTCCTCGCCGCGCGCATCACCGGCCGCATCGCCGCAGGCGCTCCCGGCTCCCCGCGCAAGGCCGGCATCATCCTTGGCGACAACGGCGCCCGCGCCCCCGTCATGCTCGACTTTCTGGCCGGCTTCACGCAGGGCGTGCACGACACCGATCCCCGCGTCGAGGTGCTTCAGGCCAGCGTGCAGTCGTGGAACGACCGCGAGAAGGCGAAGAAGATCGCTCTCGATATGCGCAAACGCGGCGCGCGCGTGATCTTCCAGGCAGCCGGTCTGTCCGGCCTCGGCGTCATCGACGCCGCGTTCGAAGACCGCTTTTACATCATCGGCGTGGACGAAGCGCAGGAGAAGCTGGCGCCCGGCTTCGTGCTCACGGCGGTGCTCAAGAACTTTGACACGGCGCTGTACGACATGATCTGCGCCAAGTACGAGGGGCACCTGCGCCGCGGCTCGACGCAGGCATACCGCCTCTGGAACCGCGGCGTCGGCCTGTCGTGGACGACGAACTCGCTGCTGCCGGAGGACATGCGCCGCGAGCTTGAGGGCGTCAGCTACCGCATCATCGACGGCCAGATCAAAGTCAACACCGCTTACGACAGCAAGGGATTCTTCAAAAAAGGGCTGAAGCCCATCCCGGCGGGTATCACGGTTGCTCACCCCTAGGAGAACGCGCTCGTCAGCCTCTGCGTAATGTAAATAAAAGGCTTTTTTCTAGGAAATCGCTAATTAAATTCCATTATGCAGAATTGAACGAGCGCACAGGAAACCTGAGAAAATGCGTCAGATCCGAAGAAACCTGTCCGCAAGAGGCTCCGGAGGCGTACTTTTGTACGTCGGAGGAACCCCTCGGACAGCGTTTCGCAGGAGATGACGTATTTTATCAGCGTTTCCCTAGCTTCAGCAGCAAGCGTCAGAGTATATGAGAGTCGTACCAGTCGAAATCATTTCCAGCAGAAAGAAAGGGAATTATATGGATCTCAACACACTGTTCAAAGTTTGCGGCGGCATCGGCCTGTTCCTCTTCGGCGTCAAGCTGATGAGCGGCGCGCTCCAGGACCTGGCCGGCGACAAGATGCGCACGCTGATCGCCTCGCTCACCAGCTCGACGATCAAGGGCGCGTTCGTCGGCGCTATCGTGACGATGGTCATCCACTCCAGCGCCGCCACCACGATCATGGCCGTCAGCTTCGTGCAGGCCGGCATGATGACGCTGAAGCAGGCGCTCGGCGTGATCATGGGCGCCAACATCGGCACCACCGTCACGGCGCAGATGGTCGCCTTCGACGTCAATCAGCTGGCGATGCCGCTGCTCGGCGTCGGCATGGTGCTCGCCGTGTTTGGACGGTCCAAGCGCCAGCGCTACATCGGCAACGGCATTTTCGGCTTCGGTCTGCTCTGCCTGGGCATGGAGACGATGCAGAGCGCTCTTGCCTTCCTGGCCGACAAAAAGGAATTCTTCGCCGTCTTCGCCCAGCATCCCATGCTCTGCGTCGCCGCCGGCACCGTGCTCACCATGATCGTGCAGTCGTCCACGGCCACCGTCGGCCTCACCATCGCCATGGCCACGCAGGGTCTGCTGCCGCTTCAGTCGTCGATCGCCATCCTGCTGGGCAACAACCTCGGCACCACCGTCACCGCCGTGCTCGCCGCGCTCAGCGCCTCACGCCCCGCCAAGCAGGCCGCTGCCGGACACGTGTTCTTCAACCTGGCCGGCGTGCTGCTGTTTTTGCCGTTCCTGCCGCTGTTCACGCACGTGATCGAAGCAGCCGGCGGCGGCATCGCCCGTCAGCTGGCCAACGCCCACACCATCTTCAACGTCGTCAACACCGTCATCCAGCTGCCCTTCGCCGGACTGATCGCCAGCCTGATCCAGAAGCTCATCCCCGCGACGACCGAACAGCTCTACTCCGGCGCGCGGTTCCTCGACGAGCGTCTGCTCGACACCGCGCCCGCCGCGGCCGTCCACGCCGTCAGGAGCGAGCTGGTCGAGATGGGCTCTCTGACAGAGAAGATGCTCGGCCTCGTCCATGCCGCGTTCTTTGAAAACGATGCCTCCGCCATCGAAAAGCTGAACCAGATTGAAGAGGGCGTCAACGATCTCACGCGCCGCATCGCCGACTATTCTGCAAGACTGTGGCGGCGCCACCTGTCGTCGGGCCTGTCGCGCCTGCTGGAATACTTCGTCAACGGCAGCAGCGACTACGAGCGCATCGGCGACCACGCCAAGAACCTGATGGAGCTGCGCGAGTACATGACCGATCATGAACTCGCCTTCTCGCCGCAGGCCATGAGCGAATTTGACGGCATGCTCACCCTTGTGCGGCAGATGGTGGAAAAATCCACGCAGGCGCTGAACGGCGAAAATCTTGACCTCGCCCACGAAGTGGCCGGAGTGCTCGAAGAGCGCACTGACGCCATGGAAAAATCCCTGCGCCACCTGCACATCCAGCGCCTCAACGAAGGCCTCTGCGCCCCGGCAAGCGGCGTGATCTTCATCGACATCATCACCAACCTCGAACGAATCGGCGACCACGCCACAAACGTGGCCGAGATCATCCTCGCCATGCACGGCGAAAAGACCGGCGCCGAAGTCCCCGGCTCGTACTGATCCAGTCCTCTCCCGCCAGCTCGTTCGGAGGACGCTTCAGCAGCAAGTCAGACGCTGCGCCGTAATCAAGCAAAGATGTTCGCTGCATTTTTTCTAACTCTTCCGTGGAAAGGAGAAAACCAAATGAGAAAAATCCTGCAGGTATTCGTGCTGCTCTTCCTTTGCACCTCTCCGGCTTTTGCGTGGAACATGAAGATCAAAATCGGCGCCATCAGCTACGAGGCAAAATCTGACGGCAGCGAGATCCGCTACATGTCTGGCGGAAAAATCGTCGGCACCGCGGCCAGGCTCGGCGACAAGACCATTTTCCGCAACAGCTCAGGCCAGGAAATCGGCTCCCTTGCCCCGCTGGGCGAAACGTGGTATTTCAAGGATGCCAGAGGCCTGGAGATCGGCAGCGCCGTTCGGCTTGGCAACGACATCGTCTATCGGGACGCCCGGGGGGTCATGAATGCTGGCAGTTCATCCGTCAGCGGCTGGAGCACGACCTACCGTGACGGTCAGGGAGCAGTCATCGGCGAGGCAGACACGACCGACATGCCCCTGCGCCCTGTGCCGCTGGAGGCCTGGCTCATTGAACAGTCCATACCGTCGGTATGCCTGACGCTCATCACCAATGTGATCATGGATAAGCCTGCGGCCGCCGCCGGCTTGCGCGCGGGCGATCTTCTCATCGGCTGGGAAGGCCGGGACTGGACCGTTTTCGACGTCCAGAGCGCCAACCCTAAAAACATGCTGAGCAAAGTCGCCGAAGAGCTCCGAAAAACGCGCGACATCCAGGATCAGGTCATGATCGTCTATCGCCCCGCCCAGGGCGAGAACGGCATGGCGAAGGGCACGATCATGAAGCTCCGTCCCATGCCCGCCGGTAGCAAGGGATATTTTTACAGCATCCTTGAGAACGGTCCGACATTTATCCGCAGAAATTCCATCAATTATTCCGAGCAAATCAAAAAACTGTATCTGTCAGGCGCTTTTGAAAATGCGCCTGCTTTCGCCGCGCCTGATCCTGCCTCATATAAAAAAGATCCCCGCGACGTGCCCGGAGCCCATCAGGAATTGCGCGACTGTATCATGAACGACGGCAGCTCACGGATCGGCTGGTACTGGGTACGCGATAAGGACGGCGCGACCATGAGCGGACGCGAGATCAGCGCCGCCCTCGAGAAGGCTGCCATGGAAAAGCAGCCGCGCGTCACCATAACTTCTTATCCGGGCGCAAAAATATTCCTTTCCACCGTGACTGCCCAGGGAAACGGTGATCCGAACCTGAACTCCTCGTATAAATTTATCGGTCAGGCTGACGAAAACGGCGTTTTCCGCTGGAGCGGGAGCGAAATCTACGTCCTGCCGCTCGGCTCGAAAGGATTGGCCTTTTACGCCTCCGTTTCCAACGTGAGCATGGAAGCGATCAACAATCATCCCATGATCACGTCGCTGCCGCCGAACACCAACCCCGCGGTGCGCAGCGCGATGATCAATCAGGTCAGAACCATGCTTACGGCCATGTCCGGCGGCAAACCAGAAATAAAGTTTGGCTACGTGCCCATCGAAGAGGGCAAAAATCAGTATACGCTGAAATAGCCCACCTTGAACCTTTCGTGTTGCAGCTCAAACGAGGTGAGGTCGAACAGCCAGATGGAGACGCCCCTGCGAAAACTGTATTAGAAAAACACGCAATAAGCGCCCCGCGACGTTCCATGTGGAACGTCGCGGGGCGCTTTGTATGCGGGCGGTTATTTTTCGATGGCAGGAGGCACTGCATCCTTGACGCGTAATTTATTTTGCATTACAATCGACGCAGCAGGAGGCGATCATCATGGGAAGCGCAACGATCAACGCACGGATCGACCCTGAGCTGAAGCGGGACGCCGAAGCGATCTTTTCGCGGATCGGGCTCTCGACCAGCCAGGCGATCAGGCTGTTTTACAAGCAGACGATCCAGGCTAGGGGACTGCCGTTCACGCCGACGTACAATTTGCCCAAAGAAACGCTCGAAGCCATTCGCGAGGACCAGGAAGACCGGCTGACCGAAGTGACTTTGGACGAACTGCGCGAGATGTTCCATGCGAAAGATTAAGCATTCAACAGCTTTCAAACGCGATGTGAAACGAGAGAAGAAGGGCCGCTATCGGGAAATTTTCGACACGGAGCTCGAAAAGATCGTCAATACGCTCGCCAATGACGCTTTTCTTGACGAAAAATACTACGACCATGCTCTTCATTTTAATTTTGAAGACTACCGGGAGTGTCATATCCGTCCTGATCTGATACTCCTCTACCGCAAGACGGATGAAGAGATACACATCCTCCGCCTCGAGCGCCTCGGCTCGCACCGACAGGTCCTTGGGATCGAATGAACTGCCCGCACAAAGCGCCCCGCGACGTTCCATGTGGAACGTCGCGGAGCGCTTTGTGCGGGCGGTTATTTTTTTTCTGTGACGAGGGCGATGCGCTTGCTCACGATCTTGCCGCGCTCGCCCTTGGTCGTGCCGAGCGTTTTGATCCAGCCGGCTTTCGTCAGGTCGTTGAGGGCGCGGGCCACGTTTTCGCGCTTCTGGCCCAACAGCTCCGCCAGCTCGTCGATGACGATCACTCCGCCTGTGCGCGACGCCTGCCAGCGGAACAGGATCATCCATACGAACTTGCTCATCGTCCGCGGCTTCATCGCCCCGTACCAGACCAGCAGCGCAGGATCAATCTCCGGTGCGCTCGCCGCCGCGGGCGCTGCGGGCCTTTCCGCTGTCACGGGCGCCGGAGCTTCTGCGGCCGGTTCATCGGAATTGATGCTGACGATCTGCGCCAGCGCGGCTTCGACGTCTTTGCCGAGCTGGAACGGCTTTTTCTTTTTGGACATGTACGGCTCCTTTCTGGAAAAACACTGACTCATTCACATGATTACACGTTGACGAGTGCCGGAGAACGCTGAAAAAGCGCCTGAGGCGCCGACTGTCGCGCTCCCCTAGTGCGAGAGCACCTGGAGCGCCAGGTCGTGGAACGTGCGCACAGCGTCCTCTTCCTTGCGCGGATCAAGCGCTTCGAATCCCGTGTAATTGTTGTAGCTGTCGGCGATCGCCGCGCGGCGCGGCACCTCGTACAGGCGCAGGCTGCTGGCAGCAAGCTGCTCGCTGATCGTGTCGCGGATGTTGCGGTCGAGCGACTGGCGCTTGTCGTAGCGCGAGAAGATCACGCCGTAGATCTGGAGCGCGCGGTTGCGGTCCTTGTAGCGCTTCACCGTCTGCGAGAACTGGATGAACGTCTTCAGCGACTGGCGGCTGGGATCGAGCGGCATGAAGATGCCGGAGCTGGCCATCAGCGCGTTGCGCAGCGCCAGCGTGTCCGAAGGCGGCGTGTCGAGCAGGATCAGCGAGTAGCCGCCGGCTGCGTTCTCCAGATACCAGGCCAGATGATCTTCCAGCCGGTCGTCGGCCGTCGGCGCCACCTCCGCCATCGACGGATGCGCGGCGATCAGGTCGATGCGGGGATAGCGCGTGTGCTGGATCAGCTCGGGCCCGGGGAACGGATAGGGCTCGAACAGCGCGCGCAGGCTGCGCTCAGGTGAAACAGGCGCGCCTTCGAGGAAGAAATCGGTGGCCGAGCCCTGCGGGTCGGTATCGACGACCAGCACACGCCCGTCAGCGGCCGCGTCGTCCCAGATCTTCTGCAGCGCCGTCGCCAAAAAGCAGGTGATCGTCGTCTTGCCGACGCCGCCTTTGAGCAGCGAGACGACGACGCGCTTCTGCCGAAACGGCGGCAGCTCGATGCGCGTCTGAGCACCAGAAGCAGGCGGTTCCGCTTCCGCCTCCCCTTCCGGCGCGGGCGGTTCAGCCGGTGCGCTTTCAGCGGGCTCCTCCGGCACGGGAGGCGCCTGATGAGGCTCGTCGGCGGCCGGCGGCGTGCCGGGATCGGGCGTCGGTTCGGTATCAGCATCACCAGGTTCGTCAGGCGCGCCTGCTCCGCCCGGCTCCGCCTCGGCTGTTGCAGCCGGTTCCTGTTCGGCCGCTTTGTCAGCCTCTTCATGCGCCTCAGCGGCAGGCGATGCTGTCGGTCCGGCAGACTCTTCGGATGGAGCCGCCTCGGCCAGCGCTGATGCGGCCGTACTTTCAGGCGCGTTCTGGTCCACTTTGACAAGCGCGGCCGGAGGCATTTCCACCTTCACCAGCGCCGCGGACGCGGGCGGCTCGGCCATCTCAAGGATCAGCGGAACGATCTCGCCCATGTGGCTGGCAAAATCAGCTTCGTCGTCGACATCCGCAAACGCAGCACCGTCTTCGGCCCCCAATGCCGCGGGAGCTGTGTTCAGTGCTTCATCCTTCTCAGCAGCAACCGCGCCTGTTCCGGCTTCGGGAGCCTCCGCTCCGGGCGCTTCCGCCGGCGCGGCTTTGAAAAACGCGAGAATCCTGTCAAGCAAAGTCATACATCATCACCGTCCGCTCATCATAAGATAGCTTAATTATAGTACATTTTGAGAAATTTTAGAAGCGTTATTTTTTGATTTCCTATAAAAAAAGCCCCTGCTGCAAATAAAAAATCATCGCAGCAGGGGGTAGTGATCGCTTTTTGCTTGTACGGCTGACACGAACATATAGGAAGCGAAGAAGCCACATGCTTTGAAACTTCTCCGCCGTCCACGTTTACTGCTGTTTTGCCTTGTACGCCGCGATCCGTTTGGCGACGTTGGCCTTGATGTTGCTGTAATAGAACGTGTAATCGTTTTCGTGCCGTGCGCCCGGTCCGAAATACTCAGCTGTGATTTTTGCCAGCTCTTCCGGCATGGGGTCGGGCGGTGCGCTGGTCACGACGGTGCCGCGCGAGAGGACGATCTGCGCGTCGGCACCGATGTCGCCGATCTCGGGCACGCCGGTTTTCTCATTATCGACGAGCGAGCCCAGGTTCTCACTGGCAGGCGCGTAAGTCTCATCCAGCTTCCAGTTCAGCGGGTTGATGCTGATCGCGCCCGGGAGCAGCACGGCGGTCTTGACGCTGCCCTCGACGTTCTCCTTGCCCTCGGTGTTCCAGCTGACGATCACGCCTGTGTCGGTCTCCCCTGTTGCGAATTTCAGGTGCGGGAAGGCGGCGAGATCGTCTTTGGTGACGGAGTAGCCGATCGCGTAGGCAGCGATCATGCGGCTGTAATACTCAGGATGCTCCTTAAAGTATTTTTTCAGCACCAGTCTGGTCAGCCCCGAGCCCTGGCTGTGTCCGGCGATGATGAACGGCCGGCCGCCGTTGCAGTTTTTGAAATAATAGTCCAGCGCGGCCGTGATGTCGCCGTAGGGAAACTTCGAGATGGCCGCGTCAATGTCGCCGGTCTCGAGCCACGATTTTTTCATGACTCGCATTCCGGCCTGACGGTAGTAGGGCATGAACACGTTCGTGGCTTCCTCGTAGACGGTCGCGTGATAGACGTATTCTTCAGCAAAGCCCTCCCGCATCTCTTCGTTGTCGAGCGAGGCATATTCGGGCGAATCCTCTTTCAGGCTGCCCATGATGTAGGCCGTCGAGTTGATGTAGAACGTGTCGACGTCCTTTGTGATCGCTTCGGGGAACTTGCACCAGCTCGATCTCTGCGAATAGTCGGGAGCTTCCCCCGCGGCCTGTGCCGCGCCGGCTGCCAGCGCGGCGGCCATAACAGCACCCATCGCCAATACAAAAACGTTCTTCATTTTATGTATTCCTTCCTGTGCAGTGTTAGAAAAATACCCCCTCAGGCTTCGAGGGGGCTCTGATCGCGTTTCCTTAGTCCAGCTTAAAGTCATAATGCTTGGAGTAATCCTCCTGAATGACCAGGCGCAGCGTCTTGTTCACAAGGTCATACACCGACGTGTGCCAGGTGTGCCAGAAGTTGTTGGGCTGGATGTTCCTGTCGTGCAGCTTGTAGGTGTCAAAGCCGTACTGCATGGCCGCCTTGAAATCCATAGGCGTGTTGGCGATCGTCAGCGCGCCTTCGTTGTACTCCGTGTACCAGAACGGCGTCGTGTCGGCCTCATACGCCTTGGTGTACTTCACGCGCTCCATCAGGTGAGCCATGCCTTCGGCGGATTTTCCGCCCTCCGCGTAGTGCTCCCTGAGGATGGCGTAACGCTCGACACCGCAGGCATGAGGCGTAAGGATGGGGAAGCCCTCATAGACCTTGCCCACAACCTTCTGTCCCGCCTTCGCGATATGCCTGGCGTAAGCCGTGTCGGGCGCGTAGTTGACGTAGAAATTCGTCATGATGTTTTCGGTGTCGTTGCGGGCGACAAGCTCGCCGTCGATGCATTCGATGATATACGTTTCCTTGGCGTCGGAGAGCATCCAGTGAAGCCCCCACGTTCCGTAGCCGCCGTAGATGTCCATATCCTTCAGCAGCTCGACGCCATGAGCGGCGGATTTAGCATGATCGAGAACATAGCGGACGACGGCGACGGCATGGATGCGCGGCTTGCCGTAATTGGTCGACAGCAGCGTGGCGAAATCCATGTCGATGGCGGGCGCGACGTTGCAGTTGATGGCCACGCCGTTTTCGTTGATGCCGTCAAACGTTATGTTGGGCATGGCGAGGAAATCAGCTTCCGACACCTTGTCGACCCCATTGGATTTCAGCGTGAGGATCGCCGCCAGACCAATGCTGGCAAAACGGCCCTCAGACTCCTTTGCGGCAACCTTGATCACAAACTCCGGAACGTCCGAGTAATCCAGATCCAGATTGCGGCCGTAGAAGTTTCCGTTGCGCACGGCAGAGCACGCAAAGCCCGTTTTGACCTCTTCGCCCGTCGTCAGGTCGACCGCGTAATCGGAGTACTCCATGTAGTACAGGTAATCAGCCAGCTTTTTGGGCGCTGTGTAGGTGGCCGCCGCCGCAGCAGCGGCCAGCGATAGAACGAGAAGCAGCGCTCCCGTCACAGCACAAACGCGAGAACGACTTTTTGCGTTGTTTTTCATATAACAACACTCTCCTTATATGAGATTTCTTTAAAGCTATCATAAGAAAAATCAAACGTCAATCGAAAAACAGCCCACAGACCGTGGTGTGACAGATTGGAACCCCCTTTTGCCCCCGGTTTTGCCTTTTTTTGGGCATCCGGGTTTTGAAAATCAAAAGTCAACGTGTCACTATTCGGATCATTGGCTGTTGCTGACATCATTTCTTTTCGCAGCGGCCCCCTTCTGGCAACGAAAAAGGCGGCCTCGCATTGTGGTCGCCTTAAAAAAAACTATTTCTTGTTTTTGCCGTACTGAAAGCCGCTCACAGCTCCGGCAGCAAAGACAAAAATCATCTTTGCCACGTCTTTGACAAATTCGCCTTGCCCGATAAACAGCGCGAAAGCCATGAACACCAGCACGAAAAGCACCACGGCCCCGCTGAAGTAGAACGTATTGCGCTGCTTCAAGATCTCGTGCTCGCGGGCATTATGAAGGTCGGCGGCCTGCGCTTCTAACGTTTTCTGCGCATACTCAAAACCGCGTTTATCCTGCTGCTGACGCAACGTCAGCTCTTTTTCCCGCAAATCAAACTCGCGCGTCTGATTTTCGAGAAAACGGTTAAACTGCTCAGGCGTCGGCTGCCAAACTTCGTTTTCTTGGCTTTGCTGCAACTCGCCGCTCATCGTGCACCATCCGCGAACTTATAAAACGGGCTGTGATACGTCACGCGAATCCCGCCGCTGATATGCGAATCCCCCAAGCGCGGCGGCACGATCTCCGACTGCTTGATGTTCGCTCGGTTCGTATTGTAGAGCTTGATATACTCCTCTGGCGTCAGGATTTCAGAATCAACGCACATCAAATCAACGTAGTTTTTCATATCACACTCCCCTTTCCTCCACGCTCATTATAGCACAGCGGGAAGAGCGAAAAAAAGGCGGCCTCGCGGGAGGTCGCCTTTTTTCGCTCTTGATTAAAAACAATGCGATGATACGCTGGAGGAGGACGTCCCCGATGCAGCGGCCAGTTTTTCGTACAGCTTGAACAGCTCGGCCACGCATTCGGCCTCGGTCTGATTTTCAGGAAAGCCGTAGGCGGCGGCCACAGCGCGGTCGTTTTCGCGGTGAGCGGCAAGAAGATCGGTGAAGATGGTCCTCATCTTTTTCTCCGAATACATATCGGCATAGCTGCTGCGGGGATGCTGAGCGCGGACGTCGAGGATCTTCTGCGCGGTCTGCTCGATCGTCATCTTTTGCTCCGGAGTCGGCTTCGGCCACGGAAAGTTGTTGTAAACAATCTTAATTGAATAGTCATATCTTGTTTCGAGTCGCCCGCAAACAGCGCGCATCCAAGCCATATGTATAAATGAAGTAAGCACACCGAAGTGATACAAACTTACATGCGGCATAAGGCGGAGTTTATTGCTACAGAGCACTGAATCATCCATATAGCCTATAGGAACGTACATTCTCTTCTCAGAAGAAACTTCAGGGATGACAATGTAATTTCCTTTCGGCATGTTCTCCGTTTGAAAATGTGTTGGAGTGTCAGCAAGTTTTAAGGTTGACGCTCTTTTACTCTGAAGTCTAAACTTTCGCACCGCGTCGATCCGCTCAATACACAGCGGCATGTGCGCCAGGTCATCCGGCGACGCTTCGCCAAGCCACAGGCACCAGCGCGGGCTGCGGTTGATGAACTCGACAGAGCCGTACCACGGTTTGAAATACGCTGCGGCCTGGGGTTCCTTTTTGACGAATTCGTTCATCTCTTCTTCGGTAAAGAGATACTTGCCGCCGTCGATGGGCTGATTGCCCATGCCGATCTCCGGCACATCGCACAGCGGCCTGGAGCGGCTTTCGACGTAAATATCGGCGCCGTCGACAAGATAGGCGTTGATGCGGCTGGCGGCGGTGAGGCTGCCGTTTTCATAGATGTACTTTTGTCCGTAATTGGGCGCCCAGCTGAACCCAACGATGACGCAATGCACATGGGCCTGTTCGTCGGCTTCGTTGCCCCATTTGAACGTGCGGTGCGCAAAGTCGATGTGAATACCATCCTTGACGAGCGGTCCCCACAGCGTGGCCACGCTGTCGCCCTGGCACACGGAGTTTGTGGCCACAAAGGCGGTGCGCACATTGGGCCTGTTTTTCATCAGGTCGGCGGCTTTTTTGAACCAGCAGGTGACGTAATCAAGATTGCCGGCGTTCTTCCAGTCGGGTCCAAAGACGCGCTCAACGTCGGCTTTCTGCTGCGGAGACATGGTACGCGCGCCGTTGAACGGCGGGTTGCCCATGATGTAGTTGATGCTGTTTTCCGGATCGATCCGCTGCCAGTCGGTCTGGAGGGCGTTGCCCTCAAGTATCCAGGCGTTGGTTTTCAGCGGGAAGAAGCTGGAGCTGGTGCCCGTGATCTTTTCGGTCTCGTTCCACATCTGGCTTTCGGCGATCCAGAGCGCCGTCTTGGCAACGGACACGGCGAAGTCGTGAATTTCGACGCCGTAGAACTGGCTGATGCTGACCTGGATGGGCGTGATGAGCATTTCTTCAAGTCCTTCGCCGTGCAGTTCGCGCAGCACGTCGTTTTCCAGCTTGCGGAGGCTGAGGTAGCTTTCGGTGAGGAAGTTGCCGCTGCCGCAGGCGGGATCGAGAAATTTGAGCGAGGCCAGCTTGCTCTGGAAGTCGCGCAGATGATTGCGTCTGCGACTTTTTGCAGAGCCCGATGATACGACCGGCTCTGAGCGTATCTGTTCAAATTCCGATTTCAGCGCGTCGAGGAACAAGGGATCGATCACCTTGTGGATGTTCTCGATGCTGGTGTAGTGCATCCCGCCGCTTCTTCGCTCGGAGGCCGTGAGGGCGCTTTCGAAAATGGCGCCGAAGATCGTGGGGCTGATCTCTGACCAGTTGAATTTGTCGCAGCACTCAACAAGGATGAGGTGAAGGATCTTTTCATTCAGCCGCGGGATCTGCACGTCGCCCTCGAACAGGCCGCCGTTGACGTAAGGAAACGCGGCGAGGTGCTCGTTCATGAACGGATCACGGTCTTTCACGGGGGTATCGAGCACTTTAAACAGTTCGATCAGGCCGGTGCGCGCGTGCTCCGCGTGGAAGCTGGTAAGATAATCGCGGAACTGTTTTTTGCCGAAGAATCCGGCGTCTTCGGCATAGAAACAGAAGACGAGGCGCACGCAGAGTTTGTTGAGGTCGCGGGAAATCTCGGGCTTCAACGTTCCAGAACCGTCGCCAAGGACGGCAAGGTACTGTTCAGCCAGCGTCGTGCGCAATCTGTGCGCCAGCTCGCCAGCCTCTGTCGAGAGCTTTGTCTCTTTTTGGATGTGGATGGTCTGTTCGGTCGGCGCGGTGAGGAACGTCAGGCGGCTGTACTCTTCGGGAAGGTCTTTCAGCTCGATCCGTTCCGGCTCGCGGTCCAAGTGCTCCATGTCATAGACAAGGAACAAACGGAAGTTGCAGACGACGATCCATCGGGGGCGCTGGCTGTACGGCAGGGCATTGCCGTAGCGCTGCGCCTGTTCCTTTGGCGTGAGGACGGCGCTGTCGCTTTGAGCCGCCCCCTTGGAAAGATCGACATGGCTGCCTTTCTGCTCGATGATGACGTTTGTTGCGGGGATGCGGGCATCGATAAAGCTGGCATGCGCCAGTTTGACTTTCTCCTCGAAGACGATCTGCACTTCAGGGTGTTCGACGCCGAACACGTCGCGCAGCAGCGACAGCCAGAACGCCTGCGTCTCGCCCTTTTCGTATCCGTGATCTTTCCAGAAATCAGCAAACGCCCGGGCGGCTTTCTTCTGTTCGTTCTGTTTCATCATGCCGGAGACAACTCCTTTTTCGGCTCTGCAAAGCTATTTACCGCAGGACATCCCAAGGGATGCCCCTCACATTTTGAAACGGTTGCGTACAATGTGAGTCTATCAGGCTTCGCTCAATCAGACAATACGATCTTTAGCAAAAGCGCTTTGCCGATGCGTTCTCAGCACACCGGGGTAGATCTGGGAGCATGTAATTTTTCCACAATTCCCAAAAATCCGTCTTGACAGAATAAACGCACAGTGATTAAATAAGTTTTACGTTCGCTCGGCGGAACGACTATTTGGTGAAGGAGGTTCGCACGATGGATAAGCGTTTTGGTCTGAAGATGCTCGCGCTATGCCTAACGACTGCGGATCTCTGCCGGAGTCGTTTCTGCCGTTTGCGCTGAGCGGTCTGTCGCTGATGGCTGAATAAACTTTGCGCCGGGATCCCCTGTTCGGTGGTCCCGGCGCTTTTTTTGTCTTCTGCTGCTGCCGGAGCCATGACGCGGTTTCGGCGGCTGTTTTTTATCTTGCAGTGTTTCTATTATACGAAGGAGGATGTTGTTCATGCGCGATGTTCAGGCTCCGGTGCGTCAGGATTATCAGAAGAGGTTCCCCCGCACGTTCGTGGTTGGGCGCGAGATCCATACGACTGAGAACGGCAAGTTCGTGATGTACATGTCGGGGGCGGAGAATCTGGCATTTCGGGATTTCTCGTACAAAGGATAGCAAAATAATGACCGCCGAGGTCCTTCGTCCGGTCCGCGGCGGCTTTTCGGTGTGCTGTATGCGTTTTGCGCTGTCCGTTTCGCGAGTGCGGGCGGCGCTTATTTTTTGTCTTTGGCTCGGGCAGGCTTCTCGGCGGAAGCGGCTGGGGCTTCGGCCTGAGCCAGGGGGGCGGCTGCGGCGGGGGCTTTTTCGCCCACGCTGCGGGCGATGCGCCGGGCTTCGGCGTCGCGGCCGAAGGAGTAGACCATGAGGACGCGGCTGCGGTCGTCGACGACGCGCACGCTGACGGGTTCGCCGTTCTGCTCGAATTCCATGGAGAGGGCGCCGGTCTTGTCGCGGCGGATGTCGTTCTTTTTGACGCCGACGGCGTCGGCAAGGCTGGCGGCGACGCTTTCGACGCTCTCGCCGTCGCTTTTGCTGACCTGGTCGATGATGACGGCAGAGCTTTCGCTGCCGTTATAGATGAGGACTTGCTCGCCTTCCATGCACTTCCAGCCTTCGGGGATGGTGACGCGGATGCCGAAGCTGCTGACGGATGCGGCGCGTGCCGCTGCTGCTGCGAGGGTCAGGGTGAGCGCGGCAAAGAGGATGAGATGTATTTTTTTCATAGAAGATGGCCTCCTTTGTTTTTCTGCGCATGTTCATTGTAGCAAAGGGGTGTCTTTTGCGCATGGGAGAAATCTCCAATTTTTTGGAGAATTTTGCCGGCTTATTTCATATTTGGGAAACATTTTTCTGAAAATCTGTAACGTTTTCCGGTTTGCATCACGGCAAAAAAGTTGTAGAATATGATTGGTGGATAATGCTGTTCCAGAGCCGGGGAATTCGGTGCAAATCCGAAGCGGCCCCGCCACTGTGAGCGTGCGCAAGCTGCGCGCGCAAGTCAGGCTACCGGAGCTGGGACCACACTTTCAGACGCATGTCCTGCGCGGGCGGGATGATGCAAAAAGGAACGCGACGGCGCTTTCTTCCGGAAAAATCACGAACGCGCCGCCTCTTGCAGGCGGCATTTTGTTTTTTTCCAAAAAGGCGCAGCCGTGTGACTAAGCGCAGGGAGGATGCGATTTGACCATGGAAAAAGAGCAAAAAGCAGCGGCCCCGGTCTCGTTTGACGAGTTCAAGGCGCCGACCTACGAGGAATGGAAGCAGGCCGCAACGGACGCTCTCAAGGGCGCGCCGTTCGACAAGCGCATGTTTACGCCCACGTATGAGGGCATCACGCTCGATCCCATCTACACGATGGAGAACGTGAAGGAGCTGAAGGATTGCAAGACGTTCCCCGGCGAGCAGGATTATCTGCGCGGCACGAAGAGCGCGCCCGGCGCGGACAATATCTGGAAGATCGCTCAGGGCATCGATGACCGCTGCCCCAAGTGCGCGGGCGAGGCGATCGCTCACGAGCTGGACAAGGGCGCGACTTCCATTCACCCGATCTTTGACTGGGCGACGACGCACGGCAAGGACGCGCCTGTGTGCGACTGCCGCGGCGTCAGCGTCAGCACGCTCGCTCACATGGACATGCTGTTCGCTTCCGCCGATCCTACCAAGACTGAACTTCACGCCGCCACGGGCGCTTCGGCTCTGCCTCTGCTGGGCATGGTCGCCGCCTGGGCGAAGAAGAACGGCAAGAACGTCGCCGAGCTGACGGGCTGCCTCGGCGCCGACCCCATCGGCACGCTGGCGCGCGACGGCAAGCTGCCTCGCCCGCTGCCGAAGCTGTTTGACGAGATGGCCCGCACGATCAAGTGGTGCGAGAAGAACAGCTGCCCGCTGCGCGTGGTGCTCGTCCGCGGTTCTGTCTACGCTTCCGCCGGCGCCAGCCGTGTTCAGGAAGCGGCCTGCGTGCTGGCCGACGCTGCCGAAGTGGTGCGCGCGATGGCCGAGCGCGGCATCGATCCTGATGTCACCTGCCGCCGCATCCGCTTTGAAGTGACGCTGGGCGCCAACTTCTTCATGGAGATCGCCACGCTGCGCGCGCTGCGCGTGCTGTGGGCGCATGTCGCCAAGGAGTTCGGCTGCGAGGGCGAAGGCGTGAAGATCAACGTGCTCGCGCAGACGTCGCCGTTCACCGTCACCAAGTACGATCCCTATGTCAACATCCTGCGCACGTCCACTCAGGCCTTCTCGGGCGCTGTGGGCGGCGTGGACGCGATGCAGATCCTGCCTTTCGACGAGGCTGTGCGCCCCGCCACTGAGCAGTCGAAGCGCATCGCCCGCAATCAGCAGATCATGCTCCAGACCGAGTTCAACTTCGAGGCGACGGTCGATCCGGCCGGCGGTTCGTGGTATGTCGAGACGCTGACACGTCAGGTGGAGGACAAGGCCTGGGAGCTGTTCCAGAAGATCGAAGCCGCCGGCGGCATGAGCAAGGCTCTGGAAGCCGGCGTGGTTCAGGATGCCATCGGCGCCGTTCTGGCCGACCGCTTCAAGAAGCTGGCCACCAGATCCGACCGCGCCGTCGGCAACAACATGTATGCCAACATGGTGGAGACGCCGCTCGACGTTCCCGCGAACGACGCCGAAGCATTTGCCGCCAAGCGCAATGAGAAGCTGGCCGCGGCCAAGGCCGGCCGTGACGCCAAGGCCCTTGAGGAAGCTCTGGGCAACGTGGCCGAGGGCGGCTGCCCCAACTGCGTGGCCGGCGCCTTCGCCGCCGGCGCGACGCTGTCCGAAGTGTGGGCCGCTCTGGGTGACGAGCCCTGCTGCGACGTGAAGCCGCTTGAGCCGCACCGCTGGACGGAGCAGTACGAGGCTCTGAGAGCGCGCACCGAGGACTTCACCGCCAAGACGGGCAGCAACGTCAAGATCTTCCTCGCCAACATGGGCCCGATCCCGCAGCACAAGCCCCGCGCCGATTTCAGCACCGGCTTCTTCGAAGTGGCTCACTTTGAAGTGCTCAAGAACAACGGCTTTGCCACGCCCGAAGAGGCGGCTGAGGCTGCCGCAGCCAGCGGCGCCGACGCGGCCGTGATCTGCTCGACCGACGCCACCTATCCCGAGCTGGTGCCGCCGACTGCCAAGCTGATCAAGGCGAAGTGCCCCAGCATGACCGTGTTCCTTGCGGGCGCTCCCGCTCCCGAGTTCAAGCAGGCCTATCTCGACGCCGGCGTCGACGATTTCATCCACGTGAAGGCCAACTGCCTCCAGGTGCTCACCGCTTTGCAGCAGAAAAAGGGGATGTGCTAAACCATGTTCAAGAATCCTGACTTTACCAAGATCGCTTTCCAGGAGGCCAGCCGCGCCGACTCGCGCGCTGCCTGGGAGCAGCGCGTTCTGAAGGAGACGGGACACTCCGTATCCGAGCTGTGCACCCGCACGATGGAGCAGATCGAGATCGATCCGCTCTACACTGCCGCCAATTACGAGGGCATGAACCACCTGAACTTCATGGCCGGTCTGCCTCCGTTCCTGCGCGGTCCCTACCCCACGATGTACGTCACCCGTCCCTGGACGGTGCGTCAGTACGCCGGCTTCTCCACTGCCGAGGAGTCGAACGCGTTCTATCGCCGCAACCTGGCCGCCGGTCAGAAGGGCCTGTCGATCGCCTTCGACCTTGCCACGCACCGCGGCTATGACAGCGACCATCCCCGCGTCGTCGGCGACGTCGGCAAGGCGGGCGTGGCCGTCGACTCCATCCTCGACATGGAGATCCTCTTCTCCGGCATCCCGCTGGGCCAGATGTCCGTGTCGATGACGATGAACGGCGCCGTTCTGCCCATCATGGCCTTCTACATCGTCGCCGCGCAGGAGCAGGGCGTCGACATGAAGGTCCTCAGCGGCACCATCCAGAACGACATCCTCAAGGAGTTCATGGTGCGCAACACCTACATCTACCCGCCCGCAGCCTCGATGCGCATCATCGGCGACATTTTCGCCTTCACCTCGCACAACATGCCCAAGTTCAACTGCATCTCGATCTCCGGTTACCACATGCAGGAGGCCGGCGCCACCGCCGACATCGAGATGGGCTACACGCTGGCCGACGGACTTGAGTACATCCGCACGGGCCTCAAGGCCGGCCTGAGCATCGACGACTTCGCCCCGCGCCTTTCGTTCTTCTGGGCCATCGGCAAGAACTACTTCATGGAAGTCGCCAAGATGCGCGCCGCGCGTGTGCTGTGGGCCAAGATCGTCAAGCAGTTCAACCCCAAGAACGTCAAGTCGATGGCGCTGCGCACCCACTCGCAGACTTCGGGCTGGAGCCTTACCGCTCAGGATCCCTTCAACAACGTCACCCGCACCTGCGTCGAGGCCATGGCCGCCGCGCTGGGCCACACCCAGTCGCTGCACACCAACGCCCTTGACGAAGCCATCGCCCTTCCGACCGACTTCTCCGCCCGCATCGCGCGCAACACGCAGCTCTACATCCAGGACGAGACTAAGGTCTGCAAGGTCATCGATCCGTGGGGCGGCTCGTACTACGTCGAAGCCCTCACTGACGAGCTGATCCGCCGTTCGTGGGCGCACATCCAGGAAGTCGAGAGCCTCGGCGGCATGGCCAAGGCCATCGACACCGGCCTGCCCAAGATGCGCATCGAAGAGGCCGCCGCTCGCCGTCAGGCTCACATCGACTCCGGCGAAGAGAAGATCGTCGGCATCAACGCCTACGCGCTCGACAAGGAAGATCCGCTCGACATCCTCGACGTTGACAACACCGCCGTCCGTCAGGCTCAGATCGCCCGCCTCGAGAAGCTGCGCGCCAACCGCGATCCTGAAAAGGTTGAGCAGTGCCTGAACGCCATCACCCATGCCATGGAGACCGGCGAGGGCAACCTGCTCGAGCTGTCCGTCGAAGCTGCCCGCGCTCGTGCGTCGCTGGGCGAGATCTCGTATGCCATTGAAAAAGTCTGCGGGAGGCACAAAGCCGTGATCCGTTCTATCTCCGGTGTTTACTCAAGCGAATTCGCTGATGATGAAGTGATCAAGGAAGTCCGTCAGATGACTGACGACTTCGAGAAGCGCGAAGGCCGCCGTCCCCGCATCATGGTCGCCAAGATGGGCCAGGACGGCCACGACCGCGGCGCCAAGGTGGTCGCCACCGCCTACGCCGACATGGGCTTCGACGTCGACGTCGGACCGCTGTTCCAGACGCCCGCCGAGACGGCTCAGGACGCCGTGGACAACGACGTCCACATCGTCGGCATGAGCTCGCTGGCCGCCGGTCACAAGACCCTGCTGCCTCAGCTCGTCGAAGAGCTGAAAAAGCGCGGCCGCGGCGACATCATGGTCGTTGCCGGCGGCGTCATCCCCGCCCAGGACTATCAGTTCCTCTATGACCACGGCGCAGCCTGCATCTTCGGACCCGGCACCGTCATCCCCGCCGCCGCCCGCGAGATGCTCCAGGTGCTCAACAAGCGCCTCGCCGCTCAGGAGAGCGCTGACTAGTTCTTTCGCAAAACGTTTCACAGCAACAAAAAAGCGGCGCCCCACAGCGCCGCTTTTTTCAAACCAGTTCATAAAGATCAAATTCAAAGCCGACACAAAGACACAAAGGCCCTAAGAAAAACCTAAAGGATATGGAAAACGCTTTCCGGGCAGGGGGCATTCATCATAACAATTCCGCCTCGAAAACGCTTTCCCTGTTTATTCCTTCGTGTCTTTGTGTATTAGGGTCTTCGTATCACGATTTTGAATTAAAACTTCCCAGAACCATGCGCATCATGAAGGAGGACTTTTGCTCATGAGCACCGATCCCAACATCTATCAGCCCGACTGGCAGCCCAAGGACGCCGGCAGCGAATACGCCTGCTTCGTCACCAAAGGCGTGAACAACACGGGCGCACCGACGGCCGCCGCCGCGCAGCCCGCCCGCCGCACCCTGTCGATCGACGACTACGTCGAGGGCATCCGCTCCGGCGACCGCATGATCCTCTCGCGCGCCATCACGCTGATCGAGAGCAACGCGCCCAAGCACTTCGACCAGGCGCAGGCCCTCATCCAGAAACTGCTGCCCTACACCGGCAAATCCATGCGCGTCGGCATCACCGGCGTGCCCGGCGCGGGCAAAAGCACCTTCATCGAGGCCATGGGCACCTGGCTGTGCGAGCACGGACACCGCGTCGCTGTCCTCGCCGTCGATCCCAGCAGCTCCGTTACCAAAGGCAGCATCCTCGGCGACAAGACCCGCATGGAAAAGCTGTCGCGCGACAAGCGCGCCTTCATCCGCCCTTCGCCCTCCGGCGGCACCCTCGGCGGAGTCACCCGCAAGAGCCGCGAGACCCTGCTGCTTGTGGAAGCTGCCGGCTATGACGTCGTCCTCGTCGAGACCGTCGGCGTCGGCCAGAGCGAAACCACCGTGCGCAACATGGTCGATTACTTCCTCATGGTCGCCCTCACCGGCGCCGGCGACGACCTGCAGGGCATCAAAAAAGGCATCATGGAGCTTGCCGACAGCATCCTCGTCAACAAAGCCGACGGCGACAACAAGATGCGCGCCCTCTCCGCCCGCGCCGACTTCGACATGATGCTCCACTACCTGCGCCCCGCCACCGAAGGCTGGGCCAGCCGCGCCTACACCTGCTCGTCGCTGACCGGCGAAGGCATCCCGGAGATGTGGGCCGTCGTCGAAGACTTCTTCAAGACCGTCAAAGGCAACGGCGTGTACGAACGCCGCCGCCGCGAGCAAGTGCTGCGCTGGGTCAACGACATGGCCGAAGAGCACCTGCACCGCCTCATCGACGAAAACGCCACCATCGCCGCCGCCAAAGAGCGCATCGAAGCCGAAGTCACCGGCGGCAAACTCCCCCCCACCCAGGCCGCCAAAGAGATCATCGACGTGATGGAGCGCGAGCTGTTCCACGGGGGAAAGTAAGGCACAGCGTTAAGCCGCGTTGCAATTCAAAGCCGGCACAAAGATAAGCGCGGCTTTTTTCAGAGCGTTATTTGGCAGTTAAGCCGGCAGCTTTTTGCATTTTGTAAAAAGTTGCCGGCTTAACTTGCAAATAACGAGTCTTCGATTTATACTGATCCACAAACATTCATCCCCGATGACGGAGGCCTCGCTCATGAAACTGTTCAAACGCGAAAGTTATTTGCAGAAAATCCGCGGTTTCTATCACGACACAGGCATGATCAAAGTCATCACCGGCGTTCGGCGCTGCGGCAAGTCATGTCTGATGGCGACCATCGCTGAAGAGCTGCGTGCCAGCGGGGTTGCCGAGGAAAACATCATCTATCTCAACCTCGATAAACGGGGCTTTCGCAGCGTCAAAACAGCCGATCAGCTCGACGCCCTGATTGCCGAACATTCCCGCTCAAAAGAGACAAAATACCTGTTCATCGATGAGATCCAGAACGTCAAGAACTTTGAAGAAGTCATCAACGGATTCCGCGAAGAAGAGGATTATTCCATCTTCATCACCGGTTCCAACTCCTACCTTCTCAGCGGCGAACTGGCGACAAAACTCACAGGCCGTTACCTTGAGTTTGAACTTTTCACGCTGAGCTTTGCCGAATACCTTAGCATGAAAGCTTTCCTGGGCAAAAACGTTCAGCCCGACCTGACCGCCGAATTTGACGCCTATATCGCAGAAGGCGGCTTCCCCGGCGCACTGCATTATGAAGGCGCGGACAAACTCGCGTACACACGCGGGATCATCTCCGAGATATTTCAGAAAGACATCAAAAAGCGCGTCAAAGTCCGCAAAGCCTCTGTTTTTGAGACCGTGCAGCGCTACATCATCAACAATTTCGGCGCGACCACAAGCCTGACAAACATCCTCGCCGATCTTGCCCAAAACGGCTGCCCGATCCGGCGGGAGACACTTCGACGCTATCTGTCGATCCTCGAAGACGCAAAGATCCTCTACCCCTGCCGCCGCTTCGACCTGAAATCGCGAAAATCTATCGCCGGCGAACAGAAATATTACCTTGCCGACCTTGGCTTTTACTTAGCCATGAATACCGACAAGCGCATCAGCTACGGCCCAGCTCTGGAAAACATCGTGTATATCTACGCGCGCTCCAAAGGGTATGACATCAGCGTCGGCCGCATCGGCAAGCTGGAATGCGACTTCATCCTGGAGCGGAATAACACAGATTATGCCTATGTCCAGGTGTGCATGACGATCATGAACGACATAAAGACGGAAGACCGCGAATACCGCCCGCTGGAACGCATCCGGGACAACTACCCCAAATACCTGCTCACGCGAAACGACCCCATCCAGCGCCGAAGCGGAATCATCCACTCCAACATCGCGCCGTTCATGAAAGACGAACGGATGTTCTGACAGACAGCGCTGCAAAATTTTCAGAGCGTTATTAGGCAGTTAAGCCGGCAGCTTTTTGCATTTTGTAAAAAGCTGCCGGCTTAACTTGCAAATAACAAAGTATTTTCCCTTCATCGAATAAACATAGCGTCTTCACAGAGAATATCTACTTTTCATGCTCCCGTCGTCTAATGCTGCACATTCTCTCATCTCCTCACGGAAGGGCAAAGCTGCTCTCTGTTGTTCCATACCTACTGTGTTTCACCGGGAAGGCTCCCCCGCCCCGACCAGTAAAAAACATCATCATCGTATTATTTTCGGACTTTACATTTTCTGACTTTGACGGTATTATATTTGTGAAATTTTCCCGGCGTTTCGGCGCGGGGAAAAGCGCAACTGAATATCCGGATGACGGTGTGGGCGCTGTACGGCCTGGCCGACCTGCGCTGCCAGACAGCCTACGAGCGCGCCGAGCTGCTGATCGAAAACTGCGCGCACCCCAAATTCCGTCCCGCGCTGCGCGAGTTCGTCGCCCGCCAGCGCGCCAAGAAGTGACACCTCCACGGCTTCGCCCCGGAAGATTTGATCCTCTGGCAGCAGGCCGTCGACGAAATAAACGCGGCCGAAAGCGCTCCCGCCAAGCCGGCGAAGGCGAAAAAGAAAAAGTCGTAAGTCCAAACACAAAGAATAAACAAACTCCCCGCGTGCGGAAACACTGTTCGCACGCGGGGAGTTTTCCGTTCCACATGGAACACCCATAATAGCGCCTAAAAAAACCGGAACAGCGCAAGACAGCCGCGCTGTTCCGGTTTTTCTCATGTTCTCTTGATCTTTCAGCAGCCCAGCAGACGCTTGGCTGTCTCGGCCATCACGGCAATGGTCGGGGCAATAGCATCCTCGTCCACGTCGAAACGCGGATTGTGATAATAGGCAGTGATGCCTTTTGCCTTGTTGCCGACGCCGAAAAGGAAGAACGCAGCCTTGATCTTCTTGGTGTAGTGGGCAAAGTCTTCCGAGCCCATAAACGGCTCGGTCATCTCGACCACATGTTCGGCACCGAGCACATCGGTGGCGGCCTGCCGGATCACGTCGGTGACCTCGTTGTCGTTGCCAAAGGGCGGGAACAGCGGTTCGAGCTTGAAATCGCACTTCACGCCGTTCAGCGCGCTGATCCCGTTCGCCACTTCCTCAAGGCGCTTGCTCAGGTAGCTGCGCGTGGCGTCGTCGTGGGTGCGGAACGTGCCGCCGAAGGTCAGTTCGTCAGGAAGCACGTTTTTCGTGCTCAGCACGCCGGCGTTGACCGAGCAGACAGACACGACGCTCGATTTCAGCGGCGCGCACTCGCGAGCCTTCACGCACTGATAGGCATTGATGATCTGCGCGGCGGTCGTGATCACATCGTGAGCGTTCTGCGGCGCGGCAGCATGTCCGCCCACGCCTTTGAGATGAACTTCAAAGAAATCGCCGCTGCCGTACATCTCGTTGTAGCGGTAGATGACCGTTCCGGCGGGATAGCGCGGCTGGGTGTGCGCGCCAATGATCACATCCACGTCGTCGAGCACGCCCGATTCCATGATCAGCTTGGCGCCGCCGGGGGCGGGACCTTCTTCGGCCGGCTGGAAGACGAACTTGACCGTTCCCTTCAGCTCATCCCGGTGGTCAGACAGGTACTTGGCCGTGCCCAGCAGGATCGCAGTGTGCGAGTCGTGCCCGCAGGCGTGGCAGACGCCGCCGTTCTGCGACTTGTAGGGCACGTCCTTGAGGTCCTGCATCCCCAGCGCGTCCATGTCGGCGCGGATGGCGACCGTCTTGCCGGGGCGTCCGGTACGCAGGATGCCGAGTACGGCACAGGGGACGAAGCCGGTCTGAACTTCCAGTCCATAACTTTCAAGCTCCCGCTTGACCAAAGCGCTTGTCCGGGGCAGATCGAAGCCTTTTTTCAGGATGCATGTGCAGGTCGCGGCGGATGGCGATGAACTTGTCGACGCCGGCGCGGACCTCTACGAGCATATCAGCGCAGCTCATAGTCGGCCTCCCGCTTTAGCGGATCTTGCCCTTTTCGGCCAGGTACTTGCCGAAGAACATGGAGCTGAAGACGATCGTGACGAGCACGACGGCGTAGTTGCCGCCGATGTAGCGGTACCAGGTGAACGCCTTCATGAAGTTGAGGCCGCCCAGCTTGTAAAGCAGGCTCAGCGAGACGAAGATAGGCGCGATGTAGAAAGCCAGCTTGGGGCGCTTGACGATCTCGCTGGCAAGCAGCGCGCCGAACAGCGCCGGGAGCATGTAGTTGATCGTCTGGATGCCGCGCGCGCTGACGTTGGCCAGCAGCACGTTGCCGAAGATGACGGCCAGCGTGAGGATGATCACGTTCATCACGACCGAAACGGCAATGCCGATCGTGGAGACAGCGTTGGCCTCGTTGGTGCCCTGCTGCACGCCGGCGGCTTCCTGCGCGGCCACAGCGCAGGGGACGCGCATGTTGAAGATGTTGCCGGACAGGAACGACATGTAGGTGCCGTCAAGGCCGAGCGTGGTGTAGTAGCTGATAGGCTCGATGAACCACCAGCACATCAGCTGCGGGATACGGGCCACGAGCGCCGTGATCGCCACCGACCAGACAGGCGGATAGCCGGCAACGGTGAGCACAACTCCGGGAAGGAAGGCGAGCAGCACGCCGAGCATGTTGGTGAACTTGCCGACGCGAATGCTGTATTTGCGATGTTCTGCCGCAAAGACCTCAGGATCGATCTGATTCTGCATAAGATTTTCCTCCGTTTCTCTACTCTGCCGTTAGGCGCCGATCGAGCGGGCCACGACGGCGCACGCCATGCCGAAAAGCATCGTCAGGGGCAGCGTCCAGCTGGACAGCCATTTGAGCTTCCATTTTTTGTTGCCGAAGCCCAGCACCAGCATCGCCACAAATCCGCCGACAGCCGCCCACGTGTTGTTGCCGTAAGGCAGACCGCGATCGAACGCCATGTAGCCGAACAGGCCCATGCTGGAAGCCCCGGACATGATCTTCATCACGTTGAAGCTGCCGCCGGAGAGCTTCTGCTGCATGTCGCCCAGCTTGTGCGCAAACAGTCCGGTAAACAGCGTCCAGCCGCAGGCGCACGCGCCCATGCAGAGAACGATCGTCGTGAACACATTGATCGGCATGTCGCCCTCGCCCAGCTTGATGCCGGCCGTCGAAGCCACAAGGCTGGCGTTCGTCATCTCCGTATTGACAGCGCCGATGTAAGCAAGACGCATCCACGCGGTGGGACCGCCCAGCGAGACAAGCAGCGTCACCATGCCTGCCACGATGACGACAGCAGGACCGATCGACGTCAAGGCGCTGGAAAAAGCCGCCTTGCGCACCTGCTCGCCGCTCACGCCCAGCTGACGGGCGTCGCGCAGCGCGCGGGCAAAGAACAGCCAGGCCTGGAAGATGCACAGCGCCACACCGGGAATGCACGCCATCCACAGCAGCGAACTATTGGCTACCTTCATATACTCCATTGCGATTCACAAACTCCTTCCCTATGCTTTGCCCGTCCGGCGCGACAGCGCTGCGAGCAGATTGCTGAGAGCTTTATCGATGTTCTCGGGCGTCGTCGCCAGATTGACGCGGATATGCGTGTCGTCCGTGCGTCCGCCCTCAAAGAACCAGTTGCCGTAATCAAGCGCCAGATGGCATTCCTTCTCGACGAAGGGCGCGATCTCTGCGCCGGGAACATACGCGCCGATGTCGATCCACATCAGATATGTCGCCTCGAGCGGCGTCACGACCGCCTTGGGGAACTTCGCCAGCAGCGCCGTGCGGATCGTCTCGTAATTGCTGCGGATCTGCTTCCACACCGTGTTGAACCACTCGCGCCCGCCCTTATACGCAGCTTCGACGGCGATATAGCCGAACATGCCGCCCGTCTGCGTGCGGTTCTCGCGCAGAAACGCCGCGTACTTCTCGCGCAGCGCCTCATTGGGGATGACCACGAACGAGTTTTTGAACGCCGCCATGTTGAACGTCTTGCTCGCAGCCGTCAGCATGATCACCATGTCGCGGTACTCTTCAAACGAAAGCGTCGGCAGATGGTTGTATCCTTCGGCAACAAAGTCGTGATGGATCTCGTCGCTGATGACGAGCACGCCATACCTGCGGCAGATCTCTAGCAGCCGCTTCAGCTCATCCGCACGCCAGACACGGCACACGGGGTTGTGCGGCGAGCAGAGGATGAACAGCCGCACCTTCTCGTCCCTGACCTTGCGTTCAAAGTCGTCAAAGTCGATCGAATACCGGCCGTCTTCTTCCTTCAGACGGCTGGTGATGAGCCGGCGGCCGGTGTGCTCCACCGCCTCCATGAACGGATAGTACGACGGCGTCAGCACCAGGCAGGCGTCGCCTTTCCGGGTAAACGTGTGCATCAGCCAGAAGATGCCCGTCACGATCCCCGGCGCGAACTTGATCCACTCAGGCTGCACGCTCAGACCGTGGTACTTTTTCTCCCAGTCGATAAACGCCTGCTTATAGCTTGCCGGCGGCATGAAATAGCCGTAAACGTTGTAATCGACTGCTTTTTTCAAAGCTTCTCTCACGCACTCAGGCGCACGAAAATCCATATCGGCCACCCAGAGCGGCAGCAGGTCAGCGCTGCTGAATTTGGTCTCCAGCGCGTCCCATTTCATCGAGTTCGTGCCGCGCCGGCTTTGGACGTAAAACTGTTCCAGGTCCATAAGACACCTCCTGAAAAATTACACTCTGTTAATTTGAAGCGCTTCGTATGGTTGGGATTCTACATCACGATTGTTTACTCTGTCAACTACCGAAAAAATGAAAAAATTTTTTCACGCGCGCCATGCTGCAAAATTTTCGCATGGTGCGCGTTTTCATACGATGATTCCGACATAATATGTATCTTTCGGCCAGTACACAATTCGGCCAGTTTCGCGTATAATACCGCGTAAAAATCACGCTACCAGAAAGGTCATGACCATGAACAGCACGCCGTTGTCACATGAAGAAACTATCGTCACCTCGCAGCAGCTGCTCGAACGCGCGCAGATCCTGTATGAATTCGTCGACCTCTTCTCACAGTACGAGTCTACGCCGCGCAACTACGGCTGGACGGAGAACCTGACGATGAACGAAGTGCATCTGCTGGCAAAGATCGACAGCGAACCGGGCATCTGCTCGGTCGATCTCGTCGAGGTCTTCCACCGCAGCAAAGGCTACATCAGCCGCATCACGAAAAAGCTGGAAGCCGGCGGTTACATCATCCGCGTCGCCGACAAGCAGGATGCCAAGCGCCAGCTCCTCTTCCTCACGCCCAGCGGCAAAAAGCTCTGCACCGCGCATGCCGACTTTGACGAACGCACGCTCATCAAGACTTATCAGTACCTGCGCCGCGACTGCACGCCTGAGGAGATCGAAGCATTCCACAAGGTGATGCAGGTCTATATCAACATCATGAACGCCGCCAGCCGCAAGCACCGCGCCGCGAAAAAGCGCCGCGGCGAAAAGACGCCGGCCGGCAGCGAATGATGTTTCGTCAGTAAACCTTTTTATCCAGCCAGATACGTCTGCATATAGGCCCTGATGATCCGGCGCAGGACTGCTTCGGTATCGATCGTTCCGCCCGTCAGGCACCACTCGAACACGCAGCCCTTGACGATCGTGCACAGGTCTCTGCCGATCAGGTGGACATCCGCGTCTGCCCGCACCACGCCCGCCTCGCGGGCCGCGCGCAGTTCCTCCTCGCTCTGAGCCATGACCGTGCCGGGCTCAAAAGCTCCATCGCGCTCGCTCATGTAGGCTGAGAGCGACTGGTTGTCCGTTGCATAAAAGCTCTTCATAAAGCCCAGCCCCAGTTCCATGTAGCGCCCCACCAAGCGCATGTACAGCTCGACGATCCGGTCGGCGATCTGCCCGACCGGCGTTTTCAGCGCCTCGCTTCCGTAAAACGGCCCGCTGATGAACGACATCAGCAGGTCGTTTTTATCGCGAAAATGATAGTAGAACGTCCCCGTACCGATGTCCGCCGCAGCGCACACGCTCCGCACCGTCAGCGCAGCCGTCCCCTTTTCCCGGATCAGCCGCGCGGCCGTGTCGATGATGAGCTGTCGGTTCTGCGCCGCGTCGCCCTCTGCTCGCGGCGGCCTTCCGCTTTTTCTGACCATGCTGTCTGTCCTCCTTTATTTAGAACGCGTTCTATTGACTCTTGACATTATACCCTCCGGCGCGTATGATGGCAAGCACAAAATAGAACGCGTTCTAAATTCACGAGAGAAGGTCTTTCACATGATGATCACCTACTGGTCAGACTATGCCTGCCCATACTGCTGGATCGGCGAGACGCGGCTGAAAAAGGCGCTGACGTCGTTTCCGCATGTCCCGTTTGAGCTTGAGATGAAGGCATTTCGCCTCGATCCTTTTGCGGGTCAGCACGCCGAGGGCGACACGCAGACGCGTTTTGCCCGCAAATACGGCATCTCCTTCGCGGCGGCGGGGCGTCAGATCGAAACGATCTCGCGCTTGGGGCGAGAGGAAGGGCTCGACTTCAACTACGCGACGACGCTGTTCACAAACACGATGGACGCGCACCGTCTCACCAAGCTGGCACGGTCGGAAGGCGGCGAAGAAGCCGAGCAGCAAACTGCCGAGCGGCTGTTTGCTGCCTATTTTTCCGAGAACAGGGAGCTGGCCGACCGTGACCTGCTGCAAAAGATCGGTGCCGAATGCGGCCTTGCCCCTGAGAAAGTCACCCGCATGCTGAATTCCGATGATTTCCGCGATGACGTGCTGTGCGACGAGCGCGATGCTGCGAGATACGGCATCCATGCCGTGCCGTTCTTCCTGATCGGTTCGCATCCCGTCTCGGGAGCGATGAGCGTGGAGGACCTGCGCTGGACGATCGAAAAAGCCCTGGCCGAAAACGGCGGGCGCCTCTGCGCTCAAGGCGCAGCCTGCGGGCCGGACGGCTGCACTTTCGGCGACTGAGATGATCGTCGAAGTGCCCGTTCGGGGCTATTTTGAAGAAAACTGCTACTTTTTCATCGACGACGCTACTCGACACGGCTTTGTCATCGATCCGGGCGCACAGGCTCACAAACTGCTGGAACTGATCGACCAAAACGGCTGGACGATTGAGAAGATCCTGCTGACGCATGGTCATTTTGACCACTTCGGCGCGGCCGCGGCATTAAAAAAGGCGCTTGGCACACCGATCTGCGCGCACGAGCTGGCGCCCGTTTTTTTGCGCGATCCGCGGCTCAATCTTTCGGCGCTGTGCGGGCAGGCCATGACCATATCCGAATCGATCCCGCTGAGCAACGGCGATACGATCACGCTTGCGGCCGATCCTGCTTTTTCGCTGACGGTGCTCCACACGCCTGGTCACACGCCCGACTCGGTGACGTACTGGTCTAAAAAAGAGAACGCCGCTTTCGTGGGCGACACGATCTTCAAGGGCAGCGCCGGGCTCACGCGCTTTCCCGGCGGCGACGCCAGCGCCCTGCGGCGCAGCATTGCCGGCACGATCTTCGCGCTGCCGCCCGCAACGGTCCTTTACAGCGGTCACTCGGAACCTACCGCCGTGGGCGCGGAAATGTCTTAAGGAAACACTGTTCGCACGCGGGGAGTTTGTCGTTCCACATGGAACGCAGAGCGAAAATGCCGCGCCGGGAAGAACTATTTCCGGCGCGGCGTTTTTGCATCGTGAAGGTTATTTTTGAATTTTGCGACAGCTTCGGTATCTTGTTTTTCGCTTTTTCCGACAGATAAAGATTCCGCACTTTCGAGCTATATAGCGCCGGCCGAAAATAAATTGCCCCTGTATTTAGTGTTTTGGACTTTACTTTCCGTCGTCGATGGTGTAAGATTGAGCGCAAAAGATCACTCGCGGCGGAGCGATTTTCCGCCGCCATTTTTTGGGAAAAGAGGGGCGCCGCATGATACAGACGATCAAGAAGCGCGACGGGCGCATGGCCCCGTTCAACGAGGACCGCATCACCCGCGCGATCTTCCTTGCCGCTTCCGCCGTAGCCGAGAAGGAAGGCACGGCGGCCGACTACCGCATCGCCGAGGGTCTGACCTCGCAGATCGTGCGCCGGCTGAACGAAAAGTTCGGCACGGCCGTTCCGAGCGTGGAAGACGTTCAGGACATGGTGGTCAAGGTACTCATCGACAACGGGCATGCCCGCACGAGCGATGCCTACATCACCTACCGCAACGAAAGAACGCGCGTCCGCGACTCGCACACCCGGCTGATGAAGGCTATCGAGGAGATCACCTTCGCCGACGCTTCGCAGGCCGACGCCAAGCGCGAGAACGCCAACATCAACGGCAACACGGCGATGGGCACGATGCTGGAGTACGGCAGCGCCGTGTCGCGCGAGTTCTGCAAGACGCATGTGATGAACCCCGCGCACGCTGCGGCGCACGACGCGGGCGACATCCACATCCACGACATGGACTTCATGAACATGGGCACGCTGACGTGCTGCCAGATCGACATCCGCAAGCTGTTCAAAGGCGGCTTCTCCACGGGCCACGGTTTCCTGCGCGAGCCGCAGGACATCATGAGCTACGCAGCCCTGGCGGCGATCGCCATCCAGAGCAACCAGAACGACCAGCACGGCGGCCAGAGCATCCCCTTCTTCGACTACGGCCTGGCGCCCGGCGTGACGAAGACGTACCGCAAGCTGTACTCGGCCGACCTGGAGCGCGCTCTCAAGCTGCTGCACGGTCTCGACGCCAAGGAGGCGGTGAAGGCCGCCGTCGCCGCGTCGGAAGCCGAGTGCGGCCCCATCAGCATCGAGCGCAGCGAAGCCCGCGAGCGGGCCGAGCGCACTGCGCTGGCAGGCGCTACGGGCGTGAGCGAAGACGAGATCGCGCGTTTGCAAACGTTCGCTCACGAAACGGCGCTGGACGAGACCAACCACCGCACCTATCAGGCGATGGAGGCGTTCATCCACAACCTGAACACGATGCACTCGCGCGCCGGCGCGCAGGTGCCGTTTTCGAGCATCAACTTCGGCACCGACACCTCACCGGAAGGGCGCATGGTGTCGCGCAACCTGCTGCTGGCCACCGAGAAGGGGCTCGGCAACGGCGAGACGCCGATCTTCCCCATCCTCATCTTCAAGGTCAAAGAGGGCGTCAACTACAACGAAGGCGATCCCAACTACGACCTGCTGAAGCTGTCGTGCCGGGTGACGAGCAAGCGTCTGTTCCCCAACTTCAGCTTCCTCGATGCGCCGTTCAACGCCCAGTATTACAAGGCCGGCGATCCCGACACGGAAGCCACCTACATGGGCTGCCGCACGCGAGTGGTCGCCAACCGGTGCGGCGAGTCCACCGTCAGCGGCCGCGGCAATCTCTCGTTCACCACGATCAACCTGCCCCGCCTCGGCATCCTCCACGGCTGTCTGAACGGCGCGACGGCCGATCTGGACGCGTTCTTCAAAGACCTCGACGCCAAGATCGACCTGGTGATCGATCAGCTGCTGGAGCGCATGCAGATCCAGGGACACAAGCGCGTGAAGAACTTCCCATTCCTGATGGGACAGGGCATCTGGCGCGGCTCCGAAGGTCTGGGCTACGAAGACGAGCTGGCCGACGTCATCCGTCAGGGCACGCTCACCGTCGGCTTCATCGGCCTGGCCGAGTGCCTTAAAGCCCTCACGGGCAAGCACCACGGCGAAAGCGCCGAGTCTCAGGAGCTGGGGCTGCGCATCATCCGCCACATGCGTAAGCGTATGGACGAGGCCGCGGAGCAGTACGACCTCAACTTCTCGCTCATCGCCACGCCGGCCGAAGGCCTTTCGGGCCGCTTCACCCGCATCGACGCGAAGAAGTTCGGCAAGATCCCCGGCGTCACCGACCGCGAGTATTACACCAACTCGTTCCACGTACCCGTGTATCACAAGATCGGCGTGTTCGACAAGATCGCGCTCGAAGCGCCCTATCACGAACTGACCAACGGCGGACATATCAGCTATGTCGAGCTGGACGGCCTGGGCGCGAACAACCCCGAGGCGTTCGAGCAGATCGTGCGCGCCATGAAGGAAGCCGGCATCGGCTACGGCAGCGTCAACCACCCCGTCGACCGCGATCCCGTCTGCGGCTATACCGGCGTGATCCCCGGCGACGTCTGCCCCAAGTGCGGCCGTCACGAGAAGGACGGCCCCGTCGGCTTCGAGCGCATCCGCCGCATCACCGGCTACCTGGTGGGCACGCTGGAGCGCTTCAACGACGCCAAGCGCGCCGAAGTGCGCGACCGCGTCAAGCACAACAAGTGCGTTGGAGGAACCGAGGCGCCGTCGAAATGAAGATCCGCCTCGCCAGCCCCATCACGCGCGACAGCATCGTCGACGGTCCCGGCCTGCGCGCCGTTATCTGGGCGCAGGGCTGCTTCCACCACTGCCCCGGCTGTCACAACCCCTGCACGCACAACCCGTTCGGCGGCTTCGAGATGGACACAGCCGACGTGATCGAACAGATCCGCTCGCTGCGCCTGCAAAAAGGCATCACCCTCTCAGGCGGCGAGCCGTTCCTCCAGCCCCTGCCGCTGGCCGAGATCGCCCGCGCCGCGCGTCTGTGCGGCCTCAACGTGTGGAGCTTTTCCGGCTACACCTTTGAGCAGCTCACGAACAAGCGCGATCCGCAGTACGCCGACCGCATGCAGCTGCTCGAACTGGTCGACGTGCTCGTCGACGGAAAGTTCGTGCGCGAAAAGCGCGACATCTCGCTGCGCTTTCGCGGCTCGTCCAATCAGCGCATCATCGACGTGAGACGCAGCCTGGCCCTCGGCGCCCCCTGCACCATCGAAGAGTACATGAAAAAAGCGATGTAGCATCGTCCACGAACAAGCCGCCGTCCGGTTCTCCGGGCGGCGGCTTTTCTTCTGCGCAGCGCGCATTTTCCAGTTGACAAAAACACGGCCCTGGGTTATAAAGTTGGTATAAAATAAAATACGCCTCATGGATAGAGGCGCGGGATCGGATGAGTAATCCTTCGCACAGAGCGGCAGCGGCCGCGCGCGGGACGAAAGGCCGTTCCGCCGAAGCGGATGTCCGTGTCGCGCGCGACGTTCGCTGGGCCGTCGGAGAATATCCGCCGGACTGTCGCTGTACAAGCGGAGCGCTATCGTGGCGGAGCCTTTTCGCATCCCCGTTCCAGCAGCGGGGCGCGCATGAAAAAAACGAAAACGGCGGCCATGGATCGTATCCGTGACCGCCGTATTTTATTGCCCGTCCCGTGCGGACGGAAAAATTTTTCCCAATCGGAGGAATGCGCAATGAGTACCGAGAAAAAAGGCTTCCAGATGCCCAATACATGGCTGATCGTCGCCGGCCTGATCGCCATCATGGCCGTGCTGTCGTGGATCATCCCGCCCGGATCGTTCGACTATCAGAAGGTTGACGTGAACGGCACGATGCGCAACATCGCCATCGCCGGCTCGTATCACCCCGTCGATCCGGCCACGGCCCAGCCCACCGGCTTCCTCGGCGCGTTTGCGGCGCTGTATCAGGGCTGCGTCAAGGCGAGCGGCGTCATCTTCGTCATCCTCTGCTGCGCGGCCACGTTCGGCGTGATGGTCAAGACGGGCGCGTTCCACGCGGGCATCGGCAAGGTGCTTGACGTGGTGGGCGACAAGGCTCTGCTGATCATCCCCGTGCTGATGATCCTCTTCGGCATCGGCGGCTCGGCATTCGGCATGCTGTCTGAGTTCTACGGTTTCTATCCCCTCGTCATCGGGCTGGCGGTGGCGCTGGGCTACGACGCGATGACGGGCTTCGCCATCCTGGCGCTGGGCGAGTATGTGGGCTTCATGGCCTCGACGCTGAATCCCTACACGGTGGCCATCGCTCAGGCGATCGCACAGGTGCCGCTGTACTCGGGCCTGGGCTTCCGCATCTTCTGCTTCGCTGTGTTCATGGGCATCTGCATCCTCTACCTGCTGCGCTACGCGCTGAAGGTGAAGAAAAACCCGGAAGCTTCGGTGATGTACGGCGTTTCGTGCGCCCATGCCGCCGGCGGCGCCTCGATGCAGGGACAGGAGTTCACCTGGCGCCACGGCCTGGTCCTGCTCGACCTGCTCGTCACGCTGGCCGTGCTGCTGGTCGGCCTGATGCAGTACAACTGGGGCTATAAGGAGCTGTGCGGCCTGTTCATCATCATGGCGGCGTTCGCCTCGCTCGTCTCCGGCTGGAGCGGCAACAAGTTCTGCGACGAGATGCTGGCCGGCGCCAAGAGCGTGCTCTGGGGCGCCATCCTCACGGGTCTGGCCAACGGTCTGGTCGTCATTATGGAAAACGCCAAGATCATGGACACGATCATCAACTTCCTCAGCGAGATGCTCAAGAGAGCTCCCTCGGCGCTGTCGGCTCAGTTCATGCTGATCGTGCAGACGCTGATCAACTTCCTCATCCCCTCCGGCTCCGGCCAGGCGGCGGCGACCATGCCGATCATGGCTCCGCTGGCCGACATGCTTGGCATCACGCGCCAGGTGGCGTGCCTTGCCTTCCAGTTCGGCGACGGCCTCTCCAACATCCTCTGGCCCACCGCGGGCATCGTCATCATCTGCGGCCTCGGCGACATCCCCTACGACCGCTGGCTGAAGTGGTTCGGCAAGCTGTTCCTCATCCTGCTCCTGGCTCAGATGGCCCTGCTCCAGGCCGCCATCGTGATCGGACTGTAATACTGTATAGCAAAAACGGGACTTCGCTCAGGCGAGGTCCCGTTTTTTGTCGCCGGCGTTTTGTGCAGAGCCGTGCTTAAATTGGATATTTTGGCGAGTTTTTGCTGTCGGGAGCAAAAAGTTGATTATATTCAACAGTCTTTAACGTACAAGTGAAAATCTCTGCTCTAAGAATAAAAATTTCACTTATAAGCGAAATTTTTCACTGTAACGATATTTTTTTCGCTTATAAGTGTGATATACTGCCAGACAGAAAGGGGGCGCTGGCAAACATGATCCCAAGAGAGCGAACCATGAAACGCATCCGACCGTTTATCAACACCGAACTCATCAAGGTCATCACTGGAATGCGACGTTGCGGCAAGTCGGTAATGCTGGAACTGATCAAGGACGAACTGCGTGCCCAAGGCGTTCCTGACGACCGCATTATTTCCTTCAACTTTGAGCAGTTTGCGAACGCGCCGCTGTGTACGGCCACCGCTTTGCATGCTGAGCTGACACGGCAGATCGAAGGGCACAAGGGCAAGTTCTACCTTTTTTTCGACGAGATCCAGGAAGTGACCGGCTGGGAAAAATGCATCAACTCGTGCCGCCTCGACTTTGACTGCGATATCTATATCACCGGTTCAAACGCCAGCCTGCTGTCGGGCGAGCTGGCAACATATCTGGGCGGCAGGTACGTCGAGTTTGTGATGTACCCGTTTTCGTTTGAGGAATTCTTGCTGGCGCAGCAGCAGAAGGAACCAAAGGCCGACGCAGCGCAAGTCTTTCGGAAATATCTCGAACTGGGAGGGATGCCGTCCCTGACCAACCTGAGCGGCAGCCGTGAAGTCGCCGCTCAGTATCTGAAAGACCTTTACAACTCAATCATCCTCAAAGACGTGGTGCGCCGGACCAAGATTCGCGATGTCGACTTGCTCGAGCGTATCGTCACATTCGTCCTTGCCGGCGTGGGGCACCCGTTCAGCGCGGCCAGTATCGCCAAATATTTCAAAAGCGAGCGCCGCAGCGTCTCTCACGATACGATCATGAACTACGTCAAAGCCTGCACTGACGCGTTTCTGTTCTATAAAGCCCCGCGTGAAGACCTGATCGGCAAAAACATCCTCTCGATCAGCGAAAAATACTACGTTGCCGATCACGGCCTGCGCGAAGCCGTGTATGGACAGAACGCACGCGACATCGACCAGACGCTCGAAAACATCATCTTCCTTGAACTGCTGCGCCGCGGCTGGAACGTCACCGTTGGCCGCGTCAAAAGCAGCGAGATCGACTTCGTCGCCCGCCGGGAGCGTGAAAAGATCTATGTCCAGGTCTGCTACCTCTTAGCCGGCGAGGGCGAGATCGAGCGCGAGTTCGTCGCGTACCGCAACGTGCGCGACAATTATCCGAAGTACGTCGTCAGCCTGGACGAGTTCGACTTCAGCCGCGACGGCATCCGCCATATGAACGCAAGAGAATTTCTGCTGAGCGAAGAGTGGCGGTAAAAGAGGATCGAGACAAAAGCTGATTCGGATCCCGCCCAAATTCATTCCGGAGAAAATCTCGCATTTCACCCTTGAAACACGGCGATAAAAGAAGTATACTTTAATCGCCGTTAAGGCAGTTTAATTTTTTAAGGAGGTCTGTTCCATGAATAAAAGTGTTGTCGCGCTGGCGCTGGCAGCTTCCGTCGTCGTGGCGGGGGCCGCGTTTGCCGAGGTCGAGCTGAAGCCGCAGAAGCACGGACAGTGCTACACAGCCGAGCAGCTGTTCACGAAAGACGTTGAAGGTGCCGGCGGCGGTCAGGGCATCCTTCACGGTGAGTTTGCGTTCCGCCGCGAGCAGGCGCTCGAAGAGGACGCCATCAAGGAGATCGGCTGGATGACGCTGAAGCCCGGCGCGTACATCGGCACTCACGCGCACAAGGACAACGAAGACGCCTACCTGATCATCTCCGGCAAGGGCGTTTTCACTGACGGCAACGGCAACGCCTGGGTCGTCGGCCCCGGCGACATGACGATCGCCCGCCCCGGACAGGCTCACGGCCTCGCCAACCTCTACAAGGAAGACCTCGTGTTCCTTGACATCATCGCCAAGAACCACGCCGCCAACCTTGAGGCCATCACCAAGAACCCCACGCCGCAGTATTTCCCGCTGGCCAAGCTGTTTGACAAAAACAGCGAGAAGGCCGGCAAGACCGGCGTCGGCACGCTGTACGGCAAGTTCGCGTTCCGCCGCGAGGCCGCTACCGACGACGAGGCGATCAAGGAGATCGGCCGCATGACGCTGAAGAAGGGCGCTTCGATCGGTCTGCACGGCCACGTCGACAACGATGACACCTACATCATCATCAGCGGCAAGGGCGTCTTCACCGGCAGCGACGGCAAGGAGATCGAGGTCGGACCGATGTCGGTCACCATGGCCGGCCCCGGCGAGAAGCACGCGCTGCGCAACGACAGCGACGAAGACCTGGTCTTCATCGACCTGATCGCCAAGAACCACGCGCATCCCGCAGCTGTGAAGAAATAACCTTTTTACCAAAGCACAAATGCCGCCGTCTGTCGGAGTTTCCGGCAGGCGGCGGCATTTTTATGCTTTCATGTTTCTCGTGGAACAAAAACCGGCGGCAGCCCCTATTTCATGTTCAGGTCGCGGCGGATGCTGTCCTGGCGGCTTCGGGACATATCAGCCCATTTGGGGCCTTCGGCGTAGAGCTTCGCCAGCTCGGCCATCACGCCGGGCACGTCGATGCCCTGCGGGCAGACGTGAGCGCACTGGCCGCAGCCGACGCAGGCGGCGGGGCGCCTGTTTTCGTCCAGGCCGTCGAGGCGCGTTGAGGCAGTCAGGGCCGAGTCGCCTTTGTACCAGTTATAGCACTCGATCAAAAACGGGATGTCGAGCCCGGCGGGGCAGCCAGCGCAGCAGTAGCGGCAGGCGGTGCAGGGCACGCTGTTTTTCATGCCCTCGGCGATGTCGAACAGCGCCGCGCGCTCCGCCTCGCTCAGAGGACGGTGGGAGGCAAACGTGCGCAGGTTGTCCTCCACCTGGGCGACTTCGTTCATGCCGGAAAGGATCATCTTCACGTTCGGCAGATCCTGCAAAAATCGGAACGCAAAGCTCGCGTCGCTGGCCTGCGGGTCGAGAGTGCGCAGACGGGCGGAATCGGCTTCGCGCAGCTTGGCCAGCTTGCCGCCGCGGCACGGCTCCATCACCCAGACGCCGAGGCCGTGACGGGTGATGATGTCGTATTTTGCCTTCGCGTCCTGGAGCGTCCAGTCGAGGTAGTTGCACTGGATCTGGACGAACTCGAACAGGCCTTCGTATTTGTTCAGGAACTCTTCAAGCAGTTTCGCGCCGCCGTGGAAGGAGAAGCCGAGATGGCGGATCTTGCCCTCCTCTTTCTTTTTGAGCACATCGGGGATGATGTGATACGCTTCGCCTTCGTAGACTTTGACCGACCACTCGGTGATGTTGTGCAGCAGGTAAAAATCGAAATAATCCACGCCGCACTTGCGCAGCGACACCTCGAACAGCGCCGAGTTGTCGACCGGCCCAGGCAGCGAGTGGCCGGGGAACTTATCGGCGACGAAATAGCTGTCGCGCGAGTATTTTTTCAGCGCCTCAGCCATCGCCAGCTCAGACTTGCCGTCCAGATACGGGTAGGCCGTGTCGAAGTAGTTGACGCCGCCCGCGATCGCCGCGTCAAACATCGCGTTCACGCATCCCTGATCGATGGCGCCCGTTTCGTCCTTCGCAAATCTCATGCAGCCGAAGCCGAGACGAGAGAGTTCCAGCCCCTTGAAGTCGTTATAGATCATCTAAAATCCCCCCGTTTTTCAAATGATATGGTCTGATTATAGCATGTTTGCACCTGCAAAAACGATCGGCTGCCGAGAAATATGTTTCGGCAGCCGATCGTTTATTTTGAATCATGCGCGTTGATCCACGCGGCCCCAAACGCCGGGGAAGCGCAGATTTATACACATGATGCTGAAATCGGCGAACGCAGGGAACGCAGAGAAATTGCGTTCCTACAGCACGATCGTCTGCCCGGCGTGGAAGCTTTGCAGCTGACCGCCCAGCCGCTCTTTAAGGTAGGCAAACGGCGCGTCGCCGGTGCAGTGGCACGAGTAATACGTGACGGGGTATTTTTTCAGCTCGGCTGCAGCGTCGCCGAGGCGGCTTTCGTATTCGGCCTCGGGCACGTCTTTGAAGTGGAAGCCGCCGATCACCGTCTGCACGCCTTCGCTCCGCGCCCAGTGCATGATGTTGAGGATGCCGCGGTGGCTGCATCCGGTCAGCAGCACGCGCTTCTCGCCTTCGGCGACGAGCAGGTACTGCTCGTGATCGAACTGTTCCGGCGTCAGCGCCGAACTGGGCGCCGTCTCGGCCGTCATGCCGCAGGTGTCGATCGTCCTCACACCGGGCTGGCCGCCCCAGTGGACGATGGTCATCTGCTCGTTCAGCTCAAGGCGCTCAGTGCTCACGCGCACGATCCGGGGGCTGGCGCTCAGCTCGGGCGCGATGCTGATGTCCTTGCCCTTGCGGTTGAAATGCTTCAAGTCGAACGAATCGCGCACGTACAGCGGCGCTGTCGGGTTGAGACGGAAGAACTCGATCATGCCGCCGGAATGGTCGTTGTGGCCGTGCGACAGCACAGCGGCTTCCACGCGGCGAAGGTCGATGCCCAGGGCTTCGGCGTTGCGGGCGAAATTCGCGCTCGCGCCGGCATCGAACAGCACGGTATGGAGCTCCGTCTCGATCAGGACGCTCAGTCCGTGCTCGGCGCAGCAGTCGGGGCGGATCGAAGCGTTTTCCATCAGCGCAGTCAGTTTCATCGTGTTTTCTCCTTTATTTCATCAGGAATAGTCAAACTCTTTCAACGCATTTGCATGACGTTTTTCAGCGGCGCGATCGTGATGCCGTCCTCTTCGAGGCGGGCGCGGAGCGTTTTCGCCATCTCGACGGCGCTGGCCGAATCGCCGTGGAGGCAGATCGAATCGGGACGCAGCTCGATCTTTGTGCCGTCAACGGCTTCGACGACGCCCTCGCGGATCATGCGGATCACACGCGCTGCGGCCGCTTCGGGATCGCGGACGAACGCGTCGGGACGCGAGCGCGGCGCGAGGGTGCCGTCGGGCAGGTAGCCGCGATCGGCGAACGCTTCGGCGGCAAAGGGCACGCCGCACGCTTCGGCCGCCTTCTCAAAGGCGCTCCCGGCCAGGCCGAGCAGGATCAGGCCGCCGGCATCGTGCACTGCTGCGGCGACCGCCTCTGCCTCCTCAAACTTTTTAGCGGCCTGGTTGTACATCGCCCCGTGCGGCTTGACGTGCTGAAGCTCAGTTCCCGCCGCGGCGCAGAAGGCGCGCAGCGCGCCGATTTGATAAAGCGTGTATGCGTAAATTTCGTCGGGAGTGCAGGCCATGTTCCGCCGCCCGAACCCCGTCAGGTCGGGAAAGCCGGGATGCGCGCCGATGGCCGTGCCGGCTTTCATCGCTGCCGCCACGGTGGCACGCATCACGCATGCGTCGCCGGCATGGAAGCCGCAGGCCACGTTGGCCGAGCTGACGAACGTGAGCACGTCGGCGTCGCGGCCCATTTTCCACGCGCCGAAGCTCTCGCCAAGGTCGCTGTTCAGGTCGATCATGTGCATTGAAAGCATCCTCCTGTCAGAAATCAAAGTCGATGATAACGCCCGTCCTCCCGTGAGTCCGGTCCTCCCAGCGAACGGCGCCTGAGCTGCGCAGGCCGATCAGCCGCACGTTCTTGAGCAGTTTGTCAACGATGAGCACTTTTGCGTCGCCATACGACGTTACCTGAAACCGGCTGGGATGGAAGTAAATAAATGCAAATAAAATTGCAATCGCCACTACAGACACGATGATAACTTTTTTGATAAAGACGTTTAAGTCATGCATGCGGATGATCTCCTCTCCATTTCTGCAATCTGCACGATATAGCTCTGGCCGTTCACCGTCACACTGCACATCCACTCAGTTTCTATTTCGCGTCCCAGGGCGCGCGGCCGAGCCGCAAACGCTGAGACAAGGCTTTTCAGCTGATCCAGCTTTGCGCGTTCAGCACGCGACAGTGCGACCCCCTCTTCCTGACTGATGCGGGAAAAGCGCACCGTCTCGCCCGGCATCTTCTGCGCCAATCGGGCAGCGTCAAGCGCGTGAACGACGGCGATCTTGACGTAGCCGCCTGTCGTCTGCCGGTCGGCGCTCATGACGATCGGCTGCCCGGAGCCGGGCACCTGCACGGCCCCGAGCGGGATCGCATCGCTGACGATGTCCGGGCCTTTGACGTGTTTCAGCTTTGGTCCGGCCAGACGCACGCCCATGCGGTCGGCCTGCGGCGTCACCGTCCACTCAGCGGTGAAAAACGTCTCCACGCTCGCGGGATCGATCAGGTCATCCTGCGGCCCCGGCACAGCGCGCAGCGGCGCGTCGTCCGCTCCGGGGCGCAGCGCGGGCGGACACGCGAAGCCCACGGCACGCGGCCATCCGATCCACGGCTCGCCAGTGTTCAGCACGTCGCCGCTTTTCAGCGCCCGGCCGTTCAGCCCGCCGAGCGCGGCTTTCAGATACGTTGAGCGGCTTCCCATCACCTCGGGCACGGCGATGCCGCCGGCAACGCAGAGATATGTTCTCACGCCGCGGCCGCAGGCGCCGCCGAAGCTCAGCACGTCGCCGCCCTGGACGCTCACGACGGTCCACATCGGCACAGGGCGACCGTTCAGACACGGCCGCAGATCGCCGCCGGTGAGCGCGATCGCGCCCGAGCCTTCAAAGCGCACGCGGTCGCCCGTGAGCGTCATCTCCAGCGCCGCGGCGTTTTCGCCGTTGCCAAGCAGGATATTGCCGCGCCGCAGTGCCGGAGCATCGGCCGCGCCGCTTTGAGGCACGCCCTCGGCTAGACGGCCGAAGCGCCCCAGGTCCTGCACGGTCGTGAACGCGCCGGCGCGCTCGATATGCAGCTTCATCAGCAACACTCCCCTTCGTATTCAAAGCGGTACGCGCCGCGCCGCTCGTCACGGGCGATCTCGTCAAACCGTTCACGGCTCACGGGATAAAAGCGCACGTTCATGCCGGCGCGGATGACCGTGCTCGGGTCGCGCCCGGCGTCGTACAGCGGGAACGGCACGCGTCCGATGATGCGCCAGCCGCCGGGACTGGCGAGCGAATACGCGCCCGCCTGCGCTCCGCCGATCGCCACGCTGCCGGCCGGAATGCTCGTGCGGGGCGAGGTCAGCCGCGGCGTGGCCAGCGACTCGTCCATGCCGCCCAGGTAGGGAAAGCCCGGCGTGAAGCCGTTCATGTAGCAGTACAGCGGCGAAGCGCAGTAGCGCCGCACCACTTCATCTTCGTCAAGTCCGCAATGCGCGGCCACGTCCGCGAGGTCGGGCCCGTATTCGCCGCCGAAGCAGGCCGGCACGCGCACCGTCACGCCGCTTTGCGCCTCGCATTCGCCAAGCGCCGCGGCTTCGTCCTTCAGCCGCGCCTTCAGCGCCGCCAGATCGACTGTGAGCGGATCAAAATTCACCGCCAGCGAGCGGTATGTCGGTACCAGCTCAGTCACACCGGGCAGAGCTGCCGCCTCCAGAGCCGCTTTCAGCGCCGTCACGCGGGCATTCAGCTCGCGGCTGACGATTTCGCCGAACTCGACAAAAAGACACGACTCGCCGGCGGGAAGGATCTTAGCGTTCATCGCATCAACTCCTTTAGTGAGGCAGGCTCGACGCCCGCTTCGATCTTAGCTGGGGACTGGCGTCGAGGTAAGAGACTTGCCCCGGCGCGGGGACTTGCGGCCGAATAATTTCACCGCTAGAATATCGGCGTATTTCAGGCAGCGCCCCAAAATGACAGTGCGCCGCATTTTTTACGAAAGGGAGTCTCACTCATGAAAAAGATCACGCTTCCGGCGGCAAGCCGCCTCACCTCGCCCAACCCTGTCACGCTCGTCTGCACGCTGCGGCCCGACGGCAGCACCAACCTGGCCACGGTGTCGTGGTGGAATTACCTGTCGTTCAACCCGTCGATGATCGCTTTCGCGATGGCAAAAACATCGTACAGCGGCGAACGCGTGCGCGAGACGAAAGAAGTCGTCGTCACCGTTCCCGGCGCGGCGCTGGCCTCGCAGGCCGTTTCCTGCGGCAGCACGACGGGCCGCGACACCGACAAGGCCGCAAAGTTCGGCGTCGAGCTGACCGAGCTCGACGGCTGCGCGATCCGCGTGCCTGTTCACAGCCGCGTCGCCATTCAGTGCGAACTCAAGGACTTTATCGAAGTTGGCGACCACTATCTGTACATCTGCACCGTGAAAAACGTGTACGGCGATGCGAACGAAGAAGCGCTGTTCGCATGGAACGGCTACGCCGAGATCGCCCCGGCGGCAAAAAAAGTGTAAACGACCGCAGCTTTTGCGCGCGGCGCTCCGTCTTTCGAGGCGGAGCGCCGTTTTATATCGCTGCGCGCACCGATGCCAGTCATAGATGTTTCACTATGACTGGCATTTATTTTGATATTTTACACGACTGGTCTTCAAAGGTACACTCGGCTCATTCACAGAAGAAACGAGGGAGCAAATAATGAGAATCCCCAAAACAGCGATGCAGGGAACGGATCAGAGCGCGCTCGGCTCGCGGGGCGTCTTTTACGCCGGCGGCAGCTTCGCCTCCGCGGACGGCAGAACACGCGCGCACGGACAGATGTTCGTCGAGATGTACGTGCCGAAAACGATCCGCCATCCCTGGCCCATCATCATGTTCCACGGCGCAGGCCAGACCAACGTCAACTGGCTGAACACGCCCGACGGAAGGATGGGCTGGGCCGACTGGTTCGTCTCGCAGGGCTGGGTCGTGTATCTGGCCGAGCAGCCGGCGCGCGGACGTTCCGCCTATCATGAAGAGGACGACGGACCGCGGATGCGGCATTCGTTCGAAGACCTGAAAAAGCGCTTCATCGGCTCGCAGGGCGGCTGGCCGCAGTCGAAGCTGCACACGCAGTGGCCGCAGGGCGACGAGGCCGAGCGCCAGTTTTTGCTGTCGCAGGTCGAATATCTGAACAGCAACAAAGCCTCGCAGGAGCGCGTGCTTGCCGCCGCCGGCGATCTGCTGGAGCGCACCGGGCCGGCAGTGCTGCTGACGCACTCGCAGGCAGGGCCGTTCGGCTGGCTGATCGCCGATCATTATCCGCAGCTTGTCAAGGGCGTGGTGGCGCTGGAGCCCTCGGGCCCCCCGTTTTCGACCGATCTTGCGCACGCCCAGGCGAAGAACTTCGGCATTGCCGATCTGCCGCTGCACTACGAGCCGTTTGCCGCAGCGCCCGGGGAGTTTGAGCTCGAGCTGCTGAAAGCCCCGTCACCCGAGCTGTCCGACGGCTGGGTGATGAAGGAGCCGGCGCGGAAACTGCCGCGTCTTGCAGGCATCCCCATCCTGCTGCTGTGTTCGCAAAGCTCGTATCACGCGCAGTACGACCACCTGACCAGTCATGTGCTGGCCCAGGCAGGCGTGGCGCACGACTTCGTGCGGCTGGAAGAGGCCGGACTGCACGGCAACGGGCACATGATGATGCTGGAAAAGAACAACCTGGACATCGCCGCGTGGATCGGGCAGTGGCTCGAATCGCACGCGGAGAACAAATAACTCTTTCAGAGGAGGATGCACCATGAAAAAGTTCCAAGTTCCCCACTCGCTGGCGATCATCGTCGTCGCCATGCTCCTGGCCTCGGCCCTGACCTACGTGATCCCGGCCGGATCGTTCGACCGCGTCGTCAACGCGGCCAAGAAGACGGTGGTCGTGGCCGGCAGCTTCAAGTACATCGCGCCCACGCCCGTCAACCCGCTCACGATCCTCAACTACGTGTTCGACGGCCTGCGCGGCGCGGGACAGATCATCTTCGCGCTGCTGTGCGCCGGCGGCGGACTGGGCATCGTGCTGGCAACGGGCATGTTCCAGGGCGCGGCCTGCTCCATCAGCAAGAAGGGCAGCGGCAAGGAATGGCTGGTCGTCGCGTTTTTGATGACCGTTTTCGCGCTGCTCAACATCCCCATCAACCTGAACTACTTCATCCCGTTCGCCCCGCTTGGCATCATCATCGCCATCGCCATGGGCTATGACGCGATCGTGGGCATCTCCATCATCATGCTCGGCGGCGCGGTCGGCTTCTCCTGCGGCGCGATGAACCTGCCCAACACGGGCACGGCCCAGGCCGTCGCCGAGCTGCCGGTGTTCTCCGGCATGGGCTACCGCCTGTTCTGCATGATCCCCTTCCTGATCGTAACGATCGCCTACGTGCTGCACTATGGCGCGAAGATCAAAAAGGATCCGACGAAGAGCCTCGTTTACGGGACCAAGCTCGATTTCGGCACGTTCGACGCCAACGCGATGCCCAGCTTTGAAAAGCGCCACATCCCCGTCGCCATCGTCGTCGCCGCTTCTCTCGGCTACATGATCTATGTGGCGATCTTCTCCAGCCTCTCGTTCAAGGCTTCGGCCGCGATCTTCCTGTACATGGGCCTGCTGGCCGGTCTGGTCTGCCGCATGCCGATCAACGAGATGTGCAAGCACTTCTGCGACGGCGCGAAGGGCATGGCGACCACGGGCATCCGGCTCGGTTTCGCTTACGCCATCTCCGGAATCCTTTCGGCCGGTCACGTCATGGACACCGTCGTCAACGCAATGGCCAACGCCCTTTCGCTGTTCCCGAAGATGATCCAGGCGCCCGTGATGTTCTTCATGCACGTCATCATCAACTTCTTCGTCACTTCCGGCAGCGGTCAGGCCGCCGTGACGATGCCGATCTTCACGCCCGTCGCCGACCTCGTCGGCATGAGCCGTCAGACGGCGGTGCTGGCGTTCAACTTCGGCGACGGATTCTGCAACTTCATCCTTCCTCACGCGGCCGCGACGATGGGCTTTGTGGGCATGGCCAACATCCCGTTCACCAAGTGGTTCCGCTACGCGATCGTGTTCTTCGCGTTCTGGTGCGTCGTCGGCAGCGCGCTGCTGATGCTGGCCTCGCAGATCGGCTACGCGTAAGGATCGCAGCGCTTCAAGATTGAAATAAAGGTCTTCACTAGGTCCGGCAGGATCTCGGCTTTCCGCACACACACGGCCGCCGTCCAATAGGCGGCGCAGTCAGCGGGGAGCCGGTACTGCCGGACTTTTTCGTATCCGCGTCCAAGTTCCCGCCGCGCGTACAGTTCCGGCAGCAGAACAAAGCCCGCCCCCTGCACTGCCAGTCCGAGCGCGCTGGGGAAACCGTAGGTCGTCGGCGCTTTTCCCGGCTTCACGCCCGCACGCGCCAGGACAAAATCGGTGATATGACGGATGCGCTGTCCCTCGCTGAAAGCGATCGCCGGCAGCCCCGACAGCGCGCTCACATCGAGCTCGCCTGTGCCGCCGCCCGTCACATGTCTGTCCAGCCCCAGCGACTCGTGCGCGACGGCGCAAAACGCCTCACGGAACAGCGGCGTCACGTCCAGCCGGGGATCGCTCCGCGACGGGTACTCGGCCGGGTACTCATGCGTCAGGCACAGGTCCAGCTCGCCGCTTTTCAGCAGCTCCAGGAGCTGTGCCGTGTTCTTTTCGATCAGCTTCACGTCGGCGCCGGGAAAGCAGCGGCCGAATTCAGTGACCGCGGCCGTGAGCACGAGCGTCGTGTTGTACCACGACGCTCCGACGCGCACCGTCTGCCCGCCGCGAAGCGTGCTCAGCTTTTCCAGTGCCGCGCTGTAGATCCTGAGCATCTCGCACGCGGCTGAATAGAGACATCTTCCAGCCTCCGTCAGCTCCACGCCGTTTTTCCGGCGCAGAAACAGCTGACACTCCAGCTGCCGCTCGATGCGCTGCAGCGTCTGCGTCAGCGACGGCTGCGCGATGTGCAGCAGATCTGCCGCGCGGGTGATGCTGCCTTCGTCGGCGATCGTTTTGATGTACAGCAGCTCTTTATCGGTCATGTTCAGACCGCCTTTCACTCTCAAAAAAGCGTTTAAAGACTCTGACCTTTCATAACCTTTGACTGACTTGCTTATTCGTCCTCTGGCAGTCCCGCCCAGTTCTTCAGCATGGCGATCTCGCCGGCCCAGCCTTTCAGCGAGTCCTGCGGCGTTTCGAGGATCATCGGCAGATCGCGCAGCGAGTGATGGCAGACGACAAGCGCGAACGTCGCGGCGCCGAGCGAGCCGCGGCCGATCTTTTCGTGCCGGTCCTTGTGGCTGGCAAAAGGCGTCAGGCTGTCGTTGAGGTGCATCGCCTTCAGCCTCCCAAGGCCGACGACGCGGTCGAACTGTTCGAGCACGCCGTCGAGGTCGTGGACGATGTCGTACCCTGCCGAGTAGATGTGGCAGGTGTCGAGGCACACGCCCATCTTCTCGGGACAGTTGACGCGGCTGAGGATCTCCGCCAGCTGTTCAAACGTGCCGCCCACTTCGCTCCCCTTGCCCGACATTGCCTCAAGCAGCACCGTCGTGTGCTTCACGCCGGGCAGGATCTCGTTCAGCGCCGCAACGATCAGCTCGATCCCCTTCTCATAGCCCTGGCCGGTGTGGCTGCCTGGGTGGAAGTTGTAGAGGTTGCCGGGCAGGATCTCGTCCATCCGCTCAAGGTCCTCGCGCATCGCCATCAGCGCGAAATCGCGCACCTTCGCATCGGACGAGCAGGGATTGAGCGTGTACGGGCCGTGCGCCACCAGCGGGCCGAAACCGTGCTCGCTCATGATCGTTTTCAGCGCTTCCACGTCGGCAGGATCGGGCTTTTTCACAGCGCCGCCGCGCGGATTGCGCGTGAAGTAGGCGAACGTCGTCGCGCCGATGTCGAGCGCGTCCGTCCCCATCTTTTTGAAGCCGCCTGAAACCGAAAGATGACAGCCGAAATAAGGCATGGTCGAAACTCCTCCTTCTCTGATTTCCGAGCGCCGCGAAAGGTCGACGGCTCGGCGCTCCGTGGTGTATAATCCTATTGTAAATCATTTTTTGAAAATCAGGGGGAACGAATCATGACAGAATGTCCCAAAAACTGCGCTGAGTGCGCAAGCCGCTGCGAGGCCGCCGGGGGGACGGCCGATCCGTGGCTTGAAAAGCTCGACGCCATGGTCCATGAGCTGCACGCCGAGGGCAACTTCTGCTGCTCGCAGACCGTGCTCGCCATCGGCATGAAGCGCCTGGGCCTCGACAACCCCGACCTGCTGCGCGCCATGGCCGGCTACTGCGGCGGCTCGTGCGCGGGCGTCTGCGGCGCGCTGGCCGGCGGTGAAGCGTTGATCGGCCTGTACGTGGGCCGCAGCACGCCGGAGCCCGACCGCGATCCGCGCCAGAAAGAGCTCGCCGCGGCTTTGACAGAGACCTTCCGTGCCTACTGGAAATCGACGCAGTGCGACGACCTCGTCCACGGCGATCCCGAGCAGCGCAAGTACACCTGCCCCAGCCTGATGGCCGGCACGGTGGAAATGGTCTGGGGGATCCTGCACGAAAACGGCATCAGCCTCGACACGCGCGAGGTTCAATAACTAAAAGGGAGACGATACCAATGATCCGCAAGGCTTCTGAAATCTCTGCAACGACCACTGTGGGCTTCAAGGGCGGCAAGGGCGAGATGATCTCGCGCGAGATCCGCACCGCTGACGAACTGGCTCCGCACGGTCGCAAGTTCGGCTACACCGTGCTGCCTCCCGGCTCGTCCATCGGCGACCACACGCACGCCGGCGACAGCGAGACCTATTTCGTGCTCAAGGGCAAAGGCCGCTACAACGACAACGGCACCTGGGTCGACATCGCTGCCGGCGACGTGATGCACTGCCCCGACGGCGAGCTGCACGGCATCGAGAACAACGGCACCGAGCCGCTCGAGTTCATCGCGCTGATCCTCTTCACGGTTAAATAATTAGCAGTTAGTAATGAGTAATTAGTAATTGAAAAACCTTGATGAGCGCTGGGATATTTCCCCGGCGCTCATTGTTGTGCAGGAAGATTGTTCCACGTAGAATAAACAAATCCTCAGCGTTCTGAACGAACAGAAAAAAGCAGCGCGTTCCAGCGAAAAATCCGGAACGCGCTGCTTTTTCATTACTAATTACTAATTACTCATTACTAATTATCTTTACAGGTCCCATCTCAGCGTCGCGTTCACGGCCACGTCCTTTTGGCCGCTGCTCAGCAGCGCGTTCACGCCCAGGCCGAGGGTCAGGTTGTTGCGCTTGGCGTCGAGGCCGATCGCCGCGCGGAAGTTGTTCTTGTCCGTCAGCAGCTGCGTGCTTCTCGTGGCGCTGCCGCCGGAGAGCGCCGTTTCGCGCACGGTCATGGCCCTGTTGCCGCCGGCGTACACGTAGGCCAGTTCGACGCTGGGCTTGATCTTCCAGCCCTTCTTCGTCGTCATGGGCGTCCAGTCGAACTTCACGCCCAGCGGCACGGTCCACTGGTTCACGCTCTCGCCGCCGATCGTCGACCAGTCGGCACCGTTTTTCTTCACAGTCAGGTCGTCCATGCTGAAGTGGCTGTAGCGCACGCCGACGAACGGCTTCACGTTCACGCGCGCGCCGGGGCGGCTCGCGTTGAACCACGCCGTGCCGCCGACGGTGAAGACGCGGCTTTTGCCCTTGCGGGCGCTGTAATAGTCGCCGCCGTCAGTGCTGTCGTAGTCGTCGCGGTGCCAGTTGTAGCCGATGTCTCCGGTCAGGGTGACGCTGCGGCCGAGCGGGCGCGCGCCGTACAGGCTCACGCCGATGTGCTTGCCGTCGCTGTCGCTGCCGTCGAACTTGCCTCTGCCGCGGCCTTCGGTCTTGCCGAGGTTGACCGCAACTCCCACGACGCCGGTGCCGAACTGTTTGTCGGCGCCGATGGTGACGCCGTAGTTCTTGAACCGGGTATCGGCCGTGTCGTTGTCTACGCGCGCATGAGTGTACCACGTGAGTGCCCACACGCCGCCGACTTTGCCCCGCTCCATCGGCATGAAGCCGCTGGCAAAGCTCATGATGTTCGCGGGAGCGTTCAGCAGGCCGAACGCGCGCATCTGCCCCTGCGTTCCCACGTTGGCCGCGTTGCGCAGGCTCTGTCCGGCGGACTGTCCCGCCAGGCTTCCGACCTGGGAACCTCTGGTGACAGGCTCGGGGTCAACAGGAACGGGCTGAGGTTCCGGCTTCGGCTCGGGCTTGGGTTCAGGCTTGGACTCCTCGTCGCACGTCACGGACACACGCACGCTGGTGTCGTCGCTGAGCACGGCGTACCGCACGTTCCGGCCTTCGGCCTGGCCGCTCACCTTGTCGTCGGCCCAGACGCCGGCGATGGAGCCGAAGCCGCTCGCAATCGTGTAGGTGCTGCCCTCGGGCGTCGCGGTGTCGCCGATCAGTTTCAGCGCGCCGCTTTCGATCTTCAGTTCGGCTTTGCCTTCGCCGGACAGCGCAGCCGCGCCGTTCAGCCGGCCGAGGTCGACGATCAGGGTGCCGCCACTCTGCACGAAGGCGCCGGTGAGGCGCAGGGGCTGCTCAAGGGTCAGTTTCGTTCCCGTGCCGGAGAGGACGCCCTTGTACGCGCCGATCTCGCGGGCAAAACGCACGTCGCCGCCGCTCACGGTCAGGTCGGCCACGTTCAGCCGGCCGTCGCCCTCAAAGGTGTACTCGCCGCCCATCACGGTCATCCGGGCGGCTTCAAGGTCGCCCGATAATGTCACGGTGCCGGCGTTCCTGGCGGTGAAGGTGACGCTGTCGCCATTGTAGAAGTCGTCGGTCGTGCCGTCGGCGTCGACGTGCCAGTTCTTTTTGCCGTCGCTCTTGGTCCAGGCGGTGCTGCCGCCGTTCCACGTGAGGGCGGTGTTCTCAAGGCTGACGATCACGTCGAACGTGCTCTCATTGTCGGTCTCGGCGGTGTATTTGATTCTCGCGCCGCTGAGGTCGCCGGAGATGTCGGTCCACGGGGTCAGGCTCGCAAAGCCGCCGGCGATGTGATGGGCGGTGCCTTCGCGGCTGGCCTGTACGCCTGCGATGAACAGGGTGCCGCCGGTGACGGTCAACGCCGCGCTGTCGCTGCCGACGATGAGCGCGTTTGCGCGCGCGGATTCGCCGTTCACGGTCAGGGTTCCGCCGCTTTGTTCAAAGGCACCCGTCACGGTGAGCGGGGCGCTCAGTTTCAGCGTGCCGCCGCTCTGTTTCGCCGTTCTGGCCGTGATCTCGCGCGCAAACTCAGCGCTGCCGCCGCTCACGGTCAGGGCGCCGGCCACGGTCAGTTTGCCGTCGCCGGCAAAGGTGTACTCGCCGCCCGTCACGGTCATCGCCGCTGGGTTTATATCGCCGCTCAGCGTCACCGTGCCGGAGGCGTTTTCACGGTCGCTGAAATACGCCGCGTCGCCGTTGAAGAACCAATCCGCAACGGTCGTGTTGCTGCTGTGCACCCAGTTTTTCGCGCCCTGCGCGTCCGCGCCGGCGTACCACGTTCCGTCGCCGGCGGTCCAGACCATATCGGCCGAACCGACGGCCACGGTCAGCTTTTTCACGGTAGAGCTGCCGTTAAAGGACGCCAGTTCACCTTCCAGGTCTTGTGCAAAGTCAGCGCTCGTCACGGTGTAACGCGGGTTTTTCGGCGCGCTGTACGCCAGCGTCCCGCCGTCTGCTGCGAAGCCCGCGAGAGCGATGTCGTATTTGCCGCCGACTTCGATCTCGCCGATCAGCGACAGATCGTCATAGTCCAGCGTCACGTTCTTGCCGGCAAAGCCAGTCAGCTGCGCCTGCGTCACGGTGTCGGCGTGCGACACGGCCGTGAGCGCCAGCACGCCGCCCTTCACGGTCACGGCGCCCGAGGGGGCCGCAAACGTCGCCCCGGGCGCGGCCGTGAGATTGCCGTCGACCGTGATGCTGCCGTTTTCCGACCAGAACGTGTCGGCGGCCTGCTTGACGAAGACGTCTTTGGCCGTCAGGCTGATGTCACCGTCGGCCCAGACCGCACCGCCGCGAGCGAGGGCTGTTCCGCCTTCACCGGCCGAAGCCGTGACGCTGTTGCCGTCGAACGTGATCGAACCGTTTGCGGCTGTCAGGGTCACGCTGCCGTTGTTAGCATAGATCGCGCCGCCGCGGGCGTAGGCTTTTCCGTTCGCGTTCGCGCTGGTCGCCGCCGCATGGTTGTCTTTCAGCGTGATGTCGCCCGACGACGTCAGGATCACGTCGAAGCCGGACAACTCCGCACCGTAGATCGCGCCGCCGTGTGCTTTGGCGTAAGGGTTGGCCTGTGCCGTCGCCCTGTTGCCCTCGACCGTCATGTCGCCCGATGACGTCAGGATCGCGTCGCGCCAGCTCCTGAGCGCACCGCCCTCAACGCCCGCAGTGTCACCACCGCTGCACGTCGCCGTCCCTGCGTTGCCCTCGATCCGGATGCCGCCCGACGATGTCAGCATCAGGCTGCCCTGGGCTTCGACAGCGCCGCCCCAGGCTGTGACGCTGAAATCGCCCGTGCCTGCCGCCGTCGCCTTGTTGTCTGTCAGCGCGATATCGCCCGACGACGTCAGCGTCACTTCGCCGTTGGCATCGATCGCGCCGCCATAGACAGAAGCGACCCCATCCGAGCTTGCCGCCGCCTCGTTGCCCGCCAGCACGATGCCGCCGGCTGAGGCGAGCCTCACAATGCCGCCGCCACGGATCGCACCGCCGTTGGCAAAGCCGCTTGTACTCGCTGCGTCGTTGCTCTGCACCGTGATCACGCCGTTCGCGGAGCTCAGCGATATGTCGCCGCCGGGAAAACAGCGCCGCCGTCGGCATAGGAATTACCCTCGCGGCCGTCGACCACATTCACCGAGTTGCACGACACGTCCACCGCGCCGTCGGCCGAGAGCGTCACCGTGCCTTCTTCCGTATACAGCGCGCCGCCCTGAGCGATACTCTTTTTGCTCGTCGCGTCGTTGCTTTGCACCGTGACCGTGCTGCCCGTCACCGTCACGTCGCCGTTGGCGTAAATGGCGCCGCCATAAGCACGGGCTTCGACAGTAGAACTCTCGCCGGGCGCCACCGTCGTGCGGTTGCCGCTGACCGTGACCGCGCCGCCCGTCAGCGTCACGTCGCCCGAGGACCAGATCGCGCCGCCGCGGGCGCCGGCAGACTCGTAGTTCACGCTCATCGCCGTCACGTCGTTGCTCTGCACGGTGATCGTGCAGCCCGTCAGCTCGACGGAGCCCTTGGCGTAGATCGCGCCGCCAAGCACCGCCTGCAAGCCGCGGGCCGTGTTTCCGCTGATGACGATGTCGCCGTCGGCGGACAGTTTCGTCGTTTCATCCGCGTAGATCGCGCCGCCAAAGGCCTCGGCGCAGCCGTTTTCGTTTGTCGTCTCAGCGTGAGCGAAGTTGCCGCTGACGGTGATGTCGCCGCTTGCGTACAGTTCGACTGGGCTGTCCAGGGCATATAACGCGCCGCCATGAGCATAGACGCTGCCGCTTTCGCTTGCCGTCTCAGCGTGAGCCGAGTTGCCCCTGAGGGCGATGTCGCCGCGCGCTGTCAGCGTCGTCTCGCCGCTTGAATAGATCGCGCCGCCGCGGGCATAGGTCCAGGCATTGCGGCTTTCGCTTGTCGCCGCGGCGCTGGCGGAGTCGCCGCTGATAATGATGTCGCCGCTTGCTGCAACCAGCGCCGTTTCGCCAAACAAACAAATCGCGCCGCCATAGGCATAGGCGCCTTCACTTTCGCCTGCCGTCTCAGCGTGAACTGAGTCACCGCTGATGACGATGTCGCCGCGCGCTGTCAGCGTCGTCCCGCCATACGTAAAAATCGCGCCGCCCCGGGCCTCAGTACCGCTTTTGCCGGCCGCCATCGCGGAGTTGCCGCTGAGGGCAATATCGCGCCCGGCCGACAGCGTTGTCCCGCCAGACGAGCAAATCGCGCCGCCGTAGATCGTAGCCACGCTGTTCTCGCTTGCCGCAGCCGTCGTATTGCCGCTGAAAGTGATGTCGCCGCCTGAAGTCAGCGTCGTCTCGCCGATTGAATAAATCGCGCCGCCGTAAAGATAGGCGCCGCCTCCGCTTGTCGTCGCCGAGTTGCCGCGCAAGGCAATGTCGCGGCTGGCCGACAGCGACGTTGCGCCGCCTGAATGAATCGCGCCGCCGTAGATCGTAGCCACGCTGTTCTCGCTTGTCGCAGCCGTCGTGTTGCCGCTAAAAGTGATGTCGCCGCTTGCCGTCAGCGTCGTATCACCGCCGGAATTGATCGCGCCGCCGTTTGCCACAATGCTGGCACTTTTGCTTGCCACAGTCGCCGAGTTGCCGCTAAAGGTGACGTCGCCGAGCGCGGTCAGCGTCGTCGCGCTGTGCGAATCGATCACGCCGCCCGTCATCGTACCCTGCGAATAAACCTCGCCTTCGGCTTTAGAATCCGAGGATGCGACGTTGCCGTTCACCGTGATGTTCTTCGCGCTCAGTGTGACGGCGGACGAATCGATCGCGCCGCCATAGACGTACGAAATGTTTCCTTCGACCACGGCTTTGTTGTCGTTCAGTGTGATGTCGCCGCTTGCGTACAGTTCGACCGGGCTGTTCAGGGCATATAACGCGCCGCCGGAGGCAGTGACGGAGCTGCTGCCGCTTTGGCTCTTCGCCGTCACCGAGTTGCCGCTGATGGTGATGTCGCCGACTGCCGTCAGCGTCGTCGCTTCACCTGAATACATCGCGCCGCCGCGGGCCGAGCCGTTCGTCGCCGTCGCGTCGTTGCTCTGCACGGTGATGCTGCCGCCTGTCAGCTCTACGTTGCCTTCGGAGGCGTACAGCGCGCCGCCATAGGCGTCCTTGCTGTCGCTCCCGGCATGATTGCGCTCCAGGATGACAGTATTATAGGTTCCGTTAATTTCGTCTTGCCGCAGCACGGAGCCGCCGACGGGACTGAGCGCGGAATCGGCGGTCTGGTCACGGCTGATCAGGTCGTCGGCCAGGCCGGGACCGGAAAGCAAAAAAGCGGAAAGCGCCAGGGCGGCGTATCTCGCTGCGGTTTTGGTGGCAGGGCGTCGTCTGCTCATGATGGTCTCCTTGTGTTGTCTCCCACAGCGGGAGAAGGTCGCAAAAAAGGCGCATGGCTCGAAAGCTCTCACGCGGAGAACGGGCCATACGCCTGTTTCGATTTCTGGGTCATGCGCTCCGTAAACGGGGCGTAGGTCGTGCCGCGCGAAACGGCTGGTTGAATCTTATGTCAATTTTATTTTAGCACGCGCGCCGCAAAATACAACTATTTTCAAACTCCGGGGAAATTCAAAAGCAAATTCAAAGCCGGCACAGAGGACCGAAGCCCATGAAGAAAAGCAAGAAAACGGCTAAAAAGACGTGAGCCGTTTTA
>Ga0129307_1000471_pt1 | contig 62552 bp, 54 predicted proteins | sample P1105metagenome_FD_94437 | JGI IMG/M metagenome (GOLD analysis project Ga0129307, IMG submission 94437) | Capybara group fecal microbial communities from Wisconsin, USA - P1105 metagenome | ecosystem: Host-associated > Mammals > Digestive system > Large intestine > Fecal | place: USA: Wisconsin... | reverse complement strand
GGGACAGGCCCCACTTGCACCAAACCCGCGCCTAACGCAGGGCGTTTCGTACGGCGTCCTTTATGACGGCGCTGGAGGCAGTGGCGCCGGAAACGGCGTCCACCTCAACGGTGTTTTCAGCTATCATGTCATCAATCATGGCTTCGGCGGGATGTCCCTTGCCGCACTCATGCTCAAGAATTTCAATATCGGTAATCTTTCCTGATTCCACAGTAACGAGAACTCGCGCTTTTACCATCATGGTTTCACTGTAGCCCTCGTAGGTTCCGTCGGCCACTTTGCTTATATCCACAGGGGTCGTGTCAAAAGCGTCGGTCTGGCTCTTCATCTTGAAGAAGACCGTGAGGCAAAGAGCACCCACAGCCACCGCAATTACGCCCAATACAATCAGAAATTTCTTCATTGTTTACTCACCACCCTCCAAGTAAGCGATAATGGGCTCAATGAATTTAATGTCTGATTCATCATAATTCGAAGCAATCATCTCAGCCATTTTCTTCTCGTCATCGGTTACCGCCTTCTTGGCCGTCATTGAAGAAAACGCCTTCATCATCTGCTTGTAGGGGAATTTCATCTTAGTATAATCAAGTCCGCCCTGGCAGAAAAACGCCTTGATATACTGCTTTTGCTCTTCATTCAGCGCATTATCCAAGAAGGTTGCAATTTCCGGCGCGTCAGCGGGCATTGCCCCAACCATAAACTGGGCAAGCTTCTTACCCCTCCATGTAGACGCTTTTTCGAGGAACCACTCAGACTTAACTGCCTTGCCCCCAAGCACCCAGCTTCCGAAAGCTATTGCATCGAATCCTTGGTAAAAACCGCTGTCTCTCCTTTTCGCCTCTTTTAAATCAATTACCTCGGCCTGCATTCTCTCTCCGAGCCACTGGGCATATTTCTTTGTAAAACCTGTCTGTGAAGTGTAAATTATCAATGTTTTCATATGGTATTCAAATTCCTTTCCATTTGCATAATTGTTTTGATTGTTGCCATTAAATCCTGTTCGGAGATACCTACGAAGATTTTGCCAACGATTTCTTTGCTGAACTCGTCGTTTCTTTCGCAAAATTCCCTGCAGGAATTCGTCAGCTTGATTCGCTGTTTTCTCTTGTCTTTCGCGTCGGCGAAGGTCTCCACGAAGCCTTTCTTCTCAAGTTTGAGAATGATCTGCTTCACGTTCTGGTGAGAGCTTTCCATGATTTCCGAAAGCTCGTTGAGAGTCGGAGGCTCTTTGCAGATGTTAATGCAGATTACTGCGAAAAACTGCTTCCAGGTAATCTCTCCTATGCAGCGATCCGCCACCGCCTGGTACCTGTTGTCAAAGGCACTGAGTAGCCCCAAAAGAAAGGGCTGCGGCGCCAGATCTCCGAAGTCAACCTTGTCCTTGTTCATTGTCTCGTTGTAGTTCATTGTCATTTCAAATTTCTCCCCAATAAAAAAGGTAATATATTACATTTCTCAAACAATGTAACATATTACCTTTTTCTTGTCAACACATTTATGTGCAGGTTTGGTGCAGGTTGGGGACAGGCCCAAATTGCACGGTGCAATTTGGGCCTGTCCCCAACCTGCACCTACCTGCACCATCGCATCTATTTCATGGTTATAAGTTCATATTCTCTTGTTCCGATTCCAAGCTTCACGGAATGCTCCAAAGTCTCTGCCCAGGAAACGTTCGGGTTGGAGTTATGCCAGTGATCTCCGTGATCGTGGAAATGCTCTTTTGCCATGTTGTCGCCAAGCTGGCTGTTTCTGATGGGCTCAGCCTTCTGACAAAGATCCACGCAGGCCTGGTCAAGAGCAACAGGGTCAAAGGAAGCCAGCATTCCGATATCAGGAAGGATGGGAGCATCATTCTCGCTGTGGCAGTCGCAGTTGGGTGAAACATCAGTAATAAGGCTGATATGGAAACATGGTCTGCCTGTCACAACCGCCGCGGTGTACTCGGCCATCTTGCGTCCCAGAAGGTCCGCCGCATTACCGTTATCATTCTCTATTGCGTCAAAAGCACAGGCGCCTATACAGCGTCCGCAGCCCTTACATTTCTCAGGGTCAATCCATGCCTTGTTATCCTTATAGCAAATGGCGTCGGATCCGCACTCCTTGGCACATCTCTTACATCCCTTACACTTGTCGGTGACAACGTGAGGCTGTCCGTCGTTGTGCTGCTGCATCTTTCCGGCACGGCTTCCGCAGCCCATACCTATGTTTTTGATTGCGCCGCCAAAGCCCGCCATCTCATGACCTTTAAAGTGGTTAAGTGAGATAAAAACGTCAGCATCCATAACTGCGCGCCCGATGTAAGCTTCCTTGCAATATTCCGCATTGGGAACCGGAACAATCACATCATCGGTTCCTCTGAGGCCATCGGCGATGATTATCTGACAGCCTGTGGTCACAGTATTAAACCCGTTCATGTTGGCGCAGTCAAGATGCTCCAAGGCATGCTTTCTGCTTCCGGGATACAGGGTGTTACAGTCAGTAAGGAAAGGCATTCCGCCAAGCTCCTTAACCACATCTGCAACTGCCTTTGCATAGTTTGGTCTAAGATATGCCAGATTACCAAGCTCGCCAAAGTGCATTTTGATTGCCACGAACTTGCCATCCATGTCAATATTGCCGATTCCGGCCATTCTAATTAGTTTCTGAAGCTTTGTTGTGAGCCCCACTCCCAATTGAGTCCTGAAATCAGTAAAGTATACTTTCGATTTTTCCATAAGATATTCCTCCGCTTGTGCTTCCATTATACACGAATGTGCAGTTTGGGGACAGGCCCCGATTTGCACGGTGCAGGTTGGGGCCTGTCCCCAAATTGCACCGTGCAAATCGGGGCCTGTCCCCAAACTGCACATAGGGCCCAAATTGAGCATAGGGCAGAAGCCCTACTACGACGCGCTGATAAACTGCGCGGAGTAGAGGTCGTAGTAGGCACCCTTCTTGGCCATGAGAGTTTCGTGGTTGCCCTCCTCAAGAATACCGCCGTCATCGATAACGAAGATTCTGTCGGCGTTCTTGATGGTTGAAAGTCTGTGGGCAACGACAAAGGAAGTACGCTTCTTCAAAAGCTCCTCAATACCCTGCTGCACAAGAATCTCGGTTCTTGTGTCGATGCTTGATGTTGCCTCGTCAAGAATAAGAATCTTAGGATCGGTAAGAAGTGTTCTTGCGAAAGCCACAAGCTGTCTCTGACCATTTGAAAGTCCACCGCCACGCTCGGTAATCTCAGTGTCATAGCCCTTCTCCATCTTCTCAATAAAGTCGTGAGCATGAACTGCTTTTGAAGCGGCAATCATCTCCTCATCGGTGGCATCGGGACGGCCATACTTGATGTTATCCCTCAAAGTACCTGAGAAGAGATAATTGTCCTGAGTCATAATTCCAAGCTGACTTCTTAAGGACTGAATCGTAACCTTACTTATATCATGTCCATCCACGTAGATTGAGCCGCTTTTGGTGTTATAGAATCTGCTGATTAAGCTTACAATTGTGGTCTTACCGGCGCCGGTAGGTCCAACAAGAGCAATTGTTTCGCCCTGTTTTGCCTTAAAGCTTACATCATGCAGAATATCAACATCAGGTTCATCGGGATATGCAAAGCCTACATGTGAGAATTCAACATCACCCTTAATCTCGGGTAACTCTGTAGCGTCCAAGGCATCTTTTACAAGAGGCTCCATATCCATAATTTCATAAACTCGCTCCGCAGAAGAAACGTTGGTAATCAACTTATTGTAATAAGAAGCCAGGTTTCTTATGGGATTGAAAAACATACCAAGATACATCACAAAAGCAGAAATCGTACCGACGGAATCCTGGGTGACACCAAGTTTGGTCACTGCCAGGTAGTAAAGAACCGCCGTTCCAAGGCCACCCGAAATCTCAATTGTGGGGCTGTAAAGGTCATTTACAAAAACCGCAGATCTGAAAGCATGTACAACCTCGTCGACGATACCGCTGAATTCTTTGTTGGATTCCTCCTGGGCGTTGAAGCTCTGAATAACAGAAACGCCCTCGATTCCCTCGTGAATAAAAGCGGTCATGTTGGAGTCCTTCTTCTTCCACTTTTGCCAACGCTTATGAGCAACATAGCTAAAGAAGTAAGCACCAACCACAATGATGGGAATGGCCACGGCAGCCGACAATGTGAGCACCGGGCTTTTTACAATCATAATGGCCAGGATAACCACCAAGCTCAACGCATCGGGAGCAAGTGTAGTTACCGTGCTTGTTAAGACATCCTTAAGGGAGTTGATATCACCCGTAACTCTCGCGAGAATCTTGCCTGCAGGCCTTTGGTCGAAGAAGTCCACTCCAAGTTCCTGAATATGGGTGTAGAGTTTTCTTCTGATGTTAATGATCATGTCATTTGAGATCACCGCCATCATTCTTCGCCAGGTTCGCGTAGCCACAAAGTGCACCACAGCCAAGGCCATCATTACGCCCGCCATGGTAAAAAGTCCCTTAACGTTACCGTTATAAATCTCGTCGTCGATTATTTTTTCAATCAAAAGCGGATAAATCGTCGAAACCGCAACACCTGTAAGTATCAAAAGCGTTACAGCCACAATTTTTCCCTTGTAGTCAAGAAGGTTCTTAAGCAGACGCTTTATGACGTCCATCTTAAGGCTTTCTTTTAATTCTTCATCTTCTTTGGTGCTGTTAATAGCCAATTTCACGCACCTCCCTTACTCATTAACGGCCATGGCGCGTCTGTAGTCGCCATACTGAGCCTCATAGGTGCTGTAGTAAAGCCCCTGCTTCTTAATAAGCTCGGCATGGGTTCCACGCTCCTTGATCCGGCCGTCTTCCAAAACAATAATTTCATCTGCATCTTTAACCGAAGAGATACGATGTCCGATAATAATCTTGCTCATATCCTTCTTCTCGCGGATTTCCTTCTGGATGTCCGCCTCGGTTTCCATATCCAGAGCAGATGTTGAGTCATCCAAAATCAAGAGGTTCGCCTTTCTCGCAAGGGCTCTCGCGATGGACAGTCTCTGCTTCTGACCGCCCGAAAGACCGATTCCTCTCTCACCGATGACAGCTTCGTAGCTATCGGTGATTTTTTCAACAAATTCTGCGGCATGGGCCTTCTTGATGGCCTCGCGCACGGTGTTGTCGTCCATGGTTCCCTTAAGTCCCAGGCGCACATTCTCGGCGATGGTGTCGGAGAACAGGAACACGTCCTGAGTTACTACTGAGGAAAAAGCTCTTACATCTCCTAAAGCCATCTCCCTGATGTCCTGACCCTCAATCTTGATGGTGCCATCAGTCACGTCGTAGAAACGCTCAATCAGGTTAACGATTGTGCTCTTTCCGGCGCCGGTAGCCCCCATAATTCCAAGGGTTTTGCCCTTTCCGATGGTGAAGCTCACGTCATCAAGGATTCTGTTGCCCTCCAGCTCGAAGCCCACATGCTCGAAGCTGATTTCGCCGTTTGTATCCTTCTTTGCTTTGAAGGGAAAAGCAGATGCATCTACTATCTCGGCCTTAGTGTCAAGAACCTTCTTGATTTTCTTATAGCCGGCCAAGCCCTGTGAAATAAGGGAAAGCATCCAGCCAAGGTTGTCGATAGGCCAAACAATATTGATTGAGTAGGATACGAAAGCCACCAGGGTTCCGTATGTCAGATTGCCCTTAATAACCATATATCCGCCGAGTGCAACTACACATACTTGCATAATCTTCGGAATAATGCTCATTATCGGATCTGTATCTGCCATGTCAAAAGCGAAAGTTCTATTTGCTTTGCCATAATCTTCATTCTTCTCGTCGAACTTTGACATTTCGAAATCTTCGGCTGAGAATGCCTTTACTGTACGAACGCCTGAAATGTTCTCTTCAACTGTCTTGGTAAGAGCTGCGTTCTTGTCGCTGATCTCGTCAAAGTCCTTATCAAGTTTCTTATCAAGATGAATTGCGAAGTACGCAAGAGGTGCCATAAATACAAGAGGCACCATGCTAAGTCTCCAGTCAAGGCGAAGCATACAGACAACTACGCCCACAAAATAAATCGCAGCTTCTGTAAGGAGCATGCCTACGAATCCGGTAAGATCCCAAACCATGCCTATATCGTCTTTGACCCTTGCCATTAATTCACCGGTGTTGTTCTTATCAAAGAACCCTTTGTGCAGTGAAAAGATATGTCTCATCAAATCTTTACGAAGTCCTGATGCAACGCGGCATCCGGACATGTCACAAAGGAATTCCTTAACAAACTGGAATAATGCACGGCCAAGACCTGCTGCCACAAAAAGGAGAATATCTCTTCTGAATATCTCCATATTTCTTGCGACGATTACATCGTCAACCATAGACTTGGTAATCATCGGTACCATTAAGTCTATTCCGACACTCATAAGAAGCGATATGCCTCCGATTGAGTATCTCCACCAATTCCTTTTCAAATACTTTTTCATAATTATCACGTCCCAAACATTATTCTGATCGGGCCTATGGCCCGGGGTATTTTCGTACTTACAATGCGCTATGCACAAAAAATGGCGGTTGTTCTTTTGGAGAACCAACCGCCTAAATATCTCATGACACAGGATTGAGATTAGCATTGTCCCTTGGGTCCGTCACTACCTCAGGGTACAAAAATGGCGTGGTCTCCATAGTGGGTACCACGCCTAAAGTATACGAAAACTAAGCTTACTTCGCAGACTTAACCGAGGTAACCACGATATTCATATGTAACTGACTAGTTATTGGTCTAAATTTAATCATCATGCTTACCTCCTTTCGTAAATTTGCTTTTGTTTATCGTAAGCACCTACTACGTTATGATAAATTTTCTTTCTTGTCAATACAATTTCGAATTTTTTTTAATTTGTCGTTGGGACTCGCTCTGCCGAAATCTCTTGTTTTTCTCTTCCGGCAGTAGGAATTCTTTGCCTTCTCCGCCTGCTCCCTGCTTGAATTTTCAATTCTTTTCCTCCGGCAGTACGATTTTCTTGCTTTCTGCGCTCCTCGCCTGCCTGAATCTGCTATTCATGTCATTTAGCAGTAAGAAAAATTCAGGCCTCTCTGCCAGCAGATTAGTTTCCGTGAACAAGCAGTAATTTCACGGAATTCTTCTCTGCCTAAATCTCATTTTCTCATTTCTGGCAGGTCATTCTCTACGCTGCCGTCAAAATATTACTGCTCAGATTCTGGTTTCTCTCCATCGGCAGAAAATCGGTCAAAAAATCACCTGCCAAATTCACAGAAACGTGAATCTGGCAGGTGACAGGATTCCGAAATAGTTATTTCTAAAGTTTTAGTCCACTTTCAATGCTCTACCTGTGGAACCTAAGAGTTCTTTCTTGAGATCGCCGTCGTCAAGAATAAGTTCGCCGTTTATAAAGACTTTCTTGATTCCGAAGGGCTTACCCTGGTCGGGAGTGGCCGAGTATATTTCATTTTCATCAAATACAGTAAGGTCGGCAAAATATCCCTCTTTTAGGTAACCTCTGTCTTTAAGCATGAATCTGTCGGCGATGGCGCCTGTCATCTTTCTTACGGTCATTGGCATAGAGCAGGCTGTTCCATGAAGTGAATCCCTTATAAACTTGGGATAGCAGTCGTAGATAACGGGATTCTGGATTCCGTGTTCCTCAACCCAGCCGTCTGTCATATATAAGCAGTTCGGATTCTTTTCAAAATCACTGATAATCTCAGGAGTGGAGTAAGGTCCCATGTTGACACGCCCCTGGAAATTGCTTTTTTCACAAAGCATAAGGTATGCGTCCAGGTCCTTCATGCCTTCCTCTTTGGCAATCTGATGAACGGTCTTTCCTTCGTATTTCTCGTATCCTTCACCGATATAAGCAATCTCAATATCGTCAAAGCCAAAGCCAAGAAGCATGCTGGTTGCCTTAATAAGAACCGAGAGTTTAAGTCTGTTAAGAGGTTTCTTTCTCTCCTCCATGCTCATTCCCTGATACCAGGTGGGAAGGATTACTGTGATTACGGAAACACCCAGGCACTCGTTATAAATATCAAACATGGCATCTACGCCGTCCTCACGAAGCTTTGCCATAATCTGTACAAACTCATCCTTATCCTTCAAGGAGCGCTTTCCAACAAAGATTGCGTGGGAATAGTGGAGCTTAAGGTTGGTGCCCTTTGCGATTTCAACCAGTTCATCCACGGCTCTTAAAATGTGTGAGCGTCCGAAAAGTTCGGGATAAGCCATGGAAACTGCTGAGTTTGCTCTGGGGTGAACAGTCAAAGGCTTATTGTACTTGACGCACAAAGCCGCAACCTTCTTAAGTTCTTCTATATCTGCGTAAAGTCCCGGCTCATACATGAGGCCAAGGGAAACGCCGGCTGCACCCTGCTTGAGGTTCTCTTCGATAATGGAGAGCATCTTGGTTTCTTCCTCAGAGGTAAGCTTTCTGTTGGAATAGCCGCTCACTGCCGCCCTTGCGGAGCAATGGCCAACGAGGACAGCCATGTTGCAGGGCATCTTCTTGTCTGTGGCTTCAAAATATTCGGAAGCAGAGCCGTATTCACCAACGGTCTCGCGGAATCTGAAGAGACCGCCGCCCATTTTGTCAACGTATTCGCAGTCCTTCTCGAAACCGATCTCGGAAATGCCGCAGTTACCGGTGACAAAGGTGGTGATTCCCTGTCTGATAAACGGGTCAAAATATGGAATCGGATCCTTTTTGATTGCAAACCAGTCGTTGTGAGAATGTCCGTCGATAAAACCGGATGATACGGATAATCCGCCAAGATCATAGACTTTGTCGGCACCTTCTGCATCGATTGCAGGTGCCACCTTTACTACTTTGTCCCCCTCAATGAGGATGTCACCCATGAAGGGCTCGCTTCCGGTCCCATCATAGATTTTGCAGTTTTTCAGTATTGATTTCATTTCTTGTGTAACCCCCTTTGGCGCCTTTTTGCCGCCAGTATTTATTATACTACCGACCGGGGCTTTATGGTATAATTCTAAGCAGAAATTTTAGCGCGAAGGGATACAATTTATGAAACCCATAGACAAATATCAAAAGACTCTTACAGCCGGCTATTTAGGCTTTATCACCCAGGCCATAACGGCCAATTTTGCCCCCCTTTTGTTCCTGACTTTCCACAAGACCTTTGGAATTTCTTTAGGTAAAATCGCCCTTATCTCCACTGTGTTTTTCTTCACCCAGTTACTGGTGGATGTGCTTTGTGCGAAGTTTGCCGACAGAATCGGATACAGGGCCGGGGCCATCTGGTCAGAAATCACTGCAGGTCTGGGCCTTATAAGTCTGGCGGTGCTTCCAAGCATTCTGCCTGACCCTTTTGCGGGAATCATGATAAGCGTTGTGATTTATGCCATCGGAAGCGGACTTATCGAAGTCCTGGTAAGCCCCATTATTGAGGCCTGCCCCTTCGAGCATAAGGAGAAGGTCATGAGCCTCCTTCATTCCTTCTACTGTTGGGGGAGCGTTGGTGTAATCCTGATTTCAACCATTTTCTTTGCAGTATTCGGAGTGGGAGAATGGAGACTTCTTGCTATAGTCTGGGCACTGGTACCCCTTTATAACATTTATAATTTCGCTACCTGTCCTCTTGAACCCTTGGTAAAAGAGGGCAAGGGAATGTCCATAGGCGAACTCTTTAAAACACCAATGTTTCTTCTTGGAATTGTTCTTATGATTTGTGCTGGAGCTTCGGAATTATCCATGGCTCAGTGGGCATCAGCCTTCGTTGAATCCGCCCTTGGATTGTCAAAAACCATGGGAGATTTGGCGGGCCCCTGCCTTTTTGCCACAGCAATGGGAATCAGCCGTGTGATTTTTGGTAAGTACGGAGATAAAATGGATTTAACAAAGTATATGTTAAGTTCCGGTGAACTTTGCCTTGTTTGTTACCTTCTGGCGGCTGTTTCAAGAAGCCCCATAATGGGACTCCTTGGCTGTATTATCTGTGGATTCTCAGTAGGAATTATGTGGCCCGGAACCATCAGCATTATGTCTAAGCGTCTTCCCCTGGGAGGTACCGCAATGTTCGCACTCCTTGCCATGGCCGGAGACCTTGGCGGCTCCTCAGGCCCTGCAATTGTGGGCTTCGTAAGCCAGAATCATGGGGATGATTTGAGGGCCGGAATGTTTGTGGGATGTCTATTCCCTATAGTGTTAATAATATCGGTGCTTTTCATTAAGGCTAAGCAGAAGAAAAGCTGACTATATTGAAAAGGGACGCGGGTACCCGCGTCCCTTTCATTAAACCCATATAAATCAAAACATCTTACCAGATAATCAATCTGTCCTCGGGTGCAAGGTACATTGTATCCCCTTCTTTTACATCGTAAGTCTCGTAGAACTCCTCAAACTGCTGAACAGGTACGTTGGTTCTTGAGTAATCAAGAGGATGTTCATCCTGTGTAAGCTGACTTAACTCGCTGGCGTAAACATTGATGTTTACATTCATCTGAGCGTACTTGGTGAAGAACTTGTCGTAGTCGAAGTTCTCAACCTTGGAAGCCATTCTGAGAGCGCACTGAAGGCCTGTCATATCTGCAACCATCTCGGTGTCAATGTTAGAACCGATGAAGTGCTGGTCGTCGAAAGCCACGATGGTGTCGAGATAATCGTCCATCTTCTGAACTCTCTTGTCAAACTCAGCCTTGTCCTCCTCAGTCCACCAGTCTCTGAAGTATCCGTCTGCGTCAAACTGTGCTCCGCCGCTGTCAAAAGCGTGTGAAACCTCATGTCCAACCCAGAATGCGCCTATGGAAGCATAGAGTTCCTCAACGCTCATATCATCTGAGAAGAAGGGCTCACCCATCATACCGATAATCATGTTGATGGTGTTTTCCTGAGGATCATAGAAAGCGTTACAAGAAAGGATATCAAATCCCTCTGCCCACATTTCCTTGTCCTGCTTTTTGCCAAGAAGGCTCAACTCATAGTTGTACTCACATTCCGCGATTCTCTCGGAAGCCTCAACAAGAGAGCAACCCTCCAAATCAATTACGGAAGTGTCTCTGAATTTCTCAGGGTAAGCCGCATGAATCTTCATGTTATCAAGCTTCTTGATTGCGTAATTTCTTACTTCATCGGAAGCCCAATCGTTCTCGGAAAGAAGCTCTCTGTATGTATCGATAACCTGTTTGCAAAGGTCATACATTTTCTGCTTTTCTTCCTCAGAACCGTATTTTGCAATATAAACCTTCTGCATTGAAGCAGAAAGGCCGTTAGTTACATAATCGTAAGCCATCTCCTCGTCGGACACCTGACCACTCACGCCGTAGTACTCATTGGCGATATCGTTGATTTTGTCATAAGTGTCTCTGTCAAGAAGGTAAGAGTAGCCTCTCAAATAGTTAACGAGAATCCAAGCCTTAAGCTCCTCGATGTTCTCGTCTGTGTAAACCTCATCAAGCTTCTCAAAGTAGTCGGGGCGCAAAACAAGATAAATTCCGTCGTACTTTAAGCCGTTTGCCTCCAAAACATCGGCTAGAGGGAACACCTTAGCGAGAGCTGCAACGTCCTCGAAGCTCATCTCGTTGTTGATTTTCTCATAGTAATCGTCGCTTAAGGATTCCTGCGTTGTATAGATTTTCTCGGAAAGCTTTGTCTCTAAATCTATGGCAAAATCGTAATTTTTCTCAGCATCCTCCTTAGCCATTCCCATTTTCTCAGCGATATACACGAAGATATCTTTTCTCATACCGTAAAACATATCGCCGTACTCGCTTCTGTCTGCGTACTCTTCAGCGTCGTTAAGAAGAAGCGAAGGGGTTCCTACCATGGCAATGTAGGTCTCAGGATCGTTGAGGCCCTGGCCTACGCCGTATCCCATGAAATTTTCCACCTTAAGTTTGGTGGAATCGTCGGTAAGAAGTTTGTTGAGATCATCGATGTTTTTGACAGCAAGGATCTTATCGTAGACTTCCTTGATACCGGAAACTCCGGCTTCATTTCTGGCATCCCAGTCAAGGATTAATTTGTTGTAGGTGCGAACCAGGTCTGCGTCGTGACCCTCAATGGTCTCGTCCTTAAGAAGCTCGATGCACTGATTCTTCACATCAAGACCACGCTTGGAATACTGGCTCCATGAAGTGTATCCTTCGGGAATGTCGTTGTTAAGGATCCACTCCTTATTGGCGAAAAGGTGTAAGTCGTCTTTGGGACTTACCTCCATGTCTGCTGTAACGTTTGATTTAATGTCGGAATCGATCCAGGGTGTGCCGCCCTTTCCCTTTTCTTCATCGGATTCATCCGTTGCTTCCTCGACGGCTTCGCCATCGGAAGTTTGTTCATCCGTGATTTCTTCCTCTACTTCTGTTGTTGCAGTCTCAGGTGCTTTCGCAGCACAGCCCACAATCTGGGCAACCATGAGGGCAGCAAGAACTGATGCGATCAGTTTTTTCTTCATACTTTCTCCTCTCAATTGTCTATCTTTGTCGACTGGCACGTGCTTCGCGGCGGGTCGACGAAGGTAAATATATCACCCATTAAACAACCTTTGCAATAGGGTTTGAAGATTCTTAATACTTCCTTTACTCTTTTACATTTTTCTTAATATTTCTAATTCATTTCTGCTTGATAAGGATTTTATCTGCAATAAGAAGGGAGTCAACCCCAAAGCCGCGTTGCGGTGCTTCGCAGGGTTGACTCCCTTCTTATTGCAGATATTCTGTAAACAAGCAGGAATGAATTATTGTGCGCCTTAGCGCATTTGTGTGATTGGCATGAATGAAATTCATAATGATATAGATATTTTCTTATTCTATTATGCTTGATTAATATAGCTTTAATTGGCATAGTCATAATAAATTCTAATAATTCATTATCCATTACACCGGCATCCACTCCATTTGCATAATAATGCTTCATTTTAAAGGAACTATTATGACATCCCAAAGTTCAAAATAAATTTTGATGTCATAATGGTTTTGATATTTATGAAAACTATTATGATGTGCGAAAGAATGGCAGCTATTTACACGCATAATAAACAGGTATCTTCCTTGAATCATTATGACAGGACCACATATTTTCTTTCATAATAGCTGTGGAAATCCCCAGTTCATTATAAGCATTTTTCAAGGATTTCTTCATGGTCCAAGCCGTACTCAATAATTCTGGCAAGAATAGATGTATATCCCTTTCCTAAAGACTTTGCCTTGCGGATAGTTCTAGCTGGGAGGCGAAGGGAAACTGTTTTCTTGCATTCATCATATCTTTTCAGAATAGCCAATCCCTTATATTTTTTCAGTTCTTCTTCTGTGAATTCATCGATATGCTTCATCTGCTTAAGTTGTTCTTTTGTAAGCGGCGGATTCTCTTCGTCATAGACAAATGGCATCTTTTCAGCTTCCTCAAGCATTTTAATCTGTTCTTCAGTTAAGGGTGGAAGTGGCTTGAATGGGTCAAGCGACATTTTAACTAAGGCCATAAATATACTCCTTTCTTTCCTCTTTTGTTGCAGGACGGGCAGATATAATCCTGAAAGTTTCAAGTCTAACGGTAAATACCACTGTTACGACGATGAAGCAGCCTTTGCAGAAGCCTGTAGCAATATACCTGTCTTCTTCTATGCTGTGGTTTTCATCATACCTAACAAACCTGTTAATATCATCAAATACCTGAGCTGCTGTCTTGAAATCAATTTTATGTTTCTGAATGTTAACCCGCTCTTTTTCTGGGTCCCATTCAAAATTAATTCTTGTTCTTAAGTTCATGATACCTCCATGTAATACTTTATGCAACACAAATCGTGTTACATTTTCAAATACAAAAATACCCCCTGGTACAGTCCCTATATTTTATAAATTGGGAATAATTGGCAGAACTGCCATGTGATTCAACTTATATCCAGATCCAACGAATGTAATTCAAAGACAGTTTATCAAATATCAGGCAAAAAGAAAAGGGATGCTTATCGCATCCCTTTCATAACAAATTCAAGTATTTCATTTTGAGCTCTATCAATTTCCTCTATTCTTGTCGGTGGGAACTCTTTCAACAAAGCGTCAAACTTTCCTGAGTCCACCACTCCCCTGATGTAAGCCTTATTACTTGGGGATGTTCCGGCGCAGGCCCTGACCAGTGTTTCCATATCAACATCTTTAAGAACTTCAGCCAACCTTCTTTCTTCTACCTTCTCCAAATCTTCAAATACTAAAACACTTTCCATAAGCTTTTCCTCCCAATAATCAAGCTAAAATTACAATCTTGTGACTAAGCTATTTCATCTCCCGGGGCTTAGTCACCGTTTTTGAGGCTTTTCGGGCGTCCAAGCTCCTATTTCCTTCATAATATCTGAATTTCTGTACCTAAACAAGGGGAAATTCCATGATTTAGGTACACACCACCTCTTTTTTCTGTGACCTGCCACAGCAATACCGTTGGTCTTAGTCACAGAACCCCTTTTCACACTCTCTCCAAGGACCCTTTTCACAGCCCCAAACGTTCCAGAAACCCAGCCAGTACTTCCCCATACTCCTCAGGCTTGTCCACCGCGGACATGGCGTGCCAGGCACCTTCAAAAAGGTGAATATCCTTGGGGCCGGATGTTGCTTCATACACTCGCTTGCTGTGCTCCGGCACTATGAAATCATCCTTGGCGCCGTGCATGCAAAGCAAAGGTATCTTGTTGCCGTATACATAATCAATGGGTCTTGCTTTCCAAAGCTTGAATCCATACATAACCCATGCAGCCAAAAGCGCCGGATACAAAAACCAAACCGGCACATGATACATCTTAAGTCCGACCTTAAGCACTGTCACGATGTCCGCAAAGCCGCAGTCATCCACCACAAACTTCACATTTTTCTGCACAAGAGGCTCGGCTAAAGACATGAGCACCGTGGCGCCTCCAAGGGACTCTCCATGAAGCCCCAGCGTGATCGCCGGACCCTCCACTTCCCCAGAGCCGGACCCTGTCGCAGAGCCATCCCCGGAACCTCCATACCTTTCAAGCGTATCCTTCACCACTGCCATCAAGAAATCCAATTCTCTCGGCCCATAGCTGCAGGGCTCCGGCTTGCTGAGACCATGTCCTCTCTCATCAAAGAGAATACAGTTAAACCCTAGATCATAATAATGGGGCACATACTTCATCATTCCGAATCTGTTATCCGTATACCCATGAGCAAGAATCACATACTTATCCGACGCCTCTGAGGAAGCTGAACTCCCCGAAGCATCCGTCCCGGGCGCCGGAAGCATTGCCACATGAATATCCTCTCCCTCAGGCCCCTTAATCACATAGTCCGTAAGCATATCACGGCTAAACTTCCTTACCGCAGGCACATGAGAAAGCTCCCACTCCCAGGATTCATCCAGTGTCTGCCTCTTGCCGTGGGTAATCATGTAAGCAAAAACAAAGGACAGAAGTGCTGCTATCCCAATCAATATGATAATGAGCCAAACAACAACTTCCATCCTTGTACCTCTCTTTCGCTATTCAGTTTTATTGTATCACGAACTCCTGGTTCTGAAAAAGAGTCTTAACTCCCTATACAGAGAACAGTGCGGTGGACAGGTATCTGTCACCGGAGTCGGGAAGAAGAACAACTATTGTCTTTCCCTTATATTCCTCTCTTTCGGCAATAATCTGTGCTGCTTTAAGCGCAGCACCGGAGGAAATACCAACGATAACTCCCTCGCTTCTTGCGAATCTTCTGCCTTCCTCGAAGGCATCTTCGTTCTCAATGGCAATAACCTCGTCGAAAATATCCGTGTTGAGGACTTCGGGCACGAAGCCTGCCCCTATTCCCTGAATCTTGTGAGATCCTGACTCTCCCTTGGAAAGCACGGGGCTGGTGGCCGGTTCAACTGCAATTACTTTAATGGCAGGATTCTTCTCCTTAAGGAATTCGCCCACTCCTGTAATGGTTCCGCCGGTGCCTACTCCGGCGATGAATACATCTACTTTGCCATCAGTCTGCTCCCAGATTTCGGGGCCGGTAGTAGCCTTATGAATGGCAGGGTTAGAAGGATTCACGAACTGACCCAAGATAATGGAATCCTTGGTTTCCTTTTGCAGTTCCTCAGCCTTTGCAATGGCGCCCTTCATACCTTTGGAACCTTCCGTAAGTACAAGCTCTGCACCATAGGCCTTTAAGAGGTTTCTTCTCTCAACACTCATGGTATCGGGAAGGGTAAGAATTGCCTTGTAACCTTTGGCTGCCGCCACTGCTGCCAGGCCGATTCCGGTATTTCCGGATGTGGGTTCGATGATGGTGTAGCCGGGCTTAATCTTTCCGCTCTTCTCCGCATCCTCAATCATTGCGAGAGCTACTCTGTCCTTGACAGAGCCTGCGGGGTTTAAGTACTCAAGTTTGCCAAGAACGGTGGCATCCTTAATTCCCGCCTCCGAACTGTAGCGATTCAGCTTAAGTATGGGTGTTTCTCCAATCAGTTCAAGTGCACTTTCTTTAATCTGTGACATCTAACGTGTCTCCCTTCTCCGATACTTAGTTTTGATTTATTTAACGGGAATAACTGCCCCGTTGTATTTGTCTTCGATGAACTTCTGAGTGTCATCAGCAAGCAAAGCTTCAACAAGTGCCTTAATTGCAGGGTTGTCCTTATCCTCAGATCTTACTGCAATAATGTTTGAGTAAGGGCTGTCTGCACCTTCACTGAAAAGCTTTGCGGAAGTGATACCTGCTTCAAGAACTTTGTTAGTATTCGTAATGAAGAAGTCATAATCATCCTTTGTAGGAATAATCTGATCTGCGTCAAGCTCAACAATCTCAAGGGGAATGATATACTCCTCGATATCAGCCACTGAAGCGCTTAAAGTATCCTGTACGCCTGCTGCCAGCTTAATGAAACCGTTCTGCTCAAGAATTCTTAATGCTCTGTACTCATTTGTTGCATTGTTGGGAATTGCAACAACTGCATTTTCAGGAATCTCTTCCTTGGTTGCAAACTTATCTGAGTAAGCTGTAATGGGCTCAACATGGATTCCGCCTGCATTTACAAGGTCATAACCGTTTGCTTCAATTTCAGACTGAAGGTAAGGATCATGCTGGAAATAGTTGAAATCAATTTCTCCCGCATTGAGTTTCTCGTTGGTTGTTGAATCTGCTGCTGTAGATACAAGCTCAATCTCAATACCCTGTTCTGCAAGCTTAGGTTTAACATACTCAATGATTTCTGAATGAGGGACAAGGTCAACGATTCCCTTAAGAACCACTGTTTCTGCCTCTGCCTCTGCGGGTGCATCTGTTGTAGCAGCTTCTGTTTCTGCCACCTCTGCAGTTTCTGTTTTTTCAGCAGCAGGTGCCTCTGCAGCCTTTGCGCTGCCGCATCCTGTCAATGTTGCCGCAATTGTTGCTACGGCAAGCAGTACGGATAATACTTTTTTCTTCATAATTTTTCTCCTCTTTTCTTCTTTTATACTAGATTCCTGGTTTTCAGGATTCTGTTCGATATTAAATTACCTATTCCCTGTGTAACCTGGACAAGTATCACCAGGATGTACACACAGGCAAAAAGTCTGTCATGCTGGAATCTCTGATATCCAAACCTTACTGCGATATCTCCGATTCCTCCGGCTCCGAACATTCCTGCAAGAGCCGTCATGGATATTACGGTTATAACCGCCACTGTAAAGCCTCTTATAAGTCCCGGCAAAGTCTCCGGAAGGATAACCTTTGTCACTATCTGGAAGTTTGTGCTTCCTATGGACTTTGCTGCCTCAATCTTGCCCTTCCCGATTTCAAGAAGGGAGCTTTCAACGATACGCGCATACATTGGAATGCAGCTGGCTGCGATTGCGATGATGCAGGCGTTAGTTCCGTAGGATTTACCAAATATCAGCCTTGCCACAGGTATCATAAGGATTATCATTACCATCTGAGGCAGGGACCTTAATACGTTGATAAGCCAGCCCGCCGTAATGTAGGGTACCTTTACGGGTATAAGTCCCTCGGGACAGGTAATCGTCAGGAATATTCCAAGAAGTATTCCGAATACCAGCACTATCAAGGATGAAATGGCTGTCATATATAATGTTTCACCAACGGGCTTCACCAGTTCCTTCCATATTTCAGGATTGAAGGATGCCTGGATGACCTCCCATAAAGTGGAATCAAGTAAACTCATATTCCTGCTCCTTCCGTCAGCGAGATGTTCTGGAACTCCGCAAAAACCTTGGCAAAAAGTGCACCGGTTCTGCTCTGTGGATTATTAAATATTCCTGCAACCGAGCCCTTCTCAATGATTTTGCCTTCCTCAAGAACCGCCATTCTGTTACAGCTGTATCTTATGGCGTCCAGCTCATGGGTAATCATCAATATGGTAATGCCCGAGTTCTTGTTAATTTCCTTAAGAAGATCCAGAATCTGCAAGGTGGTTTGAGGGTCAAGTGCCGACGTTGCCTCATCCGAAATCAGTAGCTCCGGCTTATTAACAAGAGCTCTGGCAATTCCTACTCTTTGCTTCTGGCCTCCCGAAAGTCCTCCGGGATAGGCATCAAGTTTCTCTGTAAGTCCCACAAGTTCAGCGGTTTCAAGGACCCGCTCCCTTATTTTATCTTTGGGAAAATCACTTATTTCTAATGGATAAGCAATGTTTCTGTATACCGTCCTTGAATCAAAGAGATTAAAGTTCTGGAAAACCATTCCGATTTTCCTTCTCTCCTTTAAAAGGGCTTTCTTATCAAGGGCTAATATATCCACTCCACCAACCTTTATGGAACCCGCATCGGAATTCTCTAACCTGTTTATGCATCTAGCCAGTGTTGATTTACCCGCACCGCTGAAGCCGATGATTCCGTATATTTCACCCTGGTCCACATCAAGGTCGATTCCCTTTAGAACCTCTAGATTTTCGCCATGGACTATATATTTTTTCTGAAGATTTTTTATTTCAAGGTAACTCACTTCTAACCGTGGCTGAAGGTTTCAGCCACCTCCTCTTTTCTGTCCTTATATAGTTCGCTGTGTAAGTCCTTCCCTTTTCCGGGAATTCCCAAGGCATCCGCTCTGCAGTGCTGACAGTGTCTGAACACTTCTATGTGCTTTCCTGCCTTAAGTCTTACTTCCTCCAAAAGCTTACAGTCGGGAGCCGGTACATCAGCCATTCCGTTCTGAGGAATCAAAGGAATGATGTTTAGAATTGAGGCTCCGAGTTTCGATGTAACCTTTGCCACCTCTTCTATATGCTCATCATTTATCCCGGGGCAGAGAACGCTGTTGATTTTGACAACTATTCCAAGCTCTGCAGCCCTCTTGATTCCTATAAGCTGATTGCGGATAAGGAGCCTTGCTCCTTCCACTCCCTCGTGCTTAACACCGTATTCATCAATGACAAACTCATTAATCTTTGCTTCAATCTCCGGATCCACCGCATTTACCGTAACCGTTATGGTCTCAATTCCGATCTGAGCAATCCTGCCCACCTTTGAAGGAAGGCAGAAGCCGTTGGTGGATAGACAGCAGATTAAATCGGGATATTTCTTCTTGACCAACGAGAAGGTCTTAAGTGCCGCATCTGTGGCCAGTGTATCTCCGGGTCCTGCAATTCCCACAACCGATAACTCGGGGCAAAGTTCCCTGGCCTTTTCTATGGTTTCAAGTGCCTCGTTGGGCTTAAGAACCAAAGAGCTGACTCCGGGTCTTATAAGGGATTTATCAAAGCGCCTGGTGCAGAACTTACACTGAATGTTGCAGGAGGGGCTTACGGGAAGATGGATTCTTCCTGCCGTCACATTGGCTCCGCCGCTCATGCATGGGTGCCTTTTTTGCAGCTTCTCGAAATTGGTGTTCTTCCTTTTTTTGGGAAGCTCCGTGTATCTTTTGTCGATAAGTTTTACTTTCCCATACAGAATGTTTTCAACAACTGCCATTATGGGTCTGTCAATGTCTATGGGCTGAATGTTTTTTCTCTCAAGAACCGCTCTTGCTCCGTTGCCGCTTAACTCTGCAAACACTGCGTGGCAATCCTCGATGGTTCCTGTCACCGCATCCATTCTTTCATCATGGTGCTTGTGATCAAGGCAGGCTTTTTCAACTAACCTCACATCAACCCTTTCATAATCCTGAGTTTCAGTATTTATTTCGTATATATCAAATCGCTCCGCAGCTCCAAAGTGTCTGTCGACGTACTTTCCGTCGCTGGTAGCAAATGCTGCCCTGACTATCATTCAAATCACCAACCTTAAATTGCGTAGCTGTCCTTGATATTCTCCATAAGACCGAACTCAATAAGAATCTCCTCAAGTCTCTCCTGAGTCATGGGCTTGGGAATAACGAACTGTGTGTTGTTCTCAATGGCCTCTGCCAGATGTCTGTACTCCCTTGCCTGAGGGTGCTCAGGATTGTGGTCGATAACGGTCTTTCTGTTAATCTCCGCTCTCTGAACCTCGTTGTCTCTGGGAACAAAGTAGATTAACTGGCTTCCCAGTTCCTTTGCGAAAGCATTCAAAAGGTCATGCTCTCTGTCTACGTTTCTGCTGTTGCAGATGATGCCCCCAAGTCTTACACCGCCCTGGTTGGCATATTTCTGAATACCTTTACAGATGTTGTTGGCTGCATATAAAGCCATCATCTCGCCTGAAGCAACTATGTAGATTTCTTTGGCTTTTCCCTCACGAATAGGCATTGCGAAACCGCCGCACACTACGTCGCCGAGAACGTCATAGAAAACATAATCCAAGTCATCTGTGTATGCTCCAAGATCCTCAAGCATACCGATGGATGTGATAATTCCTCTTCCGGCACACCCTACACCGGGTTCGGGACCGCCGGACTCTACACATCTGATTCCGCCGAATCCTCTTTTCATAATGAGGTCCAAATCATCAACCTCACCCTCCTCACGAAGGGTATCAAGTACGGTCTTCTGTGCCAGACCGTTAAGAAGTAATCTTGTTGAATCCGCCTTGGGATCACATCCAACCACCATTACGTTCTTGCCAAGCTCCGCAAGTCCTGCGGTAAGGTTCTGGGTGGTGGTGGATTTGCCGATTCCGCCTTTGCCATAAATTGCTATCTGTCTCATTTTTCTGTCTCCTCTACGTATTTATCTGTATGTTGCCAAAACTCTGTCGTAAATGTCCTCGATGGCTCTCAGGCCACCTGCATATCCCGTGTATCCGCAGTTCATAATGAGTCTGTGCTGCACGGGAACGGAAATAATAAGAAGGTCTGCGTGAAGTTTGTCCGCCAGATTCTTATCCCAGGAGCTTCCAAGAATCAACAATCTCTTGTCCTCGTAATTCTTGGCGTCCTCTTCAAGACGTGCCTGGTTCTTGCCGGCATCCGGGTCGAACACCACCTCCACCTGTCTCTTCTGAAGGATGGAAATGTTATCAAACTCTGCTCTTACGCTGTCCTGGAACTTCTCAGGAATATCGTCCACTATGTACTGAGGTCCCGGGATTATTCCAAGTTCGTTAAGCAAGAATTTGGAAAAGCCCAAAGCGTATGAGCTGTCTGCTATGGTGTAGACTCTTCTGGGTATTCCGTATCTGAACTCCAACATGAAATCCGCCATTTTCTCAATGTGGGAGTAATACTTTGCTTCCTCTGCTTTTATGTAGTTTTCAACCTTTATCTCATCCAGGTGTGCGAATTCTGCCACCTGTCTTAAGAATCTCGATGTCTCGATGGCACCTATGGGAAGGTAGGGGAATTGGAGATATGGCTGTCCGTATTTTACCTTCAGATGCTTTGCTATCTTTACACCGACCCAGGGTCCGATAACAATGTTAAACTGGGCATTTGGAATGGTCTTCCACTCCTCCACGCCGCCTGATTCGTTACCAAAGAGGATGTTTACCTTAAGGCCAATGTCTGTAAGAACCTTCTTTATACCCTCAAGGTTGCCGCTCCAGTAGGGGTCCTGGTAGGGTATGGAGGCGAATACATTTACAAGGCCCTCCACCTTTTCATCACTCTTTTTAAACTTGTCAACGTACTGGTCAACTATGGCGTTTACCAGCCTTTCATGGCTTGCGTAATTATTGCTTTTAAAACCGCCTTCCTCTACATAGACGATGGGTTTGTCCTCTGCCTGAAACTCTCCCGTTACCGCTGCAATGTCATCTCCTGTGATAGCTGCGGTACATCCTGTGAGAACCACGTATATGTCTCCGTCTATAACCTTGAAGGAGTTCTCGATTACGCTTCGTAACTTCTTCTCTCCTCCGAATACCACGTCCGCTTCCTCAGCGTTGGTACAGGGAGCTGTGGAGCCTCCCGCATATCCTTCGCCCTGGCCGATAAGTCTTGTTATCTGACCTCCGCAGCCGGGTCCTGAATGAAGGATTGGTACTCCTTTCTTTATTGCCACCACGCTTTGGCAGGATCCCAAAGCGCAGGTAAATCTCGGTTGTTCAATTGTTCCTGACATCTTATGCTCCTTGTCTGCAACCGCAACCGCCGCTGCCGCCGCCCTGGAAGTATCCGGGCTCCTGAGTCAGCCACCACTCGGTATACGGGTTGGATGCATGTTTAGAAAAATTCTTGATAAATTCGATGGAATCCAGGGTCTCATCAATTCGTCTTGCATAGTTGAGAGCTCCCTTGTATCCGATACCGAACTGTTCGTCTCCGATAAGAAGAGTGGGAATTCCAAGTTTGGCTCCCCAGAGGGTCATGCCTCCGTGTCTTGCCATTATGAAATCCGGTTTGTTTCTTATAAGAGCATTTACCAGTTCGCAGCTTTGCTTGTTGCAGACTCTGTAGTCCTTAACGTCTCCGTAGGTTGACACTGCATGAGCAAGCACATCCATGTTTCTGTCCCCGCTGTCGTAGATGGGGTCGTGGTGGAAAACGCTTGCTCCCACAACATCAAAGCCAAGTTCACGAAGGAGGTGGATCAGGGCCTGACCGTGAGCCGCTCCCGCCGTAACGTAGGCTCTCTTGCCCTTAAATTTTTCCTTCAGTTTATCTATCTCGGGGACGTATTTCTCATGTCCCTCTTTAATCAACTGTTCCGCCACATCCTCTTTTCCGAGTACCTTACCGAGAGCTCTAAGCCAGCCGTCCGTTCCGTCGATACCATAGGCCGGCGGGGCGGTAATCTCAGGAACTCCATATAGCTGGCTCAGACCTGCTCCCATGTACGTAGAAAGCGATGGACAGATATGTATAGTGGCCGCTGCTTCAGAACAATGCTCCAGTTCCTCGATGGAGGCAAAGGGCATTATGTATTGGGCTTCATATCCGAATTTCTCAAAGATTTCATCGAATACGTGACTGCCCCAGAAATTAACTACATTTATTTTGTTGGTTTTCTTTGTGGGTGGCTTAACGATTCCTCTAAGCACTGTGTGGTAGGCCGCGTCGAAGCCTGTGGTCCAGACCTTTGATCTGAATCCTTCGCAGGAACAGGTCACAACGGGGATTCCCAGTTCCTTTGATGCCTTCTCAACCACCGATTCAATATCTTCACCGATGATTCCCGAGGCACAGGAGGTGGTTACGAAGATTGCTTTGGGTTTTACCCTCTCATATGCCACATGGATTGTTTCCTCCAGTTTCTTTGTGGCTCCGAATACCGTATCCTTCTCCTGAATGTTTGTGGAGAAATATCTTCCGATGTCCTCAGGCAGATCTCTCTTCTCCTGTTCAACTCTGTATGTGAAGTTAAAATCAGAAAACTCTCCGGCGCACCCTATGGGGGCGTGATTGATAACCGCCACATCCTTTATCATGGACAGCTGGCAGAAAGCCTGCTGTGCGTTACATCCAAGGCACTGTGAGAACTTTCTCTTGGCATCCTTTAGATTTCCTTCTTCCGATCTTTGTACTATTTCTGAGGCCGAACCTGTAAAGGCATTTATTGTTCCAAGCCTTTTTTCTCTGATTACTACGTTCGGCTCCTCTATGTTTATTACGGACATCGCTTTCCTCCTGTTTTGTTCCCGTCGGTTTAATTAAATGTGATTATATAGGCTATTGCGAAGCCTGTATAATACCTACTTTTTATCAAGGGTTATAGTTTTTGACTAAGATATCGATGTACTTCTTTCCGATGTCACTTATGATTTCGTTCTTCCTTGATATGTACCCGATTGTCATGGTTTCATCCACCTTCAGCTTCAGGTTGCAGTAGTCTTCACCGTTAAGTTCATCAATAATAATTCCGGAGCAAAGGGTATAGCCGTGAAGCCCCTTAATAAGGTTAAGCATGGTTGCTCTGTCCGAAACCTTAATTGAGTTCTCGTAGTCTCTGGTGCTTAGAACCTCCTCTGCGTAATAGGTTGAGTTAAACTCTCCCTGGTCGAAACGGAAGCACAGATAATCCTTAAGTTCATCAAGGCTTACCTCCTCTCCTGTCTTAAGTTTCTCCTTGGCCAGGGGATTGTCATTTGCCATGAAGGCATAGATTTCACTGTCAAAAAGAGGTGTAAACTTCACTCCTGCCTCATTAAAGACCTTCTGCATAACCTTCCTGTTATAGTCGTTGACGTAAACAATCCCAATTTCACTCTTTCTGTTTCTGACGTTGCCTATAACATTGTGGGTCATGGTCTCCTTGATCTCGTACTCGTAGTCCTCGCAGCCATACTCCTTTACAAGCTCAATAAAGGCATTTACCGCAAATGTATAGTGTTGGGTGGATACACCGAAGTGGTGCTTTTTCAGTTTTTTCGATATAAACTTGGCATCCAGAATGTCATACTGCTCCACCACGGATTTGGCATAGCCTATGAATTCTTCTCCCTTAACCGTAAGGGTTACCCCGTTTTTGGATCTGATGAAAACGTCGAAGCCAAGCTCCGTTTCCAGAGAGCGTATTGCCCCCGTAAGGCTTGGCTGAGAAATAAAGAGTTTCTTGGCCGCATCGTTCATGGAATTTTCCTTTGACACGGCGATGGCATAGTAAAGCTGATTTAGGGTCATGATGATACTCCTTTTTTCAATAAAAAAAAGCCCGGGGCTTTTAAAGCTCCGGGCTTATGTTCTGGGTTCATTTGCTTGTCTGGTTCATTCAACTATAGGACTTTAGAGTGCAACAAAATAACGTCGAAGGAACCGGCTCCAGAATCTGCCCGGTAATTAGCCATTCGACAACACATGCACATATCAAATTTACATGAACAAAGTTGATACATCTCTAATCTCCGTTAAATGATTATCAGTTTGTGGTAGGATATCACCATTCACCTACTATGTCAATAGTATAATTCAAGATACACTAATCTATTTGACCTCATCAAGGTCCAGAACCTCGAATCCCTCAGCCTTACCTTTAAGCTTAATCGTAGCTCCAAGGGAGGTGTAGGTGATTCTGTCTCCCAGCTCATCTGCAACGGCACGGCTGATGTAAACCTTACCGCCGGGAGCATTGGCCTCAAGTCTTGCTGCGGTGTTAACCGTATCGCCGATGGCGGTATAGTCCATGTGCTTCTCCGCACCCATGTTACCCACAACCGCAGGTCCAAAGTTTACGCCTACGCCAACGCGAAGTTCCTCGCCGATTTCAGCCTTAAGTTCATCTGAAACTCTAGCTGCGCCCTCAACGATTTCTTTCGCAGTCTTCACCGCATTGTAAACCGCATCTTCCTGAGCTAAAGGTGCACCCCAGAAGGCCATCATTGCATCGCCAACGAACTTATCAAGGGTTCCCTTGTTTCTCTCAACGCAGTCACTTGCCATGGTCAGGTACTTATTAAGGATGAAGACCACCTTCTCAGGCGTAAGTCTTTCTGACATTGTGGTAAAACCACGAACATCTACGAAAAGCACCGCAATATCACATGTCTTGCCGCCCAAAGACAGGTTCTCGATACCCTCCTTCAGAATCTCGGTAACAATCTCAGGAGCCACGTAACGCTCGAAAGTCTTGGTAACGCGCCTCTTCTCAATAACCGAACGCACGTAGTTAATGACAATGGACACGATGTAGAGCACAAGGACTCCCACAGGAATCCACAAAGGGTGCAACACGTGGCCCACCCCATTAATTTTCTTATTGTAAAAAACGAAACTTGCTCCGATATACGCCCCGATTATACCAACCGTAATGGCGGTAGATACTTTCATCTTAACCTTCTGGAAAAGGAAGAAGGCTATGAAGCATATGATAAATAAAGCAATTGCCTGAGGTGTATTTTTGACCTCAGTCTTATATGCTCCGTCAAGGATTGCCTGGGTTACGTTGGCCTGATACTCAACACCGTACATCTGCTTTGCATGATCCACGGGAGTGAAATATGCATCCTGCAGGCCTATAGTGTAAGGGCCGATATAGACGATTTTACCTTCAAATTCATCAGGTGAAATATCTCCGTTTATGAGGTCCACAATGGAGTAGCCGTCATCAAATCCTCCGGGCAGAGCCGAGAATGAAACATAGTAGTGACCTTCAGCATCCGTGGGAGGCTCCTCGATGGTCATTCCGTTAGCTTTGGCATAGGCTCTTGCAGCCTCAAAAGCCATGGAGTAGACCTTTCCTCCATCCGGCTCCACGTAAAGCAGGGCATGACGAAGAATGCCGTCGGTATCGTACATGGCATTGATATGACCCGGGGTAGACACTTCCCGCAAAGCATCGAAGGGCTCCTCATAATCAAAGATGGCGTTATAGTCATATTTCAGATTTCCGTCATCGTCCATGACAGCCTTGGTTCCTATGTTGGCATGAGTTGCGGTGATTACGCAGCCAAGCTCCTTCGCCGCTGCCGCCAGCCTGTCATCCTTCTCTTTCTCGGTTTCACCCACATAAAGAGCATCGATGGCAACCGCCGCAGGACGGGCATCAGAATCCACCGCCAGTTTCTCAAGGGCCTTCGCCATTACGTCTCTACCCCATGTGTTGTAAGGGCCCAGCTCATCGATGGCTCGGTCGTCAATCTCTATCAGTATTATTTCGCCGTCCAAGGCTTTCGGTCCCTGATACCAGGCATCAAGGGCTCTGGTATCAAGGCTTTTCAGTACTCCTGCGCCTGCGATAAGGCAAGTTACCACAAGGGCTGCAAGGAGGGAATATAAAAGTTGTTTTAAGGTTTTGTTTTTCATGATTGTCATGTGTTTCCCCTTTATGTTGACACTCCTATTACACCTGTCGTAACATCGACACCATATGTTGAATTGTGGGCATTATCAGAAAAATTAACTTTATTTCCCACAACATAAGGTTCAGTCAGTTTATCAAAGGTCTCGACTCCGTTACTCTTATCGATTATTCTGAAATAATTCTCACCATCCTGTTCATAATGTTCTATCGAAACAGCTGTCTGATCCAAGTTAATCGTTGTTCCAACAGGAATTGAATTAAAATCCACGCTTGTTAATGCAATTTGCTCTGTCGCACCACCTGTTCCTGCAACAACGGGAAATGTATATGTGCCCGGATCTTGAATAATCACGGCTTCGCTGCCTACTTGGATATGATTACCATTGTCAAGAGTGATAATCCCATTCTCTAAAGTTCCGTACTTTCCGACGGGTGTTGGTGTTGGCGGATCTGTAGGCACTTGTGTCGGAGGATCTGTGGGAGCCTGGGTTGGTGTCTCTGTAGGTTCCGGTGTGGGCTCCGGCGTAGGCTCGGGTGTTGGCTCCGGCGTAGGCTCAGGTGTAGGTTCCGGTGTAGGCGTAGGAACCGGTGAAGGTGTCGGAGTCGGTGTCAATGTAGGTTCCGGAGTCGGCGTAGGAGTCGGCGGTTCCGGGGTTGGTGTGGGTGTGGGCGTTGGCGTAGGGGTAGGTGTTTCAACCGCTTTTAAACCAAGAATAACTTCCCTGTCCCATCCAGTGTCATCAACTACTTTAACGAGTAATTCCTCATTCTCCTTAAGTCTGTCCGTAACGAACTCAGGCAGTTCATCAGCAGGAACATCCTCCAGTTCAAACATGATACTGTCTTTTTCCCTGTCATTATAGAGATAAATCTTAATCCTCTTTCCAGCAGGAACATCGATTTCTTTTTCCTCACCGGTAACCGGGTTCTTACCTTTAACATGCACCACGCCGTCGGTGATAATAAGGGACTGTTTTCCTTCTGCATCATAAGTTGAAATGTATCCTGATGTACCCCTGATACCTACCACCATGTCATCTGTGGCGATTTCAAAAGAAGCATCAGCCTCAAGTTTCTCCGTTACCTCAAAAAACAGTTCTCCCTTAGACAGATAAAGGTCAAGGTCCTTGCCTTTCTGAGTGAACTCAGCACGACTTTTCTCACTTAAGGTTACAATCTTGGTTTCATCCAAACCAACAGAAACCAAACTTGCGGCTCCGGTGCTTAGGGCATTTCCGTTCTTAAGCCTTAAATTCTCTTTGACAGTCTTTGTCTTTCCGTTCTCTTCAAGAGTTATCTCTCCTTCCATTCGAAGAAGTTTCATTGTGGTGGCTCTAATTGGGCTGTCTCCACCCAAAAGCCAAATAAGCAAAGACGCCACAATCACCACCGCAGCTGCTGCGGTGGTGATAATGATAATTTGTTTTTTACTTAGGGTAATTCTCCTTTTATTTTCCTCTCCCATATTCAGCATCCCTCTATATGCTGTGTTTATTAGTTGAAATTTTAAACTTGTGAAATAGTTCCGTTATCATACAGCCTGTAAGTGTTTCCACCGGAATCAAGGTCAACAAATTCTACATATCCGTTGCCCTGCGTCAGACTATTTGTTATGTAGTTGTTTTGTCCACCGTCGTTGATGATATATGTATTGCCTTCTTTTTCTATAGTAGTGTTTCCGATGCTAAGTGCCCCCTCATCAAAATTGTGCGACATAATGGTGGAATATGCCGATGATGAAGATGCTGATGAGTTAGAACTTGAATTCTGTTGCTCTTCTTCCTCAGCTGCCCTTCTGTTGGCTTCTTCCTGTTCCTTCTGGAACTGTTCAGCCTTACGCTGTTCCTCTACCTTAACTGCAGCAACCTGATGCTCCACTTCCTCACTTGGGTATCTGGAGTCTTCGAACTGGCCGTAGTGGATGTAGTGGTAAAGTAGCGCATATGGATCATTTCCATAGGCTAGGGCTACCAAGGGATTCATCTTAGCATAGTATTCCCAGTCAAATATGACTCCACCTTGGAGATAGATTGTTCCATCCTCGCCAATTTCAGAAATGGCTGCGAGAACCGCCGGATCACTTCTTCCTAAAGCAGCATAATCGACAGGTGCCGCCACTTGAGGCTCATTAACAGCTTCAACCTCGGGTTCTTCCGCAGGTTCCTCTGCCGGCTCTTCCTCTGCTTCTTCAGTAGGCTCTTCTTCCTCCGGTTCCTCTACTACTTCCTCTAATTTTGTTTTAGGCATAAGGTCGTCCGGTTCCATTAAACCTAAATTTACCGGTTCAGATTCTATGGGGGTATAGGTTCCGGCCTTAACCTTATCTCCAATATCTTTAATCTCTGTGTCTTTCCACCCTGTATCCGTTGCGATTCTCTGCATCAGTTCTTCACTACTGCAAATCTGATCCATAGCAAACCCCGGAATCATGTTGGGTGTCATCTTTACTTCATAGAACTCTACAGTATGTCCCTCTTCTGCATTACTATAGAAGTAAACAGATACTCTTGTACCAGCAGTAACTGTGATTGTTTTTGTTTCATTGGTTTCGGGATTGGTCGCTGTTATCTCAACTACACCGTCTGTCAAATAGAGAGCCGGTCTTCCATACTCGTCCACGGTATAGACTCCGGAGGTTCCTCGGATACCCACTACCATGTCTGAGGTGCGAATATTGAAACTAGCGTCAGCATCCAACTTCTCAGTAACATTAAAGAACAGTTTTCCTTTGGTGAGTGTTAATTCAAGGTCTTTGCCTGCCTTCTGGAATTCAGCACGGCTCTCCTCATCGAGAGTTACAATCTTGGTGTCATCAAGGCCCACTGAAACAAGGCTTTGAACGTCGGTTGAGACAGCATCTCCACTCTTGAATCGAAGGTTTTCCTTTACAGTTTTATTCTCTCCATTTTCTTCGAGAGTAACCGTACCTTCCATTCGAAGAAGTCGCATGGTGGTGGCTCTTATGGGTCCGTCTGCAGAGAAAAGCCAGATAAGTACAGACGCCACAATCACCACCGCAGCTGCTGCGGTGGTGATAATGATAATTTGTTTCTTACTAAGTGTAATTCTCCTTTTGTTTTCCTCTTCCATGTTCAGCGCCCTCTATATGCCGTACATCATCTCAAAATTCTAAATGGTTTTAGAATTATTAATTAGGAGTAAACACGCCGCCGTTATAAGTTCCAATTTCTACCACTTCATCGTTTTCGTTTCTTCCAGTCAAAGTGCCATAATTATTATCATCCTTGAAGTTCAAATCAGTATATGTTACTCCATTTACAGTCGTACTACTGGTTCCATCAGCATTATGAGTCACAGTCAAAGGACTTCCGCTAGAATTTCCAAGATTAATGGTAAAAGCTTTGTTCTGGTTATAATCCATCATCTGCTTTAAATCATACGCACTTGCATTGACACTTGTAGCATCTATTGACGAAACATTAGTTCCATCCTGAATTTTAACTTTGTCTAAGCCCAGCCAACTTTCGCTTGCTGTTCCATTTTCATCGTAATAACCTACATTTCTTGGTAAAGTAACTTCACCATTTGCATTTGTGCTTGTAATCGTGGTAATTCCATCATCATAAGTAAATCCGGTTCCATCTTCAAATACTCCATTTCCGTTTTCATCAACATAATTAGATGGAATGGAGGGCGGATTATTGTTGTTTGAATTGCCTGAATCGTTATTATTCTGCTGTGGTGCCTGTGTCGGCTCCTGTGTAGGCTCCGGGGTCGGTTCAGGTGTAGGCTCCGGGGTAGGCTCCGGCGTGGGTTCAGGTGTCGGAACCGGTGTTGGTGTTGGTGTCGGAGTCGGTGTTGGTGTTAATGTAGGCTCCGGCGTAGGTGTCGGTGTCGGAGGTTCAGGTGTTGGTGTTGGAGGCTCCGGCGTAGGGGTAGGTGTTTCAACCGCTTTCAAGCCAAGAATAACTTCCCTGTCCCATCCTGTGTCATCAACTACTTTAACGAGTAATTCCTCGTTCTCCTTAAGTCTGTCTGTAACGAACTTAGGCAGTTCATCAGCAGGAACATCCTCCAGTTCAAACATGATGCTGTCTTTTTCCCTGTCATTATAGAGATAAATCTTAATCCTCTTTCCGGCAGGAACATCGATTTCTTTTTCCTCACCGGTAACCGGGTTCTTTCCTTTGACATGTACCACGCCGTCGGTGATAATCAGAGACTGTTTTCCTTCTGCATCATAAGTTGAAATGTATCCTGATGTACCTCTGATACCTACCACCATGTCGTCTGTTGCGATTTCAAAAGAAGCATCAGCCTCAAGTTTCTCCGTTACCTCAAAAAACAGTTCTCCCTTAGACAGATAAAGGTCAAGGTCCTTGCCTTTCTGAGTGAACTCAGCTCGACTTTTCTCACTTAACGTTACAATCTTGGTTTCATCCAAACCAACAGAGACCAAACTTGCGGCTCCGGTGCTTAGGGCATTGCCACTCTTAAGCCTTAGATTCTCTTTGACAGTCTTGGTTTTTCCATTATCTTCAAGAGTTATCTCTCCTTCCATTCGGAGGAGTTTCATTGTGGTGGCTCGTATTGAATCACTCCCCAAAGTGAGGAATAACACAACACCTATTACCGCTGCTGCTGCCACAGCGCCAACGATAATGAGCAGTTTCTTTGAGGGGACAAAGCCTTTCTTTTCCTGTTCCATTTCTTTTACAAATTACTCCTTTTGTTACTTAATTTACTGATTAAAGCCCCACGTATTCAAGTTTCTTCAATTATGGCTGATTATTAACAGTTAACACACCATCGTTGCTCAAGAATGCTTTTACCGGTGTACCCGCATTCGCAGCATTTTCACCATCAAAGAAATTAATTCCACCGGTGGTAACTCTAGCACTATTAGAGCTTACAAGGACGTTATTACTTGAATCTGTCACACTATATTCAGCGGCACCCTGAACGTAAGATTTATTAAACTTATACGACGCTGTTGATGGATCTCCTACAGTAAAAAAGAATGTATTATAACTATTATTTGTATCAGTAGATATATTACTAACTTCAGTCGGATCCAGGTCAGAGAGGTTTATTTGTGTGTTTTCATCAATGATAATAGGCATCTGTGCGCTTGCTGACATACTGGGTGTGTATACTCCATTTGCATACGTGCCTATTTCTTGTCCGTTTGCGTTCTTTAATGTGTTGCCGTCAAGCGTCGCATTAGGCGTCACTGTTGGCGTTGGTGTGGGTGTAGGTGTAGGCGTCGGTGTCGGTGTCGGTGTCGGTGTAGGCGTCGGTGTAGACGTCGGTGTCGGCGTTGCTGTCGGTGCCTGAGTCGGTGCAGCTGTAGGCTCCGGTTCAGAATCCGATGTCGGCTCTACTGTAGGCTCCGGTGTGGGTTCAGGAGTCGGAGTTGGCGTAGGTACAGGTGTAGGCTCTACCGTAGGTTCCGGCGTAGGAGTCGGTGTAGGCGTAGGAGTCGGAGTAGGTGTGGGCGTGGGTGTAGGTGTTGCCACAGGCTCAGTGCCCAAAACCGCATCTCTGTCCCATCCTGTCGCTTCCAGAACCCTCTCAAGGAGTTCTTCGTTTTCTTTAAGTCTGTCGACAACAAACTCCGGGAGTTCTTCCGGTGGTACTTCCACCAGTTCGAACATAATACTATCTTTTTCCCTGTCGTTGTATAGATAGATGTTTATCTTCTTTCCGGCAGGTACATCAACTTCCTTCACTTCGTTGGTAACGAAGTTTGTTCCCACTACATGAACCGTACCGTCAGTAATAATCAGGGAATCCGTCTCATCTTCCTTTTTGTCATCAGCTGACACATAGCCTGATGTGCCTCGTATACCAACAACCATATTGGAAGTATGTATTTCAAATGAAGCATCAGCCTCAAGTTTCTCAGTAACCTCAAAAAAGAGGCTGCCATCGGTAAGGTTTAAATCGAGGTCTTTCCCAACCTGAGAGAACTCTGCTCTGCTGGCCTCATTCATGGTTATAATTTTTGTTTCATCCAAGCCAACAGAAACCAGGCTCTTGGTTCCGGTGCTTAAGGCATTTCCGTTTTTAAGTCTTAAGTTCTCTTTTACGACCTTTTTCTGGCCGTTCTCTTCGAGAGTGATTTCTCCTTCCATCCTAAGAAGCTTCATTGTTGTGGCTCGTATTGGTTCGTCCCTTAGAACGAAAAACAACACAACACCAATCACTACTGCTGCCACGCAGGCACCAATAATGACGAGCCTTTTCTTTTTTGTCTCCATTTTTTCCCGTTTGCTCCTTTTGTTTTTTTACTGTGCCTTAGTAAGTTTTTATTTCTTCCAAGCTTCGCTTGCGATAAACTTCTCCAGAAGCTCCCCGTCTATCTGGCCGTCATCGCGCATATTCCCCAATATGCCGAAGGCTTTTTCTGCAGGCATAGGCGGCTTGTAGGGCCTGTCCTCTGCCGTAAGAGCGTCGTATACATCGATAATTGTGAGAAGTCTCGATTCGTTGGGGAGTTGATCTCCCGACAAGTGGTTGGGATAACCCTTGCCGTTGATGAACTCGTGGTGTGAACCGGACCAGAAGGGAACATTCTTGTAGATTCCCTTGAAGGTCATCTTCTCAAGCATTCTTGCTGTGTAGGATACGTGACTTTGCACAACTGCGCGTTCTGAATCCGTAAGTGTACCCTTCCTTACGGTGATGGCTTCAAGTTCCTTGTCATCAAGAAGAGGAACTTCCTTATCATCCGCTGTCTTACATACAATGGATGCGTAGGATTTAAGCTCATCCAGTTTCTCATCCGGCAGGAAGCCTGCAGTGTTGGCTGCTTCTATAGCTTCCCATGCCTTCTTAAGTTTACTTATGTTTTCTTCGCATTCGCCGCCTACAGCGGGATATTCGAGAGATCTGATTTTTTCCTTAAGGCAGGCAATCTCAATCTTGCTCTTAAGCCCAGCCTTTAATCCTCCAAGCCTGTCAGGCTTATCCAGAACCTCCAAAGGAACAATCAGCTTACCTATATCGTGAAGCCAGATGCTCATAAGGAACGCGTCCTTTGAGTCATCGGTGAATTTCCAGTCGTCGTTGTTGGCCCTTAGCCATTCCACAAACTTGTCCGCGTAACGAACCATGCTTCTTGTGTGGTTGGCGTTGTAGGAGCTTCTTGCGTCGATGGCGTCAACCATAACTTCCACGAAGGAATGTAAGAGGTTGTTGACCTCCTCCGCCAGTCTGTGATTGTTAAGGCTCACCGCTGCAAGTGAGGCCAAAGCGGATATAATCTCCTCAAAGGCCTTATCGAAGGGAATGGTCCCTCCATCCTTATCCATTGCGTTTATTAACTGCAAAACTCCGATAATCTCGCCTTTCTCATCCGCCATGGGGATAACCAACATTGAGCCGGTTCTGTATCCGGTGATAGAGTCGTATTTCTGGGCTCCGGAGAAATCATAATCCTTTGATTCATAAACATCTGCTATGTTGATTAACTTATTGTCGATTGCGGAGCAGGCGCAGACATTTTTCCTGCCAAGAGGTACCGGAGGAAGCTTGTTGCCGCTGTTTTGCTCCTCTATTGTTGTGCCCTTGGACTTGGTAAACATGGTGTGGAAGTGCAGAAACTCATCTTCCAGCACATAAACCGTACCGGCGTCGCAATGGCAAATGTCCATTGCCTCAAGAAGGATTTTGGACATAAGACGGTCAAAGTTCTTCTCGGCACTAAGCTCGATGGCTATCTTAATCATTCGCTCCAGGCTGTAAACTTTGCTCATAGAACTATCTCCTCTCCTTCCCTTGCAAACATGATCTGAGTGCTTTTAATCGGCTGTTCCAAATCCCTAAGGAACTCATCATTATGAAATGGATCGTGGTGGACGAAGCGAACGCTCTTCCCATTGCACTCCTTAAACACCTTCATGGCCTGTTTAAGGGTCGAGTGCCCAAAGCCCATCCTCTCCTTATATTCTTCTTCAGTGTATTGAGCGTCCATCAACAGAAGATCTGTATCTTTGGCAAAATCCACTAAATCTCCGGACATCTCTTCGTCGTACTCATAGTCAGTGGCGACAACTACGCTTTTGCCTTCATGGCTAAGCTTGTACACCACACTGCCCCCGGGATGTATGGCCTCTATTCCTTCAACCTTTACATCACCTATCATGGTGGGAAGCTTTAAGTCATGATATGTAATATTAGCGGGGTAGTTTTCTATTTTGCATGGCCAGTAAGGCACATCAAAAAGGCCGTCAATCTGCTCCTTTGCAGTCTTGCCGTCTCTTACGCAAGCATAGAAATTGATTTGTTTCCCCTTGCTTCTGAGTACTTCGAAGAAAGGGAGTCCTAAAAGGTGATCCAGGTGGGGATGTGTCAGGAGAATTGAAATATCTTTATTAGCTATAGCAGGAGCCTTGATTATCCCGGTTCCCGCATCAATAAAGATTGCCTGACTTTCGGTCTCGACTAATACACAAGTGGTTCCGCCGCCAAACTCGGTATACTCCGGTCCTTCGACGGGCATTGAACCCCTTGCTCCCAATATTGTAACTTTCATCTTAACCCCCAAGTATTGTGCATGATTACCCTTCTATTTTACACCTTTAGTACTATATTTGTGTATAGTATTTTTTAAAAAATCTGACATTTATTCGCGAATGAGACGTGACAGGTTTGCTCCCTCACTATCCTTTAAAGTATCTGCATTTTCAAGGGTGAATTCGTAGTCTCTATCGCTCCAATCACCATGCAGCTTTACCTTGTTTCCATCAACAACTTCGTATGTTCCCTCATCGTCTCCGCCACCGTCACTGGATCTATGGAAGGTGCCGTCTTCATTGAAGAGGAAATATATATCTATAGCCACTGATTCGCCGTAATGCCATTCCCCAATCAATGTCTTTTTGGTTTCTTCCGAAGCTTTGGCTGTAGCTTCAGCCTGTGCCGCCTGTCTCTCCGCTCTCTCCTGAATCTTGATACTTTCGGCATTGTTGGCCGCAACCCAGCCTACAACCAAAAAAACTAGTCCTGCCACAAATCTGATCCACAATTTGACATTCTTACTTGTCCAGAAAGCTTCCATTTTCTTTATGGGAATCATGATAACAACTCCCAAAAGGATTATGAATGATCCGCGAGAAGGAAAGTAAAGCAATGCCAGCAGAGCTGCCAAAACTGTAAGAACCCACATAATTACCTTGCCTGATGTTTTATCCATTTCTCTACCCCTTATTTATTCAAGTATTCTGTGATGGCTGCATAATCCATTATTCCGTCTTCGCCATCAATTCTTAAAGTTGCTCCAAGATCTTTTATGCCATAGGTCTCCTCAATATTTGCCTTTTCGGGAAGGCTTGAGAAGTCATATGCCACATCATCGTAGTGAGCTGTATATGCATCGCCGGTTTCCTGAATGTACATAATGTCAGTAGATTCTGTCTCGGAAAGTCCGCCTGCGGTCACTTCTTTGAGTTCGATGTAGACTGTGTCGGGTTCTGCATCAAAGGGATCCTTTACAAGGTACTGACCGATTCCGCCATTCCACTTGCCTTCAATTAGCATTTCGCTTCTTTCGAAGTATTCAAGACCGTTTCCGTCAACTCCAAGATTCTTTGCTTTGTAGATGACTTTCTCTTCACCATCTCTTACTGCGTGAATCTCAAGTTCGCACCAGTCTGCTCCGCCCATAAGTACAAGCTCGGGAATGGGGTTGTCATCAAGGTTTATAAGCTTATATCCATAAATGGTGTCGTTTGAATGATCCTTGTCCCACTTTTCAACTGCGCTTAAGTAGAAGTCTCTCCAGCCGTCCATACCGCAGCAGTCTGTTCTCATGTAATGAACTTCGCCGTCCTGACCTGTGTAGAACTCACCGAATTCCTCTTCCTCAGGTACAGGGAAACCGAATACGAAGCTGCCTTCGTTATCATAGATGTTGTACCACTGCTCCATAATTCCGTCGGGATTCTCATACTCCTCAAGGATTACTTTTCCTTCGTAGTTAACGGTATCCTCGTAGCTGTAGGAAACAACGTTGCCTTCTTCATCAATTACAAGGTAACCTGCCTCAAGGTCGCCGTCCACATACCAGGCGCCTTTTAATGCTTCGCAGGATACGCTCTGAAGATTTGCTCTTACAGTTGAATACTCATCGGAATACTCAAAGTAATTCTCGTAGTTATTGAAAATGAAAACTTCACTGACTCTTGCGCCGTCAATAAGATCATCGATGCTTAAGTCATCGTAGCCATCGCCGTTAAAGTCTGCCATGTACATGTTATCCTGAACTGTGTCGAAATCATGAACTCCGTCTACAAGCACAAGATCCGGATAAGGTTTGTATGAAAAATCATCCGGTGCTACTATTACGCATCCGTCTGCTTCATAAACACCTGCCAAAAGCTTCACAACCCCATCGGGTGTCTTCTGGTCAAGGTATACGAAGGATCTGGTGGTTCTCCAGTCCGCTCCGTCCTCATCCTCATTAACCTCCTTTGCAGGAAGGTCATTGTTTACAGCTTCCTCAGCGCCACATCCCCAAACTCCTGCAGCCAGGATAAATGCCATCAGCAGTATTGCCGATATTTGTTTAATGCTTTTCATTTGTTTCTCCTTTTATATTTTCTTTACTGTGCTCTAAGTTATTTAATCTATCCCCATAATGAGGATTACTGTCAGTGCCAGAAGCACAAACATTGCAATTGCCACCACCAGACAGGCACACATGACGTAATACTTTCTTTGCCTGCCGTGATAGATAGCTCCGATTATTCCAGCTATAAACAATATAATCTCAACCGTCGTCATATTCTTCTCCGTAAGAATCCGCTTCTCTTGTGAAAGTCGCATCGGCATAAACCGGATCAGTGGATTCGAAGGTTATGTTATCCGAATCGATCCAGATAACGTAGGCAAAATCTGTTGCAAACAGATAAACGCCCTTTCCATCCCCATAGTCGAATACAGTTCCCATTCCGCTGCCGTTTTCGTGGCTGACACGGTATTCACTGATATCCATGTCGATTTCCAGTCTCGTTCCTGTATCGCTGACCCACACTCCATCTAACAAATCATTGGGGTATTCATCAATTTCCACTGCATCTGTTTTGGTAAAAACGTAGCCATCCAGAATTTCCGTCGTAGTGTCTGTTGTGGAGCCATTCTGATCAAGATAGAACTTGTCGTCTCCGTCCTTTACGATGTCGTATATAAATCTGTCATATGTAAGCTGGGAATTGTTTACGGTATATGTTCCTCTTCCCACTCTTCCGTCTGCTTTTCTGAAAATGTAACTGTTTTCTGAAGGAATCAGCTTTATTAAATCCCCGTCTTCATCGGTCCAACAGCTTTCGTATTCCTCCGGGTTGATGTCTTCTCCCCCAGCGGTCTCTCCGCAGGCTGTAAGCATCATGGTTGCCATAATAATCAGTGCTGTCTTCTTTATAAATTTCCTAACCACCTGTTACGCTCCTATGAAATATTATTCTAACCATGGATATTTTATCTAAAGTGTTTTGTCATTGGCAGTGTCAAAAGGTTACTTATTCAACTAAAAAAGGTAACCAAAAGTTACCTTTTGATTACCTTTGCAATATTCCTTATCCTTTATTCCTTAATCAGATGTCTGATGTCGTTTCTGTTATCAAGATAAAGCTTATCCAGTATTCCGGATATCATCTTCTTTACGTATGCGTAGGAGTAATTGGCCTTCTCTGCAATCTCCTTGTTGGTGCAGCCCTCCGCCACCAGCTTAACCACCGACAGCTCCGCGGGAGTGAGAACCTTCTCAAGTTCTTTAAGCTTCTCAAGGTTGTAACCTGATGCACTTTCCTCTTTGGCGCTCTCCTGGGTTTCCTTTCTGATTCTGGAGCCAAGCCTTGCAAGAAATACTTCCTTTATGAAGGGCTTTGTCACATAATCCGCAGCCCCCATTTTAAGTCCCTTGATTTCAAAATCCGGAGCGTCCATTCCCGTGAGGAAGATTATGGGGATATCCTCACAGCCGCTTATTTTCCTGATTTCCTCGAAGGTTTCGTAGCCGTCCATCTCAGGCATGTCCACATCAAGAAGAATAAGGTCATACCCGGTATTTCTGCCAAGAAGCTTAAGTGCCTGAGGACCTGATTTGGCCAGGCTTACATTGTAGCCGGCGTTGACCAGTATGTCCTCTCCCGAATTAAGCATGTTGATATCATCGTCAATGTATAGAATTGTTCCCTGTGCCATTTTGTTCCATTAACCCCTTAATATCTTTTTGTGCCTTTTCAAATTCTATTTCTGAAATGTCTTCTCTGATAGTTTTAAGTCTGTTTTGGATTTCACCGTCTTTGCTGTTTTCGATCAGCTCGTCTATAAGTCTTAAGGATTCCACACGGTTGTAGCTTTCCAAAGACTCCAAAAGCTCTTTTGCTGTTTCATACAAATCAGCGGATGCAAGGTAAGCTTCTTTCACCGGCTGTTCGTGAGACTCTGTTATATTGCTGTTCTTATTAAACTCTGTTAAGAATGCATCCACGCCCTCCTTGGCTCTGAGCCATTCAAACTTAACGAAGGATGCTGCAGAGGTAATATATGAAATATCTTCCTGCCTTGCCCTCTTCTCAAGTCTCTTCGCAGTATGATAAAGGTCAATGGCTCCCACATTTCTGGCATTTCCCTTTAATGAGTGGAAAAGTATGGTCAAATCAGCCAGATTCTTCGCATCAAGTCTGGTCTCAAGATTTGCCAGCTCCTTTTCGTAATTCTCTGCGAAGTAGCCTGCGATTCTGGCATACTGCTTTAAGTCGCCTCCCAGGTACTTAAGGCCTTCAGAAAGGCTGATGTCGTAGGGCTTTAGAAGCTCGGAATACATATCGATCTGTTCCTGCGTGTATTCCTCGGATGCCTTTACATCTATTCTTGTTACAAGTCTTGCAGGAAGATGCTCCGAGATTTCCTGCTCAAGAAGATGCCAGTCAATGGGTTTATAAAGACATCCATCAAAGCCATTTTGTAAAAACATCTCCTTCTTATCAGCGGACACATCTGCAGTGAGTACAAGAATGGGGGTGTGCTTGTCCCCGTCCATTTCTCTTAAGTGCTCCATAGCCTGTATTCCATCGATTTCAGGCATCATGTAATCCATCAAAACCAGATCAGGCTTCTCTGTGGCAAACTTCTCATAGCTGTCCCTGGCATCATCTGCCGTAATCACGTGTATAAGAGTTTTCTTAAGAAGTGATTTCACAACACTTAAATTCATCTTGTTGTCATCAACCACCAAAATCTTGGCATCCGGAGCAACAAAGGAACCGTTTTTAAATTCATTTCCGGAGGTTTCAACCTCATCTCCTATTTCCTGTTCAACAGTGAAATAGAACTTACTGCCCTTTCCGTATTCACTTTCAACGTAAATTCTGCTTCCGAATAATTCCGCCAGTCCCTGGGCTATTGCAAGACCCAGGCCGGTGCCTTCTATGTTCCTGTTCTTTGCAAGATCGGCACGCTCGAAGCTTGAAAAAATCGTCTTAAGAGCAGACTTCTCAATTCCCACGCCTGTATCCTTAACCTCAAAGTAAAGTCTTACCTTATCCTCTGAAGTGCTTTCGTTTCTGACTGTAAAGGTTATGCAGCCTTCTTTTGTGTATTTGATGGAGTTTGAAAGAAGGTTTGTTATTATCTGCAGGAGCTTACGCATGTCGCCCTTAAGAACTTTTGGGATATATCCGGTTTTTTCCATCATAAATTCCAGGCTCTTATTTGCGGCTTCCTTGCCGAAATATGCACTGATGTTACCAAGCATTTCTGAGAAGTCATAGGGCTCATTAATGAGTTCTTCCTTCACCGCATTAAGCCTGGAAAACTGCAGCACCTGGTTAACCTCAAAGAGAAGCTGCTTACCTGCCGCTTCGGCATTCTGGGCATACTCTCTTATGGTATCGCTGTCAGACTCCCTGTAAATCATCTCATTCATTCCCATCATCATGTTGATGGGGGTTCTGATTTCATGACTCATGTTGGCCAGGAAACGGCTCTTGGCGTTGCTGGCCTCCTCGGCAATTTCCTTCTGCTTCCTGTACTGAGCTATGTATACCAAGAAAATCAGGCCGATGGCAATTCCCGCCAGAACGAATCCCGTTACCTGGTCTAGGAGCATATCTTCTTCTGACACATAGTCCTTAACAAGCTGGGGATAAAGGTATGCGACGCAGCACACTCCTACGTAGTAAAGGGTCTCAATGGTCTCCATTACAATTAAGAGTTTGCCTCTGAACATCAGAAATGAGAAAACAAGGGAGAAGGTGAAGAAATAGGGCATGGAGCCGTACAATCCGCCCATTTCAAAGAAAAGCATGGTGAACAGTCCCATGAATACCGCAACGGTGGTAATAATGTAGCCCACCACATATTTGCCGGTCTTATCCACGAACCATAACAAAAGAAAACTTAAGATGGCGGCTACAAAGTTAATTAATCCACCTGAAATGGAAAGCCCCATCAGGATGCTTTGAAGCCCCGCAAAAACACTTACCAGAATTCCTGCAATACCAAGGACTTTAAAGAGCGTAATTTCAATCTCCGAGTCCTTCTTAATATAGTGTAGAAATTTGTCCTTAAGTTTTTTCATACCCTCTGCCCAATCTCATAAAGAATTTCAAACTTAAGTAATACCCTTCCGGCTTTCAACCGGAAGGGTATTCCCTCTTACTCAATTATAGATTTAGTACACCTTATTTTACAAGACCCTTGTCTGTCTTTTTAACGTGTTTGAATACGTTCTCGAATCTGTTAAGAGCCTCATCAATGATTTCAGGTGTATCAGCCATTGAAGTGTAAAGTCTTGAACCTGCAAGGGTTACGATACCGTTTGCCATGTAAGCTGCACCCATCTTCTCCATGGAGTCTTTTCTCACATACATCATATCCTTATTCTTAAGGATGCCGAGGGCTGACTTAATGAAGCTTAAGGATGAGAAGTCGAAGCTCATAGCGCCTGTACACTCAAGGTGACAGATTGAACCCTGGTTGTAAGCAACGAAAGGAAGACCGTAACGATCGATTAATTCCTTTAAGCCGTCTGTAAGCTTGTCGCCCATCTTGCCTGCCTTCTCACAAGCGTTCTGTGCTGCGATTTCCTGAATGGCTGCTGTACCTGCCACACATGATAAGGGGTTAGCTGCCAAAGTACCGCCAACGTATGCACGATGCTTACCTGTTGCAAGACCTGCTGCCATTAACTGTGCATATTCTTTCTTACCGCCGACACCGCCTGCTGCGGGATATCCGCCTGCGATAATCTTACCAAAGATTGTAAGATCGGGTACTACATCGAAGTATTCCTGAGCACCGCCGATGCCTACACGGAAGCCGGTAACAACCTCATCGAAGATAAGGAGTGCGCCGTACTTGTCGCAAAGCTCTCTTACGTGCTTGTTGTAATCTCTTGCGATGGGTCTTGTACCACTCTCGGGACCGCAGGGCTCAACCATAACTGCAGCTGTGCCGCCTTTTAAGCGGTTTCTCTTAAGAATAGCTTCAAGCATATTTAAGTCGTTGGGTCTGCACTCATCTGTGGTTCTGTAATCAGCTCCGGGGATACCGTGGGATTCAAGAAGTCCACGTGATCCGGGAATCTTTAAGCCGTAAACGAGCTGATCTGACCAACCGTGGTAAGCACCACCCATCTTAACAATTCTCTTCTTGCCTGTTGCAATACGAGCGATACGAAGAGCTGCCATACATGACTCGGTACCTGAACCAAGCATTCTGAACATCTCTACGTTAGGCATATGCTTGTTGATTTCCTTTGCAAGCATAAGCTCTGACTCGTGAAGAAGACCTGTAACAGGGCCACACTCTTCAAGTAATTTCTCTACTCTCTTTCTTACGGGCTCATAGTTACTTCCAAGGATTGTAGGACCACCTGCCTGAAGGAAGTCAATGTATTTGTTACCATCCTTATCATAAAGGTAAGCGCCTTCAGCTTTTTCCATACACATGGGGAAGGGCTTGTTGAAAGCAAGGTTATGCTGTACACCGCCGGGGATGTAGTTCTTTGCTTCCTCATAAACTGCCTTTGATGCCTTACATTTCTCATCATAGTAGGGCATAATCTCTGAGTTATAGTACTCATCATCTACTTCCCAGATAGGCTGACTTGTCAGCTTCTTAAGTCTGGCATTGATCTCACTGGGGTCGTCCCATCTTGAAATTCCGCAATTGTTACTCATTAGTGTTTCCTCCGTTTTCTTTATCTTTAATTGCTCTTTCGTTTGTGTCTATTGATTTACCGAATACTACGAATCTGTCGTAGAGATACTCGGTAATAAAGTTGCAAGCCATTGTAAGGGCCAAAACCAGAGTTTCGTTCCATCCAAGTTTGGCCAGGTAATCTCCTCCGATGGTGCTTACCGGAGTAAATACTGCATAGAAAGCAGCCACCTTAAGCATTGCGATGGGAACGTTGTTGGCCGACTGGAAAGTGTAGGCTCTGTTTAAAGTAAAGTTCCAAACCACTGAAAGAATCAGTGCAATAAGGTATTTGGGCCAGTAGGGCCAGGGTGTAAATGCGTTTAGAAGTTCGAATGATACGAACTCTATTATTCCCGCAGATACGGAGAATAAACCGAATTTTATCATCCTGGCAATTTCTTTCTTTTTCTCTTTGTCCATTGCCATACTTATTTTCCTTTCTGCTTGGAGTATTTCTTCTTGTATACGAATCTCATAAGTGCGCAGTCAAAGGCACCCAGTGCGATTTTGACGTTTAACGCGTCGGTTAAGCGTTTGGAAATTGCTGACTTGATTATTAACATCTCAAGGGCTTTGGCATCATCAGGGTCCTCTGTAAGAATTACGGCGCCTACACCCTTCACAAGTACCAGATCCTGTTTATTCAGAGCCTTAAGAAGGTCGGCATCGTTATTGGAGATGACTCTGATTTTGCCTCCTATCATCTGAGCTATGTCATCAAGCTGGCATTTAAAGCCTTTGCCCTCAGCGATGGCAAGGACATTTTCGTCATCAACGATTACCGCGTCTTTGCAGGCGTTTCTAAAGGTGGAGCTTAGCTCGACCTTGTTGATGAGGGGCTTAAAGATGTTTTTCTCCACTGCTCTCTTGCAGACTTCCTCAAGAAGCTCGGCCTTTCTCACTGCATCGAATCTGTCTGTGCCGCAGATAACCGCGCCGTGATGAATCATGAGAACAACCTTGGAGCCTTTAAGCATCTGCTCTTCAACGTTGTATTTAAGCTTTCCGGTTCCGGGAAGTCCGTATCCCGCAACTCTGATTTCGCCGAGGATTTCCTTCTCCTCGTGGGTCAGATCAAGTATTCCTGCCCCCACAAGACCCACTGCTGTGGCGTAATCCTGGTGAGTGTGAATGACGAACTTTACGTCGTCAAAAATCTGATACGCGGAAGCATGTATTTTCTTCTCGCTGGAGGGCTTCCTTGGACCGTCATAGGATCCGTCCTCCATGTTGTATACCGGCACATCCTCGGGGGTCATTAAATCATAAGCAAGTCCGCTGGGTGATATGGCAAAATGTGTTGCATCCTTTCTTGCGCTTATGTTTCCCCAGGTTCTGGCAACCAGCTTCTTCTCCACCAGTTCCATTCCTGTGTCCGAAACCAGTTTCCTAAGTTCTAAATCTTCCATCTGTCCCTCCTCCTAATCGTTCATTTCGGAAAACAGTTTTTTGTTTGCTCCGTGGAGCTTTCTGAATACCGCGTAGTTCTTGTCGTAAACAGCTTTGTTGTCGGGGTTTGGCTTAAAGGTGTTCTTAACCTTTATGTACTCCCTTACGTTGTCGATGGAGGGGATGATGCCAAGGCCAACGCCTGCTATCATTGCCGCTCCCACGGCTCCCACGTCCTGTGAGTCCTCAACGGTCTCAATGGTTCTTCCTGTGATGTCTGCCAAAATCTGACAGGTCACTTCAGAAAGGGCGCCGCCGCCTACGAATCTAATGGTTTTGGAGGTCTCCACCTTCTTATCTTCGCACTCAAGCATCCATCTTAAGTGGAAGCAGATACCCTCCAGCACCGCACGAATCATCTCGGTCTTTCCTGTTTCTATCTTTATGTTGAAAAAGATTCCCGCAGCATCGGGATCCTCGAAAGGACATCTGTTGCCGTGAAGCCAGGGGGTGAAGATTACGCCGTTTGAACCGGGCGGGCAATTCTTAATGGTGTCAGAGAGGTAATCGTAAAGGCTTATGTAGGTTGATTCCGTGCACTCTGCCACATGCTGTTTCTTAAGGTAAATGCCGATTTCGTCAAGAGCCAGATGCTCCTTTACCCACTCGAAACACTTGCCTGCGGTTTCCATCTCGGCAAAGTAGTTAAAGATTCCTTCCTTGGCACCTACCGTTGCGGCTATCATGGAAACTATATCAACTATCTGTTTGCTTGTTACGGTTGACACCCATCCGGAGGTTCCGGAGTAAATGTGGGTTTCGCCGGGTTTTACACAACCGGCACCGACTCCGATAAGGGTGGCATCGCCGCCTCCGCCAAATACGGGAGTTCCGGCTTTGAGGCCCAAATCTTCAGCAGCCTTCTCCGTGAGGCCGCCGGCCTTGTCGGTACACTCGATAACCTTGGGAAGATGATTCTTATCAACGCCAAAGGCTTTGCACAGGCCCTGATTCCATTCCCACTTGCCATCCCTTGTGTCGTAAAGGAAGGTGGCGTAGGCGGAATCCTTGGTCATTACGAATTCACCGGTGCATCTTAAAATCAGGTATTCCTTAACGTCCAGCCATTTATATATTTTCTTGTAAACTTCAGGTTCGTATTCCTTGACCCATCTGTATTTCCAAATGGGGTCCTTTGCGGAAGTAGGTGCTGCCGTGGTTGCTCTTAGAGCTTTGATGAGCTTAGGGATGCTTAAGCCTGCAACTCTGGGGCCTGCGCCGGCGTACTTTGCCATAACTTCCTCTGCTCGCTGATCCATGTAGCTCATGGGGCGCCTTAAGAGGTTACCCTCCTTATCCACGAGAACCAGGCCCTGCATCTGTGAGCAAAAACTGATTCCGAAGATTTCGCCGGAGTCTATTCCTGTCTTCTCAAGGAGAGTTTTGGTGCTGTCACACATGGCTTTCCACCACTCATCTCCGTCCTGCTCGGCTCCGCCGTTGTCAAGAATGTAGAGCTTGTATGAACCATATGCGCCGTCCACCAGCTCAACCTTTTCCCCAATGGAGAACAGGCAGGTTTTTACCCCCGTTGTTCCCACATCATACGATATTACATATCCCATGTATTCCTCCTTTATGTGCAGTTTGCCGGGCCGGCCCACTCTGCACATTACATTCCTAGTGCGTTACAAATAAATCTCACCAGCTCGTGCTCCATCAATTCATCATTGTCCATGGCATCGGCTCCAAGATAGAGTTTCAGCCTCTCCTTATAGTAGTCGCAGCTATAGGAGAACTGGAGCATCATAAACAGGTTATCTATAAAGAAGGCCACCGTGGCAGGGTCAAGATCCTTACGGCACTTCCCCTCTTCCCTGGCCTTTCTCAACAAGTCTGTATAAACAAGTGCGGATATTCCCTCAATCTCCTCTGCCAACATCCCTGCAAATTCCTTGGCACCACCTGATGTAATCTCGTTGTACATCATGTTGATGTTGACATTTCTCTTGGAGTGATTGATTAGAGTTCTTACCACTGCCCTGATGCTTGCTTCAAGATTGTCACTCTTAAAGGCAACTTCCTTTAAGGCATCCGTCAAGGCATTAAGGCCGTATCTTACACACGCCAAAAACAAGTCCTTCTTGTCGGCGTAGTACTTGTAGATAACACCTACGCTGACTCCGGCGTTCTTGGCAATACGGGAAAGATTAGCCCCCACAAAACCCTCGTGGGCGAACTCAGCAATACCCGAATCTATAATTATCTGTATCTGTTCGTCTGTGAGTTTCTTGTACATAAGTTGGTTTCCTCCGGGTAGGCTTCTGCTTCACCCTGAGATTTGCTCTTGTTCTTGGATTTGTTTCCTCTCGTGAATCATCATTCACGTCATATAAATAAAGTATCACATATTGTTTTGTTGCGCAAGGGGAAATATGTGCGTTTTGGGGACTGGCGTGTCTTGGCATGCGTAGTGTGCCAAGCAGGCCTGTCCCCAAATTGCACGTATTTGCACATTGGGCGGATAATTTCTTGTTTTTCCTTGTCTTATCCGCTGATTTGGCTTTCCTTGGTTTACATAAGTATGTAACTTTGGGGATTTCTACTAATAGAACCCCGAAATCGCAAATTTATTATGCTTCCGAAGCCCCAAAAAGGGCAAAATCAAGCAAAATAAGCGGATAAATCAGGTGATTTCACCTGATTATCCGCTTTTCTAGCTTGTTTTGGTTTACATAACGTTTTCGAAAGCATAACAAATGTGAGAAATCGCAATTTTGTTATGTCGTCGGCAATTCCTGAGGCAATTCCGGAGCCTCACCCGGCTGGAAATCACCGCTTGGAGGTTCTGGTGCCTCGCCAGGCTGGAAATCCCCGCTGGGAGGTTCAGGTGCTCCGTTCTCGCTGAACTCGCGCTGGTCATCTCCGGCGCCTCTGCCCCCGCCTCCACCGTTCATGTGGCCCATGACTGAGGTATCAATTTCAGAAGCATCAATCAAAGAGGAAGAATCTTCTTTCTGGCCCTCATCGGTGGAAGGAATTGTTCCGTCAAGCTGACCGGAAATGCTCTTAGCCCTAAGTTTGATTACGTCATAAAGCATTTCCGCAGCGCTCTGATACTCTTCGTAAGTATAGAAAGCTGTAGGATCCGTCTCAACCAGTGAATCAATCTGGCTTGTAATTCTTTCATAAACTTCATCAAAACGACCTCCGTTTATATATTCATCGACGAGCTGTTTGAGATATTCATGATATTTATTGAGGTATTCGTCATTGGACAACAGCCCGTCGAAGAATTCAGTACTTGAAAAAGGCGAATCAATTGCGTAATTAATCATTTCCGTGGCATCGGAATCGCCACCTCCCATGCCGCCCCAGGAAAGGTTGTAGTCCCAGGGAATGACATTAAGCTGCCCATCGTATTCATAGAGATAATAATTGTGGGCCATGTTGCCTGAAAGGCTGTCCAGGTTCACCGCAAAAGTGTGCACCGCCATATACTTAAGGATGTTGTCAACGTCCATGTATTTTTCAAGGTCATTGCCTTCGCTGATGTTCTTAAGAGCCTTCACCACACGCTTGTGATCTTTGTCCCCGGACTCGGTTATGGCGCCGTCCCAGATGGTGGAGTAGCTGTCAAGCTCATCGTCCACGTAATTGAGGTCGGAACCATTATTATTTTTGGCAAAACCGGAATTTCTCATTTCCTGCATACCTTCTGGCATTTCACCCATTTCAGCTCTTTCCTTCATGTCTCCGGGATTAAACTCGCCTTGCTCCGGCATCTCAGGCATATTCTCCGGATCAAACCCTTCCGGCATCTCGGGCATTCCCTCTGACATCTCCGGAGCACCATCCGGTCTCTCACCCATACCTTCGGTCCTTTCGCCGCCTTTTTCACTCATATCCATATTCTCAGGTTTATAAAGTTCCCCATCCTGAGTACCGTAGTTTCTGAGCATGAAGCTTTGCTCCACACCCTCCAAGGCAAGATAGACACCCCAGTACTCGCCGTTCACATAAACCTCCGCATAGTTATATAAAGAAGCATCCGCCCCAAGGAATTGATACATATCGTAAACAATGGCTTCCTTCATGTTGGTGGCATCTGCATAGTTGTTATTCAGAATCAGTTTGTCCAGACCGTAGCAGGTCTGGCCCTCCACATAATGGTCAAACTCAAGCTTTAAGCTGTACCTGTCGGTGTCGGGATCATTGGCAATGTTGGTAAGGCTTGTGTTCCCCTTGGGCCTGATGGCCACATTTTTTACCGTAAGTCCGTTAATCTCTACGTCGCAGGTGTAATATTCCTCCGAGAGGGCGTTCGATAGCATGGCCTCCCAGTCATCCTCATCAATGGAAATGTTCACCTGCATCACCTCATCTGTGTCAAAAAGCTTGGTTTCGTACTCCATGGTTACCCCGGAGCCCCCCACCATGGCTTCAACCTTATCCTGAAAAACCACCGCAAGAAGGCAGGCGATAACGGTCAAAGCCGTAAGAACGATTATTATTTTCGAGATATGTTTGCTGCTAACCATAAGCCCTCCTTATGACATGTACTCTCCGTTGTAGGTCACGAGAGTAGCACCGGTCACGCCGTTAAGCTCGCTCACGCGATTGACGAAGGTTGTTGCCGCATCTTTCACCCTGATTTCCGCAGTGAGCTCAATGCCGGCGGATGTCACGGTTTTGGACTTCACGATGTGCTTGTTTACTGACTTTGCGATGATGTTCATGGCGTTTTCCTCGGCTTTTTCATCAGCACAGTTAACAATTAAGATGTATGGCGCGTCGCCGAATTTCTTTTTGGCAAAAACCACAAGTATCGCCCCTATGATTACCGACCCGATAACCGCCAAAGGTATCATTCCGGCTCCGATGACGATGCCCACCGCAAGAGCCCAGAACAAAAATACAATTTCCATGGGCTCTTTAATTGCGGAACGGAATCTCACGATTGAAAGGGCACCGACCATACCAAGAGAAAGCACAACATTGGAAGTAACGGCCATAATAACAAGTGTTGTCACCAAAGAAAGCCCCACCAGTGACATGGCAAAACCTGTGGAATACATGATTCCCGAAAAGGTCTTCTTATAAACAAGAAAAATGAAAAGCCCGAGAATCAAGGCAAAAGCCATGCCCACCAGAACATCGACAGGCGAAAACTCTGTTACGCTCTCTAAGAAACTTGATTTGAAAATATTGCTGAATGTCATTTGTTTTTCCTCCTATAAACATGAATTATCCGAATCTGCGGCATGCGCCGTACTTTGAAAAAGCCTGTTGTCTCGCCCCTTTGATCTGAATGAGGCTCTTAATGACTTCAGGGAGAAACGCGTCGTATTTTACCTCAAGAATCATGTCCGACGGGGTGTCCGTGGCACTTATGTCCGTGACCTCATCCGTCAGGAAATTCTGTGAATAAAGGCTTGTCCTTATGGCAAAATCGAAGGTCACTCGAACGTTGCCCGCCTTATATATGTAAGGCTCCCTGATGTAGGAAACCAGGACTCTGGGCTTCAGGCGCTGATAGCGCATCTTGGCGTAAAGCTCTCTAACCAGCTCTTCCTTGTGGCCTTTCATAAAATCCAGGTCGCCGTCAAGAATCCTTTGGCATTCTTCCTTGGTAATCCGCGCATCGTATTTGAGGCACAGGTTGTCGATTTTCATCTTTTTTTCAAGAGTTATAAATGAGAAATCATCGTTATAGTATCGGATTCGAAATTTCTCTCTCTTTTCGATTCCGTCAATCTTTTCTCTTAAGGCCTTGTCGTCGGAGTTGTCGAAGTAGATGCTTCTGATTTGATATAACCCCGCTTCGTTGGTGTGGGGATCTTTCTCCATCACCATCCCAAGGCGCCCTCGCATGGCCAGGTATTCCGAGTAGGAAATGCTGTATTTCAGCTCATGCCTGTAGTGCTTTTCCTGCTGCATTTGTCGTGTCTCCTTTCGTTTTGTTGAGCTCATTATGGCAGGGCAACCTGAAATGAACCTGAAGTGAGGAAATTTATTTTCATCTATTTCGGGGGATTGCGTAAGAAGCCCGTTGGGAGCCTGCTTTGAAGCGCCGAAATTGCTGACGACATAACAAAATTTCAATTTCCTGAAATTGTTATGTCTTTTGAAACGTTATGTAAACCAAAACAAACTAGAAAAGCGGATAATCAGGTGAAATCACCTGATTTATCCGCTTATTTTGCTTGATTTTGCCCTTTTTGGGGCTTCGGAAGCATAATAAATAAGCGATTTCGCGATTTCATTAGTGGGAATCGCAAAAATCGCCTACTTATGTAAACCAGAACGGCCCAAAAAGGCGGATAAACCACGGACAAGCAAGAAATTATCCGCCAAATTGCACCTAAATCTTCACCTTAATCGTCATGGTCTTGCCGCTGGGGCAGTTGGCGGTGATGGTGCCGCCATGGGTTTCGGCCACAGCCTTGGCAATGGCGAGGCCAACGCCGGTGCCGCCGGTTTTGGTACTTCTGGCGCCATCCGGCCTGTAGAAACGATCAAAGAGCCGCTCCGTATCCGGCGGCACCTCATAATCGCAGGTGTTAAAAACCTCCACGTAGGCCCTGTTTCTTTTCTTATATATGCCGACTCTGATATCCCCCGAAGCATCCGAGTAGCGGATGGCATTGTCAAGAAGCACCGACAGCATCTGCTGCACAGCAGCCTTCTCTCCCACCATCATCACATCATCTTCAATTTCAATACTAAAATTCTTCCCTGCAGCCTTGGCCTGGGTCTTATAAACATCCACAATCTCCCAAGCCGCATTGCTCAAAGAAAACTTCTCCTTATTTGGAAGCGGAATCTCCTCATCAAGCCTTGATAAAGTCACCAGCTCGCTAACAAGCTTGCTCATTCGACCGGTCTGCTTCCTGATATTCCCCACCCATTCGCTCTCGCCGCTCTCCATCTCCAAAACGTCAAGGCTTGTGGAAATGGAAGTCAAAGGCGTCTTAAGTTCGTGGCTTGCATCGGTAATAAACTGCTTCTGCCTCTCGATATTTGCGGCGTAGGGTTTAATTGCCCTTCTCGACAGAATCACCACAAGAATAAATACCACAATGAGGCTGACTCCCGAAATTCCCAGGGTCATCAAAAGAAGTGCCTGCATGCTCTGTCTCTCACGAAGGGTGTTAAGGAAGGCAACCACCGTGTCTCCGTCCCTGGTGGCCCTTACGTATCTGTACTCGCCAAGATACCCGTGTTCTTTCCCGGAGTCAAAGGCCTTCTGTCCGTACTCCTTGGCCTGTTCCTCGTCGATTGATGCTATGAAGTCGGTAAAAACAGAATAAGCCTCTCCACTCTCATCAAACCTTACGATAAAGAATCTTGTCATGTAGTTTAACTCTTTATCAGGCAACTCCATAAATGGACGAGCTTCCTGGGGGCCGACAGCTTCGGGGGGCTCACTCTTATCCCCGGCACCTCTTGGTCCCATTGGGCCTCTTTCATAATTTAATACTGCCTCAAGAGTTTTATCCGCTCTGCTTGTGACCATTACGTAATTGACCACATTAACCAAAACTGCAATGGTCAGTATTACTGCGAAGAAGGCCACCATGGCAGCCAGAATAACCCGATGTCTCATTCGTCTTATCATGAGATCACCTCCAATGCATAACCGGCACCTCGCATGGTTTTGATTTCAACATTGGCACCGATACTTCTAAGTTTCTTCCTGACAAATCCTATATGCGTCCACACGACATCTATGTCAGATTCAGTGTCATATCCCCAAATCTTCTCCATCAGATGCTCTGTAGAGAAAACATGACCCGGGTGTCCCATAAACAATTCCATAAGCTGAAATTCCTTATTTGCTAGTTTGACACCGCCACCCGAAGCAGACATTTCAAAACGATTGGCATCAAGAGTCACATTGCCGATGGTGTTGACCGAATTGGTATATGACTCACTGCGTCTTCCAAGTGCCTTGACTCTGGCAATGAGTTCGGAGGTAGCGAAGGGTTTTGGCAGATAATCATCCGCTCCTGCGTCAAGACCGGCTACCCTGTCTTCTATTTCAGCTTTGGATGTGAGAAGCATGACCGGAACGGTCAAGTGATTGTTTCGAATAAGTGAAAGAACTTCAAGCCCGCTTTTGCCGGGCATCATAATATCAAGCACGATTACCTCGTAGGTTCCTGCCTCGATGTAATCCCACGCGTCATTACCATTGTGAACAATGTCTACGGAGCAGCCCGCTTTTTCCAAAAGCACCTTAAGAGCCTTGGCGGTTGCTACCTCGTCCTCTGCAATTAGTACACGCATCTTCCAACCTCCGGGGTGTGCACATCTAGCCTACAACCGGAAACACAATGAATTTAAAGATAGTCGCAAAGACAATCAAAAAAGCAAGTAGAGCTAAAAGATTGACCTTTTTGGGGGCATTGGTGGCCTTTAATTTCTTCCTGATGATTATGTAGGAAACCACTTCCACTATCAAAAGAACGGACCAAAAAAAAATCTGAGTCATACCAATCCTCCCGTTGGGACATTATCGTAATATCTCGTCGATTGTGGTAACCGTACTGAAGGTTCCCTTATTACGCGAGATTATTTCCTTCATCTTGGAAAGTTCGAAATAGTTAATATAACAGATAAGCGTCTTGTTCTCGCCGCTTATGGCCCCGTAGGAATCCATCATTGTGCAGGTCTTGTTAAGCTCTGACTTAATGGCCTTCACCAGTTCATCAGGCTCCTTGGTAATAATGGTAACCTGTTTGATGGCCTCGAAGTGATCCGTAAAGTGATCGATTATTGCGGTGGCAATAACATAAACCAAAAGGCTTAAAAGCGCCGAATTTCTGTTGATTAAAAGGAATGCTGCAATATAGACACAGGCGTTAAAGCCAATGAGAAGATAAGACATGCTGAAGTTCTTGCCTGTCTTGTCTGAAATCTTCTTAATGATTATGTTTGCAAAAATCTCGGAACCGTCAATACAGCCGTCATGCCTTAAGATCAATGCCAGGCCAAGGCCAAGAATTGCTCCGCCAAAAACCACCGCAAGGAAATGCTCGGTGTTGATTTCAAAGGAAACCTCTTCAAAAACTTCAAGTCCCACTGTATATACCAGGGACCCCAAAGCCGCCTTGATTCCGAATCTTCTGCCAAGAATAATAAATCCGAAAATTAAGAATGGAAGAAAAATAAAGAACACACAAAGAGACAGGTTAAAACCTGTCAGTTTGCTTACGATAATGGCTATACCCGCGGTGCCGTAGTCGATTGCATCATTTGGAATAAGAATGCAGGCAACCGAAAAGCTGGCCAAAAGAGCTCCAACCACTATCAGTACATATGACATGAAATTGCTTAATTTCTTGTTCATACTCAGTCTACTTCAAGTTCCTCCGAATCCTCTTCCTTGGACTCGTGATACTCCTCTTCAGTATTTACAGACCAGATGGCGTCCTTATTGGTGCTGCCGGACAAAATTGCCTTAACAGTCTCAAAGGAAGTAACCATTGAATGGTCGATATTATTGTATCTGTGCTGGCCGTTACGACCTACACAGTAGAGATTTTCGATTTTCTTAAGATAGGAAACCAGAGTATCGATTTCATCATAGGTGTCAAAGTAAGCAGGATATGCCTTCTTAACCTTCTCCATGTGGTAATCAATAACTTCGTCGGCTGAGTCGATAAGGCCGAGTTTTACCATCTCATCGATACCAAGCTTGGCGAACTCATCCTCGGTCATGTTCCAGTACTCATCGCCCTCGTTTACGAAGTACTCAAGGCCGATCCAAACCGTATTCTCCAGATCCTTAATCATATAAGGAGACCAGTTGTTGTAAATCTGGAAACGTCCCAGCTTAACGCGACGGTCCTGAACATATACCCAGTTGTCGGGAACGATATTTCCCATGGTCTTAATGTCTGTCTTATTGACAAGCTTAAGCTTGGGAATAAGCACGCCAAGTGTCATGTAATCACGATAGGGAAGGCCTGCCGCAATCTCTGCTTCCTTAGCGGGAACGTCGTTCATTCCTGCCACAAGGTCCTTTACAGGCATGGAAGAAACGATATAATCTCCTTCCACTGTAACCTCTTCACCGGTATTCATGTCTTTATAAACAAGAGATGTAAGTTTCTCAACTCCGCCCTCAGTTACCTTGTTTACGCGAACTACCTTGGCGTTCTTGATAATCTTGCCCCCAAGTCTTTCCACCTCGGAAGCGGTAACGTCCCAAAGCTGGCCGGGACCTAACTTTGGATATTTGAATTCCTCAATAAGTGAGGTGTTTACCTTACGATTCTTAACCTTAAAGAGTCTTCCGAAGAAGTCCTTGATAATGCCGAAAATGGACAAACCCTTGGTTCTCTGAGCGCCCCAGGAAGCATCAATCTCGGAAGGATGTCTGCCCCAAAGGTTCTCGGTATAATACTCGAAGAACATTCCGTAAAGCTTCTTGCCGAAGCTGTTAATATAGAAGTTCTCAAGGTTGGTAACCGGGCGTTTATGGAAAACGCTGGCAAGGTATGAGAAACCGACCTTCATGGTGGTTAAAAATCCAAAGTTCTTAAAAGTCTCAGGCTTAAGTGAAATGGGATAGTCATAGAACTTGTTGTCAAAGAGAATTCTGGAAACTCTGTGACGGGTAAGCATAACCCTGTCTTCCTTCTCGGGATCCGGGCCTTTTTTTGCCACATGGCTCTCTCTGCCAAGAACAATGTCATCGTATGACTTGGACCCCTGCATGGGAAGCATCTCGTCCCACCATGCATTAACCTCAGGAATCTTACTAAAGAACCTGTGGCCACCCATGTCCATACGGTTTCCTTTATATTCTACGGTCTTGGAGATTCCGCCGAATTGCTCCGTCTCCTCAAAGACCGTAACTTCAATGTCGCTGCCCTTCTTAAGAAGTTCATATGCCGCTGTAAGTCCCGCAGGGCCTGCACCGATAATCAAAGCTTTTTTGCTCATTACAAATCCCCTAAAAAAAGAAATTTCAATCCTATTAATTATATACGGCGCATTGCATCATAGTCAAATAGATAAACTTCCGTTTTTTGTGTTATAATACATTTCATAGGGTAAGTTCAGACTCGGAGAAAACAATGCTTACAAAGATTATCTACGTTATAGTTGACTGTATTGCAATAGCGACCATGCTCTTCACCATCAGGGCCTTCAAGTCCATTAAGGAGAGATATGGTCATGTATTTATTAAGGCCATGAGAGCCAGTATTCTGGCTATCATTGCTAACATTATTGTGGCCATTTCCTTCAATTCCCTTATGGCTGAGCATGGATACTGTGCCTATTTCGTCTGTCTGGACTGGACAATTTTTTATCTTTCCGGTTTCCTTCTTTCTTACACCGGACACGATCAGGTAATAAAGAGATTCAGGTTTCTTGCAGGTGCCATTATGGGTATCGATTCCCTTCTGATTCTTTTAAATCCCGTGTTAAACCATGAATTTTATATATTTGAAACCCGGGGTGGAGATGGAGCTGTTTTTTTCCAGACAGGCTTCCTTCCTTTGTATTACGTTCACCTTGCCGTTGACTATGTGATGCTTACCATCGCCTTTGCCTTCATTCTTGTGAGGATTCATCGAAGCTACAGCCTCTACAGGACCCAGTACGTGCTGATTCTTGGCATTTTGATTCTGATTGTGCTTCTAAACCTCGGATACATGGCCCTTGGCCTGGTTCTGGACGCTTCCGTTGTTTTCTATGCCGTGGGCGGAGTCCTCATATACGTTTGCATCACCATTTTTGTCCCCAGAAGTCTTATGGTTTCGGCCATCGGTCGAGCCGTTGACAACATGAATGAGGGCCTTATCCTCTTGGATCTGGACAATCACTACATCTACGCCAACACTTTTGCCGAAAAGCATTTCGATATTACTGCCGAAAACTTCACGCTCCGTTCCGAGCCCGTGGCCACTGTCCTTAGGAATCTGGTAAACGACGACAGCTCCTATGGCTCCATTCCTTATGTGAAAATAACAAATTCCTCCGATAGTTCTTCGGACAGGCATTACCGCGTGAAATACAGTAATCTTGCTGACCACAAGGGCCGAATTATCGGTTCTTATTTCCTGATTGAGGACACCACGGAGGAAGTATTCTTCCTTAACGAAATAAGACAAGCCAAAACCATGGCGGAGAAGGCCAATGAAGCCAAAAGCACCTTCCTTGCCAATATGTCCCATGAGATACGTACTCCCCTCAATTCCATCCTCGGAATGAATCAAATGATTCTTCGTTCCGCCAATGACCCTATTTTGAAGGACTATGCGGAAGGCATTCAGTCCGCCGGGGACATCCTTTTGGGGCTTATCAATGACGTTTTGGACTTCTCCAAAATCGAGGCCAACAAGATGGAGGTCATCACCAGTACCTACAACCCCCACGACCTCTTAAGGGATTGCTACCTTTGCTTCGAGCAGCTTGCCGAGAAGAAGGGCTTATATCTTGAGGTAAAAAGCGACGAATCTCTCCCCTCAGCCCTGAAGGGAGATGTTAAGCTTATTAACCAGGTGCTTTCAAACATCACCTCCAATGCCATCAAATACACCAAAGCCGGCGGTGTCACCATCGAAATGGGATATGAGAAAACTGATGATGAAAGCATTGATTTGATTGTTTCCGTCAGCGATACCGGTATCGGAATTGTGAAGGAAGATATTCCTTTCCTGTTTGATTCCTTTAAGCGAGTTAACGAGAAGCAGAATGCTTCTATTCAGGGAACGGGCCTTGGCCTTGCAATCACCAAGGACCTTATTACCATTATGAACGGCTCAATCTTCGTTGACAGTAAAGTGGGCGTGGGCAGTAAATTTACCGTTCGCCTGCCTCAGAAGGTTGCAGACTTTACACCTGTCGGTCCTTTCACCAAGCAGGCGGAAGTTGCTGAAGAAACATACAAGGAAAGCTTCAGGGCACCCGATGCCAGAATCCTTGTCGTCGATGACGTTCCCATGAATCTCATGGTTGTTGAAGGTCTCCTGAAGCCCACGGAATTAAAAATTGATAAGGCTTCCGGCGGCGATGAAGCCATCGAATTATGTAAGAAGACAAAATACGACGTCATCCTTTTGGACCACAGAATGCCCGAAAAAGACGGCGTCGAAACCTTTAACATTATTTCAAAGGAAGGACTTAACACAGACACTCCCGTTATCATGCTTACCGCCAACGCTTTAAGCGGCGTGGAGGAAGAATACCGAGGCCTCGGCTTTGCAGATTACCTCTCAAAGCCCACCCGCGTGGAAGATTTGGAGGCCGCCCTGATACGGCACCTGCCGAAGGAGAAGGTTGTGCTGGTGGAGAAATAGGTGCAAAATGGGGACAGGCCCAAACTGCACGTCCAAAGGATGTGCAGTTTGGGCCTGTCCCCATTTTGCACCTATGGTCTGCCATCAACCCGCCAGTAATGGGTGAGAGCACCAATTTCTTAACATTTTATGTAGATTTTTCTTAAGATTTATAGGCTTGTAATAAGAATTCAGGAGGAGTATTCTCGGTAGGTGCGTTGCGAAAGTGACGTATAGATTTTTAGTTTTAAGGAGTGTTTTATTATGAAAAAAAGAACAGTAGCATTACTCATGGGATTATGCATCAGCGCATGCATGATCGGTTGCGGAAGCAAGGATGACGCAGCAGCAACAACAGAGGCTGAGACAGTTGTTGAGGAGACAGCTGATGCAGCTGAGGAAGCAGCAGAAGATGTAGCTACAGAAGCTACAGAGGACGCTGCAGCTGAAGAGACAACAGAGGATGCTGAGGCAGAGGACGCTGAGAAGGCTGACGCTGAGGCAGAGGCTGAGGAGAACGCTGACGAGACAGCTACAGAAGATGCAGCAGCTGAGGAAACAACTGACGCAGAAGTTGATGCTTAATCTTTCGAATACAATTAAGTATTAAAGCATTAAAAACATTAGAAAAGGTATTCACCCTTGAGGGTGGATACCTTTTTTGTTGATGGTAGGTGCAAAATGGGGACAGGCCCAAACTGCACGTCCAAAGGATGTGCAGTTTGGGCCTGTCCCCATTTTGCACCTATTTATATTCCATCAAGGCGAACAGCGGTTTCACAACCACAACTTCATCATACTCTTTCTGGGTTACGGTAACGGAAGGATTCAGGGCCTTCAAATCATCCTTGACCACCTGCATGGCCTCGTCGATGGTAATGGCGCGGCCCATCTTAATGGCTCTCATAAGGCGCTCCATGACGATGGGATGAGCGTAATAAGCGGGAACCGGGAAACCTTCATATGTTTTAATGTGAGCTTCCTGGGTGGCAAGGGCCTTCTCCCACTGCTCTTCGCCGTACTTTTTGTTTCTGGTGCCGGAGGGCAGAACCCTTGAAGCCATGGCAAAAAGTATTGCCGCAAATCCAAACAAAACAAAGTAAACTGCGCTGTCCACAGTGTGATTAATCCATGATGTAATTCCCCAGACAGCGGATGCCAGACCTGCTAAAAGAATGAGAATTGCGATAAGTCTGTAGGTTGGGCTTATGGAGTCGAGGGTGCGTTTTTGCTTGGCTGAGAACGCCAGGCGGTCCGACTTCTCAGGCTGCAGTTTAAGGAATTCCTTGGCCCGCTGAAGCTTCTCGACACTCTTTGTGGCCTCGGGAGTCAGTTCCTTTAAGTACTTCTTTCTCTCCTCTTCCTCAGCTTTTCTAAGGCGTTCCTCCGCCTCTTTGCTGTGGGTGGGAATTTCCGGATGATCTATTTCAATGCGATGCAACAGGGCATCCACGTCGTTTTCAATTTTGAAATTGCATTGCTTTTCTTTGCCGTTTTTGAGTTTGACAACGAGGTAAGGGATTGAGCCGAATATTCCTTTTCCGGTAAAACCGCCTTTGCTCATTGCCACCCTCTTGAAGACTCTGTCGATGTCTTCGTATTTGACATAGAAAATCCTGTCGATATAAAAGCTGTTTAGATAAAGGGCCTTCTCTCCGATACCGCAGGGGCCGGATCTAAGGCAGTTTCGCTTATCAGTAGCGAGCTCTGTTTTTGCCAAAACATTATCTGTAAGGGCTTTAGGTGCGATTATCATAACTTCCCCCATCCTTAAATTTCTAAAAAAGGGGAGCGCTTACGCGTTCCCCTTTCCATATTCAGTTATGCTCTCTCGGCTTTCTTGGTTGCACGAAGGAACAGTACAAGGAATAATACTGCTGCTATTATACCACCGGGATAAGCCACTGTGGTGTTGTTCTTGAAGAAAGGAATAAGTCCGAGACACTCAGGTGCCATCAGGAAGTAGGTTAATGAAACCGCACTCATGAAGGTTGCGGGTACAACAGTAACCCAGTAATTCTTCTTCTCTTTGAACAGGTACATTGATGCGGACCAGAGAACGATCATAGCAAGGGTCTGGTTGGTCCAGCTGAAGTATCTCCAGATGATGGAGTAGTCGATGAATCCAAGGGTGTTTCCATAGCCGAGGATAGCGCCTACGCCGAGAACGGGGATACAGAGTTTCAGACGGTTAACCTTGTTGGTCTGGTCAAGTCCGATCCAGTCAGCAAGTGTAAGACGAGCTGAACGGAATGCTGTATCACCTGAAGTGATGGGACATGCGATAACGCCAAGCATTGCAAGAGCAATACCTATACCGCCCATGGTCTTAGAGCAGATTTCGTATACGCTGGTTGCGTTTCCGCCGCCAACTTCAACGAGGCCTGCGCCGCCGTAAATTGCACAGCCTGCAGCTGCCCAGATAAGAGCGATAACGCCCTCTGCCACCATTGCTCCGTAGAATACGAAGTGACCCTGTTTCTCACTCTTTAAGCATCTGGCCATAATAGGGCTCTGTGTTGAGTGGAAACCTGAGATTGCACCACATGCTACGGTGATGAACATGAAGGACCAGATAGGTGTTCCGTTAGGATGCATGTTCTTGAAGTTGTCCCAAAGTTCGGGCATTACATACTCGCCTCTTGCTGTGCCGGTAATCATACCGAAGCAAACGCCGATTGCCATGATGATAAGGCAGATGCCGAAGATGGGATAGATACGGCCTATGATTTTATCAACTGCAACGAATGTAGCGATAAAATAGTAAACCAGGATAATGGTGAGCCAGAATACCGGATTAACCAGTACGCCACCGGCGCCATTGTTAGTAAATAATACTTTCAAGAGGCCGGCAGGACCTACTGCGAATACAGTACCTACCATAACAAGAAGTATTACCGCGAAAACTCTCATGATGTTCTTCATGGTCTTTCCAAGGTAAATCCCCGTAACCTCGGAAATAGAGTCTCCGTTGTTTCTCTCGGAAAGCATTCCGGAGAAGTAATCATGTACAGCACCTGCGAAGATGGTACCGAATGTAATCCAAAGGAATACAACAGGTCCCCACTCTGCACCGGTCAATGCACCGAAAATCGGGCCAAGTCCGGCAATGTTGAGTAACTGTACGAGGAAAAGCTTCCACTGAGGCAGAACAACGTAGTCAACCCCGTCGTTGATTGCCACAGCAGGTGTCTCACGGTCGTCAGGTCCAAAGGTGTTCTCAACGAACTTACCATATGTGAAGTACCCCACGATCAGAATTGCGAGACAAATAAAGAAACTGATCATTTCTTCACCCTCCTTATGTGTTTTTGCGTTTCCCAAAAGTAATGGGGAATAGCCCCATCCATATATAATTTTAGGTCTTTCAAACCCTTAATTCAATAAAAAACCCCGCCTTCTCCCTTACATAAAAAATATCGTCATCAAACCCTTGGGGTATGGCTTGATGACGACTATACTTGCGGCGTATGTTTTGGGGTTTTGGGGTCTTTTTATGCTTTGGGTTGTGGCAGTTTCGGGGTTGTTTTTCGGATTTTGTACCTAAAACAAGCTTCAAGCTCCGCACTGGGTACAGTCTTCCCCTTTCCGGCGACCTTTCTCCTCAAATTTCTGTACCTAAAAATACGTTCAATACATCGTTTAGGTACAATCTCGGCCAACAAGTGAAGCGTAAAGTGAAATTTTAAATGAAATCCTGCGAAGTTTCCCAGGTTTGTGACTAAGGCCACGTATTTTCCTCTCTTAGTCACCCTCATCTTGCTTCCGAAAACTTTAAATTTCCGGTGTCTGTGACTAAGGCACTGTATTCCCCTCTCCTTAGTCACAGGATTTTCTCTCTTCAGTTAAGAGCTGGTTTACATAACCTTCCTAACAATCCTGCAATCCTCAAATTCCCGTGACTAAAGCGGCTCATTTTCCTCATCAGGTCACAACTCTCTTGCTTTCAGCAATTTCAACCATCAAAAATTTGTGACTAAGGCCTCGTATCTCCCCGTCTTAGTCACACTATCCCCCAAATAGCGGTGTTCGAGCCCGTCTGCACAAAGCAAAAAAGAGGCATCCTCTCGGATACCTCATTTCACTTTGCAAGAACTCGAAACGGAACTCAAACCCTTCTTGCGACTTTTAAAAACCTAATAATATCATATTTTCCGCCCCTTATTGTATCTTCTTCACAGGCACAAGCTCGATATAGCCGCGCTTTCCCCTAGGCTCAAGCTGAATTCTGGGATTCATGTCATCCCACTCATATCCGATAAATGAAGGATCATACTTCTTCTCAGCGTTCCAGATCTCGCCAATAGCCTCTTCGTAATTATCATCCTCAAAGGGCTCTCCTCTAAACAGAAGATATGTGGATGCGGGCAATTCAATAACTTCAAATCCCTCGGGAATTGCTCCGGAATAATCAAGTTCAACTTCTACACCCTGTACATATTCGTTGGCTGCAGGCTTTCTTAAATGCTTCGGAAGCCATAAGCATACCGGCTCACCGCTGATGGACTTGATACTTGTCAAAAGTCCCCAGACATCGCAGCCCACTTCCTCACAATATGACCAGTATTCCGTAGCCTTTATTCCTCGCTTAATGATTACTTTTCTTGCAGGCTTCTCAATCACCTGGATAAAAACACTTCTTGTCTCGCTCATAGTTCTCTCTTTCCTCGTATTATATAGTCATACCCATTCTTTACCTTCTCTATAGGTATCGGGTATGCTGTTAAAGATGCTGTGGATTGGTTCATTTTTCCTACCGCATAGACGGTTTAAGAAAGGCTCC
>Ga0129307_1000470_pt1 | contig 62562 bp, 56 predicted proteins | sample P1105metagenome_FD_94437 | JGI IMG/M metagenome (GOLD analysis project Ga0129307, IMG submission 94437) | Capybara group fecal microbial communities from Wisconsin, USA - P1105 metagenome | ecosystem: Host-associated > Mammals > Digestive system > Large intestine > Fecal | place: USA: Wisconsin... | reverse complement strand
GGGATTATATCACACAAAGAAAACCGTGAAAAGAGAACGAAAAAGAAATTGACAGACAATTGACAAATAATGTTCAGCGGACCGGCAGCCGGACTGCTGAGCGCTGCACGGGGCAGAGGGAAGGCGGCAAAAACAGAAGAAAAAAAGCAGGAATCCCTTCATGGGTGCAGAAACGTAAAATTACGGTAATGAAAAACGAAAGGAAGCACACACATGACTGAGAATGATAAGATTAATCATGCCTCTCTGGCGCTGATGATTATTGGAGCGAATCTTCCTCTGGAAGAAATCACAAACACCCTGGGAATCGAGCCGACAAAGGTGATCCGCCAGGGTGATATGCTCAACCGTCTGCCTTTGATTGTAGCTGGTGAGGATGAATGGATTTATGCCCGGGAGCTGGAGTCTCCGCAGGGAAGAGATGAAATCATGCGGACGATTCTTGAAAAAATTGCAGAATCCAGGGATGGTCTGGAGAAAGTCAAACAATACGGAGAAGTCCGACTGCGCCTGCATGTTCAGAGCAATTATGCGCAGATGGTATACTGTCTGATGCCGGAGACACTGAACGATCTGGCTCAAATCGGCATTCCGCTTGATATTTCTTCTGTTTCGTGGGGAGAAATCGGAATGTAAGTTCATTCACAGACGTGGAGACGGTAGCCGGAGCAATGGACTGTTTGGATCCATTGATTTCCGATCTTTTTTCGGAGACGGCCGATGTGAATATCGACAGTCCGGGTTATACAGGAAGCAGGATAATCCCATGCTTTGCGAAGAAGATCTTCACGGGTCATCAGCGTATTTGGGTTTCGCATGAGCACATGCAGCAACCTGAATTCCTGTAATGTCAGGGGGACTGCAGAACCGTACAGTGACACGGTATGATATTCTGTATTCAGCTCAAGACTGCCAAGGGTGAGTGTCCCGCTTTCTTTTTCAAGAAGCGTGGCCAGAGATTCTCTCAACGCGGCGGCTGAACATCCAGTGGGCAAAGCGTCGCACTTTCCGGAATACAGCTGGAGCAGATGTTTCTGTTGATGTGCTGAAGAACAGATGAACAAAACGGGGACTTTCTGTTCCTCCAAAAGGGGGAGAATGCTTCTTGCTGCACGCCATTGAAAATGGGTGTCGATGACGGCAAGAACGAGTTCGGACAGGATGAGTTGCTGAGAATCAGCCGGTGCCGGGTCAAAAAGCGTACAGCTCAACGGGAAAGTTTCCAGTCCGTTTTGGATCCTGCGGAAAAACTCCGGATCATGCGTAAGAATAAGGCAGTTTGTCATGCTGGTTACCTCCCTGTGAAAAAATGCGACACTGATAAAACGATCGTGATTCTTGCTTTGTTCCCTTGAAAATGACAGTACAAAACAGGCGCAACCCGGGCCGGAAAGAAAAGCTCATATTTCAGAACCTTATACATTAAAATGAAAGCAGGTCAGTACACAGGTTGAACACTGGCTTGCTTTTCTTTATGGAGACAATGGGCATTTTGAGTGAGATGTGCTACAATGGTTTCCGCGTGATGTCAACGCCGGTGACGGCAGAGACATACATCCAAAGATATGAGCAGATAAATGGATAGGAATAACAATAGGGAAGGACATTGGTGTATGAAGAAGGGAACAATCGGACATAAAGTGTGCATGGCAGCCATACTGGTGGTTGCAGCTGTGATCATGGCTGTCGGTATGGAACTGCTGCAGCAGTCCCTGCTGCCCCCGATCTACGTCAACGCTGAGGATGTTGCAGAGGGAACTGCAACCTATATACATCCTGTGACCGGAAAGCTGGCACTGGTTGAGGAGTGGTCTGCATTGAGGCTGCTTATCACTTTTGCCATTCAGCTTGCGGTCCTGATCCTGCTGTTTCCGCTGAAGCTGGGCAGAACGTTGGTGAATGCAGCTGTCCATACATATCAGAGTGTCGTAAGTGCATTGACTGAAAACTGGAAAAAAACGCTGCTTCAAATGCTGCTGTTCATTGCTGTGATGGCCGGAGGTTTTTTTCTGATTCGGGTTTTGGCAGAAGATACACTCCAGAAAAGCAATTGGATGATTGATACATTCAGTATCCTGGCTGCAGCGGCGGCTGCCATGCTGGTGACATTCCGCAAGACACTCGGTGCAAAACCTGAGATCTTTTTCCTGATCCTGACACTGATGATCGGTGGTATTCTTTCCTTTATGCTGCCGGATGCAACCACAGTCAGTCTTGATGACGGCCACCATTATCAGCATGCTCTGAATTATTCCACTATCGGCCATGTGCGGTTTACCCAGCAGGACATGGAAGCTATGGAAGCGCACAACGTGAAAAACTACAGCCTGGGTGAGGACAGAAAGGCATGGCTTGAGGAACAGGACAGGCGTCAGGCAGACGGAGCTGTCTATGTGACGAATGGATGCCATCTGAGACCGACACAGTTCTGGACAGGGACATCTGGTCTGGGCCTGTTTTTGGGGCGCCTGTTTCATTTGAACTATTGGATGACGTGGAGCCTTGGACGGTTTACAGGATTGCTGGCTTACGCACTGATTGGCTTTTTCGCGATCCGACGCCTTCATTCCGGAAAAATGATTCTTGCATCTTCGCTGATGATTCCCGGAGCTGTTTTTCTGGCTTCGAACTACAGCTATGATCCAGGTGTGACAGCACTTCTCGCTCTTGGACTCAGCTATTGTTTTGTGCAGTGGCAGGAACCGGAAAAGAAAATGCAGCGCATGGATGAAGTCATCATGCTTGTTGCTATGGTGTTTGGCTGTGTTGCCAAAGCAATCTATTTTCCTATCCTGATGTTCCCGTTTTTCCTGCCGAAATCCAAGTTTGTGGATAAAAAGCATCACAGGAGATTTATCTTTGCCACAATCTTTTCAATCCTTTTTCTGCTTGCGTCCTTTTTGGTTCCGTTTGTCACAGGCAGCGGGGAAGGAGATCAGCGTGGAGGTTCCGATGTCAATGCGTTTGGCCAGGTCCAGTTTATTCTGACTCATCCGCTCGATTATACCGAGATCCTGCTGAGATTCCTGCGTGAATATATGAGCTGGAATGCAGCCCCTGCATGCCTCGGCGGCTTCGCCTATATGGGGACGATTCCGAATATTGTTCTTTATCAGATGATTCTGGCCGTGGTGGCCTTTACAGACAAACGGGAGTCGGATACAGGGCTTACAGAGCGTGTCGGCACACGTTCGCTGATGTTTTTCCTTCTTTTTGGAACCGTTTGCCTTGTTGCAACTTCGATGTATGTCCTTTTCACCGCGGTTGCCTCCAGAGGTATATCTGGCTGCCAGCACAGATATCTGCTTCCTGTGATTTTTCCTGCTTTGATGCTTTTGGGGTCCGGAAAAATACGGAATCATATGAATCATGCACTGTACAATGGCCTTGTGTTCGCAGGTACTGCTTTTGTGGGATTCTGCGGAACCCTGTATAACTGTATTGCTTACTATACCTGACAGAGGAACAGACAATGCATAAACTGTTGATTATTATTCCTGCATACAATGAGGCTGACAATATAGTCAGGGTGATTGAGGAACTGAAGAAAAAGGTTCCGCAGTACGATTATGTTGTGGTGAATGATGGTTCGGCTGATGATACGGCATCGATCTGTAAGCAGCATGGATACTTCATGCTGAATCTGCCCTGCAATCTGGGGCTGGCCGGCGCGTTTCAGACCGGCATCCGGTATGCCTATGAGCATGGATATGATGCGGCCATCCAGATCGATGGTGATGGACAGCATGATCCGTCGTATATTCCTCAGATGATGGAAATGATGGAAAGCGGAAACAAGGATCTGATTATCGGTTCGAGATTTGTTACCGAGAAGCGTCCCAATTCACTGAGAATGCTTGGCAATGCGATCATTGAATGGGCTGTGCATGCCACATCGGGTCAGAAAATGACGGACCCGACATCCGGTATGCGTCTTTATGGGAAAAAACTGATTAATATCATGGCACACGGAACAGATTACAAACCGGAACCGGACACCATTGTATTCTTCCTTCGCCATGGGGCATCCATGCAGGAGATGCAGGTCCGCATGAGGGAACGTGTCGCCGGGGAAAGCTACCTGAGCATGGGGCGTGCGATCGGATACATGATCCAGACCTGTATGAATATCTTTGTGCTTCAATGGGTGAGAAAAAAGTGATGAAGACGGTCAGCCGGGCAGCTATCGAGGAGAGAAAATGTCAGGCTGGCCGCAGTCTGTTTTCCTTTGATTTGAACACAACTGAGGGAGTATGACTTCTGATGCGGGATAATCAGTACCAAAGAACGGAAATGATGGCTGCACGTGATGACTTTGTTTTTTTCCGGGTATACAGGTTTCTGTGTATCCGTTTTTTGATATTCATGATATGATGTCATTGCCAACTGGAAACGATGCCGGGAGAAAGCGGCATTCACTGTATTCCATCACAGATTTCTGTCACAGGAAGAGGCATCAAAATGTCTGAGGTGAACATGTGTACAGTTTCCAGTGAAAACGGGAAACAAAGGAGTAAAAAGTCATGTCCCTGAATCGTGAGGAGGTACTTACCCGTCTAAATGCTCCCAATCGGCTTGAATGCCTTGCTGAGCTCATGTCAACGGAACCTCATCCAGCCTGCGGGCAGGACGTAAACAATCACATTCATACCATCTATTCGTTTTCACCATATTCTCCGACCGCAGCGGTATGGTTTGCCCGTCAGGCAGGCCTGTGCACCTGCGGTCTGATGGATCACGATTCCATCTCAGGAGCCGAAGAATTCCTGAAAGCGGCACATATTGCCGGCATTGCAGCAACCATTGGCGTGGAGTGCCGGGTCAGTTTTGCGAATACCCCTTTTGCAGGGAGACATCTGAACAATCAGGACCAGGCATCCCTTGCATATATTGCTCTTCATGGAATTCCTCATAATCGGGTGGATGAAGTGTCAGCGTTTTTTGCACCGAGGCGGGAAATGCGCAATCATCGAAACCGGGAGATGGTCCTGGCACTCAATAATCTCATGCGGTCTTTCGATATTACGATCGATTTTGACCGGGATGTTCTGCCGCTGTCGGAGGCGGAACGGGGCGGATCTGTGACAGAGAGACATATTGCATGTGCTTTGGCTGCCCGTATGATGGAAACGATCGGCACGGGAAAGCCCTTGGTGGATTTTATTAAGAATGTGATGAAACAGCAGATTTCAGCGCGAACTGAAGCATATCTGCTCGATGAGGGAAATCCATTTTTAAAGTTTGATTTGATCGCGTGGATTAAATCCACCCTGCTCAGTCAGTTTTACATTGATGCTGAAGAGACGGAGTGCCCTGATGTGCGGGATGTTCTGGCTCTGTCCGAAAGAATCGGAGCGGTTTCTGCTTATGCCTATCTGGGTGATGTGATGAATATCTCCACAGCGGATAAGCGAAATCAGCGCTTTGAAGATGAGTATCTGGATGAGCTGGTGCCATATCTGCGTGAGCTGGGATTCCGAGCGGTCACCTATATGCCCTTTCGCAATACGCGTGCTCAGCTGGAACGAATTCGCAGTCTTTGTGAAAAGCATGGATTGTTTCAGATCAGCGGGGAGGATATCAATTCACCCAGGCAGCCTTTTGTATGTGAAGCGCAGAGAGATCCCGCCTTTAGAAACCTGTATGATGCTGCATGGGCTTTGATTGCTCATGAGCGCAGGGCAACCGCGGATCCCGAGAGCGGCCTGTTTTCTGAACGTTCCGTGCGGCAATGGCCGAATCTTCATGAACGAATTACTGCTTTTTCGGCCTTTGGACAGGAACTGTTTGCAAAAGACGGCTGAAATGAATCCTCCATGTGGATGTCTTTTCAAAGTCAATGCTTTCCCGGCGCAGAGGAGAGGCAGACGCGCGGTGAAGGCTTGTTTTGAAGGTTTGCGGCAGTTTGCACAGGGATTGAGCGATATGTTATAATGTTCCGGTGAATGCATGTGTGGGAGGAGAAAATGCTCATGCAGGAAGAAAAAATCAAAGCTGTTCTTTTCGACATGGATGGCGTGCTGATTGATGCAAAAGACTGGCACTATGAAGCACTGAACCGTGCCCTTGGATTGTTTGGCGCGGAAATCAGCAGGTATGACCACCTGCATACTTTTGATGGTCTGCCGACCAGGGTCAAGCTGGAGATGGTCAGTGAGGGTCAGTTCCTGCCCAAGGAACTCCATGGGTTTATCAATGAGCTGAAGCAGGATTATACTGCGGAGCTGATCCATCAGAAATGTCATCCCATGTTCCATCATGAGTATGCGCTGTCCAGACTGCACAGCGAAGGATACAAGATTGCTGTATGCTCAAATTCCATCCGGTCCACGATTGAATTGATGATGGAGAAAGCGCACCTGAAACAGTATCTGGATCTGATTGTGTCCAACGAGGATGTCAAAAATGCCAAGCCGGATCCGGAAATGTATATTACCGCGATGCGAAAATTGGGCATGTCTCCGGATGAATGTATCGTAGTTGAAGATAATCCGAAGGGGATCCAGGCCGGCAAAGCCAGCGGAGCAGCTGTCCTTGAAGTGGCGACGGTGTATGATGTCAACTATGAAAACATTTCACGCAAGATCAAGGAGTGTCAGTCATGATTCGGATTCTGATTCCCTCCATGGGTACATCAGCTTTCTTTAAGGATAGTTTTTTCCCGAAGCCGCTTTATGAAATCAGCGGAAAGACCATTTTGGAAATGGTTGTGGAAGATTACAATGAATTGCCCGACAAACAGTTCATCTTTGTTTTTTCAAAAGAAGACTGCCAGCAGTTTCATCTAGACCTTTCCGCAAAGGTTCTGTGCCCGGACTGCGAAGTGATCCAGCTGCGCAATCAGACAGCCGGTGCTCTCTGTACCTGCCTGATGGCGATTGAAAGCATTAATAATGATGATCCCCTGCTTATTTCAAACGGGGATCAGGTCATTGATGTGAATTATCAGATGGTGGTGGACAATTTCATATCAAAGAATGCCGATGCAGGCATTATCACTTTTCCCAATATTCATCCGCGCTGCAGCTATGCAAAAAAGCAGGGAGAATGGGTTGTTGAAGTGGCTGAGAAGAGGCCGGTTTCCAGAGATGCACTGACTGGATTTTTCTATTATCGCAATGGACGCGATTTTGTGGAGGCAGCCAAACAGGCCCTTCGCAAGCAGACACATCTGAATGGAAAATATTATCTTTCCTCTGCGATCAACGAGATGATTCTCATGGGAAAGAAGATTGCTTTCTTTGATGTGCTCAAGGAGCAGTACAGTTCATTCTACTCTCCGACCAAAATCGATGAGTATGCGGAAAAGCTGAAATCAAAAAGGGGAGAGAAGTCATGCTGAATATTGTCATTCCCATGGCTGGAAGGGGAAGCCGCTTTTCCAAAGCCGGATATACAACCCCGAAGCCGCTCATAGAGATTCATGGACATCCCATGATTGAATATGTTATTCGCAGTGTAAAGCCCTCATGTGAACATCGCTTTATTTTCCTCTGTCTGAAAGAGCACATGGAGAAGTATGATCTCGAGCAGCGGCTTCAATCGCTTGCTCCGGGCTGTGTCGTGATTCCGATTGATACGGTGACGGAAGGCGCAGCCTGTACAGTACTCCTTGCTGAAAAGTGGATTGACAGCGATGATCCCATGATGATTGCCAACAGTGATCAGTATGTGGATATTGATATCAATGAGTATCTGTCTGCAATGGGGAATGCTGACGGACTGATTATGACCCTGTTTGCAAACGACACGAAGTGGAGTTTCATTCGTTATGACGAGAACCGCTTTGTGACCATGGTCAGGGAAAAAGAAGTGATTTCCAATGAGGCAACTGTTGGAATCTATAATTATCGCCATGGCAGGGATTTCGTTTCAGCAGCACACAGCATGATTGAGCAGAATATCCGTGTCAACGGGGAGTTCTATGTTGCGCCCGTTTATAATGAGATGATTCGGGACGGGAAAAAGATTACATTCCACAATATTGGAGATCATATGTATGGTCTTGGCGTACCGGAGGATCTGGAAGCTTTTGTCAAGCTGCCTATCAGCCGCAGTGTGTTTGACTCCTGAGCTATTCAAAGTCATACAGAGGGTAAATGCATACTGAATATGCTCTGAACTGCGTGAATCGCAGTAAGGATGTACATAGTTACACACTCAGACAAACAGGATCCAAAACAAATCATCAGAAAGCAGCACCGTGAAAACGGTGCTGTTTGATTCATGGGGGATCATGCGTGTCATATTGTGCGGAATCTGAAAATCCACGGACTGCGCAGATGTACAGCGGATTGGCTTCGTGAAACACTCCGGATGCAGCCAGTATGAGGTAAGCTTGCCAATTAATGGTATGACGTTTATAATCTCTTATGTATATGCTTTATTTGCAGGCCTTAGGGTTCAACAGAACTTTCTGCTGACAGGCTGAACGCCAATACGAAAAAGGAGCATGAATCGGGCATGAATATCATCACCTTCGATTTTGAAGAACACGGTGACGAGCGGGGCATCCTGATTTCTCTGGAAGAAAACAAGAATATTCCGTTTGATATCAAGCGGTGCTATTACATGTATAATACTCAGCCCGGCGTAAGCAGAGGCTTTCATGCGCATAAATCACTGGAACAGGTTCTGGTGTGCGTCAGGGGAAGCTGCAAAATTCTTCTGGATGATGGGAAAACCAGGGAGACCGTGCTGCTGGACCGGCCGAACAGGGGACTGTATTTGTCCCACTATATCTGGAGAGAAATGTTTGATTTCTCTGAAGATGCCGTCCTGATGGTCCTTGCCTCGGAACTGTATGATGAATCTGATTATATTCGGTCGTATGATGAATTCCTTCAATATGTCCAAACGCAAAACAGGGAGGAGAACTGACTGTGAAAGTGATGAATATTCCGTATTTTGCCTTGCAGAAAACGCATGACCCGATGATGGATGAACTGGATGCTGCCTACAGACGGGTGATGGAACGGGAATGGTTTATTGACGGGCAGGAAGACCAGAATTTCGAAAAAGCGTTTGCCGATTACTGTGGAGCAGCCTGCTGCGTTGGCGTGGGAAACGGACTGGATGCGCTCCGGCTGATCCTGATTGCTGCCGGTATCGGGGAAGGCGATGAAGTCCTCGTACCTGCCAATACATTCATAGCTTCTGCGCTGGCGATCTCCTATGTCGGGGCGAAGCCTGTTCTGGTGGACCCGGATCCGGAAACCGCGCTGATTACACCGGAAGGTGCTGCTGCCAAAATCACAGAGAGAACACGTGCGGTCATGGTGGTCCATCTGTATGGACGCGTGGCGGAAATGGATGGATTTGTCCGTCTGTGCCGGGAAAAGAACCTGCTGCTTGTGGAAGATACAGCGCAGGCCCACGGAGCTGATTACAAAGGGAAAAAGGCGGGCACTTTTGGCATTGCAGGTGGCTTTTCCTTCTATCCCGGAAAGAATCTCGGTGCCCTGGGTGATGCCGGTGCAGTTGTGACAGATCATCCGGAGATTGCAGCAAAGGTGCGGTCTCTTGGCAATTATGGATCCTCGCAGAAATATCATCATGACCTGGTCGGCGTGAATTCCAGACTGGATGAATTCCAGGCAGCCTTCCTTTCGGCCAAGCTTCCTTATCTGGACACATGGACTGCTCAGCGCCGTGCCGTTGCTGAACAATACCGAAAGGGCATCATCAATCCGAAAATCCGGATGCTCAAAGAGGACCCGGGATGTGTGTATCACATTTTCCCGATCTTCAGCACGGAGCGCGATGCGCTGAAGGCATACCTTGAGAACCTGGGTATACACACGCTCATTCATTATCCGATTCCGATCCATCTGCAGAAGGCGTATGCACCGCTTGGATATGCCAGGGGAGATTTTCCGGTTGCAGAAATGCTGGCTGAAACCGAGCTCAGCATTCCGCTGTATCCCGGGATGACGGAAGAAGAAATCGGATACGTCATGGACGCACTGAACCGCTTCTGATGCAATACAGCCCTGTCTGTCCTGTGCAATCGCTGCGTCTGGGTACGGGACTGTCCGGCTGCTTGCGAATCGGCAGAATCAAAGGTGTCTGAGAAAACTCGACACGGAAAGAGAGTAGAAGATATGTCCTGGAGCATGAGAATTCTGCTGCTGTTGGGGTCAGTGATGACCGCTGTATATGTGCTTCGGAAAGTCCGCAAGAGTAAGATGCGGACCGAGGCCTCCGTCTTCTGGCTGCTTTTTTCGGTGGTCCTGGTTCTTCTCGGACTTTTCCCGGAGATCGCGATCGGCGTATCCGCATGGATTGGCATCCAGAGCCCGGCAAATCTTGTCTATCTGGTTGTGATCTTCCTGCTGATTATCAAGCTGTTCCTGATGGATCATCAGATTGCCAAGCTGCAGGACCAGCTGATTCATGTGGCGCAGCATATCGCAATGGAAGAGCTGGAAGAAGAGAAAAAAGCTCAAGAGACGCCCGCACAGGCGGATGGTCTGAAAGAAGAGCGGTAAAGGACCGGCAGAGATCAGAAATACAGGAGATGATTCAATGAAAGCGGTTATTCTTGCGGGTGGTTTTGGCACGCGTTTTTCGGAAGAGTCGCAGTACAAGCCCAAGCCGATGATTGAAATCGGCAATATGCCGATTCTCTGGCATATTCTGAAGTGCTACTCACATTACAATATCAACGAGTTTGTCATCTGTGCCGGCTACAAGCAGGACATGATCAAAAAATGGTTTTCAGATTATTTCCTGTATACATCTGATGTGACGTTCGACTTTACCAAGGAATCGACCGAAGACCGGATCATCATTCACAACCGTAAGGCAGAGCCGTGGAAGGTGACGGTCGTGGATACGGGGCTGAATACCATGACCGGTGGGAGAATCAAGCGGATCCAGCCGTATATCGGAGATCATACCTTCCTGATGACGTACGGTGACGGAGTCTGCGATGTGGACATTACAAAACTCATCGAATATCACCGGTCTCATCACAAGCTGGCCACGCTGACATCGGTTACGCTTGCGCAGCAGAAAGGTGTTCTTGATATCGGCGGGGATAACGCGGTTCATGCATTCAGAGAGAAGAATGCCTCTGACGGTGCCTCGATCAACGCCGGTTTCATGGTTATGGAACCCGGTGTGTTTGACTATATTGAAGGGGATCAGACCGTTTTTGAGAGAGAGCCGCTGGAGCGGCTTGCAGCGGAAGGACAGCTGATGAGCTATGCACACCACGGCTTCTGGCAGTGCATGGATACGAAACGGGAGCATGATCTGCTGCAGAAACTGTGGACTAGCGGAAATGCGCCGTGGAAGGTATGGGAATGATCATGCTGGATCTGGAATGGTATAAAGGGAAAAAAGTGTTTGTGACAGGTCACACCGGATTCAAGGGAAGCTGGATGTGCCGTGTCCTGCAGAAGGCCGGAGCCGAGGTGACAGGTTATGCCCTGAATTCGCCTACTGAGCCCGGCCTGTTTGAACTCGCATCACTCTCCGGAAAAATGCACGATGTCCGAGGGGATATACGTGACCTGGAGCAGCTGAAGGCTGCGTTCAGGGAAGCAGAGCCTGAGATTGTCATTCATATGGCAGCTCAGCCGATTGTCCGCGAAAGCTACCGGGAACCACGGATGACCTATGAAACCAATGTGATGGGCACTGTCAATCTGCTCGAATGCGTCCGCCTGTCTGATACGGTTCGGTCTGTCGTCAATGTGACGACAGACAAGGTGTATCTGAACCGGGAATGGCCGTGGGGATACCGGGAAGATGAAATGCTGGACGGGTTTGACCCGTATTCAAACTCCAAATCCTGTTCCGAGCTTGTGACACACTCCTATGTGAACAGCTTTTTCCAGGGCGAGGCTGCGCCGGCTGTTTCTACGGCGCGTGCCGGGAATGTGATTGGCGGAGGAGATTTTGCGGCGGACCGCATTATTCCGGATTGTGTGCGCGCGGTGACAAGCGGAAAGACAATCCATATCCGAAATCCCTATTCCACCAGGCCCTACCAGCACGTGCTGGAACCGGTGTGTGCGTATCTGATGATTGCACAGCGTCAGGCGGAAGAAAAGAAAAAGGCCGGATGGTATAATGTCGGCCCGGACGATGAGAGCTGTGTAACCACCGGCGAACTGGTGGACCGCTTTGTCAGCACATGGGGAAAGGGTGCCCGCTGGGAGGTAGCAGCGGAAGTCAATGCGCCGCATGAGGCGAATTTCCTGAAGCTGGACTGCTCTAAGATCCGGAGCGTATTCGGCTGGAAACCGGTCTGGGATATCGATCAGGCGGTCCGGATGACGGTTGCATGGACAAAGGCATGGGTGAACGGTCAGGATGTGGTTTCTGAAATGGACCGTGAAATCGAGGCATATTTGCAGGAGATGTGAAGAAACATATGCAGTGGAAGACAGAAGCTGAAGCCCGCGAAGCCATTAAGGATATGGTGACGGATTACTACCGCCAGTTCAAGGAGAACAAAAAGGATTTTACGCCGGGGGACAGGATCGCATATGCATCCCGGGTCTACGATGAAAAAGAAATGTGTGCGCTGACCGATGCCATGCTGGACTTCTGGCTGACGACAGGAAGATTTGCCGAACAGTTTGAAAAGGATTTCAGTGCATGGCTCGGTGTCCGATGGGCTCATCTGGTGAACTCCGGGTCTTCTGCCAATCTTCTTGCCTTCATGGTTCTGACTGCACCTGAACTGGGTGAACGCCGCATCCTCCCGGGGGATGAAGTGATCACCGTTGCGTGCGGATTCCCGACGACCGTTGCACCGATTATGCAGTACGGTGCTGTGCCTGTATTTCTTGATGTCACTGTGCCTCAGTACAATATGGATGTTTCCATGCTTGAGAAGGCGCTTTCACCGAAGACAAAAGCGGTCATGATTGCCCACACATTGGGGAATCCGTTTGACCTGAAGACCATTACGGCGTTCTGCAGGGAGCATGGGCTGTGGCTGGTCGAAGACAACTGTGATGCGCTGGGCAGCCTGTATACCATTGACGGGGAGACCCGGTATACAGGGACCTGGGGCGATATCGGGACGAGCAGTTTCTATCCGCCGCATCATATGACCATGGGCGAAGGCGGCGCCGTGTATACCAATGATCCGCTGCTGCACAAACTGATTCTTTCCTACCGTGACTGGGGAAGGGATTGTGTCTGTCCGTCTGGTCATGATAATTTCTGCGGCCACCGGTATGACGGCCAGTACGGTGAACTGCCGTTCGGGTATGATCACAAATATGTGTACAGTCACCTGGGATATAACCTGAAGGTGACAGATATGCAGGCGGCCATTGGCTGCGAACAGCTGAAGAAGTTCCCGGGCTTTATTGAAAAGCGCAGAAAGAACTGGGAACGTCTGCATCAGGCCCTCGAAGATATGCAGGACAGACTGATTCTTCCTGAAGCGGCTGAAAACAGTCAGCCCAGCTGGTTTGGCTTTATGATCACGCTTCGTGAGGAAAGCGGGCTTGATCGCCGGGAGGTTGTCCGTTATATTGAAGAAAACAATATTCAGACGCGGATGCTTTTCTCAGGCAATATTCTGCGTCATCCTGCTTTTGATACAGTCCGCGGCACGAATGCATACCGTGTTGTCGGTGATCTGAAGAACACGGACCGCATTATGGAACGGACATTCTGGGTGGGTGTCTACCCCGGCATGACCGATGCCATGCTGGATCATATGGCCCGGGTGATTCGTAAAGCCTGCGGAGCGTGAGAAGAGCATGGAAAAGATACGGCAGCTGCTCAAAAAACTTGAGTCGGGCAGGTTTGCTCCGATGGTTCAGTTTATTCAGTTTGGTCTGGTCGGGCTCTCGAATACTGCCATTTCCTATGGTGTGGAAATGCTCTGCTATTACGTACTGATGCGCAATGCAGGCTTTCAGGGGCTTGTCGCCCTGCTGGCACGCATGGGAATCACGGTCACCGGGGAACAGGTCAGAATCACCATTGTAACGGCCATTGCGTTTCTTGTTTCGGTCACGAATTCGTTTTACTGGAACAGCCGTTATGTTTTCCGTAAAGATACAGAAACGGGCAGGGGAGAGATGGTGAAAACCTATTTCCGGACAATGGCGAGTTATGCATTGACAGGTATCATTCTGAGCCCTGCCATCAAGATCTGGCTCAACGGTCTGGGCGTTCCCTATTACCTTTCCAGCATTCTTTCCATGGCCGTGACAATACCTCTGAACTTTGTGATGAATAAATTCTGGGCTTATCGGCAAACCAAATAAACACCGCTGCGCAGGCAGAAGAAAGAGAACACGGTCAGTTGTTCTCAGGGCGAAGGGAACGGGAGAAAAAGGTTATGGCACAGGCGGAAACAAAGAAGAAGCTCGTAAGCATCATGGTGCCCTGCTTTAACGAGGAAGAGAATGTGGTCGCGATTGCAGGAGCCATTGTCGATCAGATGAATCAGCTTCCGCAGTATGATTATGAGATTCTGTTCATCGACAACTGTTCGACAGACGGAACCCGGGGACTGATCCGGATGATCTGTGCTCAGAATCCCAAAATCCGGGCGATCTTTAATGTCAAGAATTTCGGGCAGTTCAACAGCCCGTACTATGGCATCTGTCAGACCAGCGGTGACTGCACCATTTCCATCTGTGCCGATTTCCAGGATCCGGTGGAAATGATCCCGGTCTTCCTGAAGTACTGGGAGGAAGGGTACCAGATTGTCTGCGGTGTAAAGACATCGTCCAAAGAGAACCGCATGATGTACTGGCTGCGCGGCATCTATTACAAACTGATCCGAAAGTATTCTGAGGTCGATCAGATTGAGCAGTTCACAGGGTTTGGATTGTATGACCGTTCTTTCGTGAACGTGATGCGCCAGCTCAATGACCCCACGCCGTTCCTGCGCGGGATCGTAGCAGAGCTGGGGGGAAAGCGCAAGGAAGTTCCCTATGAGCAGCCCAGGCGACGTGCCGGAAAAACCCATAACAACTGGTATACGCTGTATGATGCGGCGATGCTTTCCGTGACCAGTTATACCAAGGTCGGTATGCGCATGGCTGTGTTTGGCGGCGCACTGCTTTCCATCATCAGTGTGATTGTCGGACTGATCTATCTGATTCTGAAGCTGATCTACTGGGACTGGTTTTATGCAGGTCAGGCGCCGCTTCTGATCATGACCTGTCTTATGTGTTCTATTCTTCTGGCCTTCATGGGCTTCCTGGGAGAGTATATTTCGGCCATCAATCAGCGGGTAATGCGTCGTCCGCTTGTGGTCGAGGAAGAACGAATCAACTTTGAACAGCAGGCAGCGGAAAGCCCGACAGACAAAGAACAGGAAGGGCAGTAAGCCCATCCGGGAAAAGGCATGTGGGATAAGATCTGCCGCATGAAAAAGGGGGCGCGTGTGTCGTGAAAATGAGACTGGCAGACTATGTGGCGTCATTTCTGGTTGAACATCAGGTGACGGATGTGTTCAGTGTGGTCGGCGGGGGAGCCATGCATCTGAATGATGCGCTCGGACACTGCGAAGGACTGCATGTGACCTATAACCACCATGAACAGGCCTGTGCCATTGCTGCGGAAGCCTATGCGCGGCTGGAAAACAGGATCGCTGCCGTCTGTGTGACAACGGGTCCCGGGGGAACAAATGCCCTGACCGGTGTAGTCGGCGGCTGGCTGGATTCCATCCCGATGTTGATTCTCAGCGGACAGGTCCGATACGACACAACGGCACGGTATGCTTTCAGGGAAACCGGCGCACGGGTGCGTGCCATGGGCGATCAGGAATATGACATTGTACGGTCCGTCGAGCCGATGACGAAGTATGCGGTGATGATTGAAGACCCCACACAGATCCGGTATGCGCTTGAAAAGGCGTGGCATCTGGCGCTGACAGGAAGACCAGGGCCTGTTTGGATTGATATACCGGTCAATTTCCAGGGCGGAATGATTGAAACCGACACGCTTCCCGGCTATGATCCGACCGGGGATGATGCCATGCTTCCGCCGCCGGTCGATGATCAGACGGTGCAGTTTGTGCTCGACAGGATTCGAAATGCCAAACGGCCCGTATTCCACGCGGGGTATGGCATCCGTCTGTCCGGGGCCTATGAGATTTTTCGATCTGCTGCGGAAAAGCTGGGGATTCCGATTGTTACGTACTGGAATGCGGTGGATCTGATTGAAAACGAGCATCCGCTCTACTGCGGACGGGCCGGGAATATGGGAGACCGGGCAGGCAACTGGGCAATCCAGAATGCAGACCTGATTCTGGCTGTCGGCACCCGCATCTCCATCCGTCAGGTAGGATATAACTGGAAAACATGGGCAAGAGCGGCAGAAGTCATCATGGTTGATATCGACCAGGGTGAAATGAAGAAGCCGACCCTGCACGTGGAGCATCCGATCTGGGCTGACGCAAAGGATTTTCTGAGCCGCCTGGATGCAATGGCCCAAAAGCCGGTGTTCTGCGGGAACGAGTGGCTGGAAACGTGCAGAAAATGGAAGACAGACTATCCTGTTGTGCTGCCCAGACACTGGGAAGAAAACGGATCGACCGCGAACGTGTATGCTTTTATTTCATATCTGAGCAGTCGGCTACCGGAAAACAGCCTGACCGCTGTTTCCAACGGGGCCTGCTGCGTGGTTGGCAATCAGGCTTATGTCATTCAGAAAGGCAGCCGCATGGCCAACAACAGTGCCATTGCCTCCATGGGATATGGTCTTCCCGCAGCAATCGGAACCTGCATCGGAGGTGGAAGGCGCAATACGATCTGTCTTGAAGGCGACGGGTCGATCATGATGAACCTGCAGGAACTGCAGACAATTCTGACCAATCGCCTGCCGATCAAAATCTTTCTGATTAATAATCAGGGGTATCACTCAATCCGTCTTACACAGAATAATCTTTTCAGAGAACACGCCAAAGTGGGTATCGGACCGGAATCCGGAGATCTGTCGTTTCCTGAGTTCAGAAAAATCGCGGAGGCCTTTGGCTATCCCTATTTCTGCGCACACGGCAATGCGGAAATGAAGAGCGTGGTTGATACCGTGCTGGGGATGGAAGGTCCTGTGTTTACAGAAATCTTCACCGATACAAAGCAGGTATGGGAACCCAAGAGCAGCACAAAACGTCTTGAGGACGGAACGCTTGTGAGCCCGCCGCTGGAGGATCTTGCACCGTTCCTCCCAAGAGAAGAACTGAAAAAAATCATGCTGATCCCACTGATGGATGAGGAATTAAGCGAATGAAAAGGGCGATCATCACCGGGGCGACAGGGACGGTTGGAACCGCCCTGATTGAGGAACTGACACAGAATCAGGTGGAAGTGCTTGTCCTGTGCCGGAAGGAGTCAAGAAGGCTGCATCAGCTTCCCGACAATCCCTTTGTCAGGAAGGTTTTCTGTGCACTCGATCAGCTTGCCGATCTCAACCATGACGATGGACGGCCGTATGATGTGTTTTTTCATATGGGATGGGAAGGTACGATTGGTCCCGAGCGGGATGATATGTATCTGCAGAACCGGAATGTGAAATACGCACTCGATGCAGTGGAGACTGCAAAGCGCTTTGGATGCCGGCGGTTTGTCGGGGTTGGTTCTCAGGCAGAATACGGACATGCGGAAGGTCTGCTCAGACCGGATACCCCGGTCCATCCGGAGATGGGCTACGGCATTGGGAAACTGACGGCAGGGCTTATGACGCGCGAGCATGCGCACCAGCTCGGCCTGGAGCATATCTGGGTCCGCCTTTTGAGCATTTATGGCCCGAATGACGGTCCGCAGAGCCTGATCATGTCTACAATCCAGAAAATACAGGCAGGCGAAGTTCCTCAACTGACAAAGGGCGAGCAGTGGTGGGATTATCTCTACAGCAGGGACGCGTCCAGGGCATTGAAATTGCTGGGTGAAAAAGGCGTTGACGGGAAAACCTATGTTTTGGGGAACGGAAAAGTCCGGCAGCTGAAGGATTATGTAACCGATATCCGGGATGTGATCCGGCCGGATGCACAGCTTGATTTCGGGGCTATCCCGTATTATGATCACCAGGTTATGTATCTTCAGGCTGACATTACTGAAGTGGTAAACGATACCGGATGGCAGCCGGAAACCAGTTTTAAAGACGGTATACGGAAGATTATCGGGATGGAAGGCCGCTGAAGCGAGCATTATACAGTGCCGAAAGGAAGGCGTGCAGAGAACGGAATCACGGGAAAACTTGCATCCTTCTGAGAATGTGGTATGATGTACTCACGAATACATCCATGGAAACAAACTGTTCCATGAAACATAAACCGTTTGTGCGCAGCATCATGCACAGACAGGAACGGGGTGACAGGCTATGAGTGAGCAGAATATGCAGGGAATGGGTATGAATCAGGGATATCCTCAGGGAACTGTGCAGCCGGGGTATGGGCAGACTCCCCAGAATGATCCCTATGCACAGTACCGTCAGCCGGATTCGGCTGCATACCATCCGGTCCAGATGCAGTATCCGGCAGGCTATCCTCAGGGATCCTATCCGGGGTACGCTCAGGGATCCTATGCTCAGGGCTATCCTCAGACATATCCCCAGGGAAGCCCGACGGGAGGGTATCAGGTTCAGCAGCAGATGGCACAGAACCAGCCTCTGCAGCCTACCTTTCAGGGGCAGTACACGGGAAGTGACTATACTCCTCAGAATGGAATGAATTCCGGACCGTACCGGGTTCCGCAGGTCGCTGCTGCGACCGGTGAGCAGGCTGTATTCAATGCACCGATGGCACCTTCCGAGGGACAGGATGCTTCCATCCTTACTCCGCAGATGACCCGGGAAGGACTGGTGGTCAGTCCCAAGAGACATATTGGGACGGGCATCAACAAAAAAGCCGTCCTGATTGCATGTGCATCTGCAGCCGTTCTGATCGCTGCGGCGGTGCTGGTTTATTTCCTGTTTTTCGCAGGAAAGACGGCCTATACAGCAGAGAACGTTGTCGCAGCACTGTACAGGCGTGGACTTCCGATCGAATCTCCGCTGATCTATTCGGAGACGACCGATCCGGACGGATTGCTTGGAACAATGAATCAGTATACCTCCAAGGTATCCTGGACAGACCGGAGGGTCTCAAATGGTTCTGATACGCTTTCACGCGGAGGCATTGTGGAAGTCTTTCCGACTTCTGAACTGGCACAGTCGCGTCTGAGACAGCTGAACCTTATGCTTCCAAGCCAGTCAGGCATTGCAACCCAGGTCAATCGTGCCGTGATGCGTCTGAGTACAGGCTTCTCCACTGCACAGGCTTCGGAATACCAGCAGGCACTGAAAAATATGTTTGGCAAGTAATGTAAAAAACGCGAAAGCACACTGATGATGCTTTCGCGTTTTCTATTGTCATGGATGATGCCGGTCGCCCCAGGCAGGGGGATCGGTCGTATCACGTCCGGTGTAGCATTCCGGGAAAAGACCGGCCGTGGAATACGGCTCAGCAGCACCGGTCAGGTGGGAGAGATCCCCCAGCTGCACGCAGCGCCAGGACACCTCATGTTTTACGCGCTCTTCGGAGATCAGCGTGGTTACGGAGGAAGGCGCCATAAAGAAGTTCTGCCATAATACCATGGGCGACATATGCAGGAGATAGGCTGTGACGGCCATGGCAATGCCGAAGTGACAGAAAAGAATCAGCGTGCCTTCACGATTCTCCTGAGCGCACCAGACGGAGCCGTCATAATGGAAGCCGTACCTGGCCAGCAGCGCATCGACGCCGTCTGTGGTTTCCTTCCATATGTCTGCCACATTGGAATCTCTGAAGTATGGAAAGGTCAGCCATGTTTCCGGGTTTTCCAGTTCAGGATGAGCGGAAAACAATCGGGGACGGAGGTCCCAGCAGTTGTGCACATAACCAAGGTCCGGGTCATAGCATGCGCCGCGGAATTCACAGAGCCAGGGAAGGACCTCTGCTTCGCGATTCATTCTGTTCAGGGTGTAGCCTGCAGTCGCGACGGCACGGCCGAGGGGAGACATATAACAATCAAGCACATCGGGAACCTGAGAGAGACGGCTGGCAAGAAGCTCAGCTTCGACGCGGCCTTTTGCAGTCAGCGCATCCACACTGTAGTCAGGTTCGGCGTGGCGGACAATCATGATTTTCAATCTTACAGGCCCTCTTTGACTAGCTCTTTTCCATAATGGATAAAGTAATCGACACCGCTGGCAATGGTGATGCCGACAACCCATATTGTCAGGAGAATGGTCAGAACATGGCTCCAGGCAGACAGCTGGAAGAACATAAGCAGCAGGATATAGAACATCTGGCTGGCTGTCTTCAGTTTCCCCAGTTTACCTGCGGCGATGACTGTGCCGTTTCGGACAACGATCATCCGAAGACCGTCAATGGCAAGCTCTCTGCAGAGGATGAGAATGACAACCCAGGCGGGGATCTGGCCGGCTGCACATAGCAGAATCAGAGCAGATAAAACGAGGAGTTTGTCGGCCAGCGGATCGACGAAGCGGCCAAAATCTGTAATCAGGTTCTGCTTTCTTGCGATCTTCCCGTCAAAGTAGTCCGTGATGGAAGCAATCAGAAAAATGACTGCACCGATCTGTACATACGGTGTTCCGCCGATGGAGACCAGAATGACCATCACCGGGATGAGGCAGATGCGAAGCAGCGAGAGTCGGTTGGGGAGATTCATACAAGCACACCTCGTATGTCATAATAATCTGCTTCATTCAGGCGCACAGAAACGAACTGTCCGGGATAAAGTTCCTTCTGGCTGTCGATGAGGATGACGCCGTCTGTTTCCGGTGCCTCACGTTCGCTTCGCCCTTCATAGAGGCCGTGCTCATTTTTGCCCAGGATCAGTGTCTTGACGGTTTCATCCAGGCGGGCACGATTGCGTTCGAGAGAGATTTCTGCCTGAAGGCGCATGAGACGATCGAGACGTTCCTGCTTGACTTCTTCATCAATCTGGTCGGGCATCCGGGCAGCCGGTGTGTTTTCCTCAGGCGAATAGGCAAAGGCTCCAAGACGATCGAACTGCGCTTCCCTGAGAAAATCAAGCAATTCTTCGAACTGATCCTCTGTCTCGCCGGGGAATCCGACAATAATGGAAGTGCGAAGTGTAATGTTCCTCTCCCTTGCCTGACGCACACAGCGGCGGATATCGGAGGAATCTCCTCTGCGGTGCATGCGTCTGAGGATGTCATCGTTGATGTGCTGGATCGGCAGATCGAGATAACGGCATACATTGTCGCGCTCTGCCATGAGGTCAAGGAGTTCCTCACTGGTCTCATCCGGATAGCAGTACAGGACCCGGAGCCATTCCACACCGGGAATATCGGCACATTTCCGCATCAGCGAAGGCAGTGTGGAATGCTCATGGGTTTCTGTGCCGTACCGTGTTGTGTCCTGTGCGACGAGAACGTGTTCCCGGACACCGGCCTGGGCAAAACCGCGGACTTCATTGAGAATGCTGTCCTCGTTTCTGGAACGGTAATTGCCGCGGATCAATGGGATCGCACAGAAGGTGCAGTGATTGGAACAGCCTTCTCCGATTCGGATGTAGGCAGAATAGCTTGGCGTGGAGAGAACCCGCGGATGCTCAAAGAAGACATGCGGGTCTTTGACAGACATGAATCGCTCACCGGTCTGAAGAACATGGTCAACAGCCTCCGGAAGCCTGTCATACTGATTGACGCCAAGGAGAATATCTATTTCGGGAATATCACTCATCAAGGCGGAAGCATACCGCTGCGCCAGACAGCCTGTGACCACAAGCAGTTTGCAGCAGCCGGTTTTTTTATATTCCGCCATATCAAAGATACCGTCGATGGATTCGGTTTTTGCAGGATTGATAAAGGCACAGGTATTGACAATGATAATATCTGCTTCAGAAAGATCCGGCGTAATACTGTACCCCTGATCTTTCATGACACCCAGAGCAATCTCGGCATCGACCAGATTTTTGTTGCAGCCGAAGAAATTCAGGCCGACTTTCCATGTCTTGTTCATAAGGAATTCCTTTCCTTGATCGGCATGGGGCAGACTCTGCCCCTGCCGTACATCTTACCATATCGAATCCGCCTTGTCCATGAAAACACCGGGGGATGCAAGGCGGAGTTTCATGCTGTGTGCGAACTTTCACTCACTCGCAGGGGTTGAAACCCGCCTGACCGGGGCATGAAAACAGCGAACCCACACGGGATGGATTCGCTGAAGTCAGATTATCGGGATGGGGCAGGTCTGCGTGCTTCCTGGAACAGCATGACGATGCCTTTTCCAATCAGATAAAGGGCGGTGAGAATACAGGCAGTATTGGCAACGCGGATATTTGTGAGTGAGAGCGGGCCGAGCGTCCAGCTGTACTGGAGCGGACAGAGCAGAAGAACAAACAGGACAATCCAGCCGATCTTTTTTGGAGAAACGGGTTCATTGAAGAAAGTGATCATGGGCAGCAGAAGCAGAATCAGCGTGTAGTCCCCCTGCTGTCCGGTTGAGAGAACCGTGGCCAGCAGCAGAAGAAGCTGCTGCTGCCAGACTGCGTGCAGCTTCCAGGCGGCCAGGGCAGCGGCGGCGATGAGAAGATAATTGAGCCAGCCGCCGGAAATGTGCAGTCCGGAGAAGATCGTTGCAGCCGTCAGACCGAGATTGCCGTCTTTATAGGCTTCAGCATGCATGGTAAGGTTGGTCATCAGTGCCTGGAAGTTGTCGGCAAAACTGCCTTCAAGCCAGAAAAAGGGAAGAACGGCCAGGAGAACAGCATAGAGCATCAGGAACAGCAGATCTTTCCACTGCTTTTTATAGATCAGAACAATGCCGAGAATTGCAGGGACAATCTTCAGGGTTGCAGCCAGAGCCAGCGCAAGCATGGCGATATGCCGCTGAAGCGTGGATGGCGCATCGTATTTGAGCAGGAAGATGAAGGCCAGTGCCGCGGTCAGGATGATCTCGTTGCTGCGGTCCAGATTGAGCAGCATGATGCACGAGAAGAGAACCGACACAAGCAGAAGCAGACGGGAGGACTCACTGCGACGGGAGGCCCGATAGAGGACATAGAAAAGGAGTCCAACCCAGAGAATCATGATCAGAAGAAAAATGATCGAAGGGAAAGGATAGTATCTTGCGTCATAGGATGTATAGATATCCTCGACGTCATACTCGAAGAGGAACGAAGCGGGATACAGAATCAGATAGGCAATCGGAAGATAATTCCGGGCCGGCAGATATCCCCAGGTGTAGGGTGTTTTTCCGACCGTCATATAGACGGTATTGAAATAATCCATGAACCAGTCAGTGGCATTGGAGAAGAAGACACCGGCCTGATTTCCGTTGGGGTCCCGGGCAAAGAGAATATACCAGAACAGAAACAGCCCGAGCGTCAGGAAGGCAAAGAGATAAATATCCCAGTTCTTTTTGATGTTGTTCATATCAGACCGCGCCGGAAACGGCGCATACCTCCTATGTCAGACGAAGAAATGGTGAGCGGTGGGATTGGACAGACTGCGGCAGGAAGGATGATCAGACACCTTCAGTGTCATCCTCTTCTTCCTCTTCCACATATTCGTCCTCGCCCAATGAGCCAAACGGATCGTCGAACTCTCCGTTCCATGCTTCACCTTCATCCCCCTCAGCGGCTTCATCCTCATACGCATCGGCGCCTTCGCCTTCGTACTCATCATATTCGTCATAGGATTCTTCCTCTTCGTGATAAACCGGATCGGCTGTCTCAATGGCAATGCGCCAGGTCAGGCCATCAGAAAGAGTGGATGCAAGGGGGACAGAAGCGTAGGCATTCTCCGCAGTTTTTGCGGTGGCCAGCATGACATCGCCTTCACCGGCGAGTGAGAAATGAATCTCATAGGTGTGTCCGCTGAGGATATTGAGATCTTCAAAATAGACGAGGTTCATCTCATCCGGAGCAAAATACTTACCGGACGTGGTCTGGGAAGTTACCTCTTCCTGTGTCTGTGCGTCCAGCACACGGACAGTCAGATCAGAAAATGGCTCGGATGCGTTTCGTGAAGGCCAGAACTCGATCAGTTCAAGCGCCATATCGCTGTCAGGCGTTACGGTCACAGCACAGGCCTGGCCGGCAGATGCCAGATCACGCAGCGAGACAGTGCCTGCGGAAGCCGGATCGGACAGGGGCGTGGCATCCCAGAATTCAAGGTAGGTTTCATAACCGTTCCGGATCATTCTGCGGATGGCCTCATTGAGGTAGGACCGGCGAATGTAGATTCTCCGGCTGAGCGGGTAATAATGATCACGGATATACTCCAGCAGCTCATGCGCGTATTCATCGCGGTCATAGCCCCATACGGAATATCCTTCATCATAGAAGACCATTTTTGTCTCATTGGTTTTCAGGGCTTCGAGTTCTCTGGCCCCCATGCCGGTCCAGGTCCAGGGGGAGGAACAGGCAGCACCGTAGTCAATGGGCCTGTCAATATCAATGGTTGTCGTATAGAAATCAGTAAAATGAATTTTATCTCCGGGGCTGGTGATCGCACTGACCAGTTCCTGTTCTTCCTGGCTGTAAGCAAAGAGGCCGGCGTTGGCAATCAGGCTGGGGGTCTGCGCAGCAGATGGAATGACGGGATAGATGAACTGCCCTGCAAGGAACAGACCGCAGGCACATGCAATATAGGCGAGCGGGTTTTTCCAGTGGCGGAAGGGAAGCCGGACAGCCCAGCCGATGAGCAGGCAGGCGGAAAGTGAAGCAGCACAGATGAAATGCAGTGCATGGAAATTGTCAAATCCACGCACGGTGATGGAAATGGTGGAGAAGAAATAGGCGAGTGCAAGAATCGGAGACTTGAAGCAGAAAAGGATGCTGAGGACCACCGGACCGACGCTGTAGAAAACGGAAGCGATCGCATTCAGGGAAAAATCGCCGGCAAAGAGTGCGCTGACACTGCGCTGGAGATAGCCGATAAATGTGGGAAGAATATTCAGGAAGGTTCCCCAGGCATCGGTGCCCAGACCGCCCGTGTACTGCGAATAGATTTCCACATTGAGCGTGTAGACACTGAAGATAAAGCTCTGAATATTGCCGGTTACGGCATACCAGCCCAACAGAATGACCCAGGGCGCGAGCACGCAGAGAAGCAGCAGACCGTCGTCGCGCAGGATCGTTTTGCGCACGTTGTCCCGCTGCTCTTTGGGCGTGCTGAATACTTTCCAGATCTGATAGAGAAAAACACCAACGGCAACAAAGGCCACTGAATAGGCTGAGGAGAACACGCAGCCGAAAGAGAGCAGAATGGAGGCAGAAATCCAGATGCAGTTGGACAGGTGCAGTCGGTTGGTCTTCGCGTAGCAGAGCAGTTCCAGCAGAAGAATTGCATGCCCGATACCTGCCCAGTGCTCGGAGATCATCATGGAGCCATTGCTGTACAGTCCGAGCTCACACAGATAGAGAAGAGGCAGGAGGACCAGAGCGGCCGGGTTGATATGCTTTTTATAACGGAAAAACATGCCGGTCCACAGGGCAGAAAGCAGGATATACATGCAGAACCGGTACATGGAGGGGTTGTGCGGATGCACCAGAAGCGTGATGACGGCAGTGATATAATAGGAAAACGGCATATGCTGGGACACGGTGACCTTGTACATCCCTGCGCCATGTGCCACTTCGTTGCCGATGATAAAGACATCCAGCTCGTCAGCGAATTCCTCGCCGGCCATGAAAGGCATATAGAACGAAAAAAAGGTACAGAAGAGAACAACGGCCAGCAGCACATTGATCCATATTCTGGTGGACTGTTTGAGCCTGCGGGTTTCATTTTCATGGGCATAAACGTACATCATGAACAGTATTCCTCCGTCAGATAATCTGGAAGTGCAAACCGGATGGCGGTTTTCTGTGAATGAGAAAGTGACAGCAGGCATGCTGTCAGAGACACGAAGGCATCTTACTCCATGGAATGCATGAAATCAAGATGGCAGAACAGGGATCCGGGACAGCTCTGTCATGAAAGCGGGTTATCCCCATGTATGGTAGGCCATCACCGTACCCAAAAGGTTCAGAAATGTGCCGATGGCGAGGAGAGGCAGCTGTGTCAGGTCAAAGCGCTCGTCAGCGTTTTTCCACGATACCAGCCCCAGCAGGAGGAAGGGCAGCAGATCGACAAAGTAGCGGTTGCCGAACTGAAAGCCTCCAAGGGTACGGTGCATGCAGGTCAGAAGTGTGTGGAGAAGCAGCAGCAGCGGGAGCCCGATCAGCAGAGGCAGATCGGAGCGGACCCGGTGCCGTAAGCCGTGAATCCAGCAAATGACGAAGGAAATGCTCATGGGACAGATCAGGAGAAAGAGGTTGGTTTCCAGATGGGCAAACACAAGCGCACCGGTCTGGGGATCGACTTCCGGCAGGCGGAGCAGCAGAAGAAGATGGTCAGGCACATAGCTCAGGGAAAACTGCCCCTGAGGGGCACGGACAAACTCGGGAAGGTAGTTGTGCCCGAATTCGATCGGACTGCCGAAGCGGAGATAATTGAGCAGCATGTAGGAACCGCCGATCAGGCAGGGACCGACAGCCCAGATCAGATGACGAAGAATCCAGCGGGGAATGCTCTGTGTTTTTTCATTCTGCCGGAGCAGGTAAAACAGCAGGGGAAGATAGATCACATTGAGCGGCCTGCATCCTACACTGCATGCCCAGAAGGACAGAGAGAACCCGCCCCGGTTTTCCAGCGCGCAGGTCAGGGAAAGCAGGGACAGGGTGAATGCCATGGTCTGCGCAATGAACCAGACCCAGGAGGTTTGACCGATAAAAAGATAACCGCTGCCCAGATAAAGGAAGAGCGACCAGAACACGGAGGAGCGAACGGATGCGCCGAGCAGTCTGCACAGCCGGACGGCGGTTGCGACACCGATAAGGGTCACAGTCCATGCAATCAGTGTATCCGGTGCGTTCTCACCCAGGACCGCGACAAAAGGGAGCAGCACATAGGACGGAAAAGGCGGAAAACTGACATAGTATTTTCCGTCGCGGATAGCCAGTTCAAGCCATGGATAATCCTGACCAAGGTCCAGCCGGCCGGACAGCCAGGACTGCGCCTGAAGAATATAGGAGGAATAAGGATTGTTCGACCAGGGCCAGAAACCGGTAAAGGCTGAAATGGAAAGCATGGCCAGCAGGACGGTGAGAGGTGTGATCCACAGCGCGCTGCGCAGGCTGAGCGACGAACGTCTCGAAGAATGATAAGGAAAAACAGGCATAGGCAGGCCTCCTTAATGCGCATCATAAGGAAAGAAGAGAACTGTGTCAAGTTTGGCTGCATGCAGAGGCGCAGAATAGCTGTGGGGAAAGCCTTTCAGGGGTCTTTCAGACAGGCAAATTTCTTGACACACTATCAGGCGAGTGCTATCATCACGTTGATATAAACCGTATGATCCATGTCATGACAATCTGCTGACAGTGGACGTGTTGGAGAGGAGGGGCAAAGGCTGTGCACCGATGGATTCAGAGAGTCCGCAATCACCGGGGTGATCTGATTGTCGGACTGCTGAAAGTCTTGACTTATCTCGGCCTCTCTGCCGCTTTTTTTCTGCTCATGTCGATCAACAACTGGCAGCTGCGCAATCCTTCCCGAACACTTGGCACGACGCTGATCACCTGGGTGGCCATGTCCGGTGCCATGACTTCCGTGTACGGCGGGTATGAAATCGGACGCAAGAAAAGCAAACCAATCATTACCAATATGACACTGGGCGTGCTGATCACCGATGCTGTGACGTATCTGCAGCTCCAGATCATGAACGTCAATGTGAACAACCGCGCGCATCTGGACTTTTTCGGGGTGGATTTTCCCTATCTGGTCCTGACCATGATTATTCAGGCACTTTTTCTGATTGGGATTGTCCGTCTTGGAAATCACAGCTTTTTCTCCATCTATCCGCCCAAACAGTGCCTGCTGATTCTCGGACGGATAGAAGAAAAAGAACAGATCACGGACAAGTTGAACCATTACCGGCTTCAGTGGCAGGTGAGAAAGGCCGTTGCGTGGGATGCACCGAATCTGAGGGATGAGATTGAGGCATCGGAAGTGGTGTTTATCACCGATGTCCCTCAGCATGAAGCGATGCAGATCCTGCAGATCTGTTATGATCTTCACCGGGATGTGCTTTGCAAGGCAAAGCTTCAGGATGTCATGCTTTCATCGGCGCAGCAGGTTGTCATCGACGATGCGCCTTTCCTTGAAATGGATTACCACAAGATGACCCTCTGGCAGCGCGTTGTCAAGCGCTCTACGGACATTGTTCTGTCAGCGCTGATTCTGTTCCTGCTCTCGCCGCTGATGGCAGTGATTGCTTTCCTGATCCACTACGAGGACGGCGGGAAAGTGATTTTCCGTCAGTCGCGCATGACCATCGGCGGCCGGAACTTCACGATTTACAAGTTCCGTACCATGAAGGAACAGATTGAAAACCTGCCGCAGTGTTCGGCCACAGAGGATGATCCCCGCATCACCCGGGTGGGCCGGGTGCTCCGGAGAACAAGGCTTGACGAGCTTCCACAGTTCTGGAATATCCTGAAAGGGGATATGACGCTGGTCGGCCCGCGGCCTGAAATGCTGGACAATGTGGAAAAATACAAGTCCCAGATGCCGACATTTGTTTACCGTGAAAAGGTCAAAGCCGGACTGACCGGCTATGCACAGATTGAGGGCAAGTACAATACGGTGCCGGAAGACAAACTGATGCTGGACCTGATGTATATTGAGAATTTTTCGCTCTTTAATGATATGCGGCTGCTGTTCAGAACATTCACAGTTCTTTTCCGCACGGATTCAACGGAAGGTTTTGCACGGAAAGAGAGCAGCGGAAATGAACGCACCCGGCAGTCAAAGCGAAAAAAGAAAGCGCAGCACTGAGCGGAAAGGAACCTGCAGATGCATACTACACTACTGATCATGGCAGCCGGCCTGGGATCGAGATACGGGGGCAACAAACAGATTGACCGCATCGGCCCGAACGGGGAGATCCTCATGGAGTATTCCATTCATGACGCGCTGGCTGCCGGGTTTGACAAGGTTGTCTTTGTGATCAAGCCGGAAATGGAGACCCTGTTCAAGGAAATGGTCGGCAACAAGATTGCGGAAAAGACAGAAGTCCATTACGCATTCCAGGATTATTCATCGCTCCCGGAAGGATTTACCCCTCCGGAAGGAAGAACCAAGCCGTATGGTACCGTCCACGCGGTGCTTTGTGCGGGAAAGGTGATTTCGGAACCTTTTGCTGTCATCAATGCGGATGACTACTATGGACGCGATGCCTTCTCTGCGATGGCAGGATCCCTTCACTCCATGCAGAACAAGAAGATGGCAGCCTCCATGGTCGCATATGATCTGCATAATACGGTTTCGGAAAACGGAACCGTGACAAGAGGCGTGTGTGAGCGCGACGCCATGAATCATCTGGTGAAAGTGACGGAGACCTATAAGATCAAGCCTGCACCGGATGGCACGATCCGCGATTATGCATCGGATGAACAGGGAACCGTGCTCGATCCGAATGCACTGGTGTCGATGAATTTCTGGGGATTTACCCCCTGGTTCTTTGAGGCAGCCGAACGAAAATTCCGTGAATTCCTCTATTCACAGCACGCCGATGTCATGAAGGCAGAATATGTGCTGCCGACATTGGTGGATGAACTGATGCATGAGGAACATCTTCAGGTGGATGTGCTCAACACCCATGCGGTGTGGTTTGGAATGACTTATCATGAGGACCGGGAATATGTCATGCATGAACTGAAGAAACTGCATGAGGCTGGCTTTTATCCGAAATCTTTATAAATGGGGGACAGGAAAATGAAAATTCTGACAACCGGCGGAGCGGGATTCATCGGATCCCATACCTGTGTCGAACTGCTCAATGCAGGACATGAAGTGGTGATTGTGGACAATTTTGTCAACAGCCAGAAGGAAGCAGTTCATCGCGTGGAAGAACTGACGGGCAAAACGATTCAGCTCTATGAGGCCGATGTATGCGATCCGGAAGCCATGGAACAGATTTTTTCAGAGCATGCCTTTGATGCTGTCATTCATTTTGCCGGCCTGAAAGCAGTCGGTGAAAGCGTGGCCCAGCCCATGCGCTACTACAGGAACAATCTGGATTCTGCCCTGACCCTTTGTGAAACGATGGCAAGACACGGCTGCAAGCGCATTGTCTTTTCATCTTCTGCGACCGTATATGGTGTGCCGGATGAAGTGCCGCTTCGTGAGGATATGTTCTGCAAGGGCTGCACGAATCCGTACGGCTGGACCAAGTATATGATTGAAAAGATCCTCATGGGCATCTGCGATGCGGACCCTGAATGGTCTGTTGTCCTGCTGCGTTACTTTAATCCCATCGGCGCACATGAGTCCGGGCGGATCGGAGAAAATCCGAACGGGATCCCGAACAACCTGATGCCGTTTATTACCAAGGTGGCTGCCGGACAGCTTGACCATCTGAATATTTTCGGCGATGACTATGATACGCCGGACGGAACCGGCGTCCGGGATTATATCCACGTCGTCGATCTGGCCCGTGGACATGTCAATGCCTGTGAGTATGCTCAGAAGCACTCGGGCTGCGAAATCATCAATCTGGGTACAGGGGTCGGATACAGCGTTCTTGATATTGTTCATGCATTTGAAAAAGTCAATGGCATTCAGGTGCCGTATGTCATTGCGCCCCGACGCCCGGGCGATATTGCTGAATGTTATTCAGATCCGCGCAAAGCCGAGAAGCTGCTCGGATGGAAAGCGGAAAAGAATCTGGATGATATGTGCCGTGATTCCTGGAGATGGCAGAAAAACAATCCCAATGGATATCAGGCGTAATATGCGCAGGCGATGTTCTGTTTTGCGGAACACCGCCTTTTGAATTCTAAAGGAGGTCAGGCCATGACGTGCTGTCTGTTTGCTGTTGGAAAACAGGGCCTGCGTGCCTGCCATGCCCTGCTGGATGCTGCCATGGCGGGCGTTCTGGAAAAACAGGACCTGCATATGATACTCATCGGTGTGGAACAGCAGCAGGCTGAAACACTGCAGAATCTGGTGCAGGACTATCAGAATGTACGCATTCTGCTTTCGCAGTCCGGGCTTCCGTGGTTTCAGTGCACTGTAACGGCCGACATTGTTCCGGAGGACGGGCTGGATGCAAGCCTGCAGGAGCGGTGTGAAACAGAAGCGGACCGGCTTCTGATGAACTGTCTCTTTATGAAGGACCGGATGCTGAGGCGGTCTGCTGCGTCATCCATGGAAACCGCACAGGCAGCATGGGCAGACTTTCTGGAGAAGGACGGAGCCGGATCCATTTTCGAAAACATGGGGAAGCTCAACAGCGGGGATCTGGTTCTGGTAGCCGGCAGCCTCTGTGAAACCATTGCAGCGGGCGGATTCACTCAGCTGATTCGGAAAATCCGGGAACACACCGGCACTGCGCTGGGGGCTGTTCTGTCTCTCCCAATCCATCGAAACGACCGGACTGACCTCGTTCAGAGTGTGCTCAGGGAAATGCCGCAGACGGATGCGGTTTACATCTATGGACTTCCGGCCGATCTGAGAACGGAAGGAGACGGCATGGATGAACTGGTCGTCCTCCGGTGTATGGACCATTTCATGCGGGGTGGTCGGGGGATGTTTACATACGCTCAGGCCATGGATGTCCCGACCTGGTCATTCTTTGGAAGCCGCGAAGCGGAATACAGGGAGAGCATAACGTCTCTGCTGCATATGGCCGTAATGATGCTTCTGCGCTATGGGCCGGAAGCACTGGACAGACTCGAGCGGAACGGCTCCGGTGTGCAGAGGGGCTGGTTTGGCAGAGTGTACGGAGGGATCCGTCGAGATCCGGAAAGGATGTCCCAGGAACGGCTCGATCTCCGGTCTCTGCTGAGGCTGCTGCGCTTCCATATGGCATGGTGCTATCTTGTGACCGGCGGGCTTCCGCTCCCTCTGAGATACCAGGCGCAGCTTCAGGAAGCGGAGAAAAATGCGTCGGATCATTATGATGCTGTCCTGAATGCAGCCGGACGTCTTGCCCTGCTCTCGCATGATGTGCAGCAGTCAGGCATTCTCGAAGAGGAAACGGTGCACCGGGCATCCATGGAAGACACAGAAGGCGAAGCGGCGCGCAAAAAGGTTCTGGAAATAGCCGAAAAACTGAAAGAACTGGCACAGGAGCAGGCACAGCTCGAAGAGATCCTGGGAGGGCGTGCGGCTTTTATGCTCCTGGAGAGCAAACTGGAAGCCGCGGAAAAAGAAGCAGATCAGCTGCGTGCTCAGGCGGAGGAAGCTTCCAGACGGATTGATCAGGCGGCCCGGGAAGCATCTGCTGAGGATATGCCGAAAATTGATGCAGCCAGGAGCAGGCTTGCCAATCTGTACCGGCATCTGGTTCTGCTGGAAGGCCGGGTGCAGTATGCACACCGTGATGTGGAGCGGGCAAGGGATGAGCAGGTTCGCAACCGCAAGCCGAAGGTGGAGTACACAGAAGACAATGAGCCTGACGTCCTGTTCAACAGGCGGCTTCTGAAGCAGATGATTTCGGCCTATGACAGAGGAAACGCGGAACGCGGCAGAGAAAACGATGCGATGATTGCCTCAGTCACGGAAGTTGATCTGCAGCATCTGCAGAGCCAGTTCGATCATCAGGGAAGGGACCTGAATGGGACAGCGGATATGATCTCTGCGCTGTATATGCTTTGGAAACAGGAGTTTTCCGGGAGATAAGCTGTATGAACGAAAAGAACTTAACCTGGCTGCCGGATGAGAAGGCAACTGTTCAGGTGGAAAACAGAATAGGTCCTGTCCATCCTGTATCCCCGGATACATTTTTTGACGATGTCATCCGGGCGATGGAGGGTGGAGAAGAACTGACAGGAATGACCTCGGCACGACAGGAACTCAGAGAACAGATCCGAAGCGGCAAAGCATATGCCTGGCGCGGACTGGCTGCGTTCTGCCTGCTGCAGGATCTGCTTGTGCCTGAAATGCATTTCGAACCGTTCACGGTGACGGCTTCCAGCGGAAGACTTTCCCGGTCTGTTCTGCAGGTACTCCACGCGGATCATGTCCGCATCTATGCAATGCAGCAGGGAGAAGAGCGGATTCCGCTCGGCATACTGTATCAGGAGATGCTGATCATTCCGGCCAGAACGTGTGGGCCCTTTCAGGACGCCGAACTGCTTTCGCAGCGGGTCCCATGGTTTGACGGCGCAGGTTTTCACGATCCGGCCGGATATCTCACGCCGCTCATGCGCAGCGTGCTGATCAGGCGCCTTCGGGCGTCCGGCGGAGGGGCCGATGTGCAGCAGTTTGCCGATACGCTGGAAGAAGCGGAAAAACAGATTGTTGCATCCGCGCTTGGTGAAGACCGGACACACTGGGAGAAAACGCTGAAATGTGTATTTGGGCTTGCCGGAGCGAAGGGGTTTGAAGAGCTGACTGCGCAGACAACTGCCCCTGTACATACAGGCGGGAATGATCTTCTGCGTGCGTTTCAGGTGGAAGACCCGGCTGCTGTCCTGCCCTCGGAAACATCCTGGCACTGGAAGGGCATTCTTCTGGCCAGAGAAAGCCATCTGATCCTGGTGGAGAGGGAAAAAACGGAACAGGCCGAGCAGGCGCTTGAAGAACTGGCACTGGATGAGCAGATCCTGGAAAAGTGTGTTCAGACGTATGCCCTGTCTCTAAAGGAAAAACTGGAGGATGCACTGCGCTCCAGGGACTTTCCGGAGAATGTATCGGAACAGGTGCATGCGTGGTGCGGACAGATCAGCGAGAGCGGGCAGAAGCAGACAGGGAATATCACACTGACTTATCCCTGGCGAACCACATCTCCTGCGCTGGAAAGTCTTCTGCAGGACACGCTGGGGGAATCACTCGGCAAAGCAGCCATGCAGCCGTTCTCAGACAGACTGCTGATGATGGAAGGTGTCTCCCTGGAAGACGGTATGGCGGACAGGATGTTTCCTGTCTCCTGGGAAGGCGGTTCCTGCCTGATTCTGCCTCCGCTTTCAAGAGAAATGGCAAAGTGGGAAAGTGAACACAGGGAAAATGCCGGATATGTGCATGAAACCATGAAGGCACAGATGGATGCTTCCGGCCGTGTTGCGATCAGTTATATGATCCAGGGCATCAGGGGCAATATCACGGTGAACAGAACGTACACAAGTCTGGAACAGGTCATGATGCGGCCGGAGCAGATCCCGGTTGTTTCATTGTGGCCTTCCGTTCCGCTGCCTGCTGATCGCTGGACAGCCTATTATGTCTCTGTCCGGGGCAGAATCAGTGCCGAGGTCTTTTCCGGACTCTGGCACAGTACGGCTTCCGAGGACACAGAGGAAGGCAGTCTGGGCGTGTGTCATGTCGTGAAAACAGCGACATTCCCGTCTGTCATCCTGCTTTCGCGCAACGGGCTGACGCTGGGTACGCTGATGTATCAGCCGGAACCCTACGCGCCGCCGGAGGGGGGCGAATGCATTGCTGCCTTTGACCTCGGAGAAAGCGGTACCGCGGTTGTCTGGGCCGGGGAGGATGGCACGCATGAGCTGAATATGCCTTCGCTGTGGCATGTTGTGCTGAGAGGAGAACGGTGGGATCCGGCCGGTGAAGTGCTTCCGGCCTTTCCGCTCTCATCGGTTGTGGAGTCGGCAGTGGTTCTCCGCGAAGGGGACGGGATTACCCCGTTTGAAGACGGGTATATCAGCAGCCTGATGAATACGCAGAACAGTCATTTGTGCTGTCATTTTCTGTGGAGGTCTGACCATGACGGAGAACGTGCCCAGCGCATTCTGATGCGTCAGCTGATGCTGATGACAGGGTTTGACATGGTGATGCATGGAGCCTCTTCCGTAACATGGCATGTCAGTGTTCCCTTTGCGATGAGCCGGGATGACCGTCAGCGCATGCAGAGAGAAATGGAGCATGCAGCGCAGGATGTTCAGGCTCTCTGCGGACTGAGAATCCGCGGTGTTTATGCGGCCTGGCATGATACGCGCTGCGCAGGCCAGTTTCTGTATTCCCATTTCAGCCATGCATCTTTTCTGATGATGGATTGCGGCGGTGGAGACGGCAGCGTGGCGGTCTGGCTTCGGGGAATGCCGCAGCCTGTCCTCGAGGTGGATGCAGGGGACGGCCTGGCCATGCAGCTGCATACAGCTTTTCTGAATATTCCTATGACTGCGTCCGTGGATATGCAGGTCTTTCCATGGCTGGATGTTGCATCCTTCTCTCACCAGCTGGTCCATGCAAGAGAATCTGTGGAGGCGTGGGAGGAGAGCCGGCGTCAGGTGGACTGTCTGCTTGGTGAACATCTGAGCGAAACCATGGGTATGCTGAACTATGCGCTTGAGAACAACTGCGCAAACTATACCCAGTCCCTGATGATTCTCGAAATGGCCAAACGCATGGTGTTCTGCGGTCTGGCTCTGGAACGCGTGGGCAATGAGTCAACGCTCAGCGACCGCCTTCCTTCCAACCTGCCCGTGATCCTGTGCGGCCGGGGCGGCAATGTCTATCTGTCCCTTTCCTATACGGTGCAGGCAGCCCTGATTCGCTTTGCTTCGCTCCCGCTGAGACAGACACATCCTGTAACCAAACTGCATCTGGAGTCGAGCAACTGTCCCAAAATGGAGGCAGCGTATGGATTGCTGATGCAGGGAAGCCATGAAATGCTCAGAGCAAGGATCACGGAAATACGCGGAACGGTTCCTCTGGACTGGCTCCTCGGCCATTTCCTGATGCTGTTTTATGCCATGTTTCCGCAGCCTTCAAGCCTGCTGTTTCCGGGCTCCTGTCTGCCCAACGGTATGCTTTCTGACTATTATGCCAATATGATTCTCTCCCTGGCTTCGTCCTGGCAGACCGAGAAAACGGGGGATGCACTCAGCGGATGTCTGGAACGCATGCGGGTATGGCCGAGCACTTCCGTGAATGGGAATGCGGGGAGCAGCCAGACGACCGGCCCCGTGACGGGAGGACAGATTCCGGGGCAGTACTGAGCGCAAACCAGGCCCTTCCCGGCACAGATTGATAAAAAGCGGAATCTTTCCTGAAAAAATGGCTGATATGGTATCAACAAGGGGTAGAAGATTCATTGACAAGGCGGGCATGCTTTGTTACAATTCCGTAAATCCATATACAGGAGGGGTTACGGATGCTGCAAAAGGTAATTCGGGAAGGCCTGACGTTTGATGATGTGCTGCTTGTACCTGCCCGTAGCGATGTGCTGCCGCGGGATGTTGATCTGAGTGTTCAGCTGACTCCGGTAATTCATTTGAATATCCCGATTATGTCTGCTGCCATGGATACTGTAACGGATTCAAGAATGGCAATTGCTATCGCACGTGAAGGCGGTCTGGGCATTATTCACAAGAATATGTCGATCTCTGCCCAGGCACGTGAGGTTGACCGTGTCAAGCGGTCTGAGCATGGCGTCATTACGGATCCGTTTTTCCTTTCCCCGACTCATTCTGTGCAGGATGCCGAAAATCTGATGGCACGCTACCGTATCTCCGGTGTGCCGATTACAGAGAATGGCAAACTCGTTGGTATCATTACCAACCGTGATCTTCGCTTTGAAACGGATTATTCCAGGAAGATTGGCGAAGTGATGACCAGCGTCAATCTCATTACAGCGCCTGAAGGAACAACGCTGGAAGATGCAAAAGAAATCCTTGCCAAGCACCGCATTGAAAAACTGCCGATCGTCGATGCAGAGGGAATGCTCAAGGGCCTGATTACCATCAAGGATATCGAGAAAAATCAGAAATACCCCAACTCTGCCAAGGACGCGAACGGACGTCTGCTCTGCGGCGCGGCTGTAGGTGTGACCAAGGATGTCTTTGAGCGGATTGATGCGCTGCTGGATGCAAAGGTGGACGTGATCTCCATTGATACCGCACACGGCCATTCTGTCGGCGTGCTTCGTCAGGTGGAGGCGATCCGCAACCGTTATCCGAATATTCAGCTTTTTGCTGGAAATGTCGCGACGGCAGAAGCTACCCATGACCTGATTGCTGCGGGCGTTGACTGTGTCAAGGTCGGCATCGGCCCGGGCTCCATCTGCACGACCCGTGTGGTGGCCGGCATAGGCGTTCCGCAGGTGACGGCAGTCGCCGATTGTGCTGAAGAGGCCGATAAGCACGGCATCCGCGTCATCGCTGACGGCGGCATCAAGTATTCCGGTGACATCGTCAAGGCACTGGCAGCCGGCGGTTCCTGCGTGATGCTGGGCAGCCTGCTGGCGGGCACGGAAGAGTCTCCTGGTGCCATGGAAATCTATCAGGGACGTTCTTTCAAGGTCTATCGCGGCATGGGCTCCATGGCAGCGATGGCTGAGGGCTCCAAGGACCGCTATTTCCAGGAAGACGCCAAGAAGCTGGTTCCTGAAGGCGTGGAGGGACGTGTTCCCTATAAGGGTGCTCTGGCGGATACCGTCTTCCAGATGCTCGGCGGCCTTCGTGCAGGCATGGGCTATTGTGGCGCGAAGACCATTGACGATCTTCGCAGGGATGCGCAGTTTGTCCGCATTACCAATGCAGGTCTTCTGGAAAGCCATCCGCATGACATTTATATCACCAAGGAAGCTCCGAACTATTCCAGCAAGAACAATGAATAACTCCGCGATCTGCACCGGTTCCAGATGAATTAAGGAAAGCATGCGCTGTCTGATGACGATTCAGAGGCAGCGCATGCTTTTCATTTCAGTGTGCTGCAGCATGAACCGGGGCAGGCGGAATGCTTCCAAATGGATTGTGCGCGAAAGGGCGGTGCCCCAGTATTGACCCGGTGTTTTTCCAATCGAATAATGCGGGGCATAAAACCGAAGGAGCGAAACGGATCAGGATGATGACCAGAGAACAGTGGGAAGCAATAGAAGGAAAGGACCGCAGGGCAGATGGACATTTCTGGTATGCGGTCCGGGGAGGGAAAACATTCTGCAAACCCTCCTGCCCGAAGAAACTGCCCCGGGTGGATCGCGTGCTGGTTTTTTTCTCCTGTGAGGCGGCGCTTCAGGCTGGCTTCCTTCCGTGTCGGTTGTGCAGACCGGACAGAGCGGGATGGAAGGGGGCAAAAGCCGATCTTGCCGAGCGCGCGATGGATTATTTGGAAAACCATATGCATGAGAAGTTTTCTCTTCAGGCGATGGCCGAAGCACTTCATACAGAAGGCAGCTATCTTCTCAGGACGTTTCATGATGCAACAGGGCATACTCCTCTTTGGTTTCACCGGGAAATGCGAATCAGAGAAGCATGCGATCTGCTGGAAAACACGGATGAGCCTGTTGCCGGGATTGCTTCTGCGACTGGTTTTTCAACGCCGGCGCTGTTTTCAAGAGTGTTTGCGCAGATGCGCGGTATGCCGCCGAGCGAATACAGAAGAAAAAGTCGTGACGCTGCTGACCTGATTTCTCAGGAGAACAGCTCTGAAATGATGGCAAATGCTGCACCGGGGGTGTTTTGGACATCGTCTGACAACGAAGAAATTGGCACTTGACAGAAAGGCTCTGCCTTACTATAATATGCGATGTTGCCGATTCGAAGGGGCATGGTGTAATGGTAACACGTGGGTCTCCAAAACCTTTGTTGAGGGTTCGAGTCCTTCTGCCCCTGCTGAAAGGCAGACCAGTGTCAGGCTGAACGCCGGATACTGGTTTTTTTGTGCAGACAGTGATGACGGGATGCAAAACGGGGAAGGTATGCATTTTCCCGTTTTTTTGATATCATTGTCATGCACGCTCAGCCGGGAAACGGAGTGCGTGGGCTCAGGCTGAAGATGCCGGAAGAAGGAGATTACAATGTCTGCGATTCAGAATGTATTCGATTATTTTCGAGTGCATGGCGTTCGATATACAGTCAGTCATGGTATTGAAAAACTGTCTGAAATGTATCTGGGAACATATGACCGTCAGTTCCGACTGATGCAGCCGTCTGCCCGGACACTTGCCTTTCAGGAGGAGCATCAGCATCAGGCAGGCCTGATCAGCATCCTGATTCCGGTATATCGCCCCCGTCCTGTTTTTCTTGAGGAACTGCTGGAATCTCTGCTGCATCAGACAGAGAAGAACTGGGAGGCATGTCTTTATCACACAGGGGGTATGGAAGAGAACAGGGAGATCCTTGACCGGTATGCAGGAAAGGATCCGCGAATCCGTGTGCAGCATGCTGCAGTCAATGAAGGAATATCCGGCAACACAAACCGGGCGTATGCGATGGCCAGGGGAGAATGGATTGCCCTTTGTGATCATGATGATCTTCTTTCTCCGGATGCTTTATGGCTCGCAGCAGAAACCATTGAAAAAGAAATACCGGATGTGGTGTATACGGATGAGGATAAGGTGACGGAGAACGGAAAAACGCATACGGATGCCCACCTGAAACCGGACTTTTCTCCGGACACATTGTGCTCTTCCAACTATATATGCCATTTTCTGCTTTTCCGCCGTCAGCTCTGGGAAAAAATAGGCGGTGAGAGAAGTGCGTTTGACGGTTCCCAGGACCATGATCTGGTGCTCCGGCTCTCAGAATGCACGAACCGGATCAGTCATGTCCGCTCCATCTGCTATCACTGGCGGACGGTCGGAACCAGTGCAAGCCATGCCAACCTGATGCGGTGCCTTGAAGCATCCTGCAGAGCGACAGAAGAGCATATGCAGAAAAAAGGGTTTCCTGTTCAGGCAGCTCCGGAAAACGGAGTCCTCCGCCTGCGGTATCAGATTACCCGGCCCTTCCGCGTCCAGGCTTTCGTGTATGGCGCATCTGCGCAGTGTGTCCATGATCTGAAAAAATCAGACTGGGATCTGCTGACTGTGACAGAACTGCTGCCGGAGGAGAACCGGTGGGCGGCCTATAATCGGGCAGCAGAGCAGTCCGATGCTGATGTGCTGCTGTTTATTGACAGTGCCCTGGAGCGGATTCCTGAGAACATGGTCCGGGAGATGCTGATGTATGCGCAGCGGGATGATGTGGGGGCAGTCACCACAGCACTGACAGACAGGAAGGGACGAATCCTGCATGCCGGTTTTGCCTACCCGCTGAGCGGCTTTGCCCGATGCCGCCAGGAAGGCGTAATGATCGGGGCCGGAGGATGGCACAATCTGCTCAGACAGTCGCATAATGTCGGGGCAGTCAGCGGCGCATGCCTGATGATCCGGCGTGATCACTGGATTCCGTTCGATACCGCCTACCAAAGCGGTCTGGGGGCAGTCGACTGGAGTATTCGTCTTGGACAGAAAGGATTCTGTCATGTGTACACTCCGCATGGCGCTGCAGTCTGCGCGTCATCCGACCTCCTGCTTTCAGGAACACCGAGGGATGCGGAGGACCTGAAACGGATCCGGGAGCGTTTTGGCGAGCTGGAGGATCCCTGCTATCATCCGGCTTTCAGACGGGACAGGGCAGATTTTCATCTGCAAAAACAGAAAGGACAAGGAAAGGGTGAGCCGGTATGACCGACCGGAAGGAATGCATCTTGGATATGGTCCGGAGCCTTCCCGGAGAAATCGGGCTTGTGATCCGGGATACAGTGACCGGAGAGGAAATCTCCTGGGGCAGGGATACGCCGGTTGTGGCTGCGAGCGTAATCAAAATCCTGGTCATGGCTGAAGCATTCCGCCAAAAGGAAGCGGGCATTCTGAACTTTAGAGAAGAAATCACGGTCCGAAAGGAAGACAAACTGCCCAGCTGCGGTGCCCTGACCTACCTGCATGACGGCATTTCGGTTCAGGTCGGTGACCTGGTTACGCTGATGATCATTCTGTCAGACAATACGGCGACCAACCTTTTGATCGATCTTCTGGGTCAGGAGAATATCTGTCAGATGTGCGGAGCGCTGGGACTGAAACATACCTTCCTTCGGCGAAAGCTGTTTATGGAAGAACTGTCCAGAAGAGGAATTGAAAACACTATTTCTGCCGGTGATATGGCCCGCGTGATGGAGCTTCTGCTGGAAGGAAAAGTGGTCAGCCGAGAAGCATCGGAGGACATGCTTCAGATTCTGTCGAATCAGCGGCTGAACGGGAAAATGCCGTTTTATCTGCATGACAGGGGAATCCGCTGTGCGCATAAGACCGGTGAGGATGACGGAATCACACACGATGTCGGTATGATTTATGCAGGACACCCTGTTGTGTTCTGTTTTGTGTCTCAGCATACCGATGTGCCCGCGGCGGAGCGGGTGATTCAGGATGCGGCTCGTTTGTTTGTGCTTGGAAAAGAAGGGGAGGAAAAGGAATGATTGGCCTGATCGGAGCGATGAATGTTGAAGTCGAAGCGCTTGAGGAAAAGCTTCAGGACAGAAAAGAAGAACGGATCGGAATGGATCTGTTTGTCTACGGAAAACTGTTTGGACAGGATACGGTGCTTGCCGTCTGCGGACCGGGCAAAATCAATGCGGCACTCTGTGCGCAGAGCATGATTCTGCGTTTTCATCCACAGTGGATTCTGAATCTTGGCGTGGCCGGAGCGGGCGAGGAAGGGATAGACATCGGGGACATGGTGATCGCGACAGCTGCCGTGGAACATGATATGGACACATCCCCGATCGGCGATCCGGTCGGATATGTCTCCAAGATTGGGCTCATCGAGATCCCATGCGACAGGAAACTGAGGGATATGCTGGTGCATGCGGCGGGATGTGTCGAAGGTCTGCATGTGCATGAAGGGATTGTTGCGACCGGTGACCAGTTTATTTCAAAGGCTGAAACGCGGAAAATGATTCATGACCGTTTCGGGGCCAAAGCAGTGGAAATGGAAGGGGCGGCTGTCGCACATGCATGCTATATGCACAGTGTCCCCTGCGGCGTCCTTCGTTCCATTTCAGATCATGCCAACGGGGAATCGGAAATGGATTATCCGACGTTCACGCGCATTGCAGCTGCCCATTCACAGCAGGTGGTTGAATATGTGCTGAAGGGGATGAACACATGATTGTCTGGCTGACCGGTGCTTCCAGCGGACTGGGACTGCATACGGCAAAGGCATTTGTGAAAGCAGGGCATACGGTGATTGCAGGAGCGCGTTCATTTCGTGAAGAGAAAAAAGACGGCATGTACTGCTTTCCACTGGATGTGACCGATGAAGAGAGTATCCGATCCTTCACGGAAAACGCGCTCAGGATATCCGGGCGTGTGAATTGTCTGGTCCAGTGTGCCGGGATTCTGATGCTTGGACCGTGCGAAGAAACAACGCTGGAAGAGTATGCGAAAGTGATGAATACCGATTTCCTGGGCATGGTCAGAATGAATCAGGCTGTCTTGCCTCTCATGCGGGCGCAGGGGAACGGAAAAATCATCATGTTTTCCTCGATCAACGGTCTGCTTGGTATTCCGTTTCAAAGCGCGTACACGGCTGCCAAGCATGCAGTTGAAGGCTATGCGGAATGTCTGCAGATGGAAGTTCAGCCGTTTGGCATTCAGATCTGTCTTGTCGAGCCGGGAGATCATCGAAGCGGCAGTGATGCATACAGAGGGCATACATCTGGAATGAAGGAAGGGTCAGCATACAGAAAAATGTTTGAGAAGGGAACGGCAAAAATCCATCACGACGAGCAGAACGGATCCGATCCGGACCGGCTCGGGAACCGGGTGGTGCATGCTTCTGAGAGAAAGCATATGCCTTTTCGTCTCCGTGTAGCCAGTCCCGACCAGCACCTTGCTGTGGTGCTTCATGATCTGCTTCCTCCGTTTCTGAACCATCTGATCCTGAGCAGTTATTATCTCGGGAAAAAAGAGTGAGACGGAAGAAATGTTTGGCGAAATTGGCAGACTGTGATTCCACTTTTTCATTCTTTGGGCAGATAGGTCGATTTTTTTACGGGGGAATTGTGCAATTCGCTTAAATCCTGTATAATAATCTCTAATGTCGTATATGATTCTGCGGAAAAACATACGATGTACAGGATATTCCATCAGGAAAGGACTGACGTTTGAAAGAATGTACAAACTTTTGCTGGTGACAAATAATCAGAAAGTGAAGGATGCTTTTGCCGGCGTCCCATCATGGTCATTGCTGGGGTTCAAGGAGCCTCGGATTGCACAGTCCACTGACGAAGCTGTGGAAACGATGGCGAAACACCACGTGGATGGAATGATTATCAGTCTTCCGGAACAGGAAAAACGAAGGATGATCGAAGTGATGAATGATCATCCGCTGATCCCGATGATCCTGGAGAATGATCAGGTGACGGTGGATCAGGTGACGGTGGACGTTGAAAGCATCGGTTCTCTCCTGAACAAAACGCGTGCGGACTACTCGAATGACCGGTACAGTGAAGCGGAAATGATGCAGATGTGCCGCCATGAGTATTTCAGAAAACTGCTCAGCGGCACCGAAAAGGATAAAGCGGGTATTCTTCGGAATCTGCTGCTGATGCGCAGCAAGATGGACCCGGAAGTCCCCTGTGTTCTGATGGAGCTGAGCATGCCGGAAGACGGATATCTCCAGGGAAAATGGCAGGACGGGGCCAATCGTCTTGAAGTTGTCATGCGGAATATTTTCGGCGCAGAAAAAGAAGGAATGCGCGTGCTGGTTTCCGTGATTGACGAAGAGCGGATTGTCCTGACAGCCTGTCCCATGATTGGAGAAAAGCAGCCCGGGAGCGTGCAGCACATGCAGGATATCGTCCGCGATCATGCGCAGGCCGGTATCGAACATGTCAGAGAATTTCTGGGCATGGAACTGAACATTGCATCCGAGGAAGTGAGACCCAATCTCTTGAGTCTTGCCGACCAGGGTGTATAATAGCGTTAAGAAAAAAAGGAGGTCACAGCGATGGGCATTTTTGATTTTGTAAAGGGACAACTGATTGATGTAATCGAGTGGACTGATCCCACCAGTGACACGATCGTTCATAAGTATGACATGAACGGCAAAGAAATCATGATGGGTGCTCAGCTCACTGTCAGAGAGAGTCAGGTTGCCATTTTTGTCAATGAAGGACAGCTGGCAGATATTTTCCGTCCGGGCAGATATGAGCTTCAGACCAGCAACATGCCGATTCTGACCGCTCTGAAGTCCTGGAAATATGGTTTCAACAGCCCCTTCAAGGCAGATGTTTACTTTGTATCCACCAAGCAGTTCCTGGACCGCAAGTGGGGAACCGCCAATCCGGTCATGATGCGTGATGCTGAGTTTGGCATCATCCGTCTGCGTGGATTTGGTTCCTTCTCCTTCCGTGTCACCGATCCCGAAATCCTGCTGAAGGAATGCTTCGGCACAAACAGCACCTACAAGGTATCGGACATTGAGGATCAGATTAAGCGTCAGACTGTTTCCTGCCTGAGCGATGCGATCGCTGAGAGTAAGATTCCTGCACTGGATCTGGCTGCAAACTATGATGAGCTCGCACATTTTGCTCTGCAGGCCATCAACCAGAAGATCGCCGGGCTGGGCGTTCAGCTTTCCACCTTCGTGATTGAGAATATTTCTCTTCCCGAAGAAGTGGAGAAAGCCATGGACCGCCGCACATCCATGGGTGTTGTCGGCGACCTGAACAAGTACACCCAGTACCAGGCAGCTGAAGCGATGCGTGAGTCTGCCAACCAGCAGGGCGGCGTAGCCGGCATGGGTGTCGGCATGGGTGCCGGTGTTATGATGGGTCAGATGTTCAACCAGGCAGTCAGCAACAATCAGCCTGCACCTCAGCAGGCAGCGCCTGCACAGCCTGCGGCTGCAGGGTTCTGCCCGAGCTGCGGCAATCCGATCACAGCCGGTGCAAAGTTCTGCTCCAACTGCGGCGAAAAGCTTCAGACGGCCAGTGTCTGCCCGAAATGCGGGGAGCCTGTAACGCCCGGTGCAAAATTCTGCATGAACTGCGGAGAAAAACTTCAGTAAAGATCCAGAAACAAAAAGGAAGCGGCTTTGTCCGCTTCCTTTTTGCTTTGGAGAGATTCAGGGCATAAAAAGCGAACCCCGTGCACTGCACGGGGTTCGCTGGTTTTGGATTAATACATGCCGCCCATTCCGGCACCGCCTGCAGCAGGTGCAGCAGGTTCGGGAGCAGGAATATCAGCAACCAGGGACTCTGTGGTCAGAACCATGGAAGCGACAGAGGAAGCATTCTCAAGAGCAGAACGGGTCACCTTGGTCGGATCGATGATGCCGGCTTCGACCATGTTGACATATTCGTCATGCAGGGCGTCATAGCCGTAATTGGTCTGTTCAGGATTCTGCTTCTTGTAGTTCTTCACGTTCTCAACGATCACGCTGCCGTCAACGCCGGCATTTGCAGCAATCTGGCGGATCGGCTCTTCCAGAGCACGCAGAACAATCTGAACACCGGTCTTTGCATCGCCGGAGTACTGGTTTTCAATTTCCTTCACATAGGAGAGGACATTGAGCAGAGCAATTCCGCCGCCGGGCACGATGCCTTCTTCAGCAGCTGCACGGGTAGCGGCAAGAGCGTCTTCAATGCGCATCTTGCGCTCTTTCATTTCAACTTCGGTAGCAGCACCGACCTGGATGACAGCTACGCCGCCAGCCAGTTTGGCAAGACGCTCCTGAAGCTTTTCACGGTCATAATCGCTGGTGGTTTCAGCAATCTGAGCACGGATCTGACCCACGCGGGCGTCAATGCTGTCCTTGTTGCCTGCGCCGCCAACGATGGTGGTGTTCTCCTTGTTGACCTTGACCTGACGGGCTTTACCCAGCATATCCAGGGTGGCTTCCTTCAGTTCAAGACCAGTCTCGGAGGAGATCACCGTGCCGCCGGTCAGAATGGCGATATCCTGCAGCATTTCCTTGCGGCGGTCGCCGAAGCCAGGAGCCTTGACGGCAACACAGGTAAAGGTGCCGCGCAGCTTGTTCACAACCAGGGTGGAAAGAGCTTCGCCCTCGACATCCTCAGCAATGATCAGCATCTTCTTGCCGGTCTGCACAACCTGCTCAAGGAGAGGCAGAACTTCCTGAATATTGGAGATCTTCTTGTCGGTGATCAGAATGACCGGATCATCCAGAACAGCTTCCATCTTTTCGGTATCGGTGACCATGTATGCAGAAGCATATCCGCGGTCAAACATCATACCTTCAGTGGTGGTCATGCCGGTGGACATGGTCTTGCTCTCTTCAACAGTGATCACGCCATCGTTGCCAACCGTTTCCATGGCATCGGAAATCAGCTGACCGATGGTTGCATCGCCGGCAGAGTTGGCAGCGACCTGAGCGATGGCCTGCTTGGAAGAAATCGGCTGGCTCAGCTTGGCCAGACCATTGACAGCAGCTTCAGTGGCCGCTTCAATGCCCTTGCGCAGGACCATGGGGTTAGCGCCGGCAGCCAGGTTGCGCAGACCTTCACGGATGATGGCCTGGGCAAGCAGGGTAGCGGTGGTGGTGCCGTCACCGGCAACATCGTTGGTCTTGGTGGAAACTTCCTTGACCAGCTGAGCACCCATGTTCTCAAAGGGATCTTCCAGTTCGATTTCCTTGGCAATGGTCACACCGTCATTGGTGATCAGGGGGGCACCGTACTTTTTGTCAAGCACGACATTGCGGCCCTTCGGGCCAAGGGTAATTTTTACGGTATCAGCCAGAGCGTTGACACCCTTTTCAAGGCTGCGGCGTGCATCTTCGCCGTATTTAATCTGCTTAGCCATAATGCAAACTCCTCTCGACTTATTCCACAGTTGCCAGGATATCAGACTGACGGACGATAATCAGTTCCTCACCGTCAATTTTGACTTCCGTTCCGGCATACTTGCTGTAAATGATTTTCTGGCCAACTTTGACCTGCATGGCAACTTCTTTGCCTTCAACCATTCCGCCAGGGCCAACAGCGATAACTTCAGCCATCTGGGGCTTTTCTTTTGCGGCACTTGTCAGAATCAGGCCACCCTTGGTGGTTTCTTCTGCTTCTACATTTTTGATGACAACGCGGTCACCCAAAGGTTTCACGGTCATGGATCGTTCCTCCAATCTTGTCTTGTTAGCACTCAACAATGGTGAGTGCTAACGAACAATGCTTACTATACGCTATTTCGTTTCCATATGCAAATCGCATCACTTCAAAAAAACAGGTAAAAAGTCTCAAAAATCTGGCAATAAATGCAAATAAGTAATGAAACATCTGACAAACTTAAAATATCTTTAAAAATCGATGAAAACCATGATTTTGAAACAGGAATAGATTCTTTCTGATAGAATGCTGCTGTTGCGGAGGATGGAATAAGATGGAAGTACAGAAAGTCAGAAAAGCGCTGCTCGAATGGTATGACCAGAACAGACGTACACTGCCATGGCGCGGAACACACGATCCGTATGCTGTATGGGTGAGCGAAGTCATGCTTCAGCAGACACGGACAGAGACGGTTGAGCGGTATTATGGACGTTTTCTTGAAAGATATCCGAATGTACAGGCACTTGCCGATTCCGAAGAGCAGGATGTTCTGAAACTGTGGGAGGGGCTTGGCTACTATCGGCGTGCAAAGGCGCTGCGGCAGGGAGCCCAGGAAGTTGCTGCTTTCTATGGCGGGGTGATGCCGAACACTTATGAGGAACTGATCAGATTATCGGGAATCGGGGAATACACTGCAGGCGCGATAGCGTCCATTGCCATGGACCTGCCCGTGCCTGCCGTGGACGGAAATGCGATCCGTGTTTTTTCACGTTTGTCAGGGTTTGAAGGCTCTGTGGATTCGGCACAGGGCAGGAGGATGATCCGAAAGACAGCCGAGCAGGTCCTTGATCCATTGCGACCAGGGGATTTCAACCAGGCGGTCATGGATCTGGGAAGCGGCATCTGCACACCCAAAAATCCGCAGTGTTCTTTCTGTCCGCTGAGGACATACTGTTCCTGCGGGGAGCCCGGGCTCGCAGAAAGACTTCCTATAAAAAATGAAAAGAAAAAGCAGAACATCGAAGAATGGGATGTTCTGCTGATCAGACAGGGTGGCCGTATTGCAGTTTATCAGAGAAAAGAGGAACTGCTTGCGGACCTGTGGGTTTTTCCGATGAGAAAGCATACCGGAGAAAAGCCTGCGGGAGAAGGCATCATCACATGCAGTGAAGCCCGTATGGCAAAACATGTCTTTACCCATAAGATATGGGAAATGCATCTCTGGTGCATGACCGTGGCGCCGCAGTATGAGATGATGCCGGAGTGGCGCATGGTGCGCGTTGAACAGCTTGATGAACTGCCCTTTCCTTCGGCCATGAGAGCAGCGCTGAGAGAAGCGCGCAAACTGATGGAGGATCAGTGACGCGGCTGCAATTCACCGAAAATGTTGAAATGGAGGGTGCTGTCTTCGTATCCCGAGAAGGTGAATGTGCTGCCCTCACGCCGCAGCTCTGTGCGGATATGCTGTCCGGGCGTGATTTCCCTGGCATAGTCAATGATAAAGTGTGAAATGACGGAATGCTTCATTTCTTCAATGCCGAGTGCATTACAGCACCAGTCCATGTAACGGGCATTGTTGACATGTGTATTGGCATCCAGATCGGTATACACCGGCACCTGCTCGCGGATGACCGGTTCAGTGGAAAGCGGTGTGACCAGCGGAGGCAGCTTGGGAAGGCACGGAGGCAGCTCCGGCGTTTCGGGAATAAGATCATTGACAGGGGACGAAGGGATGGCCTTTCGGGTCTCCAGATCCAGCAGTGCCCAGATACTGGAAGCTTTCCCAACGACTTCGCCTTTTTCATCCGAGATCACGAAATATCTTGGATACATGCCGTGGCGGGGGCGTTTGGGATAGGTGAGAAAAGATACATTCTCACCATGGACAGGGTAACGGTTTATGAATACTTCGATACGTAAAGCGACCCACGCATTGTTGAGACGGAGGAGGTCATCTCTTCCGCAGCCGAGCAGATCACAGTTGGCTGCAGCTGTTTCCTGCATGGCTTCCAGCAGGCTGCTCGGCTTCCATGTGCTGCACAGGTCTATATTGGAAGTCTTGGTGGGAAACACCAGAGTATGAGAATGAACAGGTTCCAGCATTGCTAAACTCCTTCATGGTCTGAAATGAATGAACAAAGACAGCATACATTCTATTCATTCTCTGAGGATAGTCAAATGCTGCAGGGGAAGAACTTGAAATGATTGCAAGGGGAAGCAATGAAATGTATAATCTAACATGTTCTGAATGAACCATTGAGGGAGGAACACGAATATGCCGATCAATATTGCCATGGATGGTCCTGTCGGGGCAGGCAAATCAACGATTGCCGACTGTGTTGCCCGGTCACTGGGTATCCTTCACCTGGATACCGGTGCCATGTATCGCGCGGTGGGAGTCGCGGCGCTGAAGAGAAACATTGATCCCGGGGATATGGAAAAGGTGACCGAGATGTGCCGGTCCATTGCGCTGGATGTTTCCTATGAAGCAGACGGACAGCATACCTATGTGGACGGGGAGGATGTCACAGGCCTGCTCCGTACAGAGGAAGTGAGCATGGCGGCCTCCAGAGTCGCAACCTATCCGGGCGTCCGGGCTGAAATGGTGGAGGCCCAGCAGCGCATGGCGAAGAATCATGATATGCTGGTGGACGGAAGAGATATAGGAACCCGTGTCCTTGTGGACGCACCGGTCAAAATCTATCTGACGGCATCACCTGAAGTGCGTGCGCGCAGACGTTTTCTCCAGCTCCAGGAGAAAGGAACACCGGAACCGTATGAAAAGGTCCTCGATGACCTGATCAAGCGGGATCATCAGGATATGAACAGAGAAACCGACCCTCTGAAAAAAGCAGAGGATGCGGTCGAAGTGGATACTTCAGAGATGACGTTCCAGGAGAGCGTGGATGCAATCCTGAACATTATCAGGGAGGCGGTTTCCGGTGTCTGAAGAGAAACAGGAAATCAGGAAAAGTCCCTCGGAAAGGCGTACTGTGCTGTATACCATTATCCGGATAATCGCGTTTATTGTTTTTCATACCATCTGCCCGGTTGTCTATCACGGAAAGGAAAAGCTGCGTCAGAAGGGCCCGTACATTCTGATTTCCAACCATTTTTCAAACTGGGATCCTCTGGTCAACGGCAGCCCGATCCGTCAGGAAATCATCTTCCTTGGAAAGAAAGAACTGATGAAAAGTCCGCTGATCCGCTGGATCTTTCGCAGTGTCCGTATGATTCCAGTTGACAGACACAATATGGACATGACAGCGATGAGAAACTGCTTCAAGGCGCTGAAGGAAGAGGAAATCCTGGTGATCTATCCGGAAGGAACCAGACATCATGAAGGCATTATGGAGAAAACAGAATCGGGCATTGCAACCATTGCCCTGCGCCAGAATGTGCCTGTTGTTCCCATGCTGATCGATTCAAAGGTTCGCCCGTTTCATGTCACGCATGTGTATGTTGGAGATGATATTCCGACTGCAGATCTCAGAGAGACAGGCATCAACAAGCAGACATGTCAGCTTTTCATGGAACGGATGCAGGAGACATACAGAACAATGATCCGGGAAAAAGAAACACACGGGCAAGTGGACTATAAGCATTAAAACAATGCCTATAATACTTTGAAAACACGGCAATTCCTCAAATATTTTTTGAATGCTTGCAGGAAACCAGAACAGGGTGTAGAATTCTATATTGGAATCGTGAAAGGAGACTGTTATGCAGCTTGAAGTTGCTGCTCACGCAGGCTTCTGCATGGGTGTAAGGCGTGCTGTTGATGCCGCCTGGAATGTCGCAGAAAGCGGCAGGCCAGCCTGTACGTTGGGAGAATTGATCCACAATCCGCAAGTGGTGAGAGCTCTCGATGAACGGGGAATTCCGGCTGTCAATACTCCGGAGGAGACGGCAGGAAGGCTTGTGCTGATCCGAAGTCACGGTGTTTCACCGGACGTGCTGGAACAGTTGCGGAACGCAGGATGTGATATTCTGGATCTGACGTGCCCGTTTGTAGACCGGCTTCACCGCACAGTTGCCGAGTACTCAACAGACGGAACGCCTGTGATTCTTGTTGGCGAAAGGGATCATCCGGAAGTTCAAGGAACAGCCGGATGGGCAAAGGGACCGGTTTATGTGGTGGCATCACCTGAAGATGCGCAGGAACTGCCTGAAATGGAAAAGGCGCTGGCCTGTGTGCAAACCACATTTCCCATGGACCGGTGGCTTGCTGTCCTTGAAGTGCTGCGCAGGAAGGTACAGCGTCTTGCTGAACAGTGTACGATCTGTTCGGCAACAGCGACTAGGCAGCAGGAAGCCGTTGAGCTGGCTTCCCGCGTGGATGCTATGGTCGTCATTGGTGGCAGAAAGAGCGCAAACACTCATAAGCTTTTCGAAGTGTGCAGGAGGCACTGTGCAAACACCATCCTGGTGGAGAGCGCAGCGGAGATTCCGCATGACTTTATCCGAAGCGATTTCATGACCATTGGGGTCACCGCAGGCGCTTCCACGCCGGATGACTCATTGAAGGAGGCTGTCACTATTATGACCGACATGGAAAACAAAGTGGAAGAACAGGTCCAGGAAACCGCAGCTCAGGTAGAAGAAGTCAAGGAAAACCTTGAGGATGCAACCAAGAATGATTTCATGGCTGCTGTCGACGAGACCCTCGTTCGCATCAAGCCCGGCCAGACGGTCACGGGCACGGTAGTGCAGATCACAGACGATGAAGTCTGTGTCAACATCGGATACAAGTCCGATGGTCTGATCAAAAAGTCAGATCTCTGCCAGGAAGATGTGAAGCTGGGTGATGAGATTGAAGTCGAAGTTGTCAAAGTCAATGACGGCGAAGGCAATGTGATTCTTTCTCAGCGCAACATCGTCAACCGCAAGGCATGGGAAGCTCTCATGGCCAAGAACGATGCCGGCGAGTACGTCGAGGGTGTTGGCAAGGAAGCTGTCAAGGGCGGCCTGATTGCTGATGTCGGCGGCGTTCGCGCTTTCGTTCCTGCTTCTCAGATCGCTCCCCGTTATGTGGAAAAGATCGGCGATTTTGTCGGCAAGGACATGAAGCTGAAGATTATCGAAGTGGATAAGCAGAAGAAGCGCATTGTGTGCTCCCGCAAGGCTGTTATCCTTGAAGAAACCGCTGCCCGTAAGAAGGAAGCCTGGGATCGTCTCGAAGAAGGCGTCGTGATTCATGGTATCGTGCGCCGTCTGACTGATTTTGGTGCATTTGTTGATGTCGGTGGTGTGGACGGTCTCGTGCATATCACGGACCTCAGCTGGGGTCGCATTAAGCATCCGAGCGAAGTCGTGAAGCCCGGCCAGGAAGTTGACGTTCAGATCCTTTCTCTTGACCGCGAACGTGAGCGCATTCAGCTCGGTCTCAAGCAGCTGACGCCCAAGCCCTGGGACAATGCCGCTGAGAAGTATCCTGTGGGTGCTATTGTCGAAGGCAAAGTTGTCCGCATCACGACGTTCGGTGCTTTCGTTGAGCTCGAACCCGGCCTGGATGGTCTGGTGCACATTTCCCAGTGCGCTCTGACCAAGATTGCCAAGGTGGAGGATGCCGTGACGGTTGGCGAGACCCGCCGCGTCAAGGTTCTCAATGTGGATACTGAAGCCAAGAGAATCTCCCTGAGCATCCGTCAGGTTCTGGAAGAGGAAGCAGAAGAAGTCAACACGGATGATCTCGCTTTTGACGAGGATCAGCCTGTTGCATCTGTGGACACTGAGGAAGCTGCTGAAGCTCCCGCAGAGGAAACCGCTCCTGAAGCCTGATTGACAGGTCAAGGCATATGAAAAAAGTGGCGTTATGCCACTTTTTTCATATGCCGGAGCTGACAGAAAGATCCCCCATCCCACGGAAGGACAATGCCAGGAGGACAGCATGAGCAAATGCATTATCATCGGCTGCATTTATCACGGAGAGGAAATGGAATTTCTGAAAAAAGAACCCGGCGATCTTTTGCTGTGTGCAGATGCAGGACTTGAGAAAGCCCTGCAGTATGGATTCAGGCCGGACCTTGTGATCGGTGATTTCGATTCCATGCCCGAACCGCATGAAACAGACATTCCGCTGCGGGTCCTCCCGGTCAAAAAGGATGACACGGATACAGCTGTGTGCATACAGGCCGGGCGGGAAAAGGGATACCGCGAATTCCGCATCGGCGGAGGGCTGGGCGGCCGCTTCGACCATTCACTGGCGAATCTGCAGTGTCTTGCAGACTGCGCAGGAAGGGGAGAGCAGGGATGGCTTGTGGATCAGACCAACCGTCTGACAGTCCTGGGACCGGGCAGCTATGTGTTTGAGAAGATGGCACTTCGAAAAGTCTCTTTGTTTGCCTTTACGGAGCGGGTGCAGGGAATCACGCTCAGGGGGACAGAATGGGAACTGGAAGATGCGGAACTGACGCAGACCTATCCACTGGGATGCAGCAACTGGTTTAAGGAAGACCATTTCAGACTGAGTTTTCGAAGCGGGCTTCTTGTCCTTGCATTTTGCGGCGATGAATGCACAGTACATGAGGAGAATCATTAGTTGAATTGCTTGTTCTGGCGGTAAAAATCTGTTACAATGTCCGCACTCTGCAGGAAAGAGGGTTGCTGAGGATGATACAGATCAATGAACTGATCCGTGAAGGTGTAACGAAACGGATTTATGCAACATCAGATCCGGATAAGGCAGTCGTATTTTTTAAGGATGAAGCCATGGCCTACCATGGCTTGAAGAGAGGCAGGATTCTTGGCAAGGGCGAGGTCAACAACGAAGTCTGCAAGACCTTTTTTGGCCTGCTTTCTGAACATCATATTCCCAATCATTTCCTGGAACAGGTGGATGCACGCCAGAGCCTCATCTGGCGGTGTGAGATGATTCCGATCAGCGTGAAAGTCCGCAACCGTGTTGCCGGAACACTTGTACAGCGGACCGGTCTTCCCCTGGGCATGAAAATGTCGCCTCCCGTGATTGAGTTCTTTTACAAGAACGAAGAGCTTGAGAATCCGCTCATCAATATTTCACATATTCTGGCGATGAAACTGGCCACCCGCGAAGAGATGGATTACATTACCGATGTCTCGCTTCAGATCAATCAGCTGATTTCTGCCTATATGCGAGAAGTGGATATTGAACTGATCGATTTCACGCTGGAGTTCGGACGCTTTAAGGGAAGTGTCCTGGTGGCCGATGAGATTTCGCCGGATGTGGCGCGCTTCTGGGATGCCAAGACGCATGAACCGCTCGATATCGATCGGTTCCGCAGGGATATGGGCAATGCCGAACAGGCCTATCAGGAACTTCTGCATCGGATGATGGGAATGGAATAAAAGGCGAGGAGCACAGGAACCTGCCCAATGCCTTTTGGAGGAAAATGCATGAGAATACCAGGTCAAAGCCTGATCCGTTTGCTTCTGTTCAGTCTGGTGCTGATTCTGATTGCCGGCAGTGCCCTGGCAGATGAGCCGTTTCCCGAACTGAATGCAGAAGGCTTCCTTGATGAAGGAGAGTTTGTCAGTTTTGACAGTGAAAACGGAATCTGGCGCTATGCGTCTGCGACGCTTCGGGTCGAAATCCAGCGCTTTACTTCGACCAAACCCCGGCGCATCTGGTATGAGGCTGAAGTGTTTTCAGCTGAGGGAGAAATCTTCCGGGCTATTCCAAATGATGAAAACAAGCGGATGACCAATCTGGCATACCCCTACAGGATTGCCAGAAAAAACCAGACGGTGTTTGCGGTTAATGGGGATTTCTCACACCTGCGCATTTCCAAAAAGGCGAAACCGGGGATTCTGATTCGCGACGGTGAGATTGTATCAGCAAGAACGGGACCGAGAAATCGTTCACAGTTTCCCAACCTGGATACAATGGCTCTTCTCCCGGACGGGGATATGCAGGTGTTCTGGTCCGATGAACTGGAACCGGAAGCATATCTGGAAATGGGTGCTGTGGATGTGATCGCATTCGGGCCCTTTCTGATCCGGGATGGCGAGCTGAATACGAAAGCTTTAAAAAAGTATGGCACCGGAAGCGCACAGAGAACAGCGATCGGCATGGTGGAAAAGGGACATTACATCGCGATCATGGTGGAAGGCCGGCACAAGCAGAGCATTGGCTCATCCATCGCTTTTACCGCTGAACGGTTAAAGGAACGGGGCTGCACCCAGGCAATCAATCTTGACGGAGGACAGTCTGCGTCAATGGTTTTCATGGGATACCAGATCTGCAAGGTGGTCAATTCGTCCGGACATACGGCCAGTGCAAGACGGGCAGCAGAAATCCTGGGCATTGGCACCTCGGAGCGCGTTGCGCAGATGGATGAGCCGATGAGCGGACCCAAAACCGAAGGTGCATCCAGGGAATAAGGATTGAACTGACAGTTCCGGTCAAATTTTTCATTCTTTTTGATCTTTTGAAAATTTCCTTCATGTTATTGCATTGCATGGAAGAATAAAATGTGTTATCATGCCACAGTATGCCGCAAATCATGAAATGGACGGCGTCCCCGGTTATTCGGGAAATCACAGGAGGGGCTATAGATGAGCTATACCTTTGAAAAAACCAACAGCTATACGGTCGTACTGCATTTTGAAATTCCTGCCGAAGCAATTGAAGAAGAAGCCCGCAAGGCGTATTATGCAGACCGTGCAAAATATCCGATTCCCGGCTTCCGCCGCGGCAAGGCTCCCCGCAAGGTCATTGAACAGTTCTTTGGTGAGGTGTTTACTGACAAGGCTGTGGATGAACTGATGAACACCAATTTTAAGCAGGCTCTGGATGAAGATGCACCCAACCCTGTCACGCAGCCTGCTGCCAAGAATCTGAAGATTGGCGAAGACGGAAAGGCCACATTTGATATCGAGTATCAGGTTCTTCCGGAAGTCGAGCTGGGCGACTATATGGGCCTGACCGTGGATGTCACCGAAGAAACGCTGAGCGATGACGCTGTTGAGAATGCAATTCAGCGTGAGATCACCAGAAATACCCGTTATGTGCCGGTTACGGATCGCCCCATCAAAATGGATGACCGTATTCACTTGGATTATGCAGGCACCATAGACGGTGTTGCCTTTGAAGGCGGCTCTCAGGAAAATGCGACCCTGGATATCGGCAGCGGACAGTTTATCCCTGGCTTCGAGGAAGGTCTCGTAGGCATGTCTGTGGGTGAGGAGAAGGATCTGGAACTGACCTTCCCTGAGCAGTACAAAGCGGATCTGGCCGGAAAGCCCGTTGTCTTCCACGTGAAGATCAATGAGATCACTGAGCCGGATGTTCCGGAACTGAATGATGAGTTTGTTGCAGATATCAGCGATTTCTCCAATGTGGATGAATATCGTGCTGACGTTCGCAGCAAGCTGCAGGCAGAAGTTGACAGCCGCAATGAAGATGCCCGCATGGATGCAGTCACCGGCGCAGCCATCGATAATGCCAAGGTGGAGATTTCTCCCGAACTGCTCAGCGGTGAAGTCGAGAACATGCTCCAGGATTATGATATGAACCTGCGCAGACAGGGTATGTCACTGGACGATTATATGAAGATGACCGGTATGAACCGTCAGAACTTCATTGACCTGCAGGTGAAGCCCGCAGCGCGCATGCAGCTGACCTCCCGCCTGGTGCTGGATGCGATTGTTGAAAAGGAACAGGTTGAATGCACCGACGAAATGTATGAAGAGCAGCTTGAGAAGGCAGCCAAGAGCTACGGCATGACGGCTGACGCCCTGAAGAAAGCTCTGAACGGCGAAACCAATGAAAGCATCCGCCATGACGCCAAGATCACAGCCGTTGTGAAGAAGATGGTCGAATCCGCTACATTCCATGTTGTGACGGACGAAAAGACGGATGACGCTGCAGATCAGGCAGAAACAGAAGAAACAACCGAAAACAAGGATAATGATCAGGAATAATTCCTGCTGTGGCGGCGGACAGTGTTGTCTGACCGCCATTCTCATAAACAGAAGAAGGGAAGGAAAAAAAGTATGCCGTTGATCCCTTATGTTGTGGAGCAGACCAACCGCGGTGAACGCTCTTATGATATTTATTCCCGCCTGCTGAAAGACCGGATTGTCTTCTTATCGGGCGAAATTGATGACAGTGTTGCGGATACAGTTGTCGCGCAGCTTCTTTTCCTGGAAATGGAAGATCCTGACGCAGATATCAGCCTGTACATTAACAGCCCCGGCGGTTCTGTGACGGCCGGCATGGCGATTTATGACACCATGCAGTATATCAAGCCCCAGGTCCGCACGGTCTGCATCGGCATGGCTGCATCCATGGGTGCCTTCCTCCTTATGGCCGGGGAAAAGGGCAAACGTCTTGCGCTTCCGAATGCTGAAGTGATGATCCATCAGCCGCTGGGCGGTGCACAGGGTCAGGCGACCGATGTGGCTATCCGGGCCGAATGGCTGATGCGGACCAAGAAAAAAATGATTCACATGATGGCTGAAATGACAGGACAGGATGAAGCCAAACTTGCACAGGACTGTGAGCGCGACTATTTTATGACGGCGCAGGAAGCTCTGGATTATCATATTATTGATGAAATCTATCAGCCGCGTGCAAAGGAAAACAATTAATCATCGAGGGAAAGGGAATAAACATGGCAAGAGATGATTCCTCCCGTGTGATACACCGCTGTTCATTCTGCGGAAAACCGCAGTCGGCGGTCAAGCATCTTGTGGCAGGCCCGAATGTATTCATCTGTGATGAATGCATTGCACTGTGCCAGGATATCATGAGCGAAGATGAGCCACAGGAAGAAAAAGGCCGCGAAAAGCGTAAATCCAGTCTGTATACTCCTGTGGAAATGAAGGCCATGCTGGACGAGTATGTGGTCGGTCAGGAGCAGGCCAAGCGTGCGCTGTGCGTTGCGGTGTACAATCATTATAAGCGCATCGGGCAGAACACGCAGGACAAGGATGTGGAACTCCAGAAGTCCAACATTCTGATGATTGGCCCTACCGGATCCGGAAAAACCTATCTTGCGCAGAATCTTGCACGCATGCTGGATGTCCCGTTTGCAATTGCTGACGCAACCAGTCTTACGGAGGCAGGATATGTCGGTGAAGATGTGGAGAATGTGCTGCTCAGGCTGATCCAGGCGGCCGGTCTGGACGTCGAGAAAGCACAGAAAGGCATTATCTATATTGACGAAATCGACAAGATTGCCAGGAAGTCTGAGAATCCGTCCATTACCAGAGATGTCAGCGGCGAAGGCGTTCAGCAGGCCCTGCTGAAAATTGTGGAAGGAACGATCGCTCAGGTTCCGCCGCAGGGCGGACGCAAGCATCCGCAGCAGGAAACCATTCCGATTGACACGAAGAATATTCTGTTTATCTGCGGCGGGGCATTTGACGGACTGGTTCCGATTATTGAAAGCCGAATCGGCAAAAAAATGCTCGGTTTCGGTGCGGAACTGCAGAGTGTGGACAGTCAGGACATTTCCAAGGCACTGCATGCTCTCGAGCCGCAGGATCTGACCCGTTTCGGTCTGATCCCTGAACTGGTCGGACGTCTTCCTGTCACTGTGGCACTCGATCCGCTGGATGAAGATGCACTGGCCCGTATTCTGACAGAGCCGAAAAATGCACTCTGCAGGCAGTATCAGAAACTTCTTGAAATGGATGGAATTGAGCTGCAGTTTACAAAAGAAGCAGTTCGTGAAATTGCAAAACAGGCTATTACGCGGAAAACCGGAGCGAGAGGCCTGCGCGCGATTATTGAACACGTTATGCTCGATACAATGTTTGAGCTGCCCGGCCACAAGGATGTCAAAAAGTGCATTGTCGATGAAAATGCAGTGAAACCCGGTGGAAAACCGCTTTTGATGGGCGAGACTGGCCAGCTGAAGATTGAAGCGTAATTGCATACGAAAAGAGGAGATCACTGCAGATCTCCTCTTTTTATAAACCAAATGATCAGCTGGTGCCGTGTGCTGTTTAGGACTCCGACGGAAGGTGAATTCCAAACTCTTCAGGCTGGAAGCGCGGACAGACATTTTCTTTTGTCACGATGACTGAGGCTGCAAGCCGGGAACCGATATAGCATGATTCAGCCAGCGTTTTTCCATAGGTCAGTCCGAGGGTGACTCCGGCGAAGAAAGAATCCCCTGCGCCTGTTGTATCAATGACATCCACAGAGATCGGGGAACAGATGCCGCTGTTTCCTTCAATATCTGCCCAGACAGCACCCTGCGGTCCCATGGTGACCACCATTTTTTCCAGTTTTGCCATGGGAACTTTCCGCGCCAGTTTCTGTCGCATTTCTTCGGCCGTCAGCTTCTCGTAATCCTCGGAGAAAAAGATGCCAGCCTCTTGCTGATTGCATACAAAGCAGCCGGTCCGCACAATGAGGTCCCGCCGTTCGACGGCAATCGAGATGTTGGATACAACAGCGTAGACCTTCTTCTGATAGCATTTTGCAAGCCGGAACGTCTCTTTGAGAATATCGGCCTGCATATCGATTTCAACGGCAATCGAATCCGCATGCTGAAAGATCTCATCGCCGTGCTCATGGAGGATATCCAGAATACCGCTGAGATCCGGCCGCTTGGAGATGGAGGATACGACATCACCGGTATTGTCAAAAATGGCCAGCCATGTGCCAAGGCCATCTTCAACCTTGCGAATATACCGGGTATCCACTTTATGATTGTTGAGCTTATCGATGATATCCTGTCCAAGACCCGAGTGATCAACGACGGAAACAAAGGTCGGACGGAGCTCTACGTTAGCAATGTCCTCAGCAATGTTTCGACACACTCCGCCATGCACCGTAACGACCCGGCCGACGTTTCGGCCGGAGGGAATGAACTGGGAGAGAGGATATCCCTTGATATCCATGAATGTGGATCCGATGATGACAATACCCATGCAATCAACCTTTCCGTGCGGCTGGAAAAAGAAGAAGGAAAAGGCAAATGCCGGCGTGCCGCTTGCTGCAATACGGGTAAAAAGGAATGGTCCTGACTCGTATGAATCAGGACCATTCAGATGTCGAAGTGCCGGGATTCGAACCCGGGGCCTTTTGGTCCCGAACCACTTTCAGCCCCCGTCATCCGGTGAATAAGATTATATTCCGTTTCTTAATGTTTTGCAATCCTGCTTTTCTGTTGTGGTTTGGTTGTTTTCTTGTGGTCTTTGTTTTATTTTCCCCCTGGGTTTCCCCCAGTTTCCACCCTGGGCAGCAGGAACACAGAAAAGGCAGCCGGGGAAAATAGCGGGTACATGTTAAATTAACTGTAATTTCTGTAATATCTGTAATTGAAAAAAATTCTTCTAATTAACGCCACCTGGACGGGCCCCTTACAGTTATGTTGTTCAGACTGTAATGGAATAATTATTTTCTGTAATGAAAAAGGAAGCCCCCCCTGAAAGTTTAGATGGTCCACGCTGTAAACGCTTGGCCCTCTGCCGGTGTCCGATCTCCCGCCTTGAAATTTTTTGACCAGGGGGGGATGGGGTAAAGAGGGGGCAAAGGTCCGGCGTATTTCAAACAATCGCAGCGTTTCACTTGCAATTTCTTAAAAAATCGCGGCGCTTTCCCATGTCCGCGTGACCCGCTCCCCTTAAAACCCGCGCTTTTCTTGCGAAAAATGAAAAAGACGCCAATAAAATGGTCCGGCGTCGGCTCCGCCTCCGCCGCCAATGCTGGCCAGCCTGCGCCTCTGTGCGCCTGTTTCGTTTTGCTGGCCATACATTTCCCCGTCTGCTGGAATAAAAACGGCTCTCAAAGCAAAAAAAACGGGCACCGTTTCCCCGCATAGGTGAACGGTGCCCAGCATCTTGGCTGTTATAGTTCGGTGTTTTGAATAGTCAGCGGATCCCGCTTGCGCGTGATCCGCGCCAGGTGTTTGGCTTGCACGCCGCCAATGCCGAACGATCAGGTGGCGGGGTCAGTCGTAGTCGTGGACGGCATTGGCAGCGTTGTCCACCTCCGGCAGCCCCGCCACGCTGGTCAGCAGGGACAGCACAGCGGCCAGCGCTGCGGTGGATGCCACCAGCTTCCAGTCCACGCCGCCCAGGGTTGCGGTGGTGCCAATGGCGGCCACAGCGCTCTGGGCCAGGGTTTTCAGGGCACGGATGCCCGCAGCCTTGATCCACACTTTGAAATTGCCTTTCATGGTTTCCCATCCTTTCAGTTGGTCAGTCAGCTATTATTATCAGGCGGGTGCTGCTTCCGCCCGTCCAGGGCGTCCAGGCGGTGGGTGTTGCTGGCCGCCCTGGCTTCCACTTTGGCCAGGCGTTCGCCATGGTCGTTTACCTTCTCGCGCATGGCCCGCATTTCCACGCGGATGTCTTCCACGCCGTTGCCGATGCTGTCCAGCTTGGCCTCCATCTTGGCCGCGCCAGCGGCGTCCGTGCGGGTGTCTTTCCTGCTGTTCATCAGCAGCGCCACCAGGGATAAAACCACAGCTGCCAGGCTCATGTAATCCTTGATTTCCATGCCTTTCCCTCCTATCTATGGCCTGCGCTTTGTGCTGCGCGTACCATCAAAATATAGTCAGCTGCTGGCTGGTTTCCTCAATGTCCACCCGCTGCTGCACGCCTGCCAGGCGCTTGCGTATTATGGCCACGTTGTGTTCTTCCAGTTCAATCCCCACGGCCTTGCGCCCTTCTTCCAGGGCGGCCTGCATGGTGCTGCCGCTTCCTGCGAAGGGGTCACACACCACGCCGCCGGGCTCACAGATGCGCACCACCTGCTTCATCAGGTCCAGGGGCTTTTGCGTCTGGTGCCATCTTTCCTGCGGCGGCACGTTGGGAAAAGCAAACAAGCCAGGCAGCACGCCGATGCCGCGCTCAATAGGTAACGGCCCATTGCTGCCCCATACGATGTATTCGCACTGCTGCCGGAAGCGCCCCAGCTGCGGGCGGCTGTTCATCTTATCCCAGACGGCAATGCCGCGCCATACCCAGCCAGCCCATTGGATGGCATCTGTTAAAGCGGGCAGCTGCCGCCAGTCCACGAACAGGGCGCACACAGCCCCAGGCTTGCTGCAGGCGCGGGCGGCTACCATCAGTTCGTGCAGGTAGCTGGTCCATGCTCTCTGCGCCAGGGCGTCCCCGCTAAAGTCTGGGTATGGGTTGCCCTGTTCTCCAAAGCTGGTGTACTTTTCGCGGGTGCTGCGGCTCTTTTCGCTCATGCTCATGCCGCCGCTGGCGTATGGTGGGTCGCTGATGATGGCGCTAAAGCCCGCGCCTTTCAGTTCCCGCAGGCGCAGCAGGGCGTCGCCCTGGAATACCTGCCAGCCGTTCTCGTTTAACATAGTGCCTCCAATGTACGCGCAGGCTTATACTTTCACGGCCTGCGGAAATTCTGCCATCAGCCTGGCTGCCGTGTCGGCGTCCAGTCCGCTGATGGTCAGGGCATAGGTCACAGGCGTGGCTGGCACGCTGTCCAGTGTCGCTGCCCGGATGGCCAGGGTGGTCAAGGTCTGTTCCCCTGCAATGCCGTCCACGGTCAGGCCGTTGGCTTCCTGGAAGCTGCGCACGGCTGCCATGGTCTTGGTGCCATAGATGCCGTCCACCTTCCCGCTGTCAAAGCCCAGCCGGTTCAGCATAGTTTGCAGGGCGCTGACAGCGCTGCCCTGGCTGCCCTTGCGCAGCGTGGCCAGCACCTTCACGGGCTCTGCCGTGGTGGTTTCCTGGCTGTCGTACAGCCCGGCAGGCACCGCGTAGTGTGTCCAGCCCTTGTCCGTGGTTTTTCCTTCCTTCACGGTGGTGCTGCAATGGATGATTTTGCCGCCGCCGATGTGCAGGCCGGTATGCTGCATCTTGCCGTCCTTCTGCTTGAAT
>Ga0129307_1000468_pt1 | contig 62719 bp, 60 predicted proteins | sample P1105metagenome_FD_94437 | JGI IMG/M metagenome (GOLD analysis project Ga0129307, IMG submission 94437) | Capybara group fecal microbial communities from Wisconsin, USA - P1105 metagenome | ecosystem: Host-associated > Mammals > Digestive system > Large intestine > Fecal | place: USA: Wisconsin... | reverse complement strand
CTTCTTACCGTGGAATCGCTCACCTGCATGAGCACAGCAAGTTCATGGACTTCCACTGCCCCGTGTCTCTGGAGCTGTTCCCTGATGATCGTGTGCCTTTCCTGCTGCAGCATGGCGGTTCCCTTTCCCGGCGGTGCGTTTCTCTGATCTCTTTGCATCCGCCGCGGTGCTGTTCCTATATTCTATTGATCTTTTGTCACAGCATGACTCTGTAGCCACCATCTTATACGCAAACTAGCGCAAAGTCAATCAAACCCGCCTAAATACACTCAAAATACATCACGGGCGGGTGCGGTCCATGCAAACGAAAACAGCCGCCCAAGTTGCAGTTGGACGGCTGCTGATGTAGCTATCTTACCGGGCTGACCGTCTGTTGGCAGCGCCTTTTGTACTTGCAATATGCCACGCGGGCTTTTCAAGTAAAGCCCTATCCCTTGCTGCGCACCGCCCGCAGGATCGCAACCAGCAGGCCGTAGCAGACGCCCGCGATCGGCCAGACGATCCAGGTCATCTGCCACTGCATGGTGATAAAACTCCATGCGAGGTAGATCACGATCGCAGCGCCCCAGTAGATCGCACCGATATGTTCGTTTTTCTTGTTCTCAAGCTTCTGCGCGCGGGTGTAATCGCCGGTCTCGAGCAGCATCTGGAATCCGCCCCACACGGTGCATGCCCGCACGATGAGGAAGACACCGATCGCCACCAGCAGGAGCAGCACGCCGACCGCAGTTGCGTAGCGGTAGTCGTTGTACGGGGTATCCTGATCGCCGAAGATCATCATCGTGACGAACAGCGGGATGACCGCCAGCACGCACAGCACAATGCCGGTGACCAGCTGCCAGGTGTAGGTGCTGCGGTACTTTTCGCGCCGGTCTTTCACAGCGCCGTCCACGCCGTACAGCGTTTCGATGGCTTCCTTTTCAAAGTACTCATAGCGCTTGCCGCGCAGGCCCGTGGTGACAAACAGCGCCACCGCCGCACCGACCAGGATGATCAGGACCGCCAGCCCAAATCCGGCCGCCTGCCCTTCCGTGACACCGATGCGCCCCGCTTCTGCCGCGGAGCTTAGCACGATCAGCAGGATCGGCGACAGGATGCACAGCAGCACGCCGATAGCGATTCTTCCTGCCGCGAAAGCCTTATAATCCATAAACCCCTGCGCTTCTTCCATGGAGACCGTCCGCATCTCCAGTTCGCAGGCCGCCTCGTAAGCCCCTCTGCCGGAGCCGCTCGCCGAAGCCCCCGCATCTGCCGTCGAGGTGTATCCCGCCGGCGTATCTTCGAATTCCATATCATCTTTTAATAAGAAGTCCGTGCTCACGCCGAAGATCTCGGACAGGCGGAGGATGCGGTTCATATCCGGCACCGACTGGGCGCCTTCCCACTTGGAGATCGACTGTCTGCTGACGTCCATCTTCTCCGCGAGGTCCTCCTGGGACCAGCCGTTTTTCTTTCTCAGTTCGATGATTTTGTCTGCTAAGATCATTGTTTGCTCCCTCCGGGCCTTCGAGGAATCGCTCTTTGCGCGCGTTACTTATGATTCCTTCTTTCGCCTCGCGGCCTTGCCCTTTTCTTGTCTCGATCTTACCTTTCCGGGCGGTTGCAGGCTATCAAGCGCGCTTGGAAATTCCGCAACTGGCAGTTGCAACTGCGCGTTGCAGACCTCTTCGGCCGTTGCAAAACCGCGCCGCGTTTACAATCCCTTCTTGCGCGCGAGCACGTAGTCGTACCACGCCAGATACTCCGCGCCGAGCCGCGCAACGAGCGCCCGCGCCTCTTCCGGCTTTGTATCCGCCGCGTACAGACACTGCTGCGCGAGCTGGTACCGGCGCGCGATGGTGAAGTGCGAAAGTTCCTCGTCCGTGTAGCTGCCAAGATCCTTCAGCTGCTCCTGCGCCTTGAAGAACCGGATGAACGCCTCCGCCGTCTCATGCCCCACGATCGGCTCGAGCAGCGCAAAGTCGTTGCCGGAGTGATCGAGCACCCGCGACACCATCTCCCAGCGCCGCGGATCCGCGTACCCTTCCGTGCCGGTGTACGCCGTGCGCAGATAGAGATCGTTGTTCGCGAGGAACTCCATGACGTACGGATTGATGCCTTCGCCGACCGCCCACGGCATCCAGTTCTCGACGGTCGTGCGGATGTAGATGTGCGCAAATCTGCCAAACAGCGGTTCCGCCAGGTCGTGCGACACGGTGGACTCACTGCGGTCGTTGCCTGCCGCGACGATGCGTGCGTTCGGAGGCAGCGGCCAGCGGTTGTTCACGACGCGCTCCAGCACGATCTTGAAGATGACCGACTGGGTCTGCTTGGTCGCGTTGGTCAGTTCGTCGAAGAAGAGGATGTGCGTTTCCCCGTCCTCGCAGAGACGCTCCATCTTGACCAGCCACGTCGGCTTGACATCGATGATCTCGTCCTTGGTCTCGTTGTAGATCGCGCGCCCATTGATGGTCTCCGGCGTTTCGTTGACGAGCTCGATGTCGAGCGCCTGCGGGTCGATCTGCCGGATGCGGTCGCTCTTGCCGTCACCCGCGAGCCCGTGGATAAAAACCGGGATGTCCGCCTCCACATAAGCGCGAATCAGCGCCAGTTCGTCGTGCGAGCCGATATGGAATGGCTTTCTTTGCCCGCTTTCACCAGCCCCGGCAGTTTCTTCCTCCGCGGCTGTTTTTTCGTCCACGGCGGTCAGCTCCTCGAGGAATCGCTCAGCCAGATACCGCTTCGCCTCTTCAAACTCCATCCCCGCGAACAGCGCGCGGCCGCAGATCAGCAGATGATTCGCCGCATCGTAGTACCAGCGGACCGGCCGCACCTCGAGGAACACCTCGCTCCCCGCGGACAGCGCCGTCCCGTCGGACAGCTGCACATAGCCGGACACATTGTCTTCGTTTGCTGTGACGCGGACGATCTGCTTGGCGCCGAGCCGGTAGACCGGCAGTTTCTCAAGGACGTCCGGACCTGCGACCGTAAAGGTCAGGTCGGTCAGCGGCAGCGTGCCGTCTTTGTATTCCTTCTCCGCCATATCCCGCAGCGTGGGATCGAGGATCGTCATCGGATACGCGCCGAACTCCGCCGCGGCGATGCCCGCCGTTTCGCGGATCCCCTTCAGCAGGGACGCTTCGCCCGGTCCGAGCTCCAGCACCGGCCGCACCGCGCAGACGCCAGCGGGCTCATCTCTGCCGCCTCTGTCCACGCACATGCCGTCCGCCAGATACCAGCTGATGTCGCCGTCGTGCAGCGCAAAGCCATCGTCCGGCACGGTCAGCAGTGCGAGGTCTGTTGCCGCCGCGGTCTTCGCCGACGCGCGGAACAGCGGCAACGGGCTTTCAAATACCTGTTTATGTGATAAGAAAATCGATTTCATCCTGTTCGGTCTCCTCTGGTTTTTCAACATAGATCACGCGGCCGCCCACCGGGTGGATGGGCGTTGAGCTGTACACGAGCCAGATGGCGTCGCACCGCTCGCGGGGCATTTCCGCATAGCCGTCTGTAAATATAATGCGCGTTTCCGCATCGCCCGTAAAGGCGTGGATGGCGGTTTCGAAGTTCGTTCCGCCGGCGCCGATGAGCTCGAGCGATTCGATGTCCTGCATGGTGCGCACTTCCTGCCAGCCGTAGAACTTGGTGTCAAAGCACCCGACCCGCACCACGGCGTCCTCTGCAAGCAATCCCTTCACGCCCCGCACGAATGTCCGGAGCAGCTCCGCGTCGATGCTGGCGCTGGTGTCGAGCAGGATCTCGGCGTGCGGCACAGGGTACGGGCGAAATCTCTCTCTCAGCATCCCATCCCGGATGGTGTCCCCCGGGAACCAGTCGAAATCCATCTGCATCGATGGTTCCAGCAGCTCCGCCAATCCTTCGACCGCCTTCGCCAGGCCCGGGTCTTCGATCTCCCGGTCCTTCGCGCCGTGCTCGCTGCCCTGGCGCTTGCCCTTCGGGTCGGCCTTTTTCTTAGGCGGCTCGAGTTCGGGCGGCGCTTCCTCGGCCTCTTCATCCTCTTCGGCCTGCCGGTAATACCGCACGTACAGTTCCTCGGCGGACACGCCTGTGGCCTCCGGCCTTCGGCGCCGGTCCTCGGGCTGCTGAAAGCCGTCCGCGATCAGCATCTCGCTCACCACATCGTCCGTCGCCCGCCGCCACAGGTCGGGGTCGCGCCCCTCCCCGCGCTGCTGGTGGGCCAGCTGGATGTGCAATAGCTGCTGCGCGAAGTAGAACATCTGCGTCGACGGCGTGTAGTACTGCATCTTTTTCGTATTGTAGTAGATCACCCTGCCGTCACTTGCCACCGGGGCGGCGTCCTTCGACTCCCGGAACTCCAGCATCCCGATGAGCGGCCCCCATGCGGGGACCTTGTCGGACAGCATGGCGAAGATCTCGTTCAGATTCAGGCTCATTTTGCTATCTCTCATCTGCCGCGCCGCCTTGCTCAGGCACGGCAAAACTCCATATTAATTTTAGCAAAGCGATTCCTGTTATTCAAACGCATCCACGCCTTGCTCCAACGCAATCTGTCATCACCTGTCACACAGGATTGTGAATTGTCCTTCTGCTTTTTTCGTGGTACAGTATTTACATCTTTAACACAGTAGCGTATTGAAAACCACTAGAACGACCTGCCGTACGAATATACAGTAAGGAGGAACTCCCATGATCCAGTTACCCCTCGATATCGAACTCATGAACGGCAAAGGTGAGCCGACCGTTTTTCACATCCGCCGCGCGACGCCCGATGACGTTGACTACGTGATGCAGCTGCAGGACACCATCATGGAAGCGCTGCCCAACAAGGACGTCTACGCGACCTACTCGCGCGAGGACTCCCTCGACGCACTGGAAACCGACTACTGCTACATCGCTTTTGCGGACAACGGCGAACTGGCTGGCTACTCGGTGCTGATCGCGAACACCACGCCGACCAAAGAAAAGAACTACGGGCACTACTTCGACTACACCGACGAGCAGCTCGCCAAAACCTGCTCGCTCGACCTGACCATGGTCATCCCGAAGTGGCGCGGACACGGCCTGCAGCGGCTCTTCAACAAGATCCGCATCGGCGAGGCAATCGACCTCGGCGCGACCGAAGGCTACACGTCCATCTCCCCGGAGAACCCGTACAGCTACAACAACTTCCTGATCCTCGGCTGGGAGATCGTCGACCGCAGAGACCTGTACGGCGGCAAGGACCGCTACCTGATCCACAAGAACTTCTTCGAGAAATAACCGCATACGGCGTTGACGCGCCTGTTTGTCCCCTGTATCATGCATACAGAAATGAGATTGGTGCTGGCACTTATTCTCGCAAAAGAACCCGGAGTTGCGGCTCCGGGTTTTTACGTGGTTGGTTATCGGATGCGGCCTGCTGGTTGTTTATGTACAGTTTCGTTTTTTTGTCTATCATACAAAAGCAATTTGTATAGACCACGCAAATCCGCCCCTATACTAACTGTCTTGCGCGTAGCCTGGCGCACCAGCCGGGATCTGTTTGTATGGACAGCCACTTTTGAGCGCTGCACATAAATCAGTTTGTACAGCGAAATGAAAAATCCATCTGTACATAACCAGGGTTCGAAGTCGCCACGCCTTCAGCCATATGCCAACCTGCAAGGCGGAATCGCGCGCCACTATTGCGGAATCGCTGCCCCGCCCGGAATCGCCAACTCACTCCACCGCCGCCTGCTGCAGCACTTCCTCGTCCAAAAGCCCGAGTTTGCCCGCCTGCAGCACCAGGTCGAGTTCGAGCAGCAGCTGGTTGGCCGCCGCCGCGAAGATGCCGAAGAAGATATCGAAGATCATCGCATCGATCAGCGCCGTGGACGAAAAGCCCATCTGCAGGAAGACCGCTGCGTAGGCCAGCAGGTTGGCGCCCGGCACCGGCGGCGTCGCGACGAACAGCATCGTCGCCAGCACGAGCACGATGCCGTACTCGACCGGTGTCATCGGGATCTCATACGTCGCCGCTGTGTAGATCGTGAAAACCAGCGTGCCGAGTGCGCTGATCGGCATATACAGGACCAGCCCGTGCGGCAGGCCCACCGTGACAAAGTACCGCTCGATCCCGAGCCCACGGGTGCACATCTTCTCACTCATACCGAAGGAGGCATCCAGCGACCCTTTGCGGATCGTCTGCAGGAATACCGGCTTCACCTTGGCCCACAAGAGCGCGGCGCTGACATGCATCCGGCTGCTCACATACAGCAGGATCAGCGCGCAGATCAGCACGGACAGCAGCAATGCGAGGAGCAGCGGCTGCCAGAGACCGGCCAGCAGCCTGGTCTCCCGGCGCAGGATCTGCAGCGTCACGAAGATAAAGATCATATACGGAACGAGCCGGCTGATCCAGTCGGCCAGGTACAGGCCGATCGTATTGAACTGGCGGCACAGAGCGCTGAGCGCACCGGCCCGCTCGCCGGCTGCAAAGAGCAGATTGCCGAGCACGAATGCCAGCAGCAGGATCTGCGGCGTATTGACAGAAATAAGCGGTGAGAACACATCCGTCGGGAAGACCGAAAGCAGGCCCTTTAGGAACTCGCGCACAGACATCCCGCTGATCTCGTCCGTCATCTGGCCGCCGCGGAACAGCAGCGCGCCGATCGCGAGCGCCAGCACAGACAGAAGAACACTCATCGCGATGTACCGTGCCAGCATCCGCCGGCTGTCCCCGCCCTGTTCGGCGATCTTTCCGGTGTTGATGATCGTGGTGATCGTCATGAAGAAGATGACCGGTCCCGCAGAGACGGTCAGGATGTTGTACCAGGCACCGTAGAGCGGTTCAAACACCGCCGCCACGATCGCATCGCCGGTCGATGCCGGCAGCGCATAGGAGAGCATCAGCCCGCAGAGTATGCCTGCGACCAGTGCCGCGAACATCTTCAGCACCGGGTTCATACCCTGCCGCGGCAGGGTCAGGCGCAGCGTATTGACACCGCCGCTGTAGCTGTACTGCGGCGACAGACCGACGGCCGTCAGCAGCGAGCCGCTCCAGTCTTCGAGTTCGACGGCGGTCTTGCTGAGCGGGTTAAAGATCGGTCCTTCGAGTGCGATCTGGACATACGGGCGCGCCATCTTGCCGGCGATGGTCAGAGTGACTTCCTTGTTCTCGCCGAAATGGTCGCGCATGCGAAGAAGCGCCTCTTCCATCGAAAGACGGATACGGAGGCGATTCTCTCGTTCAATGCCGATCGGCTCCAGCCTGCTGTCAATGGCAGCAGAGAGTTCGTCGATCCCGGCCCCGTTCAGGGGATATGTCTGATAGTAGCTTTCGACTTTCATATGTCGTATTCGCTCTGCGCAGTCCAAATCTGCATGTCTCCGGATCCGCGCCGTGACTCCGGTATCTGTACGGCGTGCAGGCCGCGCCGCAGATTACAGATTTTTAGTCAGCGTCAGGATGTTCCTGCCGTTTTTATATTCGTATCTGACATCGTCCATGGTCTGCTTGACCAGGAAGATGCCGAGCCCGCCGATCTGCCTGTCCTGCACGGCCAGGGTGATGTCGGGGTCTTCTTTGGCCAGCGGATCGTACGGGGCGCCGCTGTCCAGGAATGTCAGCGTGACTTCCAGCGGATTCTCGCGGACCTCCGTGCGGATGACCGCACGGCCCTTGTTCGGTCTGTATGCGTAGTTGGCGATGTTGACGAAGATCTCCTCCACAGCGAGGTCGATCTGCATCTTGGCCTTCATCGGGCAGTCCGCTGCCTCCAGCCGTTCATCCACGAACGCCAGAACGGCATCCAGGTTGTCCGTATCCGCTTCGATATCGAGCTCATTGCGCGTGAACTCGAGGCTTTCCGTGTGGGACAAAAGCTGCAACAGCTCTGCCTTCCAGTGGTCGATCAGCCGGCGTCCTTCTTCTGTCTCAAGTCCCTGGCGCCGGATGGAGCGGCGGATCAGCCGCGTGTAGCCGATGATGCGCGCCTTGTCCTCGACGCTGCGCACGACCGCCTTGTTGTCCGTTCCCAGATACTCGACGAGCGTCTTGCCCCAGAATTCCTGCGCCGTGTCGTGGTCAAATCCCTGGAAGTCCAGGATGATCTGCGGATCGAGCTCCGAGAAGCCGATGTACGCGTTGAACATCGAGCCGAGCTCAAAGATCGGGTGGCCCACCGCCAGGGTGTCCATATCGATGAGCAAGACTTCGTCGCCGACGAGTTCCAGGTTCTTGGTATGGTAATCGCCGTGGATCATGTGGTCGTCATGCGGAATCGCTTCCACCATCGACACCAGTTTTTCCCCGGCTTCTTCCGGCAGATAGTCTTTCACGAAATGCGCCCAGCCGATGGCCGTCTCCCGCATATCCGGGAGCTTGCCCTCCGGCACCACGGTCCCGTGGATGGTCTTGAGCATCTCGACGTATTCCTCAACGCACCAGTCCATCTTCTCCGGGTGCTGTGCCAGGATCTTCGAGAACGACTTCGCGTCGAGCAGTTCGAAGACCGAGCCGTAGCTGTTCCCGACGCGGACGACGTCATACGAGATGGCCGTCGGCACGCCCAGGATCATCGCCAGTCTGGCGACCTCGCGCTCGTGCTGGATCTCATCCAACGCATCCGGGTTGTTGTAGACCTTGACGACATTGTCCCCGTCGATGCGGTAGACCGTGCCGTTGGCGCCGCGCCCGATGACCTCGCAGCCCTCGATCGAAACGACCTTGTAGGCTTTCTCGACGGTCATCATCTGCGTGAAGCCGGTCATGTCGAGGATCTCATAGATCTCCGAGCTGGTTCCGGTGATGGTGATGTTCTCGAAATTCTTGCGCAGCCGCAGGATCAGACGCAGCCCCGCGCTGGAGATATACTCCAGGTCGGACGCGTCGATATAGAGCGGTCTGGGGGTCACCCCTTCGAGGATCCTGTCGAATTCTTCCCCAGCCGCTGCCGCATTCGTCGAGTCGATACGCCCCGCAACAACCAGTTCTACTTTGTCCTCTTTTACCTGTCCACGGATTTCTTCCATGTCCAATTCCTCCAATAGAGCATAGCCAAAAGCGGGCATGCCGCCTGCGTAGCAGTGGCAGCCCCCCCCTGCTGTCAGTCCGTCAGTTCCTACTTCGCGATGTTGAGAATGTCGCAGAACCCGGTGACCTCAAAGACTTCCATCACGATGTCATTGACACCAGTGACGATCATCTCCCCCTTGCCCTGCATGGTCTTCTGCGTCGCGAGCAGCACGCGCAGGCCGGCGGAAGAGATGTACTCGAGCTCCGCGAAGTTGAGGGTCAGTTCCTCGACGCCTTCCAGCGACTCTTTGAGCGCTGCTTCCAGTTCCGGCGCCGTGGTGGTGTCAAGACGGCCTTTGACTTCTACAGCCAGTTTCTTGTCTTCTGCGGTTTTGATGATTTCCATATATGCTTCCTTTCTGTGGATGTGCAGCCTGCGAGCCGCACAAGAGCAGTGATTTCATATACCTTCTGTTGTGTCCGAACGGGCTGTTATGCGCCCGTCCCCGCTGTTCTCATTGTAGCATATTCAGACCCGTTACTGAATAACCATATCTCAGACCACTATTCCCATAGCGGCAGATGCACATCTCCTGTCAGCTGCGGTGCGGCTGCCTCGAGCAACAGGTGCGATTCCGCGCTGACCTTCTTATACGAATCGTAGTCCGTGATCCCGTCACCCGTGTTCGGGACATAATGCGAGTAGATGACATCGGCGACGAAAATGGCCACCAGCCCGATACAGATCGGCGCGAGAATCTTCACGTTGATCTTCGACAGCATCGAATCCAGCAGCGGAACGAGCAGGTATACTGCCGCGGCGCCGCCGATCGCAAAGACCGTCAGACCTTCGCCGCAGATACGGCCGTTCAGGTTGAGGAAGTAGCCGGTGTAGTCCCAGTACCGCAGACCGGACGTCATCTCGATGAAATACGAAGTAAAGTATTCGACGATCCCGCAGAGGATAATGATGGCAATGATCTCTTGGTGGACCTTCGCGCGGAATCGGGCGAGCACCATCATGATCATCGCCACACCGCCGCCGTAGATCGGCAGCCACGGGCCGTGGAACGCGCCGCGGTTGACGAACACGCCGTCCTGCACGAGATGGATGCCGACTTCGTAGCACCAGCCGCCGAACGAGAAGACGAAGAACACCATGATGATCGACCAGATCGTGTAGCTTCTGAGATACCGCGTACTGCGGACGATACGCTTGTTGTCCTCAAACCAGCGCGGGTTGAGTCGCTGCGGGTAAATCTTGTGTTTGATGACCGCGCGGTCCTCGACGATCTGCTGGCGGACGTTGTCCACCTCATCATACTGCTTCTTATCCTCCGTGCTGCCGACCCACAGGCCGAGGTTCTTCGCGAAGAAGAGCTTGGCACCGTACAGTTCGATGCGGTGGGTATCGATGAAGTGCTTGGACTCCTCGATATCCGAGTAGACCTTGCGGAGATGCTGTTCGTCGTCCAGTTCGTACAGATAGGTATCGTTCAGCTGTTCAGTCCCTTCGACGCCGTCTTCGATCGCCATCTGACGCCGCTTGGCGTAGTACTCGGTCGTCGCACACACTTCATAGGGGATGCCCCAGAGCGCATCGACAAGACCGAAGGTGGCAGCACTCAGAATATGCCAACCCAGGAAGGATAATTCAAATTTACATGCTTCCCACTTGTAACCGTTCATCATACGGCGCGACAGGTTGATCGCCTCCCGCGGTTTGATATACGGATTTTCTGCTACGATGTACGGGACCAGCATGTAGGAATAGTGCTTGATGATCCCGCCGATGATCGTGATATCCCAGAGCGCCTGGAGAATCGCCTGCAGGGACAGGGTGATGGATGCCCGCTTCCAGCATTTGACCAGTTTGAAGTGCAGCAGGTGTCCGGCCGGCACCGTCGGATACATCCGCGCCTCGAGCAGCATGCGCCGCATCGCGCCGCGGTACATATTCTTGACGAACACCCAGATGAACACCGCAAAGAGGATGTTCCAGATCAGGAAGATCACAGAGATCACACGCTTGGAGTGGATCACTGCGTTCAGGCTGCGGTAGATCTGGATGTACATGTGGCCGGACGAGAAATTGTTGGCAATCCCTGCAAAGATCCCGGCCTGTCTGCCCTGGATCTCCCGCTTGACGCCCTGGTCCTTGTACTCCTGCATCTGCTCTTCCGCCTTGACTTCGCCTGCATCGATGTCCTCGTTGATGATATCTTCCAGGACATCTCCCCGCGTTTCACCGCCGGCGTTCAGCTTGAAGGTGATACCGCCGATGGGAACCTCCTGTTTCGTGATGACGGCGTTCAGGTTCTCTGCCTGCGACTGGATATACCCGAACTCGCCGGTGAAGTAAATGGAGATCAGGCAGAGCAAGATGATCATGAGATAGTTTGTCCTGAGCATTTTCCGGCCCGCCGCTTTCCATTCTTTGCGGGTCCCTGTCGGTCTTTCCTTTGCTGTAGCCATATCTGTTTCTCCTTAGTGGCTGATCGATATGCAATCGCTTGTTGCCGGTCTTATCACCGGGCGGTCACTTGGCGTCTATCACGACGATCTCGCTGATGGTCCCGACGCGGATCGGCGGCCCGTAGTAGCCGACCCCGGAGGTGACCACAACCGTGCAGTCTCCCCAGTCCTTGATCCCGTACGACTGCGGATCGTGGATCCTGCCCCAGATGTTGCCGGGGAAGATCTGCCCGTCGTGGGTGTGCCCGCAGACCGTGAGGTCGATGCCAAAGTCCTGCAGCTCTTCGAGCTCCACCGGCTCGTGTTCGAGGAGCAGGATCGGCGATGCCGGGTCCACGCCTGCGAAGAGTTCTTCGAGGCTCTTGCGCGCCTTTACGCCGTCGCCCGGCCGCTTCTCATCGCGCCGGCCGGCGAGGATCAGCCCGTTGAGTTCGGGAAGCGCCATCGTTTCGTCGGTAAGGAGCGTCCACCCGCAGGCGTCAAGCCACGGCTGCATGCCGGGGTTGCGGACTGCATCCTCCGCTTTATTGTATGTGAATCCGCCGAAGAGCGGTTCGTCGACATCGTGGTTGCCGTACACGACATACGTCCCGTACGTCGCGTCGATCTTCCGCATCACCGCCGCATAGGCGTCCGGGTCCTCCATCGCACCGAAGGCACTCGTCACAAGGTCTCCCGCGACGAGAACCAGATCCGGATCCTGCTCGTTGATGCGGTCCACCATGTCTTCGTAGAGTTTGATATCGGAGTTGACCCCGATGTGCAGGTCTGCGATCAGGATGATCCGGAGCGGCTCCGTCTGTCCCAGCTGCGCTTTGGGAATCTCATAGGAGGTCACCTTTACATCGTGCGCCGTGTCCGCGCCGCAGATGTTGACCACCACGCTCGCGATGAGCAGCACCACGATGAGCGCTGCCGAATGCAGTCTCCTCGGCCGCCAGTTCTCCCGTTTTCTCAGTCTGTGCACGGCCCGCCAGCCCAGCAGGACCAGCCAGACCAGCAGCAGCGGTACAAAGAAGTACAGCACGTACCCGATGAAGACATTCCCCCAGCGCTGGAAAAAGTACCCCGCGGGTCCGTCCGGCAGCATCGCGCCGATCGCCGGGAAGCTGAGGAGTACGATCAGGACTCCCATGACCAGCCGCACCGGCCACTTCTTGCGCCGCGAGGGACCTGCTGCGCCGCCGAAGGCGGATCTTCGTTCCGGGCTCAGCGCACGCCGCAGTGGCCCGTACAGAATGCCGAGCGCCGCCGCGCAGACCGCTATATAGATGATCAGAATGATTGCAAGCCGCATAAGTGTTGATTCGTTCCTTTCTTTCTTCTGTCAATACCAGTGGTGTCATGCCCACCGGGCTCCGGCGGCTCTGTCAGGCGCAGAAGACCGCCATCGCCGTCGGGTCGTAGACCCCGTGCCGCATCAGCACGATGCTGCCGATCCAGTAGAGAACCGTGTAGACCGCGAGCAGGATGAGCTGCCCCTTGCGGGTGAGTTTCATGTACAGCATGTATTCTCTGATGAACGCATTCGTGCTGACGCTGAGCTTTGTCCTGGCGCCGTACCCGATGCATGGGATTTTCTCTTTGCGCGCGATGATCAGCGCCCGCAGGACGTGATACGCCGTGCTGACGATGGCGAATTTCGGAGTTCCTTCGTGATCTTCCTGCATGAGCTCCCAGGCATGCGTGACCATCGAATGGGTGCTCGCGCCTTCCCGCTCCAGCAGGATATCCGCCTCCGCCATGCCCTGCTCTTTCGCGTACGCCGCCATCTCTTCGCAGACCGGCCGGCCGTCATCCACCCGGTAACTGCCGGACAGCACGAGGCGCGCACCGGGATTCATCCGGCAGACCTCGATGCCCTTGTCCACACGCTCGCGGACCATCTGCACCACCGGCTCCCGCTTGAGCGGCCGTCCCAGGACCAGCACGTAATCCAGCCCTTTCGGCCCCTTGCGGTGCCGCAGATTGAGCTCGCTCGTCAGGGTCAGGATCGTCTTCAGCAGGATGGTGTAGCCGAAGATCCCGGAGATGTAGATGTACAGCATCGTGGAGAATCGCCCCATGTGCATGTCTCCGATGAGCGGCCATACGATCATGTAGATGATTGCCACAACGGAGAACAGGACCGCGAACGAATTGCGCAGATGCAGACCGTGCCTTGCGAGCACCATGATGCCCTGCACCAGCGTCATGATGATCAGCCCCAGCGGCACCAGACCGATCAGGCCGAGCAGAACGGACGACACTCTGGTGATGATCCGCGTCACGGCCAGATCAGGAAACTGCGAGTTGAAGGCTCCCAGCAGGACCGACAGGAACAGCGCCAGAAAGAGCCCGCTGAGCGCCAGCAGCACGCCGCACCGGAGCCTGCGCGGCTCCCGGTGAAAGGCGATGAGAAACGCCCCGAAGCAGACCACGAACGGGATGAGGAATATTATGAGTAGGATTGCGAGTATGACAGCTGTCATGATTGCCCCTCCGCGGTCAGTATCCCATCTCCCTCAGTTCACTGACGATCTGTACGTACCAGGAGGAGAGATCCCCCCGGCCCTGCTTTTCCATCTGTCTGACGCGCCCGTCGCAGGCCATCGGGTGCGAGATGCCGGCGCCGTCTTCCCCGCGGTATACGCCGCGGAAGGTGCCCCATTTCGCCGACTCCACCGGTACGAAGCCGTCGTTGTCGCCCTGCAGTCTGTGCACCATGTCGTAGAACAGGCCGAGCGGCGGATCGGTTTTTCTGTCCGCCATGTCGCAGGCCCAGCTCTGGTAATAGACGCCCGCTGCATCCGGCACGAGTTCGTTGAACACGTGCAGATAATCCTCGCTCAGCTGGTCGAAGACCGCCAGGCTGTCCGGCCTGTCTCCGCCGTCGATGCGGACCATCAGCGCAAACAGTCCGTACAGCTGCGCCAACACCGCCGGCGCCTTCTGCTTCAAAGTATCGATCGCGCCGATGCCCCGGTGCGGGGTCGCGATCGTGGTGAGCGACGCGACGTGCTCTGCCATATCGAGGCAGGAGATCATGTATCTCGCGTCGAGCCCGCCTTTGGAATGTGCGATGATATTCACCTTGCCCGGCCCGGCGGAATCGCTGCCGGACAGTGTTCCGCAGATCTCCAGAATCCGCTCTTTCAGCTGCTGCGCGTTGACCGTGACAGACGCATAGCTGTCCTGCCCGCCAAAGTATACCGCGGCGCCGGCGCTCCGCAGCGCCTCCGGAACGCGCCCCCAGTAGTCGGGGTACGCATCGTCCGTATAGCCGATCCCGTGCACGAGCACGATGGGATATCTGGTTTTGCAGTCTGCTGCCGGTGCCGGTGACATGGCGATTCCTTATCCTAAAAGAGGTAGTTGTCGAGTAGATATTTCACGTAGCCGCTGCTGGTGTAGGCGGCGAATTTCTGATACTGGTCGGACTTCGTGCTGTCCGCGAAATCGCAGATGCTCTTGGCGACAAGCGCCAGGGGTCTGGGCCCTGCGCAGTGCTCCGCCGCGTAATAGATGCTGTACGACTCCATGTCGAGCCCCACGGTGTGCGGGAACAGCGCGTGAATCCGCTTGTCCACGATCTCCCGGTTGGCGACGACGGACGTGCCGCAGGCCATCGGACCCACATGGACGTGGAACTCGTTGTCCGCGCTGCCGACGGTCTGCATCACGGCTGCGAGCATCTTCGGGTCGATGCGGACCGATACCGGGCGCGGCTGGAAGCCGATGGACCCGAAGGCGATCTCTGACTCGTCCTTGCCGACGAACTTGCCGGTCGAATAGTCCCAGATCATGTCCGGGACCAGGACGTCGCCGTACAGCTGGGCAGACTCCTCGCCGATGCCGGCCGCGATGCCGCACATGATGAGATACTTCGGCCGGAAGGTGTAGATCATCTTGGCTGCCAGCATGGAGGCAGAGGCCATCCCCATGTACGGCTGCTGCGCCGTGATGACGATGCGCTCCTGGCCGCCTGCTTCATACGCCGCCCTGCGATAGGTCTGCGGGTCGCCGGGCACTTTCACCGTGACCCATCCGTCGAACAGACGGCTGACGCTGTCCGCCTCGACCGGTACCGCTGTGATGATCGCCGCCGTGCAACCGTATCCGTCCTGGTCCGGTGCAAGACCGGGTGCCAGCTGTGCCATTGTCTGCATTGTGGTCATGTCGCTTCCCATACGCTCCCTATTTCTTTCCCTGCTCCACAGATTTGATCTCTTCCTGCGAAGCATTCTTCAGCGAGTAGGTGTCGAACGCCGGCTCCCACGGGAGCTGGATGTCGATGCGGGAGATTTTGTCCATCTTCGCCGTTCCCTGCAGCATGTGCAAGTCGAAGACGTGCCCGCCCATCGTGCGGTCTTCGGACAGGAAATGCATGTGCCAGCCCGGGGCATTGATCCCGTCCATGTAGTCCGGGTAATACACGCAGATCATCGTGCCGTGCACGTCCCGGAACGCGAAGTCCTTCTGCGTTTTATCAAGGATCTCTTTCAGCGCCACGTGCTGGGACTTGTGGGCGGACTCGGACCGCGCATAGACGGCCGCGAAATCCCCGTCGATCCGGACCACGTGCATGCTGTTGAGTCCGAAGTGTTCTTCTATTCTGATGTCCAGCTGCGTCTTGAGCTGGTCGATCCCGTCCATCTCCGGCAGGTCGAATGTCCTGCCGCCCGCAAGGCGCGTGACCGATGCGAACGGTACACCCGTTTCAGGCATCGCTTCCTGCACCGCCCCGTCGCTGCCGGCCTGCCAGCATCTGCCGTCTGCAACGATCATCTCGCCGTCCACATCCTCGAACGTGCCGAGGCCTGTGTCTCCGTGCTTCAGCAGCTCACTGACCGTCACGACCGGCCGGGAATACCCGAGCGCCAGCGCCTGGAGTGTGGAAACCTGGTACATCATGTTTTCGTTCATTCTTATTCTCCTGCCGGGCGTGCGTTCCCGGCACACTCTGCCGCGGGATGCCGCTACAGATTGTTATCGTAGTACAGCATGACCGTCATCGCCGCCGCTGCCGCAAGCAGCAGGAGGATGATCACGGCATGCCTCTTCTTTTCTGCCGCGATCGCGGCGATGAATTCACGGACAAACGCGTTGATCCAGAAGTACCGCTTGGTCGGGCTGCCGATGCCCTCCGCGGCGATGCCCTGCATGTGGGCGAGCATGCCGGAGCGGAACACGTGGTAATTGGTCGTCGAGAAGGCGATCTTCGCTGCGGAATCGCTCTCCGCCTGCGGGTTCTGCGATTCCTTATCCTTGATCAGCGCATACGAATTGCGGAAGTTCTCATACGTGCTGACCGACTTGTCTTCCGCCAGGATCTGATCTTCGGGGATGCCCTGTGCGAGCAGGTATCTGCGGACCGCTTCCGCCTCGGCCATGACTTCGTCGGAGCCCTGTCCGCCGGACGGCACGTAGACGATGTCTTTGCCGGTCTGTTCCTTCTGCATCTTCGCGAACTCGATGGCCCGGTCGGTGCGCCCCTGCAGGAGTTTGGTCAGGGAGCCGTCTTTGCCGATCTGGCAGCCCAGGATCAGGATGTAGTCCTTGTCGAACGACGGGATGTGCCGCGCCGCCTTGACGCTGCAGATGATCGTCCCGAGCAGGACGCATTCGAGATACGCCACGATGATATAGATGCTCTCTTCAATGAATGACGTGACATACAGTGCGGGGCCGTTCATATTGTGCACGTCGATCGCCTGCGCATGCCACTGGAGCCAGTACTCCATCACTTCCGGCGTGATCGTCCCGAGCAGCAGCATAATGCCCAGGATGGCGCCGAGCATATTGCGCCAGTTGCGGCCCTCGTGCCGCATCAGGTTGATGTTGCTCACCGTGATGAGGATCGAGACGATGAACGCCACCGGCAGCGTCACGGTCGCGAGCAGGCCCGCTGTTCCTGTGATCGACCGCACCGTGGTGCCGATGTCGCTGAACCGGATGATGTTCAGTACCATCTGCAGCAGGCAGAACGCCAGGAAGATCATCGAGCCTAGGTACAGCACATTCCGGTACTGATACAGGCTCTCGCGGACCGATGTCCGGTAGCGACGGAGCGCACCGGCAAAGAGCAGCAGCAGATACAGCGCTGCGGCGAGGGGTACGATGATGTCTCCCCGGCTGTTGCCGAAGAATGTCCCCGTCGTGACAAAGCCGCTCCGGTGCACATAGAACGCGGCACCTATGCCGGCACCATCCGGCCCGATTGCCTGCACGAGCACATTCCCCGGCGCAATGCCGCGGACGGTCACGGTGAGGACGCTGCCCTCCAGCGAAACATCCGTCAGCTCGGCAACGCCTTCAGCGGGGTCCATCGTGATCGCAAGGTCCGAGATGTCCTGCACGGGCATGCCGTACAGTTCCATCTCTGCCGTCGCCGTCCTGCCGGCCACGAGGATGACCGCTGCGCAGACAGCGAGCAGAGCGATTCCTATAATGATGTAGTGTACTTTTTTAAGTCCTGGCATCTTTTCTCCTAGTCCTCCAGCGCATCGCTGTTGATCGGGAATGTGAAGTACGTGTCGGGATACGGTTCATCCTCAAGCGTGAAGTGCCACCACTCCTCCTCGAGCGGCTTGAAGCCGTGCTTGACCATCACGTCGCGCAGAAGCATGCGGTTGGCGTACTGCTCATCGGTGATCCCGGTATAATCAGGGTGGCTCAGTTCGCCGAAGTAGTCAAACGTGCCGCCCATATCCACTTCCTTTTCGGTGGTCATGTCGAACAGCGTCAGGTCCACCGTGCTGCCGCGGCTGTGCCCGGAATGCTCCGCGATGTACCCCTGCGGAAAGAGGACTTCCTTATCCAGTTCCGGATAGAAGTACTCCTTCATGCGCGTGTCGTCTTCATCGAGCGCCCAGTTCATAAAGTGCGTCACAGCCATTTGCGGACGGTAGGCGTCGTAGATCTTGAGCCGGTAGCCCTTCTCCATGAGCTCGTCGCTGACCTCTTTCAGGGCGGCCGCCGCGTCGTTCGTCAGGAATGCGAGCGGCTCTTCGTACCCATCGATCCGGTCGCCGACAAAGTTGTAGGTCGAATAGTAGCGGATCTCCAGGATGGCATCCGGCACGGCCTCGCTGAGAAGCACAAAGTCCGAAGAGTCGTCGGATAAAATGACGCCGTCCTCGCTCACCGTTTGAGATGTGTCTTCGCTGGCCTCCGCTGCACTGGTGTCTGCCGTGCTGGCCGCCGCACTGCCTGCAGCGCTGTCCGTGTCCTTGCCGCCGCACCCCGTGAATGCGAAACAGCTCATGAGGAGGCAGAGCAGCAATATGGCAAGTGTTGTTCTTCGTTTGATCTGCACAGTGTATCTCCTGTCTATGGTCTTTCCGCAGCCCCTCGGCGGGGCGTGCGCAGAATATTTTTACCCAATTATAAGTTTACTCTTTTTTCCTGTCTCTTGTCCACGGAATCGCAAATATTGCCAGTCATTGACACGTTTTCGTTGTTTTTTATATACTGATTTTGGCAATCATGCCGGACAGGGATCCGGCTGCTTTTCACTGGAGAAAGGAAACTAGTACAATGCGTTACCCGAATGCCCGCGCGGGCGTCAAGAAAGTCTTTGCTGCAGAGATCCTGACTCTGCTGGTCGCCGTCTTCGGTCTCGTCGGTGCCGTCACGGCAGCCGTCGGTTTGTATGGGCAGGATACCCTCCCGGAGAGCGCGGTCGAAGGTACAGTCTTAAGCGGCGGCGCGCTGATCCTTGCCGCCAGCATCATGGGGCTCGTCTCTATGATCATCAATCTGGTCGGTCTCCATCAGGGCGGTAAAGATGAGCCGGGCATGCGGTATGCCTTCATCGTGACGCTCCTGGCGCTCGTCAGCAAGGGGGCCGGTGCGGCGATCAATGCGAATGGACCTTCCGCCATCGGCAATCTGTTCGACGGCCTGGGCGGCCTGTTCAACTTCCTGGCGATCGTATTTGTCATCGCAAGCCTCATCCGTCTTGCTGAGCTGCTTGACAACAAGAAGATGGTCAGCAAAGGCAACCGCCTCAACACCATCATCCTGTTCTGCCTGCTCGCTTCTTTCCTGCTGGAGATCACCCCCCGCGTGTTCAGTTCCTCCATCTCGGAGAACATCGTCAGTGTGCTGGGCATTGCGGCCGCGCTGTGCGCCGTCATCGGCTACATCCTCTACCTCGGCTTCCTCAAGAACGCGGTTCAGATGCTGAAGAAATAGCCGCAGCCAAAAGACTGAAAAAGCATGAAAAACACCGCCTCCCGGCAATCGGGACGCGGTGTTTTTATGTCCGTTATGTGGTTCTTAAGGCCGCAGGGCAGTTACTTCGCTGCGCGCAGGCGCTACTCTTTGTCCGTTCCGTCAAAGGTGAACTTAGCCCGGTCCTCGCCGTTGTCCTTGTAGACCTCCAGTGTGTAATGATAAACCGTATCTCCGTCCTGCACCGCAAAGGAAATCGTGCCATAGTCGCTGGCGTGGAAGTAGACCTTGCCTGTCTGCGGATCGATCAGCTGGATGTTGAATGTCTCATTCCAGTCCATCAGCATCACCGCATCCTCCGAGAAGGACGGTTTCTCCGGCAGCGGTTCCTCGCCCGTCAGGTCCACATGCGTCATCGTGAAAGAGAGCACGATGACCACGATGACAGGAATCGTCAGGCCGGCAATCTTCTGCAGAACCCCCGGGAAAAAGGCCCGGGCATAGACGATGATCTGCATCGCGCAGAACACCGCCGCCAGAATATATGTGGGATTGCCCGCCGCGCACCCATAAGCCACATACCCCAGATACGCCAGCACCGGGGCAAAGATCAGCACGCTCAGCCAGTTCCGCTTTGTGATGTGCCAGCCGATGAATGCCATCGGGAAGGTCGCAAGCGTCATGATGAACCAGCGTTTGTAGAACATGAAGATGCCCCAGCCAAACATCGTGAACGGGACCTGCAGCAGGTAGATGAGCGGCTGACTGATCAGGAAAAACACAAATACCTTCAAGGCCGACTCGAGCGGCTTTTCGCAGTTCGCCATGATCAGGATTGCCGGCACAAACCAGAACTCCAGATACACGCCGATCCGTTCAAAGGAAGTGTCCTTAAAAACCGGCAGGATCAGGACTGCCGCAGTTAGAACCGCCGCCCCCACCGCCATCAGGATCACCACCGGCCACCCCATAGGCAGACCGCCGTAGAGTTTCTCTAAAAAACGCGGCTGAATGGTATGTTCATTACTCCTGTTTTGTTTCATCATTTCCGGTATTCCTCTTGATATTGAACATTACCAGATCCTATCCCTCTTCTGCCCGCTCCGATCCAGGCTTTCAGCACGGACGCCCGCGGAACCAGGCGGTTGACCACCCACGCGAACGGCATCATGCCGAAGTACAGCAGCACCGTCTGAATCAGCAGCCACGGCATCATCTTCGTGCCGAAGGTCTCTGCCATATAATACCACATCAGTTTCATGAACGGTACCTGGAACGCAATGTACGGCAGGGTGCGGCGTCCGATGAAGTCCACCGACCGCAGCAGTCTGACTGCCGTTTTGCTCTGCGTGAGCAGGATCAGGAAGACCGCGATCGCCAGCGTTGTCAGCAGCGCCGACGCATAGAACAAAAGCAGCGACTTGTACTCGTTGCGGATGATGCTGACATACCCGTTGTATGTGCTGATGCGCCAGCCCGCCGTAAGCAGCACCGGAATCAGCGCCGCCGCCAACCATTTGTATTTGTATATGAGCCACTGCACCTCCGCCATGTGCTGTGAGAAGACATAGCCGGCCAGCATGAACACGACCGAGAAGATCGCCCCGCAGTAATGCGAAGGGCCGCCGCTGCCGGTGTTGAGGTGTGCTACCCAGCACGAGAAGACCAGCGCCGCCGTGAAGGCGGTCATCATCTTCAGGTCGTCATTGCAGAGTTTGGAGATGAAGAACAGCAGCAGGGTCGAAAGGAACAGGCACGGGATGAACCAGAGCGTGTTCGACGCCATCTTGTAGCCGCTGTCCGCGTTGGAGTAAAAGATACCGATCAGGAGATCGAGGAAGCTCTGCGAGTTCGCCTCACCGATGTACTCCAGCCATTCCCGGAACGGCGCCGCGTAGAAGTTGAGCACCAGATACGGCACCAGAAGACCGAACACCTTGTCGAAGATGAACGGCCAGGTGCGCCGGTCCTTGCGGAACGCAAAGGTCATGCCGGTCAGGAAAAAGTACGCCGGCATGTGAAACGAGTAGATGTATGTAAATTGCTCCGGGTCTTCGGTGATATGTCCGAAGATGACCCAGAACATGAGCAGACCGCGCATGATGTCGATCCATACAATACGCGGCCGTTTGGTCTGATTTATCTGATCAGTCTCCATAGTATGCTATGCTTTTGCTGCCTCCTGATACTGTTTTACTGCTGATTCTTTGCCCTGCCTGCGAGCCTGCCTACTCCATCTCGATCGTAGCCGGCGGTTTGGTCGTGCAGTCATACATGACGCGGCTGACGTGCGGCACTTCGTTGACGATGCGCGTGGTGACCCGCATGAGGATCTCCCACGGGATCTGCGCCGCTTCGGCTGTCATGAAGTCCGAAGTCTGGACCGCTCGCAGCGCGACGGCGTAGTCGTAGGTTCTGAAATCACCCATGACGCCGACCGACCGCATATTGGTCAGAGCAGCGAAGTACTGCCCCAGCGTCTTCGCATATCTGCCGTCCTGGTAGCTCTCGACCTCTTCACGGAAGATCGCATCCGCTTCCTGGACCATCTTCACCTTCTCCGCCGTCACCTCGCCGATGATGCGGATCGCAAGACCGGGGCCGGGGAACGGCTGTCTGAAGACGAGGTTTTCGGGAATGCCAAGCTCGAGGCCGGCCTGGCGCACTTCGTCTTTAAAGAGCATGCGCAGCGGCTCGATGATCTCCTTGAAATCGACGTGGTCCGGCAGACCGCCGACGTTGTGGTGGGACTTGATGACCGCGCTGTCGCCGAGACCGCTCTCGATGACGTCCGGGTAGATCGTCCCCTGCACGAGGTAATCGACCGCACCGATCTTTTTTGCCTCTTCCTCAAAGACGCGGATGAACTCCTCGCCGATGATCTTTCTCTTCTGTTCCGGCTCTTCCACGCCGGCGAGCTTTTCATAGAATCGCTCCTGCACGTTCGCGCGCACGAAGTTGAGGTCGTACGGGCCGTCGGGACCGAAGACCGCCTCGACCTGGTCGCCTTCGTCCTTTCTCAGGAGACCCTGGTCGACAAATACGCAGGTCAGCTGCTTGCCGACCGCCTTGCTGAGCAGGACCGCCGCAACCGAGCTGTCGACGCCGCCGGACAGGGCGCAGAGCACCTTGCCGTCGCCGACCTTCTCGCGGATCGCCTGAATGGACTTCTCGACGAACGAACCCATCTCCCAGTCGCCGGCACATTTGCAGACATCCAGCACGAACGAGCGCAGCATGTGCTTGCCGTACTGGCTGTGCATGACTTCCGGGTGGAACTGGACCGCATAAAATCCGCGCGCCGCATCTTCCATCGCCGCGACCGGACAGTCCGCCGTCTCCGCAGTGACAACGAAGCCTTCCGGCGCCTGCACGATGCGGTCGGTGTGGCTCATCCACACAACAGATCTTTTCGGCACATCCTTGAAGAGCAGGCTGCCGCCTTCCGCCGAATTGGCGGCGCTGGCGCCGTAGTAGCCGTCTCTGATGACCACATCCGTCTTGCCGTACTCGCTGGTCTCCGCCGTCTGGACAACACCGCCCAGGGCGTGTGCCATCAGCTGCGCGCCGTAGCAGATGCCGAGGATCGGCACGCCGAGCTCGAAGAGCTGCGGATCGTATTTCAGTGCGCTCTCGCCGAACACGCTGTTCGGGCCGCCCGTGAAGATGATGCCCTTCGGCGCCATCGCGCGGATCTCCTCGACCGGCATCGTGTACGGATGCACCTCCGCATAGACGTGGCATTCGCGCACGCGGCGGGCGATCAGCTGGTTGTACTGGCCGCCGAAGTCGAGGACCAGGATGGTTTCGTTCGTTGTCTGGTTTGCCATGTGAATTCCTTTCTAAATGTAATCCGCCGGTATGGACCGGCGGACATGGTTGCTTGTCTTGACGCCAACGCAGCCCGGGCATCCCCGGACGGCCAGCCGTCTCTTAGCGGTTGACCGCGTTAGTCGTATCTTTCTTGATGACGTCGTGCGCACCGCCCTCGACGATGGAGGTCGCGGAGACGAGCGTCAGTTTGGCGTTCTTCTGGAGCTCTTCGATGGAGAGCGCGCCGCAGTTGCACATGGTCGACTTGACCTTCTGCAGGGACTGGCGGACGTTATCGGACAGGCTGCCGGCGTACGGAACGTAGCTGTCGACGCCTTCCTCGAAGGACAGCTTGCTGTCGCCGCCCATGTCGTAACGCTGCCAGTTGCGGGCTCTGTTGGAACCTTCGCCCCAGTACTCTTTGACGTAGTTGCCGTTGACGGACAGTCTTGCGCCGGGCGCCTCGTCAAATCTCGCGAAGTATCTGCCGAGCATCAGGAAGTCTGCGCCCATCGCCAGCGCCAGCGTCATGTGATAGTCGTAGATGATGCCTCCGTCGGAGCAGATCGGGATGTAGATGCCGGTCTCTTCGAAGTACTTGTTGCGCGCTTCTGCGACATCCTGTACAGCGGATGCCTGACCGCGGCCGATGCCCTTCTGCTCTCTGGTGATGCAGATGGAACCGCCGCCGATACCGATCTTAACGAAGTCCGCACCTGCGTCTGCGAGGAAACGGAACCCTTCCGCGTCGACAACGTTGCCGGCACCGACCTTGACGGTGTCGCCGTACTTCTCGCGGATCCATGCGATCGTGCGGGACTGCCATTCGGAGTAGCCTTCGGAACTGTCGATGGTGAAGATGTCCGCACCTGCCTCGACGAGCGCCGGGACGCGCTGTTCGTAGTCGCGGGTGTTGATGCCTGCGCCGACGAGGTATCTCTTGTGCTCGTCCAGCACCTCGATCGGATTGGTCTTATGGCTGTCGTAGTCCTTGCGGAATACGAACGAATGCAGTTTCTGATCCTTGGTCACGATGGGCAGCGCATTGAGCTTGTGCTCCCACAGGATGTCGTTCGCCTCGCTCAGGGAAACGCCCTCCTCCGCGGTGACCAGTTTTTCGAACGGGGTCATGAACTCGCAGACCTTGGTGTCCTTGTCCATGCGGCTGACACGGTAGTCGCGGCTTGTGACCAGGCCGACCATCCTGCCGTCCGCAGTGCCGTCCTCGGTGACCGCGATGGTGCTGTGGCCGTATTTTTCTTTCAGTGCGATGATGTCCGCCAGTGTCTGGTCGGGGCGCACGTTGCTGTCGCTCTTGACGAAGCCCGCCTTGTAGTCCTTGACGCGCTTGACCATAGCCGCCTGGCTCTCGATGGACTGGGAGCCGAAGATGAAGGAAATGCCGCCTTCCTTGGCGAGTGCGATGGCCAGGTTGTCATCGGAGACCGCCTGCATGACCGCCGAAACCAGCGGGATGTTGATGGAGACCGGCGACTCCTCTTCGCCCTTGCGGTATTTCGCCAGCGGTGTCTTCAGAGAAACGTTCTCTGTGCGGCACTCCGACGAGGAATACCCCGGGATCAGCAGATATTCATTGAAAGTACGGGACGGTTCGTTGAAGTATGTTGCCATTGTCTCCTCCTCACGGTGCGGGGTGTTGTATGTGAATCGCCTGCCTTGCAGGTCCTTTTACGCCATTTTATTGTAATGATTTATTGTACTCCATGATGCTGTCTTTTTCAACAGAATGCGGTACAATATCCCCATGAAAGCAGAACGTTTTTCCGCATCTGATCATAGAATCGCACAGCCAGGTATCCGCAGAAGCGCAAGGCAGCGCGCCGCGGCGCTCTTGCTGTGCCTGCTCATGACATGCTCCCTGTCCGGGTGTGGCTTTTTCTCCGGCGATCCTGTGGGGCTGGAGCGATTCTCCGACCTGCCCGGCGTCCGGCAGATCGAGTCCTTCTTCGAGTCGGTCAACAGAGCATTCGGCGAACTGTTCGGCAATGAAGAGATCATCCTCCGCGGGGACGGCGATGCCCCGGATGGCGGCAGCACGAACGGCGGCGGCTATACCAACGGCGGTAAGGGCAACCGGATCGGTGATGCCGGCGACCAGGACAGGACGGACAGCTCGCTCACCGGCGGCGTGCGCGAAGGCACGGAGGAAGGCTGGCAGAACGGCCTCTCGCCGCAGGGCAGCGCCAGATTTCTGCAGGACAACGTCGTGCTGGTCAGTATCTATCTCATCGACGGCAGCAGCGGCTTCTCGAAGGAAGAAATCGCCTATACCCGCGAGGCCGTGGACATGGCGGCATCGTGGATGGAGCGGAAGGCCGAGGAACACGGCGTGCCGCTCAACGTCATCTGCAACAAGCAGGACCTGACCTACCGGTTCACCGCGGACGGCATGCTCAAGGAAAGCCGTAAGGAAGTCTCGTTCACCTACACAGACACGATCGGCGATTACTTATACCATTTCGACCTGAACGCACTCAAAGAACAGTACGATACCGACTCGGTCGGGTTCCTCATCTTCCTGCCGGGCGAAGGGACCTCGTTCGCGTACCCTTACACCGCAACCGGCAGTGCCAGATGGGACGCCGTCAGCTACTATGAATTCGCCAACCTCTACATGTACGACGAAAGCTCGCCGGACGAGTATGAAAATCCCGCGACCTACGCCCACGAGATCCTTCATCTCTTCGGTGCGTGCGACCTGTACGAGGAAAACGAAACCGACAACATCTCACAGGATCTGTCCGACTGCATCGCGGACGTGTACCCGGACGAGATCATGTACTACACGTACGAGGACGACAACACCTCCAATTTCGAGGAGATCACAAAAGACATGAGCCCTGTCACCCTGTACTTCATCGGCTGGGGCGACGGCGGCGCGATGATCGAACAGTTCCCCGAGATCAAGCGAAAATACCCCTGCGCGTTCGAATGATCCCGCCCGCAGCGCCTGCGGGCGTTTTTTTATATTCCGGTTTCTTGTATTGCTTTCTCTTCGGTGCTACAATATCGTCGCGAGATATTGCACACACTCTCAGAAGGACCGCATGATACTATGAAAATCGGACTGATCGGAGCAGGAAAAGTCGGATGCACCCTGGGCAAATACTTTGCCGAAAGGGACATCGAAGTGACCGGCTATTACAGCCGGACTTTTGCGTCCGCACAGGAGGCCGCCGCGTTCACCGGAACGAAGGCGTTCGAAGATCCTGCTGCTCTGATCGAGGAAAGCGACGCGCTCTTCCTCACGGTGCCCGACCGCATGATCACGACGGTCTATGAAGGGCTACGGCAGTATGGTCTCGCCGGTAAAATGCTGTGTCACTGCAGCGGCGCCATGACCGCCCGGGAAGCATTCCCCGCGATCGAGGAGACCGGCGCCTCCGGCTATTCCATCCATCCGCTTTTTCCCGTAAGCAGCAAGGACGAGTCCTATCTTGAACTGGAGGGTGCTTTCTTTTGTGTAGAAGGCGATGATGCACATCTTTCGCAGTGGAAGACATTCCTGGAATCGCTCCATCTTAGGGTGCAGATCATTCCTGGAGACGCCAAAGTCCGCTACCACGCGGCCTGCGCGATCGCCAGCAATCTGTACTGCGCCCTGGTGCAGACCAGCGTCGAACTACTCGAAGAGTGCGGATTCACGCATGCCCTCGCACTGGAAGCCCTCGCACCTCTGGTGCGCAGCAACCTGCAGCGTATCCTGCAAGTGGGTCCCCAGGACGCCCTCACCGGGCCGGTGGAACGCAACGACGCAGGAACCGTGAAAAAGCATCTGGCCTGCATCCCTGAAGGGACAGAGCAGGCCCTCTACCGCGCAGCCTCCGCAAAACTGGTGGAGATGGCAAGCCGCCGCCACCCGGAGGAGGACTACAGCGCGCTCATGGATGGACTAAAAGGAGGTACAGATCCATGGCCAAAAACACAGTAGCCACTCTTGCTGAAATGAAAAACAACGGGGAGAAGATCACGCAGCTGACCTGCTACGATTACTCCACCGCAAGACTGATTGACGAAGCGGGCATCAACATGATCCTCGTCGGCGACAGCCTCGGCATGACCATGCTGGGCTACAGCGACACCCTGCCCGTCACAGTCGATGACATGATCACCTACGGAAAGAGCGTGGTACGCGGCTGCGAATCCACGTTTGTTGTCGTGGATATGCCCTTTATGAGCTACCAGATCTCCCCCGCGCAGGCGCTGGAGAATGCGGGCCGCATCATGAAGGAGACCGGCTGCCAGGCTGTTAAGCTCGAAGGCGGCAAGGACATGGCGCCGCAGATCAAGGCGATCACCAGTGCAGGCATCCCGGTCGTCGGCCATGTTGGTCTGACCCCGCAGTCCGTCAACACATTCGGTGGATTTAAGGTCCAGGGCAAGGGCGAAGCCAATGCCCGCCGCATCCTCGAGGATGCACTGGCCGTCGAAGAGGCCGGCGCATTCGCCATCACACTCGAGGGCATTCCGCCCAAACTCGCAACGCTGATCACCAAGAAGTGCAAGGCCATCACCATCGGCATCGGCGCGAGCGCAGCCTGCGATGCACAGGTCCTCGTCTACCAGGATATGCTCGGCATGTCCGGCTTCACACCCAAGTTCGCGAAGCACTTTGCCGAGGTCGGCGAGACCATGAAGGAAGCCTTCCGCGCCTACGACAGCGAAGTCAAGGCCGGCACCTTCCCGGCACCCGAGAACACCTACGCCAAGAGCGACTGCTCGGATGAGTTCCTGGCAGCGCTGGATGCGGAGTTCGAAGACAGATAAAGAGACAACGGGGAGGCGGCCTGCATGGCTGCCTCTCTTACGGCAAATACACAGAAAGGGAATGAATCATCTATGAACACTTATAAGAGCATGCTCATCGCTGAAACGATCGCGGATGTCCGCGCACAGGTCCGTGAGTGGAAAGCGGCCGGTCTGACCGTCGGTCTGGTCCCGACCATGGGCTACCTGCACGAAGGGCACACCAGCCTGGTGGACGCCGCAGCGGCGCAGTGCGACAAGGTCGTCGCCTCCGTCTTCGTCAACCCGACCCAGTTCGGGCCGAACGAAGACCTCGAAGCCTATCCGCGCGACTTCGACCGCGACTGCGGGCTGCTCGAGTCTCACGGATGCAGTATGGTGTTCCATCCGTCCGTTGAAGAGATGTATGCGCCGGATGCGGCCACCTATGTGGAGATCCTGGATGACATGCCCAAGCAGCTGTGCGGCCAGACCCGCCCGATCCATTTCCGCGGCGTCTGCACAGTCGTTTCCAAGCTGTTCAACATCGTGACGCCCGACAAGGCCTTCTTCGGCCAGAAAGATGCCCAGCAGCTCGTCGTCATCCGCCGCATGGCGCGCGACATGTCCTACGGCATCGAGATCGTCGGCTGCCCCACCGTCCGTGAGGAAGACGGTCTGGCCAAGTCCTCCCGCAACACCTATCTCAATGCGGAAGAGCGGCAGGCCGCCCTCATCCTTTCGAAGTCCATTGCGTTCGCGAAGAAGACCATCGCTGAGGGCAACCGCAATGCGGAAGCCGTCCTGGCCGCGATGCGCGCCATGATCGAGGAAGAACCGCTCGCAAAGATCGACTACGTCTCCGCGGTTGACGGCTACACCCTGCAGCCCGTCGAAGGGCTCGAACCCGGCACACTGATCGCCATGGCTGTCTACATCGGCAAAACGCGTCTGATCGACAACTTCATCGTCGACTGATCGTTCTTCCGCCGGCCGGCAATACCCGCTAACAGCTAATGGACAATCCATCACCAAAAAAGCTCTCCCCTATGGGAGAGCTTTTTATTTTGTCTGTATGCTGTGTGTGGCAGCGGCGATTACATCATGCCGCCCATGCCACCCATGCCGCCCATACCGCCGGCCGGCATTGCAGGCTCTTCCTTCGGAAGTTCTGCAACGGTCGCTTCGGTGGTCAGCAGCATTGCGCTGGCGCTTGCCGCGTTCTGCAGTGCGGATCTGGTCACTCTGACCGGATCGACGATACCTGCATCGATCATGTCGACATACTCTTCTGTCGCTGCGTTGAAGCCAACACCAGCCTTGCTGGAGATGACCTTCGCGACGACGACGCTGCCTTCGAAGCCCGCGTTCTCAGCGATCTGGCGGACAGGCTCTTCCAGAGCTCTCTGGATGATGGTCGCGCCGGTCTTCTCATCGCCGGACAGGTTCTTGACGTACTTCGCGACTGCCGGGATGGCATTGACGAATGCTGTGCCGCCGCCCGGGACGATACCCTCGGCAACTGCAGCCTTGGTCGCGTTCAGCGCATCTTCGATGCGGAGTTTTCTTTCCTTCAGCTCGGTCTCAGTAGCAGCACCGACCTTGATGACAGCAACGCCGCCGGTCAGTTTCGCCAGTCTTTCCTGGAGCTTTTCTCTGTCGAAATCGGACTTGGTCTCAGCCATCTGGCTCTTGATGGATGCCGCACGCGCTTCGATCTCAGCCTTCTTGCCGGCACCGCCGGTGATGATGGTGTTGTCCTTGTCAACCTTGACGCTGGCAGCCTGGCCAAGCAGATCAAGGGTAGCTTCCTTGAGGTCATAGCCAAGTTCTTCGCTGATGACGGTACCACCTGTCAGGATTGCCAGATCTTCCATCATAGCCTTTCTTCTGTCGCCGAAGCCCGGAGCCTTGACAGCAACGCAGTCGATGACGCCGCGCAGCTTGTTGACAACCAGTGTTGCCAGTGCTTCACCTTCGATATCCTCAGCAACGATCAGCAGCTTCTTGCCTGTCTTGACGACCTGTTCGAGGAGCGGCATCAGATCCTGGATGTTGGAGATCTTCTTGTCTGTCAGCAGGACCAGGGGCTTCTCCATGGTCGCTTCCATCTTCTCCATGTCGTTTGCCATGTAGGGGGAGAGGTAGCCTCTGTCGAACTGCATACCTTCAACGACTTCGAGGGTGGTGCCCATGGACTTGGACTCTTCAACGGTGATGACGCCGTCTCTGCCGACCTTTTCCATCGCCTCAGCGATCAGTTTGCCGATCTCGGGATCTGCAGCGGAAACGCTTGCAACCTGCGCGATGCTCTCCTGGCTCTTGACGGTCTTCGCGGACTTCTTGATCTGTGCGACAGCTGCATCGACTGCGCCCTGGATGCCCTTCTTCAGGACCATCGGGTTCGCGCCTGCAGCGACGTTCTTGAAGCCTTCCTTGATGATGATCTGTGCGAGCAGGGTCGCGGTGGTGGTGCCGTCACCGGCAACATCGTTGGTCTTGGTCGCAACTTCCTTGACGAGCTGTGCGCCCATGTTCTCGACTCTGTCTTCCAGTTCGATCTCTTTTGCGATGGTAACGCCGTCGTTGGTGATCAGCGGTGCGCCGTACTGCTTGTCGAGCAGGACGTTGCGGCCCTTGGGGCCAAGTGTGATCTTGACGGTGTCAGCCAGCTTGTCAACACCGGCCAGCAGCTTTTTTCTAGCGTCTTCGCTGTATGTAAGTTCTTTTGCCATTTTTATGCCTCCCGCTTATTTCTCCACCTTGGCCAGGATGTCTCTCTGACCCATGATGGTGTATTCTTCACCTTCAAACTTGACTTCCGTGCCCGCGTACTGCGAGAAGATGACCATGTCGCCGACTGCCAGTTCCATCTTGACATCTTCGGTGCCGGGGCCAACTGCCACGACTTCCGCCATCTGGGGCTTTTCCTTCGCCTGGCCGGGAAGGATGATGCCGCTGGCTGTCTTTTCTTCGGCTTCCAGTCTCTTGATCACGACTCTGTCGCCCAAAGGTTTGATTGCAAAACTCATTTTGATACCTCCGCTTATTGATTATTTTTCGCGCCCGCCGGGATTGATAAGGAATCGCCTCTCAAGATGTCTGCGACGGTGCGTCTTTTGCTTTGTTAGCACTCAGCATCTCCGAGTGCCAAATACTATTCTATTCATTTTATGAGCAATGTCAATAGATATATGTAGGTTTTGGCTGAATTTCAGTTGACTACGCCGCTTCGATCTCCTTGATCTGAATGTTGATCTGGTCGATCGCAAACGCCGTCATCTCCTCCAGCCGGTACGCGCATTTTTCCTGCATGCGCTTGGCCGTCTCCACGATCGTCTCGTCCAGATTGAACGTGGCTGCGATCTTCACACGCAGCTGCCCGTTGCGCTTCTCCGCCGCCACACTGAGGATGCGCGTCACGCCCGGCAGTTCATCCCCGATGATGGTCACGATGTCCTCGATGACCTGCTGGGAGATGAAGTACTCGCCCAGATAGCTGTAGGTCGGCCGGACGACGGTCTTCTCGCTGTCACCCTCCTCGCGGCCCGTTCCCCAGGCGAGGAACTTGCGCAGGGGCACCATAAAGTATCCGGAGAATCGCTTTTTAAGATGCACCTGCGGCACCGGCACAACGTGCTTGCCCTGCACCGTGCGCTGCTTGCGCGCCGTCTCGCGGTCCTCTTCGGTGGTGATATCCGTAATGTAGATCGTCTCGCTGATCGGCGGGAGTCCGAGCCGCTCGGCGATCTTCGTCACCAGCCCGTCGGACGTGCCGAGGATCAGGACGCTCTCGGGGCGCGTTTCCTCGATGGCCTGGCGGACTTCCAGGCAGTGCGATTCATCGGTAAAAAGAGCCGTCTTGATGGCTCCCATCATGGTCTCCGCCTGCTTGGCGGACTGCCCGAAGATCGAACTCGTTCTGTAGATATAAAGACCGTCATCGATGATGCTTTCGATGTCTCTGTCCCGGCAGACGTTGCCGGCCTGATAACTTTTTCCGGTGCCGCTTTTGCCGACGAGGGCATAAACTTTCATTCTTTACATCTCCTGACACCCGCGCTATAATGAGGGCGGATATTTATCAATGCTATCTATAAGGAGGTAACACTATGGCTTATAAGATTGGCGAAGAATGCATCAACTGCGGTGCTTGCGCGGCAGAATGCCCCGTTGAAGCTATCTCCGAAGGCGACGGCGCTCATGTCATCGATCCCGATGTCTGCATCGAGTGCGGCGCTTGCGCAGAGGCTTGCCCGGTTGACGCTCCGAAGGCTGAATAATTAATCAGTAATTCGGATGGGGTGTCATCCCCTCTTACATATCTGTAAGAATCAATACCCGTTCCAGATGGAACGGGTATTTGCTTTCTGTGAGCGTTGCCGCTCCGGTATTACTTTCTGTTCATGTGGAATGTCAGCGCATAGAGATTGTCCGAAAGATGGACATTCTCCATCGCAACATGTGCGGGCACCTCAAGGTCCGTCTGCGCAAAATTCCAGATGCCCTTGACGCCGGCAAAACACAGCTTGTCCGCCATCTCCTGCGCCACGTCTTTCGGGGTGCAGATGACGCCGATGTCGATCTTGTTCTTTTCGACGTACTCTACCAGATCATCGGATGAAAGGACGGGCACGCCGCCGATCTCTGTTCCGATCGCCTCCGGATTTACTTCAAAGATCGCTTCGACCTGGAACCCCTGCTTATAGGAATTGGTGTAGCCTGCGATCGCATGACCCAGGTTGCCGCCGCCCACGATGACCATGTGATAGACCTGATCCAATCCGAGGATCGCACTGATCTCATCATGCAGGTCCTTGACGTTATAGCCGTACCCCTGCTGTCCGAATCCGCCGAAATTATTCAGATCCTGCCGGATCTGCGAAGCCGTGTAGCCAATCAGCCTCGACAGCTCCGCCGAAGAGATCTTGTCGACCCCTTTCTTATCCAGCTCGTGAAGATACCGGCGATATCTCGGCAGCCGTTTGATCACGGCATTCGATATCTTCGCATTTTTCGCCATATTAGTTGCTCGCTTCTTCGACGTACTTGACGATGTCGCCGACGACCTGGAACTTCTCAGCTTCTTCATCGGGAACTTCGATGTCGAACTCTTCCTCGATCGCCATGATGATCTCAACAGCGTCCAGAGAGTCCGCCTCGAGGTCCTTCATCAGGTGCGTTTCCATGGTAACTGCTTCTTCTTCAACGCCGAGCTGATCGACGATGATGTCCTTGATCTTGTCAAATGTCATTGATTTTCCTCCTTAAAGCGTACAAACGGTACAATTCATTATAGAAAGTGTTTACTCGTATTGCAACCACTTTTCGTATACAATGTCCAGCCGCTCGCGGTCTGCCTTCACCGCCTCATCGAGTTCTCTGAGGCGCGCGAGATCCGCCAGCACCTCTTCGGTGCACATCTCCTGTTCCCGCTCTGCGATGCGTGCTTCCAGCTCCCCGATCTCTTTCTCGAGGGCTTCTTTTTCGCGGCGTTTGCGGCGTTCCTCGGCTTCCTGCTGCTTCTTCAGGAATCGCTCTTCCTTCGAGCCTGCCTCCGGCGCGGTTTGCTCCGTTTGGACACTTGTCTGCCCCTGGGATGCGAGTTCTTTCATATATTTGCGGGCCGACACGAGTTCGTCGCGCTTTTCCTGATAGTAATCGTACTTGCCCAGGAAGGTCACCAGTCCGTCCGCCGTCAGCTCGCAGATGCGCGTGGGCACCTTGTTGAGGAAATAACGGTCGTGGCTGACGATCAGCGCCGTGCCCGGGAAGTCCAGCAGCGCGTCTTCAAAGACTTCTCTGGACTCGATGTCGAGGTGGTTGGTCGGCTCGTCGAGGAGCAGCAGATTGCCGCCGCCCATCATGAGCTTGAGAAGCGACAGCCGGGCTTTCTCACCGCCCGAGAGCGCTCTGACCGGCAGGAACACATCGTCCCCGCGGAACAGAAATCCGCCCAGAATACTGCGCACCTCGGTGCCGTTCAGGTCCGGATGATCCTGCCAGATCTCCTCCAGAACCGTATTGTCTTCGTCGAGGAGCCGCTGCTCCTGATCGTAGTAGACGATCTTGACGTTGTAGCCGGTGTGCATGCGGCCGGCGTCCGGTCGCGCATCGCCCATGATGAGGCGCAGCAGTGTCGTCTTGCCGATGCCGTTCGCCCCGACCAGACACACGCGTTCCCCGCGCTTCATATCGAGATCGACGTTCTCGAAGAGCTGCTTTCTGCGGGAGCCGAAGCCAAATCCCTTGCTCAGTCCTTCCAGCAGCAGTACGTCGTTGCCGCTCTTGTAGTCCTCGCGGAATCGCAGCTTCATCTTCCCGTTCCGCTCCTGCGGCATGCGGATGTTCTGCGCCTTCTCCTCGCGCGCCATCTTTTCGAGTTTCATCTCGCGGCTGTGCGCGCGCTTGGCGAGCTTCTCCGTGCCGCGCTCCTTGAAGCGGCGGACGAGGTCTTCCTGTTTTTCTTTTTCCTTTTTGAACGCCTGATACCGGCGCATCTCCTCCTCGCGGAGTTCCTTCTTGCGCCGCGCATAGTCCGTATAGTTGCCGTCGAACGAACGCAGCGTGTGATCCGCCACCTCCAGAATGTGGTCGCAGATGCGGTCGAGGAAGTAGCGGTCGTGGCTGACCACCAGGATCGTCCCGCGGTACGACGCGAGGTACTGCTCGAGCCAGGACAGCGTCCCGATGTCGAGGTGGTTGGTCGGCTCGTCGAGGATGAGGATCTCCGGCTTCTTCAGCAGGAGCAGCGCCAGTGCCAGGCGCGTCTTCTCGCCGCCGGAAAGGTCCGTGATCTTCTGGTCGTATTTATCGTCGAGGAAGGCCATGCTGGAGAGGATCCCGCGGATCTCGCTCTTGTAGGTGTAGCCTCCTTTGCGTTCGTATTCTTCGCGCAGGGCGTCCATGCGGTGGATGAGCTGCGCCTGCTCGCCGCCGGTGGTCTGCGGGATGCGGTCCGCCAGATCAGCTAATTGCGATTCCATGACGTGCAGGTCCTCAAACAGCGCTTCGACTTCCTCCATGACGGTACGCGTGCTGTGGATGTCGGTCTGCTGGTGCAGGTAGCCGAACGTCGCGTCGGGGTGGAAGTTGACCGAACCCTCTTCATGCGGCAGCTCGCCTGTGAGCACGCGAAGAAGAGTGGTCTTGCCGGCCCCGTTCGGTCCGACGATGCCCACTTTGTCGCCCTTCTGCACGTGGAAGGTGACGTCCTCGAAGATGACGTCCGTGCCGTATTCTTTTTTCAGGTCTTTGCAACTGAGTATGATCATATATAGGAATCGCTGTCTGTGCAGGGAGACAACCTTTGCGAAGGCCGCTCTCGCTTAGTCCTAAGTTCGCGCTGCTAGCCGAGCAAGCTCGGGCATCGCTAGCAGAGACTCTGCCTAGCCGCTCGTCCCTCGCGGGGCAGAGTGCTCTCGCGCAGCGGTTCTAAGCTCCGCCTTCACTTCGTTCGGCGATCGCTAAGTACCGACACTGCGGATATCCTTGCGCAAAGGTTATCTCCCTGCCTAACTATCGTTCTTAACTATTCTCCAGGTCCAAATTCGCAAACGCGTCCAGGAACATATCGTCCGCGCCGCGCTCCTGATACTGGTAGTACGCCGCGCAGCCGATCATGGCCGCGTTGTCGGTGCACAGGATGGGCGCCGGAATGTACAGGCGGATGCCCTTCTTCGCACAGGCGTCCTTGAGCATTTCGCGCAGCTTGCTGTTGGCCGCTACGCCGCCCGCGACGACGATCTTGTCCTCGCCGTACTCTTCGGTCGCGGACATGACTTTCGCGACGACCGTATCGAGCACTGCCTGCTGGAAGGAGGCAGCCACGTCGGGTACGGAGATCTCCCGGCCGGCCTGCTGCTCGTTGTGCACGTAGTTCATGACGCCGGTCTTGGTGCCGCTGAAGCTGAAGTCCAGTGTGCCGTCCTCCAGCATGACGCGCTTGAAGGTGACCGCTTCGGGGTTGCCCTCCTTTGCAATCTTGTCGATCTTCGGGCCGCCCGGATAGCCGAGCCCCAGAACGCGCGCGACCTTATCGTACGCCTCGCCCACCGCGTCGTCCCGCGTGTGGCCGAGCACTTTGAATTCGTTGTAGCCTTTGACATCGATGACGCTCGTATGTCCGCCGCTGACGACCAGCGACATGAACGGCGGTTCAAGGTCGGGCGCCTGGATGTAGTTGGCGCTGATGTGCCCCTTGATGTGGTGCACGCCGACCAGCGGCTTGTTCCATGCGAGCGCATACGCCTTCGCCGTCGCCACGCCGATCAGCAGCGCGCCGATGAGGCCGGGGCCTTTCGTGACGCCGATGAGGTCTACCTCTTCCGGCGTGACGCCTGCTGCCGCGAACGCCTCGTCCGTGACCGCGTTGATATTGGTCAGGTGATGGCGCGAAGCGATCTCCGGCACGACGCCGCCGTACAGGGTATGGATGTCGATCTGCGAAGAGATGATGTTCGAGAGGACCTCTCTTCCGTCCGCGACCAGCGCGACCGAGGTCTCGTCACAGCTCGACTCTATGGCTAATGTGATGTGTTTTCCGTCTTTCATAATGATTCTTATTTCTGCGGCGCATCGAGGATCTTCCACATAATGAGGGCATCCTCGCCGTTGTTCTCGTAGTATTTCTTGCGGCGGCCTTCGGTCTTAAAACCGTTCCGCTCATAGAGGCGGATGGCCTTGTCGTTGCTCGGCCGCACTTCCAGCGTCATCGAGGTGATCTCCGCCAGCCGGCAGTGGTGCTCGAGGAGCCGCATCAGCACATTGCCGAGGCCTTCCCCGCGGTACTTCGGCCGCACGGCAACGTTGGTGATATGCCCTTCGCCGGCGATCATCCACACGCCCGCATAACCCATGATCTTCTCGCCTTCCGGCGCTTCCGGGTCTTCGGCCAGTATGTACAGCGCAAATGGGTTTTCCGCCAGGTCATGACGGAAGGACTCGACGCTCCACGGCTCTTCCGGGAAGCATTCGAGGTCGATGCGCGCCATTTCCTCTTCATCACCGGCCACACCGGGCCGGACTTCGTACTTATCCATGCCAGGGCTCTCCTTTGAGGGCCGCCTCGCGTTTGCGCTCTGCTTCGGGGCGGCGCATGTAGTCCGGCTGGACCTGGTCGTAGGTGAGGAGCGATTCCTCATCGCAGGTATCGACCGCATACTCAGCGACATTGCCGGCGCTCTGGTACACTTCCTCGCAGCGGTACGTCTTGCCGTGCGCTTCCGCCCACGCCTGCACGCGCTCTTCATACGGGCCGAGGCCATCGCCGACGAACAGGATGTTGTTGTACGGCACGAGTTTTTCGAGGAACTCGTCGAGCATGTACGGACCGCCTTCGACGACCTCTTCAAAGTCGCGGTATGCGCCCGCGTAAACCTGACTGCGCCGCGCATCGAGCAGCGGGCAGACGAGTTCGCCTTCTTCGCCCTCACCGCAGCCAAACGCCGCCAGGGTCGGGATTGTCATCACCGGGATGCCGGTTACCTGGGACAAGGCTCTTGCCGTGCTGACGCCGATGCGGATACCGGTAAACGAACCGGGGCCACGCGAAACGGCGATCATGTCCACGTCTTCCATGGTGAGGTCGTTGCGCTCAAGGAGCGTCTGGATCATGGGAACCACGTTCTTCAGGTGGTTCATCTTCTCATCGCCCATGATCTCCTCGAGGTCGTTATTGTCATTGATGATGGCCACCGAGGCGAAGGGCCCCGTGGTCTCGATCGCGATCACATTCATGCTATTCCTCCGCAAGCCGTTCTTCCTCCGCGCCGCCGTACGACAGGCGGATGATCTTCGTGTCTTCGGGCAGGAGCTCTTCGATCTTGTCCGCCCACTCGACCACGCACAGACCGTCGCCGTAAAAATACTCTTCGTAGCCGATCTCGTACATTTCCTCCGGGTCGTCGATCCGGTAGACATCAAAATGGTAGAGCGGCAGGCGCCCGCTGTAGTACTCGCGCACGATGGTGAAGGTCGGGCTCTGGACGTGTTCCGTCACGCCGAGGCCTTCCGCGATGTACTTGGTGAGGGTCGTCTTGCCCGCGCCGAGGTCGCCGATGAGCGCGATGACCTGACCGGGCACTGCGGCTTCGGCGAGTTTGTATCCGTATGCTTTTGTCGCGGCTTCGCCGTCCAGTCTGATCATAGCTTCCTCTTTTCATTCTGCGGCGCCCTTCCGGCGCGCCCGCTGCAATTTTTGCCGTTTATCAGTTTACCACAAACCTTGTAAATAGCAAAGACGGCCCCCTAAGGAGCCGCCTCGTGTGTGGTTGTGTATGACGTTGTGATGTTTGTAGTGTGTGATGTGTGTAGTGTGTGGTGTGTGTAGTGTGTGGTTGCCGGCAATCGCCGGGGCAATCTTACTTTTTCAGGAATCCGCTGATGCGCTTGTACAGCACAAAGGTCACGAGACCGTTGATGCCCGCCTTGATCGCATTGAAGCCGACGATGAACGGCATGAACGGCATGAGCGCTTCTCTGGGCATGCCCATGAACATCGGGGTGATGACCAGGTTGGCCGGGATCATGATGAGGATCATGGCCAGGATGCCGCACAGCAGCGCGATGACCGCCTTCTTTCTGGTCTTTTCGCCGTGGCTGTAGATGTTGCCCGCAACGAGGACGAACGCACCGGTCGCGATGATGTGCATCAGGATGCCGTAGAGGCCGCTCTGTGCACTGACCGTGACGCCCTGGACGACCGCCGTGACGACGGTGAGCAGGATGCCGGCCACCGGACCGAACGCGAAGGTGCCGATCAGGATCGGAATGTCCGCCGGGTCGTACTCGAGGAATGCGACCGCCGGGAAGATCGGGAAGTGGATGAGCGCGACCAGCACGATGGAGATCGCGACCAGCATACCCATCTTGGCCAGCTTGACCGTTGATTTCTGGGTGTTCATGGCAGAAACATTGTTTTCCATAGGAAGTTCCTCCTTCTTATTCCGGAATCGCTCTGCGATTCCGCCTCATGATGTATCTGCCTCAGAATTTAAAAAACGCCCTGATACAAAAACCAGGACGAACAAAGTTACCTTTGTAATTCGTTTCTTTCATCCGGACTATTACCGTCGGTATCGGATTCTGACCGATTCGGCCTTGCGGCTCGAGGACTCGTCGCTTTCGCAGATGTCTGCCGTGCGCTTCACCTCCGGTGGGGACTTGCACCCCGCCCTGAAACAGATATGTAGTTACAATAGAATTATATGTACGCGCCGGATGTTTGTAAATAGGGAATTTGCGGGGATGAGTGATAACTGTAAAAAAGGCCCTTCCGCAATGCGAAAGAGCCTTCTTATTCTCTTATGGTCTTACGGAATCGCACTAGCCTGGCAATACGTCTGACACGATCTCAGCGATACCGCTTACTTTCCCGCCGCTGTGAAAGGGGCCAGCGCCTGCGCGACCTTTGCGATCGGCATGGACTGCAGCGCGACTTTGCCCGGACCGGTGATAACGGTATTGAACAGGCCTTCGCCGCCGAGCATGATGTTCTTCACGCCCTTGACGGTGACGACGTCGATCGAGCAGGTGGCGCTCATATATGCGACGTAGCCGGTGTCCGCGATGAGCTGCTGGCCGGGGCCAAGTTCATACTCCGTGACGCTGCCGTCGATCTCGATGAATGCCATGCCGTGGCCTTCGAGTTTCTGCATGATGAAACCTTCACCGCCGAACAGACCTGCCGCCGCCTTCTTGCGGAAGAAGACCGACAGGTTGACGCCCGCTTCACTGGCGAGGAACGCCGATTTCTGGGTCACGACCGGGCCCTGGGAAATATCCAGCGCCACGATGCTGCCCGGGAAGCTCGACGCGAATGCGATCTCGCCCTCGCCGCCCTGTGCGGTATATCTGTTCTGGAAGATCGTATCGCCGGAGAGCATACGGCCCAGAGATTTGCCAAGACCGCCTGTGCCCTGAGTCTCCATGTGCATGTTCGGTGTCATCCATGCCATGGCGCCTTTTTCTGTGATCATGCTTTCACCTGCATCGAGTCTGCAGATAACTACGGGCAGCTGCCCGCCATCGATCTTGTATCTCATGTTCCGCTCCTTTCTATAGGAATCGCTCTTTCCGCACCGCGCCCTCCGCCTCTCCGGCGCGCCGGCACGGCACATTTCTGCATTTTACTTCTGTAAAAAGTTTACTCTTACAACTGTCTTTCTGTCAATTGAAAAAGGCGGCAGATCCGCTGCCGCCTCTCATCTGTCTGTTCAGCCGGGTATCATTGCCCCGGCACCGCTATAGGCGGAGTGCCGCCCCGGCGTCTTCGCTGTGCCGTTCCGTCCCGGTGTCCTCGCTGAGCTGTCCTATTCGGCAACCGCCAGCCGGTAGATCGTATCCGCGAAGATCACAGTCATTTTCTTGAAATCAGACAGTGTGAGTTCCTCATCTGCCTGATGCATCTTGTCGTTCGTCCAGGGGAAGCACGCACCGAACGCCACAACATTGTCGAACGCGCGGGCATAGGTGCCGCCGCCGATGACGAGGGGCTGCGATTCCGTGTCGCCGGTGTGCGCCTGGTAGATGTCCATCATGGTGCGGATCATCGGATCGTCCGCATCCTTGTAAATCGGCTCCTGCTCCTTGCCTTTGACCACGCCGATGTCGTATTTGTTCAGCACGGGCATCATGCCTTCGTAGACCTTCCCGCCCGCCAGCGTCACGGGGTATCTGACGTTGATCGTCAGCGTTGCGGTCTTCTGGTCGATCGCCGCCATGCCGACGTTGAAAACCAGTTTGCCGGACGGTTCGTCTTCAAACCCGCAGCCGATGGCTGTGCCGTCCGTCTCTTCGCCAATGTACGTGTTGTAGAACTCGATAAACTCGTTGACGTCGTCCGCATTGAAGCTGATGTCCTCGAGGAATCGCATCAGCAGCGAGATCGCATTGACGCCTTTTTCCGGTGTGCTGCCGTGCGCCGGCTTGCCCTTCACCGTGATCTCGAGGCTCTTGCCGATGATCTTCGTGGCGATCTGGGCGCGGCCTTCATCCTTCCAGCGCGCTGCCTTGTCGCGGATCGGTGCGTACGCCGCCTTATCCTTCGAAAGCAGGACGGCTCTTGCGTTGTCTGCGACCATGTTCGCCGCGATGCCGCCTGTCAGGCTGCGCAGTGCGATGCCGTCGTTCGACGGGCGGGACAGTTTTTTGACCAGATCGAATACCTGGATGCCCTTCTCGCCGTGGATCACCGGGAAATCGCCGTCCGGCGTGAACCCGAAGTCCGGCGCCTTGACCTTCTCGAGGTAATAGTCCATCCCATACCAGTTGGTCTCTTCATCGAGGCCGAGGATGATGCGCACGTTCGTATGCGGGGTGTAGCCGGCGTCTTTAATGGCCTTCATCGCATAGAGCGCCGCCACGACGGGGCCCTTGTCGTCCAGTACGCCGCGGCCGACCAGCACCCCCGCGGGTTCCGCGCCGGCCTTTGCATCTTCCGCGCCGGCAGCTGCGCTGTCTGCGGCGGCATCGGCCGCATCGGTATTAGGCGATTCCGCGGCCTCGGTCGGCAGTTTCAGCGTCATCTCGAACGGATCCTGCGACCAGCCGTCGCCCGCCGGCACCACGTCCAGGTGACCGACGATGCCCATGGTCTCTTCCGCCGTGCCGATGAGCTCGCCCTCTTCATTCAGAATCTCGCCGGGCATCTCGATGTGCCCGCCGTAATTGTCCACGTTCTCCGTCTCAAATCCCATCTCATGCGCCTTTTGCAGGGCATAGGAAAATACCCTATGGACATCTTTGCCAAAGGGTAATACTTCCTCATCGGGAGTGCCCGGCTGCAGTGTGACTGCTTCGCCGTCCACACTCGGAATGGCAACCATTTCGCCGAGCGTTTCGATCTGCTCCTCCCAGTTATGTTCGATGGCGGATTCGAGTTTGCGAATATACTCGTTATCCATCTGTTCTGTCCTCTGTAACTAGTCTCTGACTTCCTCGACAGCAGCCACTTCCGGGAAGTTCTGCTTGAGGATCTGCTCAACAACGCCCTTGATGGTCATGGTGCTGGCCGGGCAGCCCGCACAGTGGCCCTGCAGGCGCACTTTGACGACATTGTCTTCTGTCATCTCAACGAATTCGATATCCCCGCCGTCTCTCTGCAGGAACGGACGGATCTGATCCAATGCGTCTCTGATCTCATTTTCCATGATATCTTTCCTCCTTATATTGGTCCCGCAAGGCTGGACTATCCGCCGCCGGTCATGGCTGTACGTTCATCGCCAGCTGTGGCTGCACGTCTGCTGCGGGAAATCTGCTGCTTCTGCGCCGGCGGGTTGGTGCCCGCGCTGTTTCATTATACACAGTTGGGCTGATTTCGTAAAGCATATAAAGTTACTAGGCATTGCGGGGCGCAGCTCTGCAATATCGGTTGCTTTCTGTGCGTGTTTGATGATTTGTAGCCGAACAACCGCGACAGAGCGATTCCGCGGTTAGCGACTGCTAATCTTTTCTCGATTGACACTTTGGGGTAGTGCCTGTTTTTTATACTATGGTATAATTTTTCTACGGTAATTGGAAAAAATATATCCGTTATAGTACAACGTTACATAAGGAGGATACAATTATGAAATGGACTTGCACCATCTGCGGTTACACATGTGAAGGCGACCAGGCACCGGAACAGTGCCCGATCTGCAAAGCACCCGCTGAGAAGTTCAAGGCAGTTGAAGAAGGCGAAATGAACTGGGCCGCTGAGCATGTTCTCGGTGTTGCTAAAGGCGTCGACGAAGAGATCCTGCAGGGTCTGAGAGAGCACTTCGAAGGCGAATGCTCCGAGGTCGGTATGTACCTGGCGATGGGCCGTGTTGCCTGCAGAGAGGGCTATCCGGAGATCGGCGAATACTGGAAGACCGCAGCTTACGAAGAAGCTGACCATGCTGCTCGCATCGCTGAGCTGCTGGGCGAAGTGCTGACCGACAGCACAGAAGAAAACCTGCGCATGCGTGTTGACGCTGAATACGGCGCAACCGAAGGTAAATTCGAAATCGCCAAGAAGGCGAAGGAACTCGGCCTGGATGCTATCCATGACACCATTCATGAAATGGCACGCGACGAGGCGAGACACGGCAAGGCATTCAAGGGCCTGCTCGAGAGATACTTCGGCAAATAAACAAAGCTGGAATTAAGCGATTCATCGCTTAACGGTAATGGATTTAGAGAGGATCATCAGAGTACTGATGGTCCTTTCTTTATATCCATAGTTGGGAATGAGTTGGAATTGACCTCAAACCGCAAGCCAACATGCTAATAAAACTGGGATTCCTAAAAGTTGTGACTACATAGTATCATCTTAGGCACAACTTGCTAAAGACTTTTAACATCTTTTGATCATCTTTGACAACTCATTTTGTCATTGTTGCAATTAGTTAGTACAATTAAAACCTTTTGCTATATAATAATGAAGGAACCTACAGTTCAATGGTGGAATTGTTGAAAAGGATTAATCGATATGTTTGGCAAGAAAAAAATCAATAAGCTGGATCAATGGACTGCAAATCTTCAAAACTCAATTCTAGAGGATTTCTCTCAATCTTTATCTGAAGAAGAGGCTCCACATTGGAATCATGAGAATCAAATTGCTTTAGTTGGTGTATTCAGTTTTCTGCTTAGTGCAACGAACCGCGATAAAGAGGGCGATTCGTATAGGCAACTATATGTCGATAAGATGGCGAGCATGTTCGAAATAAGTAAGAACGAAGTCTTTTCTCGCATGGTTTCTGCACATAATCGTATGGATGAAGTTGCGACTGCTGTGGTTAATGAAAATGATTTTTCTGATGGTGGCGAACTTGCTAAGGCTATCTTCCTATGATGTGGCATATGCAGATCTTAAAGAAGTCGCTGATGCTATCGATAACAAAAGGTTCGGTTGATCATAGCGATATGTCAAGATTAAAGGCAACGTAAACCGAAACCACACAACGAGAAATGTTAGAAAAAGTAGGAGGCTGTCACTTAGACAGCCTCTTCGCTCTTATGAGTGTACTTTTACTAATGCCACAAAATGCCTCTACCTGTTTATAGGAATAACCCTCTTCAAGAAGTGACAGCGCATGATCAACTTGAATTTTTGTATATTTCTTTGGTCTTCCTTCTCTGTAATTTGGATTTTGTTTAGCTATGGCTTTTCCTGTTTGTGTTCGCTCAACTATCATCCCTCTTTCATATTCAGCAAACGCTAGCATTATTGTGAGTATCAATCTTCCAATGTTCGTATCTTCCACAAGTCCCATATTGAGAATGTGCACTTTGATACCTTTGTTAAACAAGTCCTGTACTGTCTGCACACCCTCTATCGTAGTTCTAGCGAAACGATCCAGTTTTGAGACAACCAACGTGTCACCCTCTTCAAGGCGGCAAAGCAAATCCTGGAACTTAGGTCTTTCCATTGTCTTACCGCTAAAAGCTTCTGTGACAATCTCTTGGCAGCCATATTCAGTAAGAGCTTGTACCTGATCTTCTAAGCTGTTGCCGTCTCTGCTTTGTGTCAGAGTTGACACTCGCGCATATCCGTATATCATTTCTTCACCTTTCTTATGACACTAAGTTATGACACCGCTCCACCCTTGATTTTCCGTTGCTGTGAAGAGGGTGTCATAACTTAAGAGTTTTGCTACATCCATAGTGCTCGCCATACGCAAGCTTCGATCTCCTGCTCTGAGCACTCCCTTATCAATTCGGTGCACTTCATTATCTTTATATGGTTACTCTCAGATAAAAGGCTATCTGTTAACACCTCATCCGTCTGATAATCGTAGTAAAGGTTTAGCGGATGAAGGGGTGTTGCTTCTTTGGATTCCTGAGAAACTCGATACAAGTTCTTCATGTCTTCCCCTTTCTGCGCCTCACCTTTTCAGATGAGGCGCGCTCTCACTTTTGAAACTTAACTTTCAATCATCTCTTCATCGCAATCAATGCATTTAATTCTTACTACTCTTGTTGCTCTTACTGACATCCCACAGCAAGGGCACACATACTTTCTACTGCTTGATGTTCTCTTTGGTGCTGAGCCATTACTCGATCCTGTTTTCGCTCCCCCAATCGAGAAGCCGCCATATACCATTTCGTTTCTGTTGATCAGGATATCTGTAAGCTGATTATCAATAACGAAGTCGAGCAGTTCCTCAGTTGGTTCTGTGATTGCCCATCCGTACTTATCAGATCTCTCAACGTGCAGGCCTCTAGCTTCAGCGGCATCTCTAAAGTGCTTGTTGTGATAAGTATTACCTCTGCTGCAATCCTGGATTCCATTCACGAAGTTGTAATAGTGGACCATCTCGTGCAGGAGTGTTGCTACTACTTCTTCAATGCTTCTTGCGAGAGTGCCAGCACCGATATTGATTTCATGACTACAGCCGATTGCAGAAACCCAAGTATCAGATCTGAGAGAGAAGTGGCCGTATGCTTTCGGTGTGGACTGTATCGTAATAGTGGGTCTTGAAAGTTCATTTTCAAAGTACTCTTTGTTAAGAAGATCAAAGATCTTGTTGAGATATCCTGCGACTCTGTTGTAACTTGTCAGCTGTTTCATTTTGAAACTCCCTTCTTTATCTTGATGTGAGGGAGAGGACAAGTTACAATTGTCTTGCCCTCTCCTAGCGGTTTGGGTGAAGCCTTTTATCAGTTGTTTGCGAGACTCTTTGATAAAAGGCTTTTTATTATGCGATCGAGAACCTTCTGCTTGATACCTGCTTTGTGAAGGCCTTGTAGAGATCGCCATGAACTTTCTTAAAAGCTGTGGTATCGAATCTGTTGCTCAGAACAGGTGTCCAACGGATGATGTACTGACCGATGTTCTGCTCTTCAAGTTCTTTGCTAGCCATATCAGCTTTGATTTCTTCTCTGATCTTGTCAGCCTCTTTCTTGGCTTCTTCAAGAATCGCTTCCCACTCGTTGAGTGCTTCGATCTTTTCCAGTAATTCTTTGTTAGTCATTGTTTTCTCCTTTCGGTGAAGAGGTGATCTTTTATCTGTCTTAATATTACTACGAATTTCGTAATATGTCAATACGAAATACGTAATTATTTATCTTTTTTCGTAATAAAATAGCACGCATATCGTATTGTTCTGCTACGAAAAGCGTGCTATAATAAGTAAACCCTAACGATCTACAAGGAGAAAAATATGATAAAGTCCAAACTCAAAGTAATGCTTGCATTGCGCGAGATGACACAAACCGAACTCGCGCAAAAGACAAGCGTGCGCCCACCAACAATTTCCGCTTTAGCCAACAACAATGCAAAGCACATACCTATTGATGTGTTGGACAAGATCTGCAAAGAACTGCAATGTAATGTTGGCGATCTTTTCGAGTACATTGACGAATAACAGAGACACCGTCAACAAACTCGACTTATTAGAAAAAGAAGATAGGAATAATCTATATAAATACGTATACGTAGGCAAAGGAATACGGCTTGCTCTTATTTGATTTCGATCTTGAGAGAGTTTAGCCGTTTTTTAATTGACTTACAAATTGCGTCTGACACAAACTTTTTAACCCTTTTATCCTTGTACATATCGCCAAGATCAGAGAATGAAACCTCTAATGATGTATTAACATCATATTCAATTGCGCCAATCATTGCATCAATGGCGTTGTTTATATCATCTTCCTCTGTTAGTCTCTTCTTTGGCATTTTGATCCTTGCTTGCTTATCTAGACAGAGTTTCGCATACACTTCTTGAGGCATATAGTTCCTGCTATAAGCTTGCCCAAGAATGAGATAGAACATTTTCAAAAAACTCTCAACGTAAGAATACGATCTTCCTTCCTGATAGTAGAGTTGCGCAAGATAGTCATTGATCTCAGCAACTGATACTTCATCTACAAATCGATCTCCATATCTGTCTCTAATATGGTTCTCCCATAAAGAATCTTGCTTTCTTATCGTGCCATATGCTTTATCCAATCGCCCTTTCTCGCGGTATTCTTCAAATACTTCTTTATACGTTTTCCTTTCAATCTGAAGAGGTGAAGAGGGTTCATTTGAAAGACCATTTCTTTCTTTTTCTATAGCCAATAACCTTGCTCTTATTGCTTGCTGTTTCGTTTTAAATGGTTGGCCGAACTCATCAAGAGTTCTTTTTCTATCAATTGCTTTGCCGTTGCATTTGATAACAAAGCGATATCCCCAATGGCCATCCTTAAGTTGGTAAACACCTTTTTCTAACGACATAAAAAACCTCCTAAAAGTTGTTACTGAGTTGTGACTATCACACTTCAACTTTTAGGAATCTAATGCTATTTTGTATGTGAGTTGTGACTGAGATCTTACAGAATTACTGTAATTCCAATGCTTAGTCCAACGTTACTTGATGACACCATTCATGAAATGGCACGCGACGAGGCGAGACACGGCAAGGCATTCAAGGGCCTGCTCGAGAGATACTTCGGCAAATAAATCGCTGCAAGAGCGATTCCGCAAAAACGCGGCGCACTGGCATTTGCGTCTGCGTATAACGGTAATGGATTTGAGGGACCGTCACAGTGTGGCGGTCTTTCTTTGTTATCTGCACTGCGCTTTTCCCCCAAAACTACATTTTGGCGCACTGCATTCACGCATGTTGAACTATTTCTAGCGGGCATTGCCCAGTTTCTTCTCAGGAACAAAACTCGGGCTTTTTTTTCAACGTTCCAAGGCACTGCCTACGCCAACCGCCAATAGAATGCACGGGCACCAGCGAAAAATGTTGAAAAAAGTGCCCAAAAATCTCTGTACAAAGAAATTCGTATAAACTATTGCGGTAAATGTAAATTTATGGTATTTTTGAGCCCCGCCAAATCCAGAGTTAGGAGAACTAGAATGCATCAGACTAACATATTTGCTGCGATGGCTTATCTGCTCGATCAATACACCCATCTCCTCAAGTGGATGGATACACGATGGGATAAATATCCATCCGGGACTCTATCAACAAAGAGGCACGAGCAATCGCTTTATCATCGTTATAATACGATCGTTGGCGATTCCTACTCCCAGATATCCATCCCGACTACAACAAAGTCAGGCGCAAAGCTTGTGCAGGATCTGATTGAGAAACGCACTGTATACCACGCCCGGCCGATATTGCGGAAGAACATCAAGGCTTTGAAAGAAGCGCTTGCGCAGCTCGAGCCGTACGAGCCCGAATTGCTAACTGGATTCTTTTCCTCCGACGAACAGACCGTGCCCAACGATACACCCACGCTGACCGACAAACTGTTCCTCCCCGGGCAGCTGAATGTGCAGAAGTGGGTCGATGACACGCTGGCGGGCAACTTCCAGCTCAATCCGTACAAGCCGGAGCAGCGCAGGATTCCTACGGCAGACGGCCATATGACGAGATCCAAGAGCGAGGAGCTCTGGTGCGATATCCTTGCCGCGGAATCGCTCATCTACCGCTATGATTCCGGCTTTCGCCTTGTAAGCGGCAGAACGGTATACCCCGACTTTACGGTTCTGCACCAACGTGAACGGCGCCTGATCAGGATCGAGCATTTCGGGCTGATGGATGACCCGAAGTACGCCATCGACCAGCTATACAAACTGGAAGAATACACAGAGAGCGGATACCTGCCGGGCCGCGACGTGTTTTTCACGGTCGAAACAAAAGACCGGCCCCTGACAAGGGACCGGATCTATGAAGTTCTGTATCGGAGCGGTCTGCTACCGCGCCTCTAATACACGCTTTCCCCCAGCGCCGCGCGGATCATCTTCGCGCCGAGGATGGCGGTCTTGTTGCGCTCATCGAGGACCGGGTTGACCTCCACGAGGTCCATGCTGATCAGCTTGCCGGACTCCGCCAGCATCTCCGCTGCAAGAAACGCCTCGCGCGCCGTGATGCCATCCGGTACCGGTGTTCCTGTGCCGGGCGCATACTCCGGTGTGATCGCATCCACGTCAAAACTCAGGTGGATACCGACGGTCCCTTCACCCGCGATGCGGATCGCTTCCTGCATGACCGCCGCCATGCCCATGCGGTCGATCTCGTGCATCGAGAACACGTGCACCCCTGCATCTTTCATGCGTGCCGCTTCGGGTTTGTCAAATGCGTGCCCCGCCACCTGCACACAGTGCGCGGTCGGAACATAGTGCGGCTGCTGTCCGAAGTCGACCATCCCGTTCGGCCCATACCCGCAGACAGCTGAGAACGGCATACCGTGCATGTTGCCGGTATCCGTTGACTTTTCGTTGTTCCAATCGCCGTGGGCATCGATCCAGATGATGCCGATCTCGCCCTGCGGTGCGTAGTGCTTGGCCACCGCGCTGATGCTGCCCGCCGCGACGCAATGGTCACCGCCGAGCACGACAGGGAATCGCCCCTCCTCCAGCGAATCTTTCACATGCTCATAGATCTGCCGGTTGGTCTCCACGACCTGGTCATAATGCATCAGCCCGCGCCGGCTCATGCCGTCCAGCGGCGGAATGACGTCGCCCTTGTCGCGGACCTCGTATCCCATCTCTTCCAGCCCGGCCGCAAGGCCTGCAAACCGGACTGCAAACGGCCCCATGCCAACGCCTTTCTGAGATGCGCCGAGGTCCATCTGCGCGCCAATGATGTCGATCCGCGTGTTGCTGTTCATAGTTGTCCCTCCATTTGCGATTTCTATATGCAAATCTGCTTTTATCATACCGAAGCGGGGCATCCGCCGCAACCCCACCGCACGCGCCGCCTCTCATGTGCCCGCTTGTGCGAACGAAAAAGGGACTGCGCGGGCAACCCAGATACACGAAAAAAGGGACTGCCTCGGCAGCCCCTTTCTCTTCTTTCCTATTCACTATCGTTCAGGTGTTGGCGAACATCGCCAGCCGCAATCTGTGAAGCGCCACGCTTGCGCGATTTACAGGAAGTTCAGCTTGATATCGCCGCTTTCCACATCGACCTGGATGGTGTTCGCGCCGGTGCCTTTGTCGACGGTCGCCTTGTAGGGCTTGCCGTTCACGAGCACCTCGCCGTATTCGCTGTTGAGTGCGTAGATATAGTCTGCCACATTGCCGGTGATGGCCAGGTCGACGTCGCCGTTGTCGATCGTGATGGCTGTCGCCCCGGTGAGCGCACCCTTGAATTCGAAATCGCCGTCGCCCAGTTTGGCAGTCAGCCCGCCGCTAAGCGTGCAGTTTTCCATCTCGATATCGCTGTAGTTCTGCTCGATCTGCGCAGCACCGCTGACCGTGACATTCGTGAGATCCAGCTCGCTGCTGTCGCTCTTGCAGGTGAAGGTCCCGAAGGTGCTGTTCGCGATCTCGTGGTTGCCGTAAGGAAGCTCCATATATACATCGCCGGCTACCGTGACGCCGTTCATCTGCAGATCTGTGCTGTAGTCTTCCTTCCCATTGATGGTCAGGGCGCCGAAGGTGCTGTCTTTTACGGTCATCGTTTCCCCACCGGTACTCCCATTGAATGCCGCTGCATTCGTCACCGTCGTGCCGGTCACAGAGACCTCCGTGCCTTCTCCGGCAAGCTCGAGGGCGTCCACCGTGCACGCATCCAGTGTGAACTCGCCATAACTGAGTGTACCCGCGATGGTGCCGATCTTTGCATTGCGGAGGACGATGCCGCCGCTGTAGACATCGAGCACCAGCGACTGTGCCTGCATCCCGTCAAGGGACATCTCCGCCGCCGAACCGCTGACCGCCACGGTGCCGTATGCCTGGCTCATCGGGCAGTGGATCTCGATCGAGGGCTGCTCATAGGAAACGCTGCCGTCAAATCCGTCGATGTTGATGTCGATCGGAACACTCCCGATGTCGTCTTCATCAATGCCATCCGAAGTGTGGATGTTGATGCCCAGACCGTTGATCGTGACATTGTCGCCGTCTTCGCCCTGGATGACGATCCCGTCGCCGTCCAGCGTGACTTCATTGCCGCTGCCGTCCGTCAGGCGAATGCCGGTCGGGGCATCCGGGCTGCCGGTGAATCCGACGCTACCGCCCTGGATCGCCGCATAGTCCTGCACATAGAGCGTACCGTCCTGCACGTCGATGAGCGGTTCGTCGCCCGGTGCATAACGCGCTTTTACGTAGAATTCGGTGTCGTCCACGATGACGACCCTGGAGCCTTCCGCCTTGATGTCCATATTGGTGAACGGCTCGATGCTGACGGTCGACTCGGCCAGCGGTTCCTGTCCGTGGATGTTGATGTCGTGGCCTGCGATGTTGATGTTCTTGAGGTCGTGCAGCCCGTCGAGCGCAACGCCCGCGATAGCGATGCCGCAGCCTGCCAGGATCATGATGCCGCTGATGATCAGTACGGCGATGGTGCTTTTCTTAAATCCGCCTCTGTTATCTTGCATCTTCGTTCACCTCCCCGTCCGTATTCGAGGAATCGCCCTGCCCCGGCACCTCAGTCTTGCTTTCCGGGGCTGCCGGTTCGCTGTCTGCCGGCGCCTCGGCTGTGTCGTTTGCCGGCGCTTCCGGCATTTCCTGTGTGTCCGCTGCTTCTTTGGGTGCCTCGGTCCATCCGTCCGCGCTGCCGGCCTGCGTAAAGCCATCTGCCTCCGCTGTCTGCGCGAATCCATCCGCTTCTGTTGTCTGCGCGAAGCCGTCCGCCTCAGCTGCCTGCGTGAAGCCGTCCTGCTGCGCACTATAGTTCTGGTACCCACCTTCGCTCTGGTATGCGCCGGGGTTGTAGCCGCCGGCCATCTGCTTTCTTGCGCGGCGGTTGCTGATGCCGCGGGCGATGGCCCTTGTCAGTGCCGCTGCCACCTTGATGACCAGGAAGCCAAGCAGGATTGAGAATCCCGCGAGTGCGAGCCCCGCACCGATGATGACCATCATACCGGCCACGGTCGTGCCCGCCGTGAAGAAAGCCGACACGAGGAGCCCGATGCCGCCGATGATACCGCCGATAGCCAGTGCGATGAGCCCAACGATGACCGCGCCGACCACGACGATGCCGCCGATGGCCAGGCAGATCAGCACGATGGCGACCGGCAGTGCGATCGGTGCTGCGAGGATCCCGCCGATGATCGCTGCGATGATCATGCCGACGCGGCCGCGGCTTCTGCCTGTGCCCTGTCTGGCGTCGTTGTAGCCGTTGTTGTAGCCGTCTCTATAGCCGTCCTGTCTGTTCTGATAGGCGTTCTGGTATGCGCCGCCCTGCCCGCCTGCGTTCTGGTAATTCTGTCCGCCGGCGTTCTGCCAGCCGTCCTGCTGTCCGGGGCCTGCGTTGCCGACGTGCTCCTGCCAGGACTCACTGCCGGCGGTGTAGTCATTGCGGAACTGGCCGGCGAACTGTTCGCCGTAGCCGCCTTCACGGCCTTTGCGATTCCAGAAGCGTCTGCGTTCCCCGCGCGCTTCTTCACGCTCCATGTCGTCGAGCTGCCGGACCGCGTAGTCCGCTTTGATCTGTGCCGCGACCTTGGACGGATCGCCCAGTTCGCGGATGATTTCTTCCTCTCTCTCGGGACCGGCCTCCTCGAAGTATTCGCTGTAGTACGCAACAGCGTCATCGATCTCATTGCGCGGCATCCGGTAGAGTTCCATCTGGAGCTTCTTCAGCCACTCTTTTCTATTCATGGATCTCACCTCCGTTGATGATGCTGTCGAGCTGTGTCTTGTATGTCTCCCAATCCTGCCGGTATTCCTGGTACTTCACGCGCCCCTGCGGGGTGATGGCGTAGTAGCGCCGGTTGCGCCCCTGGAACGGCTTGTCGTAGGTCATCAGGAATCCGCCCTTCTGCAGCCGTCTCAGTACCGGGTACAGCGTGGACTCCGAGATGTCCACCGCCTTCTTCATTTCCTGCGTGAGCACATAGCCGTATGTGTCACCCTGCATCAGGAGAGACAGGACACAGGCGTCCAGCAATGCGGAGCCTATCTGAAAGTTCATATCTGTCTCCTTTCTGCTTTTCTACATCGGGCCGTACTGTCTCTGGTCGTACGGGTCATAGGGCTCGTTCGGGATGATGATGGCGCAGATGATGTAAGCGATCAGCCCGCACCCCACGCACAGTCCGGCGACGACCCAGAGGAGTCTGATGATGGTCGGATCGATGTTAAAGTACTCTGCGATGCCGCCGCACACGCCGGCCAGCATTCTCTCTTTCTGCGACCGGTATAGTCTTCTGTAATTGTTTCCCATGACTGTCCCGCCTTTCTGATGTATTCATCTCTTTGACTTATGCCGTTTCGTTTCTTTATTTAGTCTGCTGGCAGCCTGCGGACGTCTCTCGCAGTCTGCCGGGAGGGACGTCTCCCTCTCTTCGAGGAATCGCTTCCCGATCGGATTCGATTCCTCCTCTCGCCCATACTATACGTCGTATAATATTGTTTGTCAACACTATATTATAATTTTTATAATAAACAGTTTTAGCCATAATCACGCTTGCATTAGGGCAAAACGCAACGTCTAACTTATTTGAGCCTAAATAAATCAACCTGATAAAACGCAACTATGGCAGGTTGCTTCATATTGCTCAAAATTGCCCTAATGCAGTTCGATGCCCCGGCTGCTATATTAGGGCAATCCACATCATCTTTCTTCCAATGCCCTAATTCCGTCTGAAGCCACGGGACTGCATTAGGGCAATTTGGTCTATCGAAGGCTGGTTAGCCCCAATCGCATACCGCACAACAAAAAAGAGACCGCCGAAGCAGTCTCTTTTGTTTCTTATTCGTTCACCCGCTGCCTGCATGTGGCTCGCACTGCAAAGCAGCAACTCGCGATCCGCACTTCCTGCAGCGCTGAATTATTAGTAGTTGTCGTGGATCTCCGTCATCAGGTCCTTGAACGCCGGCATGGAGTTGCCGATCATCTCGAACGGGACGCAGTACGCGACACGGACGTAACCAGGGCAGCCGAACGCTTTGCCCGGGACCACGACGATGCGGTGCTTGAGCGCCATCTGTGCGAATTCGCCGTCGTCTTCCACCGGTGTCTTCATCCAGAGATAGAAAGCGCCGTCCGGATAGACGCAGTCGTAGCCGAGTTCTTTCAGGCCTTCATACAGCGCCTTGCGGTTGCGGTCGTACGCCGCGATGTTGGTGCTGGCGTCGACACACTTCTCGACCGCCAACTGGATCAGCGACGGTGCGTTGATGAAGCCGAGCATACGGATCGCGCACTCAGCAGCCTTCTTCATCGCGTCAAACTGCTCGATCTCGCTCGGGAACACGAGGTAGCCGATGCGGTCGCCGGGCAGCGACAGCGATTTGCTGTAGGAGTAGGCCACGATCGTGTTGTCGTAGTACTTCGTCGCGTAGGGAACGACCTTGCCGTCATACGCGAGCTCTCTGTACGGCTCATCCGCGACCAGGAAGATCGCATGCCCGTACTCCGCACTCTTGCGGGCGAGGACTTCGCCGATCTCTTTCAGCGACTGCTCGCTGTAGATGACGCCGGTCGGGTTGTTCGGCGAGTTGATGATGACCGCGCGGGTGTTCTCGTTGATGAGCTCCTCCATCGCTGCGGCATCCGGCTGGAACGTCGGAGCGTTCGGTGCCACGACCTTGAGCGTGCCGCCGGAGTTCTCGACGTAGTAGTTATAATCGCCAAAGTACGGCGCAAAGGTGATGACCTCCGTCCCAGGATCGAGGATCGTCTTGAACAGCACGTTCAGACCGCCGGCCGCGCCGACCGTCATCATGATGTTGTCCGCTGTGAACGCCGTCCCGTGGAGTTTGTTGAGGTGCTCCGCAACAGCCGCACGCGCACCAAAGTCACCGCTGCTGCTGGCGTTGTACCCGTGGACCCGCTTCATCGGCTCTTCGTCGAGGATCAGCTTGATGGCTTCCTTGACCTCTTCAGGTGCCGGTTCACTCGGATTGCCGATGCTGAAGTTGTAGACGTTCTCTTCGCCGTACTCCTTGACCATCTTCGCGACAACGTCAAACATGGCGCCAATGCCGGGATCTCCGAAAACGAGCGGTTCCATTGCTTTTGCGATCATAGTTCATTCCTTCTTTCTTATTATCTTTCAAACTACAGTTTTGCCGGGTCCTTCTTCCGGTAGAAGATGAAGAACGCGAACACTGCAAGAATGCACAGTGCGATGACTTCGCCGAGGACCGGGCTCAGGCCGAATCCCTTGAAGAAGTCCCAGTACCCCTTCAGGTAAACGCCCAGGACGATGATCGGAAGACCATACGTGACGTAGCCGCGGATGTTCGGGAAGTTCATGCCGTCGCCGGTGTCTGCCTCTTTGAGGAAGTTGTCCCAGCCCCAGCCGTACTTTCTGGTACAGAAGGTCAGGTACACGAGGGAGCCGAGCGGCAGCAGGTTGTTGCTGACGATGAAGTCCTCGAGGTCCATGATGCCGGAGCCTTCGCCGAACGGTGTGATGTTGCTCCAGACGTTGAAGCCGAGCACGCACGGCATAGACAGCACGATGATCACCACCAGGTTGACAGCGACCGCCTTGCCGCGGGACCAGCCGAGCAGGTCCATCGCGAAGGACAGGATGTTCTCAAAGACCGCGATGACGGTGGTCATGGCCGCGAAGGACATGAACAGGAAGAACAGGCTGCCCCAGAGCTGTCCGCCGGGCATCTGGTTGAAGATGTTGGGCAGGGTGACGAATACGAGTCCGGGGCCTGCGCCGGGATCGATGCCGAATGCGAAGCAGGACGGGATGATGATGAGACCCGCCATGACAGCAACGAAGGTGTCAAGCGCGGTGATGCTGATCGCCTCACCTGTGATGGAGCGGTCTTTAGACAGATACGAACCGAAGATCGCCATCGAGCCGATACCGATGCTCAGCGTGAAGAACGACTGGCCGAGCGCCGCATACGCGACATTACCGAAGTCTGCGAACATCGCCTTGAAGTCCGGTACGAGGTAGAACTTGAGGCCTGCGCCTGCGCCGGGCAGAGTGACCGCACGGATCGCCATGACGACCATCAGCAGGAGCAGACAGGTCATCATGATCTTCGTGATGCGCTCAACACCGTTGTTGAGGCCCAGCGAGCAGACCGCGAACGCGATGACGACCGAGACGATCATCCAGAAGGTCAGTTCCTTCCAGTTGCCGAGCATCTCGCCGAACACGCCGCCGACTTCATCCGGCGTCAGACCGTCCATGCGACCCGTTGCCATCTTGACGAAGTAGTTGATCATCCAGCCGCAGACCATCGTGTAGAACATCATCAGGATGTAGTTGCCGGCCATGGCCAGCTTGCTGTAGTGATGGTACACCGAGCCGGGCGCTTCGAGTTCTTTAAACGATGCCGCGACCGACTTTCTCGATCCGCGGCCTACGGAGAACTCCATGACCATGATCGGAATGCCGAGGATCGCCAGGAAGATCAGGTAGATCAGGATGAATGCCGCGCCGCCGTACTGCCCGGTGATGTACGGAAATCTCCATACATTGCCGAGGCCGATCGCGCAGCCTGCCGATACGAGGATGAATCCCATCCGGGATCCGAATGTTTCTCTTTCTTTCATAAAAGTGCCGCCCCCTTAGCGTCGCTTTTTTACTGTTTTTCACGATAACGAATATAAAAACTGCCGGCTTCTTTGCAGTATTCACATTCCAGTCTGGCCGGCAGGTTTTTTCTTAGTATACCCGCACACGGCGGATTTGTTAAGTACAACCGGTGGGATTACAACGCGTATCCCGCCTCAAATGCTTTGATATTGACGTCGATGAACTTCTCCTTGACGTTGTTGCGGATCGCTTTGTGCCAGTCCACGCCTTCGACCTTCATGGCCTTGACCAGCGCCCCGAGCAGGACGATGTTCATGGCTTTGCCGGTGCCGAGGGACTCTGCGATCTCACCCGCCTTGAAGACGAGCGTGTCCGCCTTTTCATTGAGGATCTCGAGGATGCCTTCCGGATACTCCGCCACGCCCATCAGGATCGGCGCCGAGGGAATCTCAAAATCGTTGATGACCATCTTGCCGTCCGGCTTGAGGTACTCCAGCCAGCGGAGCGCTTCCATCTTCTCAAACGCCACGATGACATCTGCCTCGCCGACGCCGACGATCGGGGAATAGACCTTCTCGCCGTAGCGGACCTGCGTGCTGACATTGCCGCCGCGCTGGCTCATGCCGTGGATCTCGCTCATCTTGACTTCATAGCCGGCGTCCACCAGACCCTCGGTGAGGATCTTGCTGGCCAGGATCGTGCCCTGACCGCCGACGCCTACGAGCAGGATATTCTTTACTTCACTCATTTCGCCACCTCCTCGATCGCGCCTGCCGGGCAGACCTGCTGGCAGACCGTGCAGCCAGTGCAGCTCGCCGCGTCGATGACGACGTGATCGCCGGTGCCGTTGATGGCCGGGCAGCCCGTCTTGACGCACGCTTTGCACATGACGCATTTTTCCGGATCGACAACGCACTTCTTTGGCGTCAGGTCAAACCGCTCTTTGTCTTCCTTGGAGAACCGCTTGAGCGCGCACGGCCACTTGGTGATGATGACCGTCGCTTCGTCCTTGGCGATGGCTTCGTCCAGCGCCTTGCGGACTTCCTTCATGTGGTTGGGGTTGACGATGTAGATATTTTCTTCTTTCATACCGATCGCTTTGCACAGCGCCGGGATGTCGACCTCTGTCGTCTCCTGCCCCATCAGGGTGTAGCCGGTGCCCGGGTTTTCCTGGTGGCCGGTCATGCCGGTGATGCGGTTGTCGAGGATGACAGTGGTGTTGCTGCCTTTGTTGTACACAGCGTCGATCAGGGATGTGATGCCGCTGTGGAAGAAGGTGCTATCGCCTATTACCGATACGACTTTCAGGTCGCTGCCGGCATTGCGGAGTGCAACGCTCGCGCCGTGGCCGGTGCTGACGCTGCCGCCCATGCAGAACGTGGTGTCGAGCGCGTTCAGCGGTGCCGCAGAGCCGAGCGTGTAGCAGCCGATGTCGCCGGTGATCATGACGCCCTTCTTCTTGGACAGAGTGTAGAAGAACCCTCTGTGCGGGCATCCTGCACACAGGACCGGCGGACGCATGACCGCCTTCACATCCGATGTGAGGACTTCCTTCTTCTCGCCCGTCACGGCTGTGCGGACGATATCGGTATTCAGTTCGCCGTACCGCGGAATGATGTCCTTGCCGATGCAGTCGATGCCGAGCATCTTGAGCGATTCCTCGATATAGGGATCCATCTCTTCGACGACGTAGACCTTCTCGACCTTGGAAGCGAACTCCTTGAGGAGGTTTCTGGGCATCGGGAACGTCATGCCGAGCTTGAGGTAGGATGCCTCTTCACCGAAGACCTCGCGCGCATACTGGTAGGAGATGCCGGAGGTCACGACGCCGATCTTGGTGCCGTTGTATTCGGGCTGGTTGATCGGGGTGGTGCAGGCGTACTCTTCCATCGCCGCGAGACGATCTTCGAGCTGGACGCGCATGACCTTGGCGTTGGCCGGGGTCGCGACGAACTTCTTGATATTCTTTTCATAAGGAACGATGGGCTTTTCAACACGCTCGCCGAGTTCTACCAGACCCTTGGAGTGGCAAACACGGGTCGTCATGTGCAGCATGACGGGGGTATTGAATCGCTCACTCAGCTCATACCCGAGCTTTGTAAATTCCTTCGCTTCCTGGCTGTCGGCCGGGTTGAGCATCAGCACGCGCGCCGCTTTGGCGTAGTTGCGGTTGTCCTGCTCGTTCTGCGAGGAGTGCATCCCCGGGTCGTCCGCAGAGACAAAGACCATGCCGCCGGTGACGCCTGTGTAGGCGAATGTGAACAGCGGATCCGCCGCCACGTTGAGGCCGACGTGCTTCATCGCCGCAAAAGAGCGGACGCCGGCGACCGATGCGCCGATGGCCGCCTCCATGGCGACTTTTTCATTGGGTGCCCACTCGCTGTACAAATCATCTCTGTAGCGGGTGCCGAGCGTCTCCAGGATCTCCGTGCTGGGAGTGCCCGGATACGCGGAAGCGAACGCAAGGCCGGCTTCATAGGCGCCGCGTGCGACCGCTTCATTCCCCGACATGATTTCTTTCATGCTTTCCTCCTTATCCATTGAATATATCCTGATGCGTGGCTGTTGATCCGTACATGTGCATGGCTGTCTGCCACATTCCCTCGACGAACTGAAAACGTTCGTCTCGGGAACGATGTCAGCGCCATGCACTGGCAACGTATTCGCCACGACTTCTATTCTACTGCTTCAATCAACATACGGAGTTCATCCGCTGAAGTTACAGTATTAACTTTACGTCTGAGCGCCGTTGAGCCGGGGCGGCCCTTCGTATACCAGCCGAAGTGCTTTCGCATCTCGAGCACGGCGCGTTTTTCGCCTTTGTCCTCCATCATGCGCGCAAAGTGCAGCAGCATGATGCGGCGTTTTTCTTCTGCCGGCGGCGCGGGGAGGCTCTCCCCGTCCCGCCAGAGGCTGACTGCCTCGCGGAAGATCCAGGGGTTGCCCAGCATGCCTCTGGCGATCATGACGCCGTCGCAGCCGGTCTCGTCCATCATGCGCACGGCGTCCGCCGCCGCAAAGACATCCCCATTGCCGATGACCGGGATGGACACCGCTTTTTTCACCTGTGCGATGATGTCCCAGTCGGCTTTGCCGGTATAGTACTGTTCTCTGGTCCGGCCGTGGATGGTGATGGCCGCACACCCTGCCGCCTCCGCTGCCTTGGCAGCTTCGACCGCCACGATGTGGTCCTCGTCCCAGCCTTTGCGGATCTTGATCGTCACCGACTTGTCCGCCGCCTCGCATACTGCGTGGGCGACGTCGTACAGACGGTCCAGATCCTTGAGGAGCGCCGAGCCCTCGCCGTTCTTGACGACCTTGGGCACCGGACATCCCATGTTGATATCAAAGAGCGCATTCTCTCTGCCGCAGAGCCGGGCGGCGGTCTCCCGCATCACATCCGGCTCGCCGCCGAAGATCTGGTAGCTGACCGGTCCCTCTTCAGGGCGGATCAGCAGAAGTTCTTCGGTCTTGCGGTTCTCATACAGCAGGCCCTTCCCGCTGACCATCTCCGTACAGGTCAGTGCCGCGCCCATCTCCGAGAGAATGCTGCGGTACGCGCTGTCCGTGACGCCTGCCAGCGGCGCCGCGAGGAATGGATTGTCGAGTGTCAGCGTTCCGATCTGCATAGTTGTCCTAACGTTCCTGCTCTTCTCCCTCCGGAGAGGTCGCAAGCCGCTCTTTCTTGCGGCTGTTTCTGTTCTTCTGATAGATGATCTCGAGGCCGATCAGGGTCAGCAGCTTGTCGACGTGGTCGATGCAGCTCGTTCCCTTTTCCATCATCGTGGAGAGGCCGCCTGTGGCGATGACCTGGATCGGTCTGTCGCTCGTGCGGTACTGTTCCATCTCCTTCTTCATCTTCTCGGTGATGAATTCGACGATGCCCATGTTGCCGTACACAAGACCCGACTGGATGCTCTCAATGGTGTTGCGGCAGATGACTTTGCCGGGCGGGGTGAGTTCAACGTTGGGCAGCTGCGCCGTGCGTTCCACCAGGGCATCCGCCATGATCTTGACGCCCGGAACGATCGTGCCGCCGAGGTACTCGCCCTTCTCGGTGATCGCGCAGAAGGTGGTCGCGGTACCGAAGTCGATGACGATCGCGGGGCCGCCGTACTTCTTCAGCGTCGCCACCGCATTGACGATACGGTCCGCACCGACCTGCTTCGGGTTGTCATACTTGACGATGAGGCCGGTCTTGACACCGGACTCCACCACGATGGCCTTCGTATGGAAGTATTTCTGCGACAGGTGCTGCAGCGTGAACAGGATGGACGGCACGACGGTGGAGATGATCGTATCCTCCACTTCCTTCATGTCGAGTCCTTCATATTCAAAAAGACGGCTGATGATCATCCCGTACTCATCGGCGCTCTTCTTGGTGTCCGTTTCCATGCGCCAGTTGGTGATCAATTCGCCATCTCTGAAAACACCAACCACGATGTTGGTGTTGCCAACGTCAAAAGCCAGTAGCATGGTTGCCTCCTTTGCTCTGTATGATTTGACTCTTTATCCAAAAAAGAACATGGAGCACCCTGAAAGGGCGCTCCATGAGGATATACCGGAAACTAAACCAGTGTGACCAGAACGTCGCCGGAGTTGACGGAAGCGCCAACCGCCACGGGGACGGTGTCGACTGTACCAGCACTCGGTGCCAGGATCTCGTTCTCCATCTTCATCGCTTCGAGGATGATCAGGATGTCGCCTTCCGCTACAGCCTGGCCGGGCTTAACCTTGACGTCCAGGATGGTGCCGGGCATCGGGCTGCTGACGGTCTGAGCGCCAGCGGACGGAGCTGCTGCCGGTGCTGCTGCCGGTGCCGGAGCGGGAGCCGGAGCTGCCGCCGGAGCAGGAGCTGCTGCCGGAGCCGGAGCCGGAGCTGCCGCCGGAGCGGGAGCTGCTGCCGGTGCTGCTGCGGGAGCTGCGCCAGCTTCTTCAACGGATACTGCATAAGTCGTGCCGTTAACGGTGATGTTATACTGTTTCATTTTGTTATTCTCCTTATCACGAGGATGTGCTACATCCTTCTGCTATCAAAGCTTTCGTTCAGACCAGCCATGTTCCAAGCTGTAGCCGGACCAGCGATACGCTGGATCTTCTTGACCACGAAGTTGGAAGCTGCCGCGCCGCCTTCCGCCGCTGCGATCGCTGCCGCGATGACTGCGATGAGCTGGTCGTCGGAGGCGGACTCAGCTAAAGGGGACGCACCACCTGCTGCAGGCGCTGCTGCTGCCGCCGCGGGAGCTGCCGCTGCTGCCGGAGCTGCAGCCGCTGCCGCCGGTGCCTCTGCCTTCTTCTTTCCTGCATTCTCAAAGCCACGAATAATCTTTGTCATAAGAGCGATCATGACCCAGAGGATGATCAGGATAGCGAAGGTGATGCCCATGCCCATCAGGGCTGTGATGCCGGTACCGGCCATCTTCTCGCCGAAGGAGAGATTGCTAAAGTATTCCGGCTGTGCAAATTGTTCCATTAAACTCATGCTGTGTCACCTCCCTAAAGGGGAATGTTGCCGTGCTTCTTGGCCGGCAGGCTGACTCTCTTGGATGCCAGCATGTCGAAAGCACTGATGATGCGCTGACGTGTCTCGGAGGGCTCGATGACATCATCGACGTAGCCGAGCTTAGCAGCAACATACGGGTTGTTGAAGTTTTCTTCGTACTCTGCAACCTTTTCCTTGGTCATGCCGATCGGATCTGCTGCTTCTTTGATTTCCTTCTTGATGGAGGAAATGATGTTGACAGCGCCGGAGGCACCCATGACTGCGACCTGAGCGGTCGGCCATGCCAGGTTGATGTCGGAACCGAGGTCCTTGTTGCACATTGCGACGTATGCACCGCCGTATGCCTTTCTGGTGATCAGTGTGACCATCGGAACGGTAGCTTCGGAGTATGCGTAGAGCATCTTCGCGCCGTGACGGATGATGCCGCCGTATTCCTGCTCGACGCCGGGGAGGAATCCGGGAACGTCGCAGATGGTCAGCATCGGGATGTTGTATGCGTCACATCTTCTGATGAATCTTGCCGCCTTGTCGGACGCGTTGATGTCCAGGCAGCCTGCTCCGACCTTCGGCTGGTTGGCGATAACACCAACGGACTGGCCGTTCATGCGGATGAAGCAGGTGATGATATTTCTAGCAAACGTGGAGGAGATATCGAAGATCTCGCCGTTGTCGGCCAGGCTCTTGATGATCTCGTACATGTCGTAAGCCTTGTTCGGGTTGTCCGGAATGATGGT
>Ga0129307_1000466_pt1 | contig 62794 bp, 61 predicted proteins | sample P1105metagenome_FD_94437 | JGI IMG/M metagenome (GOLD analysis project Ga0129307, IMG submission 94437) | Capybara group fecal microbial communities from Wisconsin, USA - P1105 metagenome | ecosystem: Host-associated > Mammals > Digestive system > Large intestine > Fecal | place: USA: Wisconsin... | reverse complement strand
TGGACGCTGTCTACGCAGCCTGACGGCTGCGGCAACCTCGCTCACGGATAGATCCTGCGGCTCCATCCGTGACCAAGGTTTTTACCACGGGGTGTCCAACTTGTTATTGCAATTTGCGAAAAACACAGTGTAATTATTTGTTTCGCTTAATTTGAATTGTCTTAAAATCAATTATTTTCGAGACGGCTAATGTGCCGGCAGGAAGATCCAGTAAATATTCGACTTCAACTGGACTAATGCTCAATCCGTACTCTGCGGATAATTCATCCATAAACTCTTCAGCTGTAAAAACATTTTCCTGAAGTAACATCATTACAGACGCCTTCAGTAGTGCAGGGGTGGCTGTAATGAGCACATCATCCAATGGCTCTTCTTTTCTTTGACCACGTCTTTGCATGATTCTGATCAACGACTGATAGTCCTCTTTAGTGATTATGTCAAGTTTTTCAGATCTTCGAATCATTGCAGCAATAGACACTTTCCATTTTTTCTTGAGTTGCTTGTAGTAAGCAATTGTTTGTGGACCAGCTTCAGCATCTCGTCTAAAAGTATCTTCCGGAAGCAAAAAAGCTGCAGCAAAATCATTGGCTTCATGTTCTCTGCGCTTGAATTCCTCTTTTGAAAGTTCTTCAATATCTTCGCTCCATTCATGCAGACAAATGTGTCCAAGCTCATGGGCGATATCAAAATGAATACGTGCAGCAGATGTTTTGTTGTTGGAGTATGCGATAAGATAAGTTGGCATATCAGATGTTCCCACAAACTGACTAAATGCATCAACGTCATCCGTACTTGTAGAAAAAGAAGTGACTAAAATTCCGTGTTGTTCTACAACAGATATGATATTATCAATTGGGCCACGGCCAAGTCCCCATGCGTCTCTCAATGCATAAGCGGCTTCTTCAGGCATGACATCTTCAGGGAGATTAAGAGGTTCATATGTTGGAAAAGAAATGTAATCCTGTAATAGCGAATATACCTGAGAAAGAAAGTCCATCTTCACAATTTGTTCGCTACGATACTTCTTGTTGGTGGTAAGAAGCGAGCGAAAATAGACTGTACCTTCTGCATTAGATGCAGGATGCTCGTAAAAGAATTTAACGGGGAAATTAAGAGTGCGTGATAAACGTTCAACAAGTCCTTTATCGGTTGGCTGACTCTTAGAAATCTCATACATTGACAGTGTTTGACGCTGGCAACCGACTTGTTCTGCTAATTCAGCAACGGTTAAACCTCTATATATACGTGCTTTTTTCAAGCGTTCACCATTAAACTGGGTTTTCATATGGGGCGCTCCTCTTCAAATAGTGATTGTGGATTGACTGATTTTCTATGCCTTCAGGAAGGCATAGAAGGACCGCCTAATCTGGCGATCCTTATATAGCCAATCCAATTAGTCTTCTTTCTGAGCGGATGTTTCCGTGTTCTTTCTTTGAGGCTTGTCTTTCTTACGGGCCATGGCTTTCGCCGTAAGTGAGAGTCCACGACTCGGCTGGTTTTTAGGTGCTGCAGGATTAGCGACTTTCTCAACGACGATGCTTTCGTCCGCCCTGATGTATTTAGACCAGTCCTGTTCACTTCCTTGGGCAATATCCAGAGAAGGCGTGACCATGACTGCACGAATATGAGTTAGTTGATAGCCTACTGTGTCAAACAGCACCAGAACATGGTGACGAACGATATCGGTATCACTGCCTAAATCGAGCAACAGAGTCTGAACTAACTCTGCAAGCCGTTCCTCGTCGGAGAACTCGTGCGGAATAAAGCTGAGTTGCTGTTGATCTGCCAGAAGATCCTTATTGAACTGCCTGGCCATCATGTCGATGTAATGCATCCGTTTGCGCTGGCGCTGCCGCTTTCGCAGTTCCGCGAACCGCTTTTCCCGCATGAAAGTGAAGATGCATTGACTGGACTTTTCAAAAATCACCAACATCTCCCACGGACCACGGTGCGCCTTTGCAATCGTGCAATCATCTGTATCCAAGGTTTTGATGATATTTGTATTCAACAGGTCCCAGATGCGAGAGGGAACACTGTTCCCCGTTCGAAGGTCATTGCGCTGGATGTCAGCTTGAATGTCATCGCCAACGGCATCTTCCACGCAACGAACGATTTTGGCAATCAGGTCAGGAGAAAAGGAAATCATGTTCGTGTGCATACTGCACCTCCTCAGGAGTTAATGACTAAATTATAGGCGTTTTGCGCAAAAATGTCAAGCTCCATATTTGAGAGCACCAATCAAACCCTGCGCCGCAATAAACAAAGAAAAAGTCTCTGAAATCAACGATTTCAGAGACTTTTGGTCCGAGTGACTGGAGTCGAACCAGCCTGACCTTGGTCCCAAACCAAGTGCCTAACCGATAGGCTACACCCGGATATTTGGTTGTCATGATTATAGCACGAAACTCGTGCGATTCAAAGTTTTTTCCTGTCTGTGGTCATTTATGTGGTCAAAGCTGATTTCTGGCCCGGTTTTCCGGCCGATCCAAATCCAGCAAGTGCTTGTGTCCCAAGGGATTCCGGGTTTCGGATGCTTCTGCCGTGAATGAATCGGCCTATGCTCCCAAAGCAGGCGCGCTACCAACTGCGCTACACCCGGTTATTGAGTTGTTTTATCCGGCTGGGCGTATTCTCCCAAACTACCCGCGCTGCATCCGGTTACGGAAACCTGTTTTGTGGGACTGAATATTATTGAACCACAAAACAACCAAAATTGCAAGGGGTAAACCGGCTCCTTTGCGGAGCCGATTTTCTCAGGTGTTCTCCGCCGTCTCACGGCAGATCTTTACGCCCGCCAGAGCTAAGGCGAACACGAACCAGAACATACTCATCACCCGGGGATAGTTCCACAGGTAGTCCGCCAGCCCCGCCACCATGGCACCGCACAGCGACGCGGCACAAGCGGCAGTGATGGTTCGGGCCGCGGAATCAGCACAGTGGCGCACCTGTCGGGCGGCGTTCTTGATATTCCACAGCATGGAGCCGCAGAAGCCCACGAACCCCAGGATCCCGGCTTCCACCCACAACTCCAGATACATGTTGTGGGCATGGACATAAGGTGCCTCGGCATGGTAGAGGTTATACGTCCCGATATACTCCTGCACAGCGGCGGTACCCAGTCCCGCGCCGGACACCGGAGATTTGGAAATGACCGCCAATGCCGCCTGGTACAGCGGAATACGGCTTGCCGTGGAGGTGTCCGACGTGTTGCCGATGGTCAAAATCCGGTTCCAGATGGTGGCAGGCAGCAACGGGACACACAGCACGCACAGCACAGCGAAAGCCGGAATCAGCTTCGGCTTCCACAAAAACACAAATACCACGGCGGCGCAGGCGATGCCCACCCAGCTCGCCCGGGAATAGGTCATACCCAGGGCGGCCACACCCACGGCGAAGACGCCCGCAGCCATCAGGCGGGACCACCAGTGCTTGGAGCACAGCACCAGCGCCACCAACAAGGGCAACAGCAAAATCAGCACCTCGGCGTAGGTATTGGGATTGTCAAAGAAGGACTCCACCCGACCGGGCATCCCGGCGTTGACCTCCAGGTCCACATAGGAGGCATTGACCTCCACGCCCTGGATGCGCTGGTACACACCGTACAGGGAGGACACCATCACCGCGAAGCCGGCGCCGGCGCACAGCCGCTTCAGGTCCCCCGTATTCCGCACGGCGCTGACCGTAACCATCACGCACAGGGCACAGACGGCGTGGTACATCAGAAACCGGACGGAGAGGCTGGGATAAGCCGACAGTGGCACCGCCAGACAGACAGCACCGAACAGCAGCACCGGATAGAACCCCACCTTCGCCATGTCCAGCCGGGCCCGCTCCTCCCGCATGCCCCGGACACAAAACAGGAACAACAGCAGGAAGAAACCCATCAGGTTATAGGCATTGTTCCAGTGGGAGAAGGGGATCACCCACAGCAGCATGATGAGCCAGGACTGGGCGATGGCGGTCTCGGCCCCCATCTCAAAGGCCAGATTGGCAAACCAGCTGCCATCGAACCATTTTCGCAGCGCCAGGTACAGCTTATGCAGCAGACAGGCCGGAAAATTCACCACCGCCGCCAGCAGATGGCAGGAAAAGCTGTTCTCCCAGCTCCGGGCAACCTTCCCCTCCCGGCACAGCACCCGGAGAAGGGCGCTCTCGTCGATCTGCCGGCTGCACCAGCGGCCCAGCGATGCCAAACAGCGGTGGAGGATGCTCTCCTCATAGACGGCCAGCAATGTCAGCCACAGGTGGTATACACAGCTTTCGCGGACAAGCTCCATAGACGGAAACCTCGTTTTCTGAACTCAAATGCGGTTTTTCAGACGGTACAGCTGGGTCAGGATGAAGAAGTGGTTCCCCTTCACCAGATTGGCCACCATCTGTTTATTTCCGGACAGGCCCACCGGCGTCACCGTCTCAATGGCCCGCTTCATCTCCGGCAGGGCGCAGATCTCCTCCACGGCCTTCTTTTTATCCCAGATCTTCTTGGGATTCCCCGGGGCGTACTCGTTTCCGACGGCGATCAGCAGACCCGCCCAGTTGGAGTTCTCCCGCCACTGGGGCCGGGCGGCCTCCAGATCGTATTGCTTCACCAGCGCCTCTTTCCGCTCCATGAAGCGGTGGAAAACCTGCATGAAATCCGCCATGTACTTGTGGGTGGCGGAGGCCGGGTTCAGGAAATAGCGGTACAGGGGCTCCTCCACAACGGCCAGCTTCTGGGCGTTGCAGAAATACTCCATCAAAAACAGCTCGTCCTCCAGATAGGCACCCTCAAAGCTGATATGCTTCTTCCGGATGATCTCCCCGGAATAGAGATACCGCCAGATGAAGCCGTTGAACACCGGCTGCGTCAGACGGTCCCCCAGCAGGGGATAGACGATGCCCTCCCGGATACCCTGGGCGTCGTAGACACCGGCGGGTAGCACCGGCTCCGGGGACTTCGTGCCGTTGGGCAGCAGATTCAGATGGGCGCAGGCGGCGGTGTCCGCCCCCTCCCGCTCTTTCGCGGCCCACAGGGTCTCCAGGCAGCGAAACTCATAGCGGTCGTCCACGTCCAGGAAGGCAATGCAGTCGCCCTTGGCCTCCCGCAGGCCCAGGTTCCGGGCGCTGCTGACGCCGCCGTTCTTCTTATGGAACACCCGGATGCGGCCGTCCCCGGCGGCGCACTGGTCACAGATGGCTCTGCTGCCGTCCTTACTGCCGTCGTCCACCAGCAGCAGCTCCCAGTCCTGAAACGTCTGGTTCTGAACGCTCTCCACACATTTTTTCAGATACTTCTCGGCATTGTAAACCGGCACGATCACAGAGATCCCGGGCATCCAATCACTCCTTCAATAGCATGGCACCATAAATACGGCTTATTCTACCGCATTTTGCCCGTTTGGTCAAGGTTTCTGCTCAGCGGCTCAGCAGATCGGACTCCTCCGGATGCTTCTCAAACCAGGTCTGTGCATAGGAACAGGTCAGCTTGGCCTTCATGCCGTCGGCGCGGATCTGGTCTGTCGCCGCCCGCAGCAGCTGCCCCGCCACGCCTTGTCCCCGCAAGGAATCATCCACAAAGGTATGCGTAATGTCCGCCACGCCCTCCTGGGCCGGGAAGGTCACCTCGGCGATGAGCTTGTCCCCGTTCATAGCATAGATGCGGCCCTGTTCTTTCTGAAATTCCATAAAAATCAACCTCCTGATGGTATTTGGATGTTCCCAGTTTACCAGACTTTGCCCAAATAGGAAAGCCGCTCCTAAAAAATTTTCAGAGCGGCTTTTGTCATCCCCTATTCCATCAGCCCGGAGTCCCGCAGCCGGCCCACCTGGGCCTGCAACTCCCCCAGGCTGCCGATAGTGCTGTCCTCCTGCCGCAGCTGACTCTGCATGGACGGGGACAGGGTCTGAAAATACTCATAGGCCGACAGGTCCTGATCCAGCAGGTCCGTCAGGCAGAGATACTCGGGAAATTGTCTCATCTGGCGTTTCACCTCCGGGGTTATTTTGTCCGGCAGGGCACGGACCATGTAACAAAGAGGCGAAAATGGTGGAACTTTCAAAAATTCCGACAGATAGAATCCAGGGGACGGTACGGACACCGGCCCCTGGAATGAGACATTGGCTTACAGCTCCGCCAGGGCGGCCTTCAGGGCCTCCACGCGGTTGGTCTTTTCCCAGCTGACGCCCAGGTCCTCCCGGCCCATGTGGCCGTAGGCGGCCAGCTGGCGGTAGATGGGGCGGCGCAGGTCCAGGTCCCGGATAATGGCGGTGGGCCGCAGGTCAAAGACCTTGCGGACGGCCTCCTCCAGCTTGCCGTCGTCCACCGTGCCGGTGCCGAAGGTCTCCACCAGGATGCTGACGGGCTGGGCTACGCCGATGGCGTAGGCCAGCTGCACCTGGCATCGGCGGGCCAGGCCGGCGGCCACGATATTCTTGGCCACCCAGCGGGCCGCGTAGGCGGCGGAGCGGTCCACCTTGGTGGGGTCCTTGCCGGAGAAGCAGCCGCCGCCGTGGGGGGCGCTGCCGCCGTAGGTGTCCACAATGATCTTCCGTCCCGTCAAGCCGGTGTCGGCGGCAGGACCGCCCAGCACAAAGCGGCCGGTCGGGTTGACATAATACTTTGTATTCTCATCCAGCATCCCAGCGGGGATCACCTGCTTGATGACCTGCTCGATCATGTCCTCCCGGATCTGCTCCAGGGTGGCGCTGGGATCGTGCTGGGTGGAGATGACCACGGTGTCCACCCGGACGGGGCGGTCGTTCTCGTCATACTCCACGGTGACCTGGCTCTTGCCGTCAGGCCGCAGATAGGTCAGCTGGCCGCTCTTGCGGACCTGGGCCAGCCGCAGGGCCAGCTTCTGGGCCAGGGAGATGGGCAGGGGCATCAGCTCCGGCGTCTCGTCGCAGGCGTAGCCGAACATCATGCCCTGGTCGCCGGCGCCGTGGCTCAGCTCCGCGTCGGTGCCCTCTTTGTTCTCCAGGGACTTGTCCACGCCCATGGCGATGTCCCCGGACTGCTCGTCGATGGAGGTGATGACGGCGCAGTTGTCGCAGTCAAAGCCGTACTTGCCCCGGTCGTAGCCGATGTCACGGACCACTTCACGGGCGATTTTGCCAATGTCCACATAGCAGCTGGTGGTGATCTCGCCCATGACGTGGATCATGCCGGTGCAGGCGGTGGTCTCACAGGCCACGCGGCCCTGGGGATCCTTTTCCAGGATGGCGTCCAGCACCGCGTCGGAGATCTGGTCACAGACCTTGTCGGGGTGTCCCTCGGTCACGGACTCGGAAGTAAACAGGTAGTGTCTTGCCATAGATAACGTCTCCTCGTCTTTTTCTTTTCCCTTACTGGAGCGGACAGAAAAAATGCGCGCCTCGACGACGAAGCACGCAAAAAACACGCATATGCTCCTCATCTGTCGGTATCCGTCGGATTTGGCACCTTACAACGCAGGTTGCCGTGGTTTCATAGGGCCGGTCCCTCCGCCACTCTTGATAAGGGATGTTGAATTGTGAATCTATCTTACTCACTGGTGGGCCAAAAGTCAATATACACTTTCAAATCCCTGTCTAATATTCCGCACTTTTTTCAAAATCCATGCCAAACTTTCCGAATTTCACAAAATGGTAATGACTTTTTCCATCTCAGCGGGTATAATCAGCTTGTTATTACATTCCGGGAGGGTCTTGTTTTGAGAAAGCTGAACGCGGCCATTGACCGCTTTGCATACAGTCACCCCAACTTCGGCATCTCCAACCTGATGCTGTTCGTGGTGGCGGGCCAGGTCATTGTCTACCTGCTGTATATGTTCTCCAGTGCTTCCGCCATCTCCTTTTTGACCTTTGACCTGTATCATCTGCTCCACGGCGAGCTCTGGCGGCTGGTGACCTTCATCTTCGTGCCCAACTCCTACAGACCCCTCTCCTTTATTCTTCTGCTGTCCTTCTACTACTTCGTGGGCAACACCCTGGAGCGGGAGTGGGGAACCGCCAAATTCACGCTGTACTACCTGTCCGGCATGGTGCTGTCCGTTCTGGGCACCGTGCTGGCGTCTCTCATCACCGGGTATCACGGGCTGACGCTGTACAATGCCTACTACCTGAACCTGACTCTGTTCCTGGCCTTCGCCGCCCTCTACCCCGACGCGGGCATCATGCTCTACATGATCATCCCTCTGAAGGCCAAGTGGCTGGCCATCGCCGACGGTGTGCTGATCCTCTGGAGCGTGCTGCGGTCCATCATGGGCGGCGACATTGTGGGCATCGTGACGCCTATTGTGGCGCTACTGAACTTCCTGGTGTTCTTCTGGCCGGAGTTGATGGGTATGCTGGGTATCCAGACCCGCCGGGTCCGGCACCAGAGCTCCCACCAGACCATCCAGTTCAAATCCGCCGTGAAGCAGCAGCGGAAAAAAGAGGCCGCCCAGGGCTACCGTCACAAGTGCGCCGTCTGCGGCCGCACGGACACGGAGTATCCGGATCTGGAGTTCCGCTACTGCTCCAAATGCGCCGGCTATCATTGCTTCTGTCAGGACCACATCTACGACCACATCCACTTCACTGAGTGACCGCTTTTCACAAGACCAGAGGCCGGGACATTCGCTGTCCCGGCCCTTTTTTGTCCCGGGCCACCCCACCTCCGGCCACTCCGGTTCAGCTTCCCCATTTCCATGAATTGGTTGAAAAAATCCGTCTTTTTTTGGCGGTTTCTCTTTCCTCGGAAAGGGACAAGGCGTATAATGTAGAAAACATGACACGAATTGCGCCCCCCGGGGCGGAATGGAGGAGCATATGGACATCAACTTTGCCCAGAACACCAGTCAGGCGCTTTCCCGCGCCTTTGAGGAACCCTCATTCCTGCGGAAATTGGGCATGAACCAGGCGGACGCCCGCCGTCTTTTGGCCCGGGTACGCTGGGAGTCCGCGCTGCGTCCCCTGCTGCCCCTCCGGCAGCGGCTGACCTGCGCCCAGGTGCTGGAGCTGTGCCGCCCCATGCTGGAGGGCGCCGCGCCGGAGCCCCAGGAGGGATGGCTGCCCTTCGCCTACCGGGCGGCGGTCTCCCTGCTCTATCCCACGGCGGACCGGGGCCACACCACCGGTCAGTGGGACGGTGCGCTGTGCTTTTTGCAGGTTCTGCGGGTGCTGCTGGACGAGGAGCGGCGGGAGCTGCCCTTCGACCCCCAGTATGACTTCGCTTTCTGCACGGAGGAGGAGCTCCAGAAGAGCTTCATCGCCGACGAGTACCGCAAATTTCTGACCCGGTTCCGGGAGGAGCACGTCTATGAGCTGCTGCGCCTGGGCCGGGAGGTGACGCCCTTCCGCACCCTGGAGCACATCGCCGGCGTCCACCACGTCTCCATGACTGTGGCCCGGGCCTTCGCCGCCGGCGGCGGCCTGGTGGATCTGGCGCTGATGAGCGGTGCCGCCGCGGCCCATGACATCGGCAAATTCGGCTGCAAGGCCGGAGAGCGGGTGCCCTATCTCCACTATCACTACACCAACCAATGGTGCTCCCTGCGGGATCTCAACGCCATCGGCCATATTGCCGCCAATCACTCCGTCTGGGATCTGGAGATTGAGAACCTGTCCGCCGAGTCCCTGATTCTGGTGTACGCGGACTTCCGGGTAAAGCAGTCCCGGGATGAGAGCGGCAACGAGATCGCCCGCATCTACTCCCTGGCCGAGGCCTTTGACGTGATTCTCAGCAAGCTGGACAATGTGGACGACACCAAGCGGCGGCGCTACCGCTTCGTCTACTCCAAGCTTCACGACTTTGAGGAGTATCTCCAGTCCTTCGGCGTGGACGTGACCCTGTCCGGCAATGACACGCCGCCCCTGCCCATCAAGGACGCCGCCCTGACGAACCCCGACGAGGTGGTGGTGGAGCTGCGGCGCACCGCCGTGGACCACAACATCCACCTCATGCACCGCCTGACCCATGACCAGCTCTTCGCCAGCATTCTGGAGTCCGCCCACAGCGAAAAGGATCTGGGCAGGCTGCGGGCCTATGTCTCCGTATTTGAGGAGTATTTCACCTATCTGTCCGCCCCCCAGAAGGAGCAAACCCTGGACTTTCTCTACGAGCTGCTGATGAATCCCGACGGCGACATGCGCCGCCAGGCCGCCACCCTCATCGGACGCATCCTGGCGGGCTACCACTCCGGCTACAAGAAGGAGCTGCCCGCCGGCACCGCGCCGGACCCGGCGGATGACCGGCCCTTCCAGCTGTGGGCGGAGTATCTGGAGAGACTGATCCGGCCCGACCGCCGTCTGACACCGGTTCAAACCAGCAAAATCCGCTACACCGCCAAGCTGGTAGTGGACGCCCTGCTGGAGAACTGCTCCAACTCCGACGCTCCCCGGTTCGCCTCGGAGCTGCTGCGCCATTACACCCACCCCGAACAGGTGGATGAAAGCACCGCCTTCGCCCTGCTGGACACGGTGGTGAGCATCCCCGCCAGCCGGTGCGACGAGTCCGCCTCCCAGGCGCTGGTGGAGTTCGCCTCCTACTGGCTCCGCACCAGCGGCCTGCCTCAGAAGGCGGCAGCCCTGCGGCTGTTCCGCCATCTTCTGAGCGTCTGTCCCGGCGACCAGGCCCTCCGGCGGCGTATTGCCGAGGAGAATCTGCAGGTGGACTGCCAGGGCTCCGCCCCCCTGCTGTTCCTCCAGTCCCATCTGGGCCGCTCCCTGGGACAGGATATTTCCCGGCAGGAGGCGCTGCTGGCGGACCCGGATGTGGTCAGCAACGTGTTCCTGGACAATCTGAAAACAGCCACCCACTGGGTGCTGAAGGCCGTGGGCGTGGAATATCTGCTGGACCAAGTGGAGCGGGGCATTAACCCCAACGTGCTCCATATCGCCACCCACTTCTCCAATCTGATGAAGGTCAGTGAACACGTGGTGGTCCGCCGCCTGGCCGGCGGCTCCCTCCTTGCCATCGCCCCCTCCCTGACGCCGGACCGGCGGAACGAGATCGCCGTGGAGCTTTCCAAGTCCCTGGAGACCGGCCAGTCGGAGCTGTCCAAGTACATTCCCGAGTATTTGGGCCGGTTCGTCCTGTGGCTGACGCCCCGTGAGCTGGACGAGGTCATCGATCAGATGCAGAGTCTGCTGTCCTCCTCCAGCGTCAACGTGGTGTCCGCTGCGCTGAGCACCATAGGCTCCATTCTGGAGTACTACGCGGTGTACGGCGGCCGCTTCCATGAGGAGCAGGCGATCCTGGACGAGCGCCGCAAGCATCTGACGGGCCTTTTGATGAAGGGCTTGGCCTCCTACCGGGAGCCGGTACGCCAGGAGGCCCTGCGCATCCTGGGTGAGAACCTGTTTGCCTCCAAGGCCCTGACCTATCCGGAGAAGGTCGACTTCTTCACGCTGACCGCCAAGAAGATCCTCTGCCTGATCCGGGAGAGCGACGAGCGGGAGCTGACCTTCTTCTACACCGCCGCGGCCCTGTCCCACATCTACCGCTTCATCGTCTACCACAAGATCGAAAGCGGCCCCTTCCAGTTCACCATTCCCCACAAGGCGGCCTTCTTCCCCGGCACCTTCGACCCCTTCTCCCTGTCCCACAAGGGCATCGTCCAGAACATCCGGGACCTGGGCTTTGAGGTGTATCTGGCCATCGACGAGTTCTCCTGGTCCAAAAAGGCCCAGCCCAGCCTGATTCGCCGCCAATTGGTGAGCATGTCCGTGGCCGACGAGTTCGACGTGTACCTGTTCCCCCACGATATGCCGGTGAACCTGGCCAACCCGGGAGACCTGAACCGGCTGCGGGAGGTCTTTGCCGGTCGGGAGCTGTACCTTGCCGTTGGCTCCGATGTGGTGGCCAACGCCTCGTCCTACAAGGTGCCCCCCTCCCCCGGCTCCGTCCAGAACATGAACCACATCGTCTTCCGCCGGGCCAGTGACAACGACGGCCATGAGATTGAGGCGGACCTGACCCGCATCAGGGGAAAGGTGCTGCAGCTGCAGCTGCCCACCCATCTGGAGGACATCAGCTCCACCCGCATCCGGGAGAATATCGACCTGGGCCGGGACATCTCCAACCTGATCGACCCCAGCGTGCAGGACTTCATCTACCGCAACAGCCTGTATCTCCGGGAGCCCCAGTACAAGCAGCTGCTGCGGGTGGGCGCTCTGGACTTCTCCTTCACCGCCCACCCCGGCGAGGGGCTGCTGCGGGAGCTGTCGGACTTCCGCTCCGGCGTCCCCGTGCCCCATCCGGACCCCCGGGACTCCCTGATGATCCTGCGGGACCGCACCGGTGCCGGACGCATTCTGGGCTATCTCTCCATGCGCATCGTCAACACCGTGGGGCTGTACGGCGCCCTGGGCAACGCCCGGCAGGCCAACTATATCCGGGACCACTCCGCCGGACGCATCTGTCTGGTGACGGGACTGTATACCGTGCCCAATCCCGGAGGAAACTATGACGTGGCCCAGCTGCTGCTGACGGACGCTTTATTCCACGCCTTGTCCGACGACTGCAGCTACGCGGTCTACGCGCCCCGGCAGGTGTCCCCCGCCCCGATAGATGACCTGATGTGCCGCTTCGGCTTTATGCCGGTGCCGGAGGAGACGGGCGACCGGCCTCTGATGCTGGTGGATATGCGGTCCCCCGTGGCCCTGATTCAGAATATTCCCACCACCCTGAAGGAGCCCTTTGCCTCCGACCGCACCGTGCTGGCCGCCGTCCGGCAGGCCCATCTGCGGTTCCAGAGCGCTGTCTCCGACCTGTACCCCGGCACCCTGGTGCTGTCCCTCAACGCGGAGGTCATCTACCATCGGCTGGTGCGGAGGATCGTGGAGATCAACGGTGTTCCCGCCGAACCCACCCATCCCCGGGTACTTGGTCCCAAGATGTGCGTCCCCTTCGGCAAGATCATCCGGGGCAACGCCGTTCCCAACACCGTCACCAAGACCATCCACACCGACAAGGTCTTTGCTCCGGATCTACTGTCCTTCACCATTGAGGCCTTCCCCGGCTACGCGCCGCTGGACAGTCAGATCCGCACGATTAAATCCTTCCGCCGTCCTGTGATTTTAGTGGACGACCTGCTCCACTCCAGCAACCGCTTCCAGGCCCTGGATCCCCTGTTCCGCCGGTATGAGCTGGATATTGACCGGGTGCTGGTTGGTCTGATGTCCGGCCGGGGCCGGGATCTGATGGAGGCCCGTGGCATGAAGGCGGACTGCGTCTATTTCATCCCCAACCTGCGGGCCTGGTTCATCGAATCCACTATGTATCCCTTCATCGGCGGCGACACCGTCAGCGGCGTGGAGCCCTCGGTGCCCGGCCTGACACCGGCTATCAACCTGATTCTGCCCTACGCCTTCCCCAAGTTCTACAGGGACTGCAGCCATGAGGCCGTGTTCCGCTTCTCCCACACCTGCATTGAGAACTCCCGGGACATCATGGCCGTGTTGGAGTCTGTCTACCGGGAGCGGTTTGCCCGGAACCTGACCTTGTCCCGCCTGAACGAGGCCGTCATCCTGCCCCTGTCCCCGGACAAGGGAAACTGCCTGGCCTATGACCCCAACCTCCCCGCTTCCGTGTGCCTGGAAAACGACCTGCAAATGCTCCTGCGGATGCGGAACCTGCTGAAGTGAGCGGGGCGCCCGATAAGCGAAGCCCGGCTCTGCCGCGTCATCAGCCCCTCTCCGCCCTTCCTGTCGCGGCAGGCCGTTGACTGGCTTCCGGAAGCGCCGGGTGCCCGGGCACTTCGTGGGTGGACAGCGGACTTTTCCCCTGCAAATAAGTAAGAAAGGAGAGAAACGCTCCATGCCGGAATATCTGACTCTGATGCCGGACGATTTGCTCTTGTCCCTGCTGGGGCTGCTGGCGTTTCTGATTCCTCTGTTGGTTCAGCTGCCTCTATGCGCCCTGATGAAGGGCATCGCCCGGCGGGCGGGGCTGCTGTTCCCCCTCCTTTGGCTGGCGGCAGCCCTTTGGGCCCTTTCCGTGGATGAATCCCACAGTTTTATCCGTCTGGGGCCGTCCATTGCCAAATGGCTGGCCGTCAGGGGGATTCTGGCCCTGATGGGCTATGGCTCCGCCTGGCTCCTATTTCACCTGTTTCAAAGAAAGAGGAAATGACCATGTTCTACTATTCTGTTGACGGCACTCTGGCGGCCTCGCCGCTGCCGGGGTTGTCCTTTCCCGCCGCCCATGCGGGGGTTCCCTCCCTGTTCCTGCTGGACCGGGACTGTCAAGCCGCCCGGACCGCTTTCCGGGTGACGGACTCCCGTCAGCTGACGGCGGCGGGTGACGGCGTGGACTGGCTGGACCCCAGACGGATGGGCGACGAGCCGGAGCTGCCGGAGGACATCATCTCCGCCATCCAAGCGGGAACGCTGACGGCTGTGAATCTCCGTCATCCCCGCTGGCGGGAAGCCCTGTCCTTCTGCCGCCCGCCCGCTGAAAAAAAGCGGATTCATCTGCTGGCCGTGGGAGACGTGGGCGGCACACTGCTGACCGCTCTGAAGCTGCTGGGAGGCGACTGCGTCTCCGTCATCGGCATCTGTGACCTGAACGAGAACACGGTGGCCCGGTGGACTGCCGAGATGGGGCAGATCGCCTGGCCCTGGGACTACGGTACCCTGCCCGAGGTGGAGCCGGTGACGCCGGAGCACCTGTTTGACTGCGACGTGTTCATCTTCGCCGCCACCAAGTCCATCCCCGCCGTGGGCAGCGAAATCAAGGATGTGCGGATGGCCCAGTTTCAGGCCAACCGGGCCATTATGGAGCACTACGCCCGGCAGGCCCGGACGGCGGGCTACCGGGGACTGTTCATGGTCATGAGCGACCCGGTGGACCCCCTGTGCAAGGCGGCCTATCTGGCCTCCAACCGGGACGAGGCCGGCGTCTGGGACGGCCGGGGCCTGCTGGCCGAGCAGGTCCAGGGCTTCGGCTTGGGGGTGATGAACGCCCGGGCGGCCTACTTTGCCAAGCGGGATTCCCGGTTTTCCGCCTTTCTCACCGAGGGCCGCGCCTTTGGCCCCCACGGCCGGGGGCTGGTCATCGCCAACTCCATCGAGCACTATGACGACGCCCTGTCCCGGGAGCTGACGGAGCTGGTGGAGACCGCCAACCTCCGCATCCGGGATCTGGGCTTCAAGCCCTATGTGGCCCCCGCCGTGTCCTCCGGCGCCATGCAGCTGCTGCTGACCCTCCGGGGGGAGTGGCACTGCGCCTCCGTGTGTCTGGGCGGCGTGTGGTTCGGCGTGAAGAACCGCTACACCGCCTACGGGCAGGAGACGGAGTCCCTTTCCCTGCCCGACGCCCTGTTCGCCCGTCTCCGGGAGACGGAGCAGCAGCTGGCGGAGATCATTTGAGTCTGCGGAGGCCCGCGCCGCCCCTCATCAATACACCAAGGGAGATGTTCTCTTGTCTGAAATTCTGACTGTCATCTGTCCCGGCGACGCCGCATCGGAGCGGTACGCCCGGACGCTGGAATCCGCCCTGCGGGGCCATCCCGCCCGGGTGCTGACCCGCCTGACGGGGCCTTTGGATAGCGCCCGGATTCTGTTCGCCGTCCCTTTGGACGATGCGGGGATGAACACCGGACTCTATGAACTGCTGGCCTTTCTCCGGCGCCATCCCGGCTGCTTGTCCGGCTGCGCCGGAGGTATCCTGGTGGACGGCCCGGGAGACCTGTACACCAAGTCCGCGGCCAGGGATCTGGCCCTGGCGGCCAATCAGGCGGGCTGCGCCCTGGTGGGCCGTCCTCTGGTGGAGGCCACTGGCGACCTGCGAAACTTCACCGTCCAGGCGAAAAATGCCGCCTGCTCCCTGGAGGAGGCCTACCGCCTGGCGGCCCGGGAGCTGGCGGAACGGATTCTGTCCTTCGACCCGCCCAAGCACCGCCGCCCCAAGCTGACGGTGCTCCACGCCTCCAGCCACCGTACCTCCAACACCTTTGCCCTGTGGGGACAGGTGCGACAGCGCCTGGAGGACTGCTGCGACATGACGGAGATCGGCTTGCGGAACGGCACCCTGGAGGACTGCGCCGGCTGCCCCTACACCATGTGCCTCCACTTTGGAGAAAAAGAGGACTGCTTCTACGGCGGCGTCATGGTCCAGGAGGTCTACCCGGCTGTAAAGGACGCTGACGCGGTGGTGCTGCTGTGCCCCAACTACAACGACGCCCTGTCCGCCAATCTCACCGCCTGCATCAACCGGCTGACGGCCCTGTACCGCACCACCCCCTTTACCGGCAAGGCGGTGTACGCCATCGTGGTCTCCGGCTACTCCGGCGGCGACATTGTGGCCCGGCAGGTCATCGGCGCGCTATCCATGAACAAGGGGTTCTACCTCCCCCCCATGGCCTGCCTGCTGGAGACGGCCAACGACGCCGGCGCCGCCCTGCGGCTCCCCGGCATTCAGGAGCGGCTGACGGACTTCGCCGGGCGCGTCAGAACGCAGCTGTGTCTCTGAGGGGTGGGGGTCCACCCCCTCAGAGACCGGCAGGCTTTGTGAAATTTCGCAGTTTACCGCGGTAAATTTTTATGCATCCCGCCAAAATTGAAAACGCCTCTTGACAATTTTCGCTCGCGTGGCGTATACTCTCCCCAAGTTCAAAGCAAAAACCGATGATGCAGACGAGTACGCAAAACAAGTTTCTCTCAGAGAGCCGCCGGCGGTGGAATGGCGGCAGAAACGGCCTTGCGGAATGGACTGCGGAGGGCGGGCTGAACGGGGCGGACGCCTCCAGTAAGTACCGACGGACTTTTCCCCCGTTACCAGGGAAAGGCGTGTGATGGCACGTCGATGAGCGGGCGCACAAGCGTCAATTTGGGTGGCACCGCAGAAGTTTCAGACTTTTGTCCCAAGAGAACAACCGGTTCTCTTTGTGGATAAAGGTCTTTTTTTGACGGCTTTTCCACAGGAGAACGCATTTTGAAAGGAGATTTCACCATGAAGTACGACAACAACATCCCCTACAAGATCTATCTGGAAGAGTCTGAGATGCCCCAGGCCTGGTACAATGTCCGGGCGGATATGAAGAATAAGCCCGCTCCTCTTCTGAATCCCGGCACCGGCGAGCCCATGACCTTTGAGGACCTGCAGCCCGTGTTCTGCGACGAGCTGGTCCGGCAGGAGCTGGACAATGACACCGCCTTTATCCCAATCCCCCAGGAGATCCGGGACTTCTACAAGATGTACCGTCCCTCTCCCCTGGTGCGGGCCTACTGCCTGGAGGAAAAGCTCCAGACCCCGGCCAAGATCTATTACAAGTTTGAGGGCAACAACACCTCCGGCTCCCATAAGCTGAACAGCGCCATCGCCCAGGCCTACTACGCCAAGCAGCAGGGCCTGAAGGGCGTCACCACCGAGACTGGCGCTGGACAGTGGGGCACCGCCCTGTCCATGGCCTGCTCCTACTTTGGCCTGGACTGCAAGGTCTTTATGGTGAAGGTCAGCTACGAGCAGAAACCCTTCCGCCGCGAGGTCATGCGCACCTACGGCGCCTCCGTCACCCCCTCCCCCTCCGAGACCACCAACATCGGCAAGGCCATCCTGAAGGAGCATCCAGGCACCACCGGCTCCCTTGGCTGCGCTATTTCCGAAGCCGTGGAGGTAGCCGTCTCCAATCCCGGCTACCGCTATGTGCTGGGCAGCGTGCTGAACCAGGTGCTGCTGCACCAGTCCATCATCGGCCTGGAGACCAAGGCGGCGCTGGATAAATACAACATCGTCCCCGACATCATCATCGGCTGCGCCGGCGGCGGCAGCAACCTGGGCGGCCTGATCTCCCCCTTTATGGGTGAGAAGCTGCGGGGCGAGCGGGACTATCAGATCATCGCCGTGGAGCCCGCCTCCTGCCCCAGCTTCACCCGGGGTAAATTCGCCTATGACTTCTGCGACACCGGCAAGGTCTGCCCCCTGGCCAAGATGTACACCCTGGGAAGCGGGTTCATTCCCTCCGCCAACCATGCCGGCGGCCTGCGGTATCACGGCATGAGCAGCATCCTGTCCCAGCTGTACCACGACGGCTGCATGGAGGCCCGGGCCGTGGAGCAGACCCGCGTCTTTGAGGCCGCCGAGGAGTTCGCCCGGGTGGAGGGCATCCTCCCCGCCCCCGAATCCAGCCACGCCATCCGCGTGGCCATCGACGAGGCCCTGAAGTGCAAGGAAACCGGCGAGGCCAAGACCATCGTCTTTGGCCTGACCGGTACGGGCTATTTTGACATGGTGGCCTATGAAAAGTTCCACAACGGCGAGATGACCGACACCATCCCCACCGATGAGGAGCTGGAAATGAGCTTCGCCACCCTGCCCCAGGTGCCGGAACAGGACTGACGGTATGAACAGTAAGGCCTCCGGACAGAAGTCCGGGGGCCTTACCGCTTCTCTACGAAGCGTTGATTGCGGTTTTTCCGGCGGAGGCCTATCATGGGATTATCAACTCTCAGGAGGTCTGCCCATGGAATTTATACCCATCGATCCGGCATCCTGGTCCCGGATCCAAACCTTTTCCTACTTCTCGCGGATGGCCCCCACAGGCTACTCCCTGACGGTGGAGCTGGATGTCACCGTCCTGCGGCGGGTGCTGAAAGCCCACGGTCTGAAGTTCTATCCCGTCTACCTGTGGCTGGTGACAAAAAATCTGAACGCTAACCCGGCATTTTGCCTTGCAAAGCAGGGGGAACGGCTGGGATACTACGATACACTGACGCCCCTGTATGCTGTTTTCCACAGGGACGATCACACATTCTCCATGATGTGGACGGAATTTGACCCGGTTTTTTCCGTCTTTTACCGTTCTTTTATGGAAAACCAGGCCAGGTACGGCCAAAACCACGGCTTCCTGTCCCGGCCCGATGTGCCGCCCTCCAACGCCTATACCGTCTCCTGTGTCCCCTGGGTGTCCTTCCGGCACTTTGCCGTCCACAGCTATGAAAACAAAGACTACTACTTTCCCTCGGTGGAGGCGGGAGGGTTCGTGTACCGGGACGGAAGCTGTTTTCTGCCTCTGTCTCTCACCTGCCATCACGCTGCCACCGATGGGTATCATGTAGGGCAGTTCCTGAAACGGCTTCAGGCGGAGATGGACGGATTCGCCCGTTTTTTGCCGGTGTAGAAAAAGTACCCCAGACACAGGGCGATCTGTACCACGGTGGAGGCTGGGGTGGACAGCCCCAGGTGGAACAGAGACCCCGCCCATATCCGGCTCATCAGAAATGCCAAAGGCATCCGGACGCCCAGCGCCCCCACAACCCCCTGGAGCATGACAAACAGGGTCTGCCCGTGGCCGTTGAAATAGCCGCTAAAGCAGAACAGGAAGCTGGTCAGCAGGCAATCGATGGCATAGGCCTTCAGATACTCCCAAGCGGAGGCCACCACCAGGGAATCCTCGGCAAAGAGTTCCGCCAGCACATCTCCATGGAAGAAGGTTCCCCAGGAGATGACCAGCCCTGCCATCAGGGAGGACAGGATGCCGCACAACAGCGCTTTCCTGGCCCGCTTCTCCTGTCCCGCGCCCACATTCTGTGCCACAAAAGCGGACATGGATTGCATGAAGGCCGAGGGCACCAGCATGACAAAGGCGCACAGCTTCTCCGCCACGCCCACGCCGGCGGAGGCGATGGTGCCCATAGCGTTGGCTATGGCGATGATGGCCAGGAAGGACAGGCTCACCAGCAGGTCTTGCAGGGCCACCGGGCTGCCCAGCCGCAGAATCCGTCCGATGACGGCGCCGTTAAAGCGCAGCTCCTGCCGGGTCAGCCGGAAGGGCAGCTGCCGGCGGCGGATGATCAGCAGGGACAGGGCCACACTGACTGCCTGGGCGAACACCGTGGCGATGGCGGCGCCCGCCGCGCCCATGCCAAAGCCGCCAACCAGAAACAGGTCTCCGGCAATGTTCAGTACGCAGGCGATGGCCACCGTAATCAAGGGCATTTGGGAGTCCCCCATGCCCCGGAAAATGCTGCCCACCAGATTATAGGCCACGATAAACACCGCGCCGGCGGCACAGATGCGCATATAGGCCACTGTGCCGTCAAAGGCGTCCGCCGGGGCCTGCATTCCCCCGGCGATCTGCGGCGCCGCCAGCAGCATTACCGCTGTGATCACCAGCGTTGCCGCCGCGAACAGGCAGACGCCGCTGCCCACGGTCTGGGCCGCCTCCTGTGATTTTTTCTCCCCCAGCTTCTGTCCCAGCAGAATCGTAATGCCCATGGCCAGACCGGTGATGACCATGGTGACCGTCTGCATGATCTGACTGCCGGTGGACACGGCGGAAATATCCGCCGCCGTACCGAACTTCCCCACCACCTGCAGATCCACCGCGCCGTACATAGCCTGCAGCAGCAAAGCCAGCAGTACCGGCAGAGCGAATTTCAGCAAGGCCGACAGAATGGGTCCCTGCGTAAAATCCCGTTCCTTTTCCATAAATATCTCCTCCAAATCAGGAAAAAAGAAAAGCCGGATAAGACTCCGGGCGACACCCGACATCTTATCCAGCTTTGTGACTGCGGTCACAAGCCCTCCGATGAACAGGGACTAATCTAACATACATTGGAGGTCCTGTCAAGGGGCGTCTGTCCCCTCTTTTTATCGCCGCCTTACTGCTTCCGCAGCTTCTCGCTCTCCTCCTGCAGCTCCTCCAGCAGCACCTTGGCGCTGCCCCGGAACAGCAGGGCCAGCAGATCCAACAGGCCGTCCCGGGTCTCCGGATCCATGGTGACCGCCGCCCAGACCATGGCCGACGCCGTCTTCCACTTGTCAGTCCGCAGGTCGCTGAGGGTCTCCGCCCCGGAGGCGGTAAGCACGTCGAACAAGCCGTCCACAAATTTCTCCCGCTGCTCCGGCGACAGCTCCTGCAGCCACTTCCGCAGTTCCTGATCGTTGAGCCGGCTCTGTCGGGTCATCTCCCGCAGGTGCAGAAAATGGTCTCCCATCACCAGCCAGGAGAAACCGTCGTGCTGCAGCAGCCCCCGCTGGTCACTGTCCACCACGGTGTAGTTCTCCGGATGCTCCAGCAACATCCCCACCACTGAGGATTTGGGCACAATGGAGCGGATGCGGCCCTCCATGTGGACGTGCTCCGGCAGATCCAGGATGTCGTCCCGGAAGCCGGGCCCGTCGTTGGACCAGATGGCCGTGATCCGCCGCTGGACAGAGGGTGGGGCGAACACGCCCGCGTACACCGCCAGGTTGCCGCCCTTGGAGTGACCACCCAACATCAGCTTCCGCCGATGCAGCTGCTTCGCCGCCGCCTGGGTATAGGCCACCGCTCTCCGCTGGGCCGGGATCACCGATTGCGTCGCCAGCAGGAAATCCTCCTTCCACCCGGCGATAGTGCCATCGGTGCCCCGGAAGGACAAATACGCCGTGCCGTTCCCCAGGTCAATGGCCAGGGCTGCGAACTGCTCGGTGCCCTCCGCATCCAGATAGTCCTCCAGGCAGCTCAGCTCCATCTGACCGAACCGGCGGGACACCGCCAGCTTTTTCAGCAGCGGCGGAATCTCCTGGGCCACAAAGCCCATGTCCCGCTCTGTCGGACTCTCCCGCTCCCGGCGGAAAAAGGCCTCGGCCGCCTGGGCCAGGGGGATTCCCGGCCCCTCTCCCACAGCTGGGACGATACCCGCCAAATCCGCGTAGGACAGCTCCGCCAAAATCAGATTATCCACCTCGTTGAACGCGGATTGGGCCAGGGTCAGATCCCCCCGCCAGTCCAGATAGTCCAGAATATTCGCCATGGTATGCCTCCCCTAATCCATTTGACTGTTCCTGTTCATTATATCCGATTCCCCGCCCGATGGGAAGTGGTCTATTTCGGACGTGCCGTTCATAGGCTGTAACAAAACTTCCCAATCGAGGTGTACCGATATGGATAAGAGCAGCCGCAATGAGGCGGAGCTGGGCGGCCGGGTCCTGACCGTCCCCGCCTTCTCCCACGAAAATCACGGGACCCGATTCTACCGTTTCCTCCTGCACATCCCCCGCCTGTCCGGCCAGGCGGATACCCTGCCCGTCCTGGTGACGGGCGATCAGGCGGCGCTGGTGACGCCCGGGCTGGATCTCCACATTCTGGGCCAGCTGCGCTCCTTCAACAACCGCAGCGGACAAGGCAGCCGCCTGGTGCTGACCGTCTACGCCCAGACGGTGGAACCTGGGACGGAGCCCTGCAACCACATCTTCCTCACCGGCTCCCTTTGTAAGCTGCCCATCCACCGCCGGACGCCCCTGGGCCGGAGCATCTGCGATCTGATGCTGGCCGTGCCCCGGCGGTACGGCCGGGCGGACTATCTGCCGGTGATTGCCTGGGGGCAGCTGGCCAATCTCATGAGCCACCGCTCCGTGGGGGACTGGATCAGTCTGGAGGGGCGCATCCAGAGCCGTCTCTACACCAAGGTCACTGACGACGGCCCGCAGGAGCGCACCGCCTACGAGGTCTCCATGATGCATCTGCTGGAGGAGGAATAATGAAGAGCCGGAGATGGAAAATTCCGTCTCCGGCTCCTGATGTCACCGCTGATATTCAAATTCAAAATCGTACATGGAGACGGTGTCGCCGTCCTCGATGCCCATCTCCTCCAGCCGCTGGAACAAGCCGGACTCCCGCAGGGTCTTGTCGAAGTACATCCGGCTCTCATAGTCGTTAAAATTGACATTGCCCATGAGCCGCTGGAGCCAGGGTCCCTCCACCAGCCAGGTGTGGCCGTCGTCGGTCCGCTGGATATCCAGGGGCGCGGAGGTGTCCACCTTGGGCGGCTGGGGTACATACTCCGCCTCAAACACCCGCACCGGCGGCAGCACGGAGAGCATCTCTCCGATCTTCTTCACCAGCTCCCGGGTGCCCTGGTGAGCTGCTGCGGAGATCTCAAAGAGCTGGTAGCCCTGCTCTTCCACATGGGCGCGGAGCCGCTCCAGGTTGTCCGGATCCTCCATGATGTCCGTCTTGTTGGCACACACAATCTGGGGCCGGGTAGCCAGCTCAGGGCTGTACTGCTTCAGCTCCTCGTTGATGGCGTCAAAGTCCTGGATCGGGTCCCGACCCTCGCTGCCGGAGACGTCCACCACATGGACCAGCAGACGGCAACGGTCAATATGCCGCAGGAAGTCATGGCCCAGGCCGGCGCCCTCGCTGGCGCCCTCAATGATACCGGGGATGTCCGCCATGACGAAGCTGACGCCCTCATCCACCCACACCACACCCAAATTGGGGTACAGGGTGGTGAAGTGGTAATTGGCGATTTTGGGCTGGGCCTTGGAAACCACGCTCAAAAGGGTGGATTTGCCCACGTTGGGGAAGCCGATCAGTCCCACGTCCGCCAGCAGCTTCAGCTCCAGGATCACGTCGTGGCTCTCGCCGGGCAGGCCGCCCTTGGCGAACCGGGGCACCTGCCGGGTAGGGGTGGCGAAGTGCATATTGCCCCAGCCGCCCCGGCCGCCCCGGCACAGCACGAAGGGCTCGTGGTCGGACATATCCTTGATGATCTCCCCGGTCTCGGCGTCCCGGACCAGAGTCCCCAGAGGCACCCGGATTACCAAATCCTGTCCGTCCTTGCCGGACTTCCGGGAGCCCTGTCCGTCCATGCCGTTGGGGGCCACGTATTTCCGCTTGTAGCGGAAGTCCATCAAGGTGGACATGTTGTCGTCCACCTGCAAAACGATGGAACCGCCCCGGCCGCCGTCGCCGCCGTCAGGGCCGCCGGCGGCCACGTATTTTTCCCGGTGGAAGGCCACCACGCCGTTGCCGCCGTTGCCCGCCCGCACCGTGATCCGGGCCTTGTCAATAAAAGAAGAAGCCATGGAAAACGCCTCCGTTTCTCTTTAGTGTGCCTCTGAAAAAGCAAAGCATACCAACACGCCGGTCCGGCGCGCTCGGATCCTCCGCTTTTCCGAAAAAAAGAGGCCCGAACCAGTTGTTCGGGCCTCTCTCGGTTCCAAATCGATTACTGTGCCTCGACAGAGACCTGCTTGCGATCCTTGCCCAGGTGGGAGAACCGGACCACGCCGTCGGCCTTGGCGAACAGCGTATTGTCCGTGCCCATACCGACATTCACACCCGGATGGATGTGGGTTCCGCGCTGGCGGACCAGGATGTTGCCGGCCTTGACGAACTGGCCGTCGGCACGCTTGGGACCCAGGCGCTTGGCCTCGGAATCACGGCCGTTCTTGGTGGAGCCGCCGCCCTTTTTGTGGGCGAAGAACTGTAAACCAATACGAATCATATTCAGGACCATCCTTTCTGCAGATTTTTAGATGGGGAGCAGGAAATTATTCCTCCTCCAGAACTTCAATGTTGTCGGGATACTCGTCGTGGAGCATGGTGAAATAGAGCATCAGGCCTGTCAGCAGGGACTGGCAGGTACTCTCCGCCGTGGGGCCCAGGCCCCCGGGCAGACGCAGGGAGATCTGCGCGCTCTTTTCGTTGATCTTGACGGACGCCGCCAAGCCCAGCACGTCGTTGATGGTGGCCTCCACCAGGCGGATGGCGCTGGTGATGCCCGCGCAGACAATATCCGCGCCCTCTTCGCCGTAGCCGCTGTGTCCCTTGGAGTCAAAGCCGGTGATCCGGTTTCCCTCCATGTGGAAAGTGACGGTGGTCATGCTCAGACAGAGATCTTGCCGATCTCAACCTTGGTGTAAGGCTGACGATGGCCCTGACGCTTGCGATAACCCTTCTTGGCGTTGTACTTGAAGATGCGGATCTTCTTGCCCTTGCCGTTCTTGACGATGGTGCCCTCCACGGAAGCGCCCTCCACAACGGGGGTACCGAAGGTGGCCTTATCGCCGTCGATGATGGCCAGGACCTGGTCGAACTTGACGGTGTCGCCGGCTTCCTGGTCCAGCTTCTCAATGTAGACCACGTCGCCCTCAGCGACCTTGTACTGCTTGCCGCCGGTCACGATGATTGCGTTCATTACTGTTTCAACTCCTTCATTTACGGGCTCGCTGTCGGGGGTGGCGCCAAGGCGCACTTGCAGACCCATTCAAAGCGGCTTATAAAGTATATCAGCGGAATTACAAAATGTCAACGGTTTTTCAGGAGAAAATTACGGAAATTTGCCATTTTAAAAAAGGAATCCCCATGTTCGGCGCTGAGTGATAAGTCAGGTCAGCCCAGCCATCGTGACAGTAATTTTTTACTCCTAAAAGCATTCACTCCCAAGGATATTTGTTAATATAAAGCTGAAAACAGCTAATATAATAGCCATTTCATCGTCAAATATCGCTCTCTGTCGTTTCAGCCCCCCGCAGGCCCGAGGGGTGGAGTCTTCCATGGATGTGCTTTGTCACACCCGCCCCGGGCCGCCTCCACACGCTCCAGCATTGCCATATCCGACAGTGCCTTTCCCGTCTTCCAGGGCCTGGTGTCAAACAGCTCCCCGCCTGCTCTCCCGGGTCAGAAGCCGGGAGGCGCTCAGCCGCTTGATAGGCCTTTCCACAGACGTCATGGACTTCACCCCTCGTCAAGCTTGGCCCCGGTCTGTCACAGACCGGGGCCAAAAGTCACGCAAAGGATATTTGCGGCCCGTCAGTAGGCCAGCTTTTCCACGGTCCAGTCGGAAATCAGGTCGGCATACCACTTGCAGACGGCCTTGCCGGTGTCCACATCCAATTTGACATAATTCCCACACTCAGCAGGACTCTTGCCGGGCATCTCCCCCTCAAACACCGCAGCCTGGGAAAATACCTCCTTCAGCAGCTCAATGGCTCCCTCGCAGGACAGCAGCCGGTTGTCGAACAGGAAATAGAAGCCTGTCTGACATCCCATGGGGCCGAAGTAGATGACAGCCTCCTTGTCCTGAGAGTTCCGCAGCAGCGTGGCAATCAGGTGCTCCGCGGAGTGCAGCTCGCTGTTGGAGAGCAAATCTCCTGTGTTGGGCTTCTTGAACCGCAGATCAAAGGTGACGATGTCCCCGTCCCGGCGGGAGTAATACAGGCCGGGGATCAGCTTGTTGTGATCCACGGTGAAGCTGGCGATTCTCTGCAAATCTTCCATATCAGATTTCCTCCTGTAATGTTTTCGCCAAAGGCAGGACCACCCGGCCCATGGCCTCCAGCGCCTGTCCGAAATCAAAGTACTCCGCCGCCTGGTTATCGGAAAACAGGTGGTCGGACACGGACTTGACGGACACGAATCTGACACCGTTCCGCAGGCACACCTGAGCGATGGCGCCGCCCTCCATCTCCACCAGCGTGGGGTGGAAGGTATCCCGGATCCAGGCAGAGCGCTCCCCCTTCACGGCGAACCAGTCGCCGGTGGCCACCCGGCCGGTGACAGCCTGGAAGCCAAGGTTTTTCAGAAGTTCCGCACATTTCTCCGGCTCCCAGGTGGGAAACTCCACCCGGTTCACCGTGGACACCAGGCCGATGGGGTCCCCCACGGCGGTGGTGTCCACGTCGTGCTGGACAAATTCCGACGCCACCACCAGCGTCCCGATGGGCAGGTCCGTGGCGCAGCCTGCCACACCGGCGTTTAAAATCAGATCCACGCCGTATTTCAGGCAGAAGATCTCCGCCGCCATAGCGGCGTTGACCTTGCTGACGCCCCCGGCGCAGGCGATAATCTCCGGCGCGATTTCAAAAAAAGGCACGCCGGAGACGGTCTCAAAGGGTTCCAGCTCTTTGGCTCCCGGCAGGGCGAGAAGCTCCGCCGGCATGGCGAATTGCAGTCCGATTTTCATAGGCTCCTCCTGATCACTGTCAGTTCTGTCTTCATCATACCACGGGACTGTCCTTCCGGCAATCCTCCTTCGGAATTTCCGAAAAATTGGGATTGGCCGAATTTGGGCGCAAACGCTCCCCGGGCCAGCAGTTTGTCCAAGGCGGCTATCGCTCCTTCCAGAGGAAGATGGGCATGGGCGGGTCGTTCCGGCGGTTGGCCCAATGGCAGCAGAGGACGGAGAACGCCCGGTCGTCCAGGGTTTTCAGATACGCCAGCACGGCATCCCGCTCCCCATAGCCGTTCTCCTTCCCATAGTAGAGGGCGATGGCCATGACGCCGCCGGGGCGCAGCAGCCGCAGTCCCGCTCCGATGGCCGCCACGGAGGACTCTGCCCTGGTGAAAATGGCCGGGTTCCCGCCGGGAAGGCGGCCGAAGTTGAACACCACGCAGTCCACGCTTCCGGGGGATGCATACCGCTCCATATGGACGTGGCTGTCCAGAATGACCTCCGCGGTCAGGCCCTCGGCCGCCAGCAGGGCTTTTGTCTGGACGACGGCCTCTTCCTGGATGTCGAAGGCCAGCACCCGGCCCGTCTCTCCCGCCAGGCGGCACAGCAGAGCGGTATCCCGCCCCTTTCCGGCGGTGGCGTCGATACAGACGGCGCCGGGGGCGACGTGCCGCTTCAGGAATTCGTGAACCATGGACAGCGTGTTCAGCTGCATAGAGGTGCCTCCTTGCATGACAATTGTGGAAACCGTGAAAAAAGGACCTCTCTGGGATTCAGAGAGGCCCTTTCCGCGTAAGTCAGTGTCAGCCCTTGACGATGGCGGCGGTGTCCATGGCGATCATGAGCTCCTCGTTGGTGGGGATCAGCAGAACCTTCACCTTGGAGTCGGCGGCGGAGATGACGGTCTCCTTGCCCCGGGTGTTGTTGGCCTCGGCGTCCATCTTAACGCCCATGAACTCCAGGCCGGAGGCGATGGCCATACGCTGGGAGGCGGAGTTCTCACCCACGCCGGCGGTGAAGATGATGGCGTCCACGCCGCCCATGGCGGCTGCGTACGCGCCGATGAGCTTCTTCACGCCGTAGTTGAACATGTCAACGGCCAGGCCGGCGCGCTCGTTGCCCTCCTTGTGGGCGTTCTCCAGATCGCGGAAGTCGGAGGAGACGCCGGACACGCCCTGCACGCCGGACTTCTTGTTCAGGATGTTCAGCATGTCGTCAATGCCGATGCTGTGCTTGTTCATCAGATACTGCAGGATGCCGGCGTCCAGATCGCCGGAGCGGGTGCCCATGGGCAGTCCGGCCAGGGGCGTGAAGCCCATGGAGGTGTCCACGGACTTGCCGCCGTCCACGGCGGTGACGGAGGAGCCGTTGCCCAGGTGGCAGGAGATCAGCTTCAGCTCCTCGGGCTTCTTGCCCAGCATGGCGGCGGCACGGCCGGCCACGTACTTGTGGGAGGTGCCGTGGAAGCCGTAGCGGCGGACCTTGTCGTTCTCATAGTACTCATAGGGCAGGGCGTACATATAGGCCTTGGCGGGCATGGTCTGATGGAAGGCGGTGTCGAACACAGCCACCATGGGCACGCCGGGCATGACCTTCTCGCAGGCACGGATGCCGGTCAGGTTGGCGGGGTTGTGGAGGGGGGCCAGGGGGATGCAGTCCTCAATGGCCTTCATCACGTCGTCGGTGATGAGGACGGACTGGTTAAAGGCCTCGCCGCCGTGCACCACGCGGTGGCCAACGGCGTCGATCTCCTTCATGGAGCCGATGACGCCGTTCTTGGCGTCCACCAGGGCGTCCAGTACAGCCTGGATGGCCTCGGCGTGGGTGGGCATGGCCACATCGATGGCGTCCAGCACCTGCTTGCCCTCCACCTGGGGCTTGTAGGTGAATTTGCCGTCGATGCCGATGCGCTCGCACAGGCCCTTGGCCAGCAGATCGCCGGTCTCGGGATTGAGCAGCTGGTACTTCAGGGAAGAACTGCCTGCGTTGATGACGAGAATGTTCATAGTGTCGACTCCTCTTTCATGGGGCCCCACTTGCGGGTGTCCCGATTTTAGTGTAAAATAAAGCCAGCTTGGGAATCATTTTACCAGGATTTTTCCAGGCAAAACGCAACGTCGCCTCTATTATAGCAAATTCTCCGCAGGTTACAACCTCCATTTTTACCGAAATGTCACTTTTTTGTCATCGAATCAGGGTGAATTTTATGCGAATTGCAGGTATCATTATAGAATATAATCCCCTGCATCATGGCCACCTGCATTTGCTGGAGGAAACCAGGGCCCGGTTGGGGGCAGACGCCGCCATCATCGGGATCATGAGCGGGAACTTTGTCCAGCGGGGAGACTTCGCCGTTGTGCGGAAGCACGCCCGGGCGGAGGCCGCTGTGAAAAGCGGTATGGATCTGGTGCTGGAGCTGCCTCTCCCTTGGGCTGTCAGCTCGGCGGAGCGGTTCGCCGACGGCGGCGTCCAGGCACTGATGAAAACCGGCCTGGTGACGGATTTGTCCTTCGGCAGCGAGTGCGGAGACGCGGACGCCATCACGGAGGTAGCCACCTGTCTGAATTCCCCATCCTACCAGGCCGGACTGCAGCGGTTCTTGGACAAAGGGATATCCTTTGCCTCCTGCCGTCAGACGGTGGTTGGAGAGCTTCTGGGGCGGGAAAAAGCCGCTCTGCTGGAGGACCCCAACAACAATTTGGGCATCGAATACTGCAGGGCCCTGCTGCGCCGGGGGAGCCATATCCGCCCCATGACGGTAAAGCGGAAGGGCATGCATCACAGCGGACTGGGCCCTCAAGCGGGTCCCGCCCCGGCCACGCTGGTTCGGGAGGCCCTCCGCCGGGGCGACCTGGAATTTGCATTTGCGGAGATGGCCCCCGCCATGCGGGCGGTCTATGAGGCCGAGGAGGCCGCCGGACAGGCGCCGGTCTTTTTGGAAAATTGTCAGCGGGCCCTGCTGGCCCAGCTGCGCTCCATGAGTGAGGCGGACTTCGCCGCCCTGGACGAAGGCCGGGAGGGATTGTACCATCGGCTGTATGCGGCATCCCGCACCGCCGTCTCTGTGGACGGGGTGTGCCAATCCGCCAAAACCAAGCGGTACGCCTACGTCCGGCTGCGGCGGATGGTGCTGTGGGCCTATCTGGGCCTGACCCCCGCCGATTTTCCCGGGGATGTGCCCTATCTGCGGGTGCTGGCGGCCAATGAGACGGGCCGGGCGCTTTTGGCCCGGATGCGGAAGACATCTTTCGTGCCGGTGCTGACCAAGCCGGCGGATGTGCGGCAGCTGTCTGAACAGGCCCGCCGCCTGTTCGCACTGGAGGTCAAAGCCACGGATCTCTATGCACTGGCCTATCCGGAGCTGGACGCCGCCGCGGGCGGCAGCGAGTGGCGGATCGGCCCCGTGATGGTGTAAGCCCCGGACCCGCTGGTCCGGCTTCTCCTCAGTCCATTTTATCAGGAGGGAGGAATTTTTCATGAACAAGCTCATCTCTCTCATCACCTGTCTGCTGTACACCTGTCTGCTGACGGGCTGTGGCGACACGGCGGCAGTGGGCGTGGCGGCGTCTCCTCCGGCAGGCGAAACCTACCTGATGGAGCCGGAGTTTGTCTCCTCCGAGGAGGTTCTCCTGTCCCCCGCCGACGCCGGCATCACCTACAGGGTGGAGACGGAGATTTTGGAGAGCGAGAATGTTTCCAAGGAACAGGTGAAGCTGACGGCCAGTCACTATGAGCTGCCGGTTCTGCAGGCGCTGCGGGCTAACGGTGATGTGATCACAGAGGCCAGGGATCCCGCCGAGGAGCAGGCGCTCCTGGTGGTCAACACGTTTAACGGGAACTTTGACGTTTGGCGGGTCCAGGACGACAGCGTGGCGGAAATGGCCCAGAAGGATTACGAGACCCGGCCCGAGATGTTCGTGGAGAACGGAATGTACTACCAGGACGAAATGACCTACACCGTGTACACCACGGACCGTCTGGTCAGCGTCCAGGCCTCCAGCTACAGCTATTACGGCGGTGCCCACCCCAATTCCGTGTCCATGGCCTGGAACTTCGATCTGGAAGACGGAGCGTTTCTCAACCCCTCCGCCATCGCCCTGGACGAGCCGGAATTTGAATCCGCCGTGGCGGCGGAGCTGATCCGGCAGGCCCAGCTCCGTGCCCAGGAGGCCGGTGCGGATCCGGAGGACTTCTACTGGGAGGACTATGCGGACATTCTGACGGACTGGACCAGCTACACCGTATCCTTCAGTCAGAGCGGCATGATCGTCAGCTACTCCCCCTATGAGCTGGGCTGCTATGCCTCCGGCGCCCATTCTTTTACCATCAGCAACCACTTTCTCAAGCCCTTCCTCAGCGAATACGGCCTGGAGCTGCTGGGGCTGGACGCGGACAGCTGACATACACCCTCAAAAATACAGCCGCCGGACGGTTTTGATCGTCCGGCGGCTTTTTGCCGTCTATTGCCTGCGGGCGGTGGCGTAATCATCGCCCCGGCGGTAGAAGGGACAGGCGTCGTTGGCACTGCGGAGAAACCGCTCCATCTCATCCTCGTCCAGATCCATGCCGCAGAAATAGCTGTCCGTCTCCTCGTCGTAGTCGTAGTGGAGGCACTCTTCACAGTTTGTTGCCATAGCTCTCACCTCGGTATGATTATAGCAGGATGTCATACAGCCCGTCCACCATAATTTGGCCGGCCACGATAAATTCCTCAATGGCCTCCCGGCTGTCCACAGGGGCGTCCCAGCACAGGCCGCAGCCCGCGGTAATGCTCCGGGGCACCGGGATCAGCCGTCCCGGCAGGCCCGCCTCCCGGCACCGCTTCTCCATGGCCATGGCCCCCGCCGTGGTGGGAAAAGTGACCACGAATCTCCGCTGCTTCTCCCGCATGGGTCATGCCTCCTCCGCCAGGGTCCGGACGGCCTGAATGGCAATGTCTGTCTCTTCCTCGGTGTTGAACCAGGACCAGGAGAACCGCACCGCCCCCTGCTCCTCCGTCCCCAGGGCCCGGTGGAGCCGGGGCGCACAGTGAGCGCCGGGGCGGACGGCGATGTCCCACCGCTCCGCCAGCTGATCCGCCGTCTCGCCGGAGTCCAGACCGGCGATATTCAGCGCCACAATGGGTACCCGGATGGGGGCCTCCTGGTCGCCGTAGACCGTCACCCCCGGCAACTGCCGGACCGCCTGATAAAACCGGCTGGCCAAAGCCGTCTCGTGGGTGTGGATGGCGTCTATGCCCGTTTTTTCCAGAAACGCCAGGGCCGCATGAAGCCCGGCGATGCCGTGCCCGTTGAGGGTGCCCGCCTCCAGCCGGGTGGGATACTCCGTGGGCTGATGCTCCAAATAGCTCTGGACACCGGTGCCTCCCACTTTCCAGGGGCGCACCTCCACCCCCTCCCGGAGGCAGAGACCGCCGGTGCCCTGGGGGCCCATCAGGCCCTTGTGACCGGTAAAGCACACCACGTCGATGTGCTGCCGCTCCATGTCAATGGGCAGCGTTCCCGCCGTCTGGGAGGCGTCCAGAATGAACAGCAGCCCGTGGGCACGGCAGAATTCTCCCACCCGGCCGATATCCATCACGTCGCCAGTGAGGTTGGAGGCGTGGGTGCAGACCACCCCCTTTGTCTCCGCCCGCAGCAGCTTCTCCAGATCGCCGTAATCCAGGCGGCCATTCCGGTCCGCGGGCAGGAAATCTACCGTCCCCCCCTGCTCCCGCAGGCGATACAGGGGACGGAGAACGGAGTTGTGTTCCAGATCCGTGGAGATCACATGGTCCTCCGGCCCGAATAATCCGGCGATGGCGATATTCAGCGCCTCAGTGGAGTTGGCGGTGAAGCAGACGCGGTCCGCCCGGCAGCCAAACAGCCGTCCCAGCTGCTCCCGGGTCTCATAGATCACCCGGGAGGCTGTCAGGGACTCCTCATGGGCCCCCCGGCCGCTGTTGCCGAAGCTGCTCATGGCGGCCAGTACCGCCTCCGCCACCTCCGGGGGCTTCCGCAATGTGGTGGCGGCGTTGTCCAGATAGATCACGGCTTGACCACCTTGGCGGCATTGGCCAGATGCTCCACGATATCATACATATTGGTGACCTTCCCCACCGCCAGCTGTTCCGTCAGGCCGTAGAAGTTCAGACAGGTGCCGCAGGTCAGGATCTCCACGCCCTGGGCCTCCATGCTTTTCAGATCCTCCAGGGAGGAGGAGCCCTCTGTCGTCAGCCGGGCGCCGCCGTTGTAGAACAGGATCGTCCTGGGCAGCCGGGGCAGCTGACTCACCGCGAACAGGAACCCCTTCATCAGCGTTCTCCCCAGAGTGTCGTCCCCCCGGCCCATGGCGTCGGTGTCCACCGCCACCACAAAGTCGCCCCGCTGGTCCGGCACGCAGGACAGCTCCGGCTCCTCCGCCGGGGCGTCCCCCACGGGAGCGGTCACCTCCATGGTGACCACAAACTCCTGTTCCGACACCTTTTCCGCCTTGGCCATCAGGTGGTGTCCCCCCGCCATCCGGGTCAGGTTCTGCACGGCGATCTCATTGTCCACATGGACCTCCAGAGTCCCCGGCTCCTTCATCTCCCGCAGGGCGCGGGTGGCCTTCACCACCGGGAGGGGGCACTGCTCTCCCAGGGCGTTCACGACGATCTTTCCCATGGTACGTCTCTCCTTTTCCGGCCGGAATCGGCCTGCGTTCCTTGGTGTGAATTCTTTGATATCTATTGTAAGAGCGGCGGGCTGAAAAAGCAACGGCTATTTTTTTGGCAGAATACCGGCGTCACTTACAATTTCCCACAATTTTTTCCAGAATTTCCGAAAAAATCCGTACAAAACGTGGGGTTTTCGGAAGGTTCTTGACAGTTGCGCCCTCCCCATATTACAATAGCGGCATCGTACTTTTTTACTCTACACAAGAAAAGAAGGTTTTTCCCATGAAAAGACCCTTTGCTTCCAAAGAACAGTTAGAGGCCATCGCGGCCCAGTATCCCACGCCCTTCCACATCTATGACGAAAAGGGCATCCGGGAAAATGCCCGGCGGCTGAAGGCTGCTTTTGCCTGGAATCCCGGCTACCGGGAGTATTTCGCGGTGAAGGCCACTCCCACTCCCGCCATTCTGAAAATCCTGCAGGAGGAGGGCTGCGGCTGCGACTGCTCCTCCATGTCCGAGCTTCTGCTGGCGGAGAAGGTGGGCACCACCGGCGAGGGCATCATGTTTTCCTCCAACGAGACCCCGGCAGCGGAATTCCAGAAGGCCGCGGAGCTGGGCGGCATCATCAATCTGGACGACATCACCCTGATCCCCGAGCTGGAGGAGGCTCTGGGCTATATCCCCGAGAAGATCTGCTGCCGCTTCAATCCCGGCGGCACTTTCACCCTGGGCGAAACCCGGGAGGGCTTCCAGGTCATGGACAACCCCGGCGACGCCAAGTACGGCATGACCCGTGCCCAAATCGCCGAGGCCTACAAGATTCTGTCATCCAAGGGCGCCAAGGAGTTCGGCATCCACGCCTTCCTGGCCTCCAACACGCTGTCCAATGAGTACTACCCCGCCCTGGCCCGCATTCTGTTCCAGCTGGCGGTGGAGCTGAAACAGGAGACCGGCTGCCACATCACCTTCATCAACCTGTCCGGCGGCGTGGGCATCCCTTACAAGCCCGACCAGCCCGCCAACGACATCGCCGTCATCGGTGAGGGCGTGCGGAAGGCCTATGAGGAGATTCTGGTCCCCGCCGGCATGGACGACGTGGCACTGTACACGGAGCTGGGCCGCTTCATGCTGGCCCCCTATGGCCACCTGGTCACCCGGGCCACCCATGAGAAGCACATCTACAAGGAGTATATCGGCGTGGACGCCTGCGCCTGCAACCTGATGCGCCCCGCCATGTACGGCTCCTACCACCACATCACCGTGCTGGGCAAGGAGGACGCCCCCTGCGACCACAAGTACGACGTGGTGGGCTCCCTGTGTGAGAACAACGACAAGTTCGCCGTGGACCGGATGCTGCCCAAGATCGACATGGGCGATCTGCTGGTCATCCACGACACCGGCGCCCACGGCTTCTCCATGGGCTACAACTACAACGGCAAGCTCCGTTCCGCCGAGCTGCTGCTCCGGGAGGACGGCTCCGTGAAGCTGATCCGCCGGGCTGAGACGGTGGAGGACTACTTCGCCACCCTGATCTGGGAGTAAAAAATCTGAAGATTGCGGATAGCACCGCCGCCGGAACGGCTTTCGTTCTGGCGGCGATTCGTTTTTCATTCATTCGGTTATGCCTTTGATATTCCTTTGATAGTGGTTCAGCTCTGTCAAATGTCCTTATGGTTATCTTTGCGCCATTTTACATACTCATCAACATCGGATTCAACTAATTTCCAGCATGCGGCGACAACAGCGGCATCATCAAAATATCCAAGAACCGGTATACTGTCAGGGATTATATCTATCGGCGAAACAAAATAGACCAACGCACTAATCATTGCGAGAAGCGTTCCTATCGGAATATCAGTGTATTCTTTTTTTGCGTAATTTCTGATTAAAGATGCCATAATGGGAACCACAGCCAATTTTTCTCCTGCTATTGGGACAGTCTTTAATTTCTTTTCAAGGCGCTGCAGAAATCTTTCCATTTTATCTTCGTCATGTAGTATTTCTTCAGCTTCAGAGTATCCCTTTTCCAGTTCTTCCAGAGCCTTTTTTTCATCAAAATTATTGTCCATGAACCTTCACTCTCTTTCGTTTTACAGTTCTAAGCTCTCTTGGTTCTGCTGTTACAGGACATGTCATTTTAGCGAATAATTCTCCATCGGCAAAATGTCAATTTTTGTAAATTCATGATAGCATACGGCTCTGAAAAATCCAATCTTTCATCCCTATTAAATAGAATTTATTGTCAATCCATTGCGGCATTTTCAATACCCGTTGACGATGATGTCCAGCACCTTGCCCGCCACGGTTCCGGCCACGGAGCTTCCGCCGCCGCCATTTTCCACCAGCACCACAAAGGCGTAGGGGGTGTCCTCGTTCCGCAGGAACCCGGCGAACCAGGCGTGGGGCTGCTGGTCCGCTCCCACCTCGGCGGTGCCGGATTTCGCGCAGATGTCCATATTGGGGAACCGGGAAGTGCCGTAGGTGGCCGTCACGTTGTTGGCCATCATGTCCGCCACCAGCTCCGCCGTGGAGGCGCTGATGAGGGTGCCGGTGTTATGGGTCAGCTTAATGGGGTTGTACAGTCCCAGGGAGTTGACGGTCTTGTCGATGAGCCGGGGCACGGCGGCTTTTCCGCCGTTGGCAATAGCCCCCATGTACACCATCAGGGAGCAGGGATTCACCAGGTCGTGGTACTGTCCCACACCGGCCCAGCCCAGGTCGGCAGCGGAGATATTGTCAAAGTCAAAGGTACCCTTGGCGGTGGGCAGGCCGTTGATGGAATAGCTGTCCGTCAGGCCCGCCTTCTCCGTGTACTTCTTCAGCGCGGCGCCCCCCAGCTCCCCGGCGATCTGGGCAAAGGCCACATTGCAGCTGTTGGCGAAGGCCTGCTCAATGTTCTGCTCCCCATGGGTACCGGAGCAGACGATGGTGTCGTCCCCGATCCGGACGCTGCCCTCACAGGTCCAGGTGCGGCTCATCAGGTCCGGGATCTCCTCCATGGCCGCCGTCAGGGTCACGGTCTTGAACACGCTGCCCGGGGTGAAGGTGGAGGACAAAAACCGGTTCAGGTAGGCGCCCTTGTACCGGTCATTGGTCTGGATGTCCGACGGCACATTCAGCGGGTCGTAGGAGGGGGCGGACACCAGGCACAGAATATCCCCCGTTTTATAATTGTATACCGCCACCGTGCCGGATTTGCCGTTCAGGGCCTGATAGGCCTCGTAGTTGTACCGGGCGTCGATGGTCAGATACATGCTGTTCCCCTGCTGGGCGCCGAAGGCGCCGTTGACGCGGCTGTAGCCCGTCAGCTGGTCGGCGAAGGCGTTGAGGACGCCGGTTCCGATGCTGCCCTGAAGGTCCCCCACCACATGAAGGGTGGCCTTCCGCACCGTCTCGCTGCTGTAATAGGAGCGCTTTCCGTTTTCATCCACCGTGGTCAGCACGTCGCCGTCCCGGTCTATCACCGTGCCGCTGGCCAGTTGGCCGCTGGTATTGTACAGATGCCGGTTGAAGGCCGCGGAGACCCAGCTGCCGCCGCTGACGCACCAGCGGAACACGAACAGCCCCGTCCCCGCCGCCAGTACCATGGCCAGCAGAATGCACACCAGGGCCCGTCGTTCAATCTTCTTCATCATCGGCCTCCTTTCTCTCCGGCTCATGGAAAGCGCCGTCCACCGTCTCCACCCGGCGGGCGTTTTCCTCCGCGATGCGCCGCCGGAGCTTCATACTGGTGGCAAAGCTGGCGTTCTCCCGGGTGTCCGTGGCCTTCAGAAAGGCCAGCAGACCCCAGGCGGACATCATGGCGGAGCCGCCGTTGGACACAAAGGGGAAGGTCACGCCGGTGAGAGGCAGGATGTCCACAGAGCCGAACACATTCAGGCAGGTCTGGAACACCATCAGGGACGCCGCCGCGCAGCCGGCGATGGTATAAAAGCTGGAGCGGCCCACGCCGCAGGCCCGGGCGGCGAAAAAGGCCAGGGTCACAATGGAGGCCACTGCCAGCAGGGCGATGATCAGCCCCCACTCCTCGCAGACCATACCGAACACCAGATCGGTGTCGGCAGCGGGGACCTTGTGGAGCCAGCCGTTTCCGGCGCCCATGCCCACCAGGCCGCCGGAGGCGGCGGCGGACATGGTGCGGGTCTGCTGAAAGCCGGAGGTGGAGGCGTTCTCCCAGGCGTGGCCCCAGGCGGCGAACCGGCTGAGAATATAGGGCTTGAACTGCAGGATGATGCCCGCGCCAAACACCGCACCGCCGCAGATCAGCGCCAGAGTGGCGAAGTCCCCGGAGCGGAGATAGGCGATGACCAGGAAGGTGACGAAGAAGATGGCCGCCGTGCCGAAGTCACTCATCAGGCCCAGACAGCTGATGCACACGCCGGTGAGCAGGATGAACAGACCCAGGTTCCGCTTCCGGAACAGCCGCTCCAGTGTGGCGGAGCCGGCGAAGATGTAGCGGATTTTGGCCAGGTCCGAGGGCTGGAAGGACATTCCGCCGATGGAGATCCAGTTGGCGGCACCGTACTTGCTGGAGCCTGCCACCAGAGTGATGCCCAGCAGGCCGATGGCCCCCGCGGCCATGAGCCAGCGGATCTTTTGGGTGCGGCTCAGATCCCGGAGGAACAGGCCCAGGGTCAGAAACAGCGTCAGCCCCAGCACCACCGCCAAAAACTGCTTGGGCAGGGCCGAGGGCGCGGAGGAGGCCGTGACGGCCAGGGACAGAGTGGACAGGAAAAAGGCGATGGTCTCCATCTCAAAGCCCACGCAGCCCGCCACCCGGAGGATGGCGAAATAGGCCCACATCACCGCCGTCAGGCTGAAAAAGCACAGGGGAATCGTCACGCTGGCCTCCGTCCCTGCGGCCACGATGAGCTGCAGGCAGGCCAGCACCTGGAAGATGGTCAGCCACAAAAAGGAGGGCCACACCGTGGCGGGCCGCTCTGCCCGGCGGCGCCTCTCCAGCGCCTCCTGGTCCCCGATGGTCTGGGGCAGGAAGATCAGGGGCACGCCGCCCAGAGTGATGGTGTCCCCCAGCTTCACCGGCGCGGACTCCGTCACCGGCTCTCCATTGACAGCGGTGCCGCCCCTGGAGCCCAGGTCGTAGACAGTCCAGTTCTCGTCCTCTCCCCGGCAGATGGCCGCGTGCTGGCGGGAGATGCTGGGGTAGTTCAGATACACATCAGCGGTCTTGCCCCTGCCGATGATGTTTTCCCAGTGGGTCAGGGGGATGGGCGTACCGTTGGGCAGGCTCAGCTGCCCCCACACCTCCGGGGTGTGCGGGACTCTCAGCAGTGACCGGATGGCCCGGATCAGAATCAGCAGCGCCAGTATGGGAAATACAAAGCGGACAACGGCGGAAAACCGAGTCTCCGCCAGGGGCCAGGCCGCCAGGAAGGCTGTCAGCACGTCCAGTGCGGACTGCAGCGGTGCCGTCAACTGCTCCATTCACTCCGCCTCCTTTTCTTTACATGGTTCTGTCGGCATCATACCATTTTTTCTCGCCGATGTACAGAGGGCGGCTTTTCCATCTCCCCGGCGCTCCTGTTGGAATTTCCTGTTTCTGACAGTCCTTGTTTTGATTTCTTTGGCAGGCATTTTCTCGGGAATTTTACATTTTCTCTTGACCTCACCGTGAAAATCTATTAAAATGTTTCACAGTGTATTTTTTTGTATTGCTTCCCGGCTGGCTATGCCGGGAAATATGTATACTTCTGAATTCTCTCAGAGACAGAAAGGCCCGATCACCATGAACTATCCCTACAAAACCCGGGAGGGCGGCGCCACCGTGACGATCTTCGTCCCCTACGACTGCGGAAACCACTGCCCCTTCTGCATCAATAAAGGAGAATACGCCAATCTGGAAGGCTTCTCCGCTGAGAAGATCTGCCAGAGCATCCGGCGGATGGACGCCATCACCCCCTACTGTGATTTTGTATTCACAGGCGGTGAGCCCTTTGCCAATCTGGAGTCCCTGCAGCTGATGCTGGACCAGATCCCCACCACCCACAAGGTCTATATCAACACCACCCTGCCGGTGTCGGAGCATCAGTCCGAGGACGACATCATCGCTTTCGCGGAGAAGAACAAGGACAAGATCACCTGCATCAATGTCTCCCGCCATATGCAGCGGTATGTGGTGGAGTCCAACGACGCCTTGCTGGCCCGCCTGCCGGTAAAATTCCGGGTGAACTGCGTGCTGTACAAGAACTATCCCGCCGAACAGCTGGTTCCCTATCTGGATCGGTTCCGGAAGATCCCCGGTGCCTCCATTCAGTTCCGGTTCGACTACACCGCCACCACACCGGACAACCTCTACGACCAGGATGGAGATAAAATTCTCCACGATCTGAAGAAGATCGCCCCCTACACCGGCCTGGACGGCTGCCGGATGCGCTGCGGCTTCCACTTCAACTACAAGGGCATGGAGCTGACCTATCACAAGACTCTGCCCTACTCCACCATCATTGAGAAGGACCCCACGGACGGCGTCACCTACGCCATTCTGTACGATATTCTCATCAAGCAGAACGGCGACATCCACGGCGACTGGGACGGCACACCGCTGGACGTGGACGCTTACGAGAAGGTCGTCTTTGAGCCCTACGATCTGAAGTGGCGGGAGCGGATCGCCAGTTGAGCGTCCCATCCATCTGATATCACCTCATTTAGAAAAGGCGGCGGTTTTCCGCCGCCTTTTTTCTTGAAAAGGAGAATCGCTATGAAACCGATTAAGACCGTGGGCATTGTAGGCCTGGGGGCCCTGGGTGTGCTGTACGCCGACCTCTTTACCAGAGCGCTGGGTAAGGAGCGCGTCCGGGTGCTGGCCGACGGGGACCGGATCGCCCGGTATCAGCGGGAGGGCACCTACCTCAACGGCCAGCTCTGTGATTTCCAATACACCGACGCCGCCCGGGAGACGGAGCCGGCAGATCTGCTGCTGTTCGCCGTGAAATTCGGTGCTTTGGACAGCGCCATCGAGGAGTGCCGCCATTTGGTGGGGCCGGACACCACCATTCTCTCCGTCCTCAACGGCATTGTCAGCGAGCAGGTGCTCTCCGACGCCTTTGGCCCGGAAAAGGTGGTTTGGTGCGTGGCACAGCGGATGTCCGCTCTGAAGGAGGGCAATCAGGCGGTCTGCCATATCACCGGCGAGCTGGCCATCGGCGTGCCCGCCGGTCAGGATACTAGCCGCCTCCGGGCGCTGGAATCGTTCTTTGACTCCATCCATTTCGCCTATGCAGAGCCAGCTGATATCCGGATGCATCAGTGGAGCAAGCTCCTGTGCAACACTGGCTGCAACCAGGCCGCTATGGTGTACCAGTGCACCTATCGGGAGCTGCAGACTCCCGGTCCCGCCCGGGACACCATGATCAACGCCATGCGGGAGGTGGTTCAAGTGGCTGACGCCGAGGGGATTCCTCTGTCCGAGGAGGACGTGACCCACTGGACAGGGGTCATCGACTCCCTGGACCCGGACAGTGAGCCCTCCATGCGGCAGGATGGCAAGGCCCATCGGAAGAGCGAGGTGGAGCTGTTCTCCGGCACCATCCGCCGCCTGGCCCAAAAGCACCATATTCCCGTCCCTGTCAACGACTGGCTGTACCAGCGCGTTCAGGAAATGGAAGCCGCCTACTGAGCAAATAAAAGGAGGAATTTTCCATGAGCGCATCGTCCCTTACTCATGCTGTCATCGCCGGTGCCGGCACTATGGGCGCCTCTTTGGCCCAGATCTTTGCCCAGGCCGGTCTCCGGGTCACTCTCTGGAACCGAAGCCAATCGGGTCTGGACCGGGCCGCCGCGCTGATCCGCTCCAACCAGGCCGCCCTGGTGGCCTCCGGCCGCCTGTCGGCGGAGGACTCCGGCGCCCTGATGGCCCGCATCGTCCCCACCACGGAGGACGCCTGCTTCCAGACCGCCGGGTTCGTTCTGGAGAGCATCGCGGAGGATCTGACACTGAAGCAGGACTTCTTCCGCCGCATCAGCGCCCTGGTCCCGGCGGACTGCGTCCTGACCACCAACTCCTCTGGTCTGTCTATCTCCGCCATCGGGTCGGCCGTGGAAAATCCCGGCCGCTTCTGCGGCATGCACTGGATCAATCCGCCCCACCTGGTTCCCCTGGTGGAGGTCATCCAGGGAGAAGCCACCGGCTCTGAAACCATGGACTTTGTCTATGACCTGGCCCAGCGGCTGGGAAAGAAGCCCATCCGGGCCAAGGACCTGCCGGGCTTTATTATGAACCGGCTTCAGCTGGCCCTGCTGCGGGAGGCGCTGGCCCTGGTGGACTCCGGCGCCGCCACCGCCGAGGATGTGGACGCCGCCGTAAAATACGGCCTGGGCCTGCGGTATGCCTGCGTGGGCCCCTTTGAGACCATGGATCTTGGCGGCGTGGATATCTTCTGCCGCATCGCCAGCTACCTGCTGGCGGATCTGGATAACCGGAAGGACACCCCTCCCCTGCTCCAATCCCTGGTGGACCAGGGTGCCTGCGGCGTGAAGAGTGGCCGGGGCTTCTACGACTACAGCGGCGAGAAAGCATCCGCAGCCATTGAGAACCGGGATCGGAAATTTATCCGGGTTCTGGACGCCCTGGAGCTTTGATTCCCATTCATGCAACAATTGAGGAGGCGGACTTTTCAGTCCGCCTCCTTGTTTTTTTTACCGCAGGAAAATCCGTTTGCCGCCCCGGTATGCCCGGATGGCGCCGATGCGCTGGGCGCTGGGCACGCAGTCCCGCAGCTCTGCGTACAGGGCGTCGGCGTCCGCCGGGTCCACCGCCATCAGCAGCCCGCCGGCGGTCTGGGGATCGTACAGCAGATCCTGTTTACATAACTCTGTCATCCCGGCGTCCACGCCCTCCTCCGCGAAGGCGCGGTTGCGGTACATCCCCTCCGGCAGGATGCCCACGCGGGCCAGCTCTATCGCCTCAGGGATCAGGTCGATGGCGTCCACATCCAGCTCCGCCTCCACATCGCTGCCTTGGGCCATCTCCGTCAGGTGGCCCAGCAGACCGAAGCCCGTCACATCGGTGCAGGCGTGGACGCGGTACTTCACCATGGCGTCCCGGGCGGACTTGTTCAGGGTGGTCATCAGCCGGTGGGCCAGCTCCATGCACTCCGGGGAGGCCATGTCCGCCTTGGCGGCGGTGGTCAGCACGCCGATGCCGATAGGCTTGGTGAACAGCAGCACGTCACCGGGCCGGGCGCCGGAGTTGGTCAGAATCCGGTCGGGATGGACAAAGCCCGTCACCGCCAGGCCGTATTTGGGCTCCTCGTCCAGAATGCTGTGGCCGCCGGTGATGAGAGCTCCGGCCTCGTAGACCTTGTCGTAGCCCCCCCGCAGCAGGTCGTGGACCGCCTCTTTCGGCATATTCTCCGGGATGGCCATAATGTTCAGGCACAGCTTGGGCTCGCCGCCCATGGCGTAGACGTCGCTGAGGGCGTTGGTGGCGGCGATCTGTCCGAACAGGTAGGGGTCGTCGGCGATGGGCGGGAAGAAGTCCACCGTCTGCACCAGGGCCAGATCGTCGGAGACCTTGTAGACCGAGGCGTCGTCGCTCTTGTCGAAGCCCACCAGCAGATTGGGGTCGTGATGGACCTGGATGCCGTCCAGCAACTGAGCCAGCACCCCGGCGCCCACTTTTGCGCCGCACCCGGCGCACTTGGCCAGCTTGGTCAGCTTCACTTCGTTTTCAGACATGGTAATTCTCCTTTTTATTCGTCAGCTTTGGGGGTAAACGCCTCTTCCACATCATACACATCCGCATCGGAAAAATGCCACCACTCACCGGAATAGGGCTGGAAGCCCGCCTCGGTCATGGCGCTTTCCAACAACAGGGCGTTGGCCGCCGTCTCTTCGTCCACATCGCTGTAATCCCGGTCCGCTTTGGAAGAAAAATCGTCAAAGCCGGTTGGCATGGAGATCTCCTCCCCATCCGTGCCCACCAGTGTCACGTCCACGGTGTTCCCCCGGCTGTGCGAGGAAAAGCCCTTGTTGGGGTCCGACACATAGCGCCCGTCCGGGCAGATATCCCACAGCGTGAACTGGGCTTGGATCGGGCGGAACGCGTCCCAGATCTTGAGTCCGTAGCCCTGTTCCGCCAAAGCGGTCTGGGCATCCGCCAGCTTTTTCACCGTGCCGTACCGCAGATAGGCATCGGTGAAGTCATAGATGACCTCGCCGGTGAAATGATTCGATGTGGCATACCGCAGCTCCACCATAATATCCGGGATGTAGTCCACCACCCGCACAAAGTCCTCCACCGCCGGTTCCTCCGTTACGACCTGCTCTGTCACGGGTTTCGTTTCTACGGGCGGGGCAGGTATTTCCGGCTCCGACGGAGCCTCCGGAACTTCCGGCGCTTCCGCCCGCTCCCGCTCTGCCGGCAATTTCGGCGGCTCCTCCCACGGAAATCCGCAGCCCGCCAGAATAAAAAGCGCCAGCAGACAGACAGTCAGAAGGGGTCTTCTCATTGCAGCGCCCCTGTCAAATCCAGCACCGCCTCCAGGACGCCGCCGCCCACCGCCAGGGCCTTGTCCGACGCGCAGTAGCAATGCTCGATTTTGCACCGTGGGTCGATGTCCCCGGCCTTCATACCTTTGAACACCGGCGTGCCGTCGGCCAGGATGCCCCGGAGCACGCCGTCCAGGGTACAGGTCATGGGAACACCGTCCACGGTGGCGGCGATGTCCCCCTGCTTCACTTGGGCACCGATTTCCAGAAGCTGGTGAAATACGCCGTCCGCCGGGGCCCGCAGCACCCGCTCCCCGGCAAATCCGCCGATGAGACCGGGAATGCCGGTGTTGGGGATGGCGCCGCCCTGGTGGATCACCCGGCCCAGATAGTGGCCCCGCATGGTCTCCACCACCGCATGGCAGTCCGCTCCCGCTGTGAAGCCCGGTCCCACGCCGATGACCACGGGGGCGTCCGTGATGCGCGTCCCCAGGTTCTTCTTTGCCAGAATGGCGTCCACCACCGCGTCCGGCTTTAACACCGGAATACAGGTTCCCTCCGGGTCCGCCAGCACGGGGATAACACCGGTTTTCAAAAGCTCCATCGCCTGATGGGGTGTCTCCGCCCGCCGGGCCGTCACGTCCTCCACGGCGGTCTCCCCGTGGACAATAGCCTGGGAGAAGCACACCGTCCGCCGGATAGCGGTGGGGCGTCCGATGTCGGTCATTATCACCCGGATATGGGCCCGCCACAGCCGCAGGGCGATGCCGGTGGCGATGTCCCCCGCGCCCCGAATCACAACAAGCATGAAACGTACGCTCCTCTCTGTAAGGCCCCAACCACCGCGCCGCCGGGCAGCAGGGACGCCAGTTCTTTGGCCCAGGCCCAGCGCTCCGGGGTGTCCGCCTGGTTGATGAAAAAGTGCCAGCCGTGGCCCTCGCTTTTCAAAACGGCGGCAGCCAGCTCCGTCGTCACCGGGGTCTGAATGGACACCCCCGCCAGCCGGGCGTACAGTTCCGGCCGGTGGGCCGCCACCTGAATGGGCAGCCCCAATCCCGACAGGCCCACCACGCAGATGGTCCGGTTGGCCTCCGCCGGGATCACCGGTTCATGGGCCGCGTGGGCTTTCAGGGGCCGCTGGGCGGAGCCGTCGGCCTCCGCGATCACATAGTCCGCCAATTCCGCCAGCCGGGCCACGGGCAGCTCCAATGCCGTCAGCTTGCCGGTGCCGGGCACCGGTGTTCCGGCGCAGACCAGCCGGTGCCGGAACAGCGCTGCCTCCAGCTCCGTCTCCGTGGGGGAGATCAGATTGGGAAGTCCCGCAAAGGGGAGAATTTTGGTGGTGGTGCACAGCAGAACGGTATGTCCTGATTCGGCCAGCTCGGTCCCCAGGGTCCGCAGCAGGGTGGTCTTTCCGCCGCTGCCCACCACGGCGGTAACGCCGGGCCGGATGTCCAGCAGCCTTGTCAATTCCACAGCAGTCCCTCCCCTCGTTCTTCTTTTCTCAGAATAGCACGATCCGGCCTCACCGTCAAGAAAGCCGGGAGATGGAGGGCTTTTTCCAGCGGCGCAACCAGCGGTTGCCAAGATTCCAAGTCCCCTTGGTGGACTTTTGGGGGCGCTTCCGGTATACTGAGATTGAAAAGGAGGCAATTCCATGAGCCTTGGAACCACCATCAGCCGCCTACGGGCGGAGAAAAACCTGTCCCAGGGGGACTTGGCGGATGCCCTGGGCGTGTCACGTCAGTCTGTCAGCAAATGGGAGACGGACACCAGCGTGCCGGAGCTGGACAGACTGGTGAAGCTGGCCGCTCTGTTCGGCGTCATCCTGGATGCGCTGGTGACGGTGGAAAAGCCACCGGCGCCCACCCCCGTGCCCTCACCGCCTCAGCGGATCAGCGGGCAGAGAATCACGGCCATTGTCCTGCTGTGCATAGGCTCTCTGGTGCTGGTGCTGTTATCGGCCATGGGCGGGCCGCTGGAAGGTCTGATTCTGGCCTCCCCGTTTCTGCTCTGCGCCGCCATCTGCTTTCTCGCGAAGAAACGGATTGGGCTGTGGTGCGCCTGAGCTGTCTATTTTGTGGCGGAGTTCTATATCCGCTGGGCCACCGGCCTCACCTGGCAGCTGACGCTGCGGACCTTTGTCTTTACACCTGAGGAGAACTACACACGGCGGCCGTTCTTCAGCTATGCCTTTGATTTTTTGATTCCATTTTGCCGCACCTCCCTCTTCTTTTTGTTCGCGGCCCTGCTGACCGCCACCGTCTGCGGACTGCGGAGGCCGAAGACCTGACTTGACGGGCACCACTTGACGGGTGCCCCAATCGGGTGCCCGTTTTCCTTGACTTTTTCCAGGAAGCTGGTACAATAGAATTATCGTTTACCTTTCTTGAGAATCACGATTGGAGGGGAGTCCCTTGCAGGACGGCTTTGGCCGCACCATCGACTATCTGCGGCTGTCGGTAACGGACCTGTGCAACTACCGCTGCCGCTACTGTATGCCCGAGGAGGGCGTCCCCAAGCGTGCCCACGGGGACATTCTCTCCGTGGAGGAATGCGTGGAGATCGGCGCCGCCGCCGTGGCCTGCGGCGTGGAGAAAATCCGCCTCACCGGCGGGGAGCCGCTGGTCCGCCGCGGCATCCTGGACATCTGCCGGGGGCTGCGTGCCATTCCGGGGCTGAAGGAGCTGTGCCTGACCACCAACGGCAGCCTGCTGCCGCAGTTCGCCGCTCCCCTGCGGGAGACGGGGGTGGACCGGCTGAACATCAGCATCGACACCCTGCGGCCCGACCGCTTCGCGGACATCACCCGTCGGGGAACCCTGAAGGACGCGCTGTCGGGCATCCGGGCGGCGGAGGCCGCCGGTTTTTCCCATTTAAAGCTGAACACGGTGCTCATCGGCGGGTTCAACGACGATGAGATCGCGAATTTTGTCAATCTGACCCGGAAGCATCCCTGGGAGGTGCGGTTCATCGAACTGATGCCCATGGGCCCCTGCGCCGGGTGGGAGCGGGAGTGTTTCCTCTCCAACGAGGCGGTGCTGCGGGCCTGCCCGGAGCTGATTCCCTTGCCCTCTCAGGGCGTGGCCCGGCGGTACCGTCTGCCGGAGGGACTGGGCACCGTGGGATTGATCTCCCCGGTCAGTCATGAGTTCTGCGCCCAGTGCCGCCGTATCCGGGTGACGGCGGACGGAAAGCTGAAAGGCTGCCTCCACAGCCGGGAGGAGTTCTCTATTCGGGGACTTCACGGCGCGGAACTGGAGGACACCATCCGGCGGGCCATTCTGTGTAAGCCCCAGCGGCACCATCTGGACGCTGGCCCCAGCGGCACGCCCCGGAATATGAACCAGATCGGAGGATAACCCCATGTCTGAGCTGACCCACTTTAACGAACAGGGCCGGGCCAAAATGGTGGATGTGACGGACAAGGCCGTCACCAACCGCCGGGCCACCGCCGCCGGGGAGGTTCATATGTCCCCGGAGACCATGGCCCATATCCAGGCTGGCACCCTGAAAAAAGGGGACGTGCTGGCCGTGGCTCAGGTGGCAGGCATCCAGGCCGCCAAGCACAACTGGGAGCTCATTCCCATGTGCCATCCCCTGCCCTTGACGGGCATTGACATCGCCTTTCACCTGTCGGACGATCCCTGCATGGTGGAAATTTCTGCCACCGTCACCTGCACCGGCGTCACCGGCGTGGAGATGGAGGCCCTCACCGCGGTGTCCGTGGCGGCGCTGACCATCTACGACATGTGCAAGGCCGTCCAGAAAGATATGAGCATTACCAACATCCGCCTGCTGGCCAAATCCGGCGGCAAGAGCGGCGACTATACCGCGGAGGCATGACCATGGCAAAGGTAGTTTCTGTTAACATCAGTGAGCGGAAGGGCACGCAGAAACACCCCGTCCCGGAAATTACATTGAAGCTCCGCCATGGGATTGTGGGGGACGCCCATGCCGGAGACTGGCACCGGCAGATCAGCCTTTTGGCGGAGGAGAGCGTGAACACCATGCGGGCCGCCTGCCCCATCCCCCTGGATGCCGGGGTGTTCGCCGAGAACATCAACACGGTGGGTATCGACTTAAAGCGCCTGCCTGTGGGCACCCGTCTCTGCATCGGGGAGACCGAGGTGGAGGTGACCCAGATCGGCAAGGAGTGTCACAGCGACTGCGCCATCAAAAAGGCCGTGGGCAGGTGTGTCATGCCCACAGAGGGCATTTTCGCCGTGGTGATCCGGGAGGGCGTCATCCGTCCCGGCGACGACATTGAGATTTTGGAGGCGAGAGCATGAAGCTCATCCGTACGGAGGAGGCCGTTGGCCACGTTCTGTGCCATGACCTGACCCAGATTATCAAGGACCAGTACAAGGACGCCCGGTTCCGCAAGGGCCATGTGGTGGCCGAGGAGGATATTCCCGTGCTGCTCAGCATGGGCAAGGAGCATCTCTACGTCTGGGAGATGACGCCCGGCATGGTTCACGAAAACGACGCCGCCGAGCGGCTGCTGTCCCTGTGCGGAAGCGCCAACATGGCCCGCAGCGAGGTCAAAGAGGGAAAAATCGAGCTGAAGGCCGCCTGCGACGGCCTGTTCCGGGTGAACTCTGAAAAGCTGATGGCCGTCAACTCCGTGGATGACGTGATGATCGCCACCCGAAAGGGCGGCACCGCCGTCCGAAAGGGCGACAAGCTGGCGGGAATGCGGGTCATCCCCCTGGTAATCGAGGAGGAGAAGCTCCGCGCGGCGGAAACCGCCGCCGGGGACACCCCTCTGCTGGAACTGCTGCCCTACAAGCTGAAAACCGCCGCCATCGTCATCACCGGCAATGAGGTGAAAAAGGGTCTGATTCAGGACACTTTCACCCCCGTGGTGAAAGACAAGCTGGCCGCCTACGGTATCCAGACCATTGCCGAAGTCATGTCCGGTGACGGCACGGACAACGTGGCGGCGGCCATAGAGGAGGTCCGCCGTCAGCAGCCCGACCTGATCGTCTGCACCGGCGGCATGAGCGTGGACCCGGATGACAACACTCCCGGCGGCATCAGGCAGAGCGGCGCCCGCATTGTTACCTACGGTGCCCCGGTGCTGCCCGGTGCCATGTTCCTGCTGGGCTATTACGGCGACGGCACCCCCATCATGGGCCTGCCCGGCTGCGTCATGTACGCCGGGGCCACCATCTTCGACCTGGTGCTGCCCAAAGTTGCCGCCGGGGTTGAGGTCACCAGGGCGGATATCGTCTCCCTGGGCGAGGGTGGATTGTGCCTGGGCTGCAAGCCCTGCCACTGGCCCAGCTGCCCCTTCGGCCGGTAATCTCCGGATGGTTCTCTTCGCGCCTGGCGACAGGCGCGTCCTTTCCCAGATCGTTATTCTTGCTTGAATATCACGTTTTGTGCGCTGATAAATGATTTTAGAAAAGGAGTTTTGTCCTATGAAAAAAGCATTGTCTCTCATTCTCTCACTGACCATGGCTCTTGCCCTGGCCGCCTGCGGCAGCAGCGGCGGCAGCGGCGGCGCCTCCTCTTCCAGCGCCGGCTCCGCTGCCGCCGGCTCTGCCTCGGATTCCAGCGCCCAGGCGGAGCCGGTGGAGATCACGGTGTTCGCCGCCGCCTCCATGACGGAGACCCTGGATCAGATCATTGAGGCCTATCAGTCCGTGGCGCCCAATGTCACCGTCACGCCTACTTACGACTCCTCCGGCACGCTGCTGAAGCAGATCAAGGAGGGCGCCCCCTGCGACCTGTTCATCTCCGCCGGACAGTCCCAGATGAATGCCCTGGACGGCTCCTTGAAGGACAACGCGGACAAGAATCCCGACGGCCTGGACTTCCTTGTGGAGGGCAGCCGGATCAACCTGCTGGAAAACAAGGTAACCCTGGTGGTGCCCGAGGGCAATCCCGCCGGTATTGAGAGTTATGACCAGCTGGCGGAGAAGCTGAAGGAGGGCGGCATCCTGCTGGCCATGGGCAACAGCGACGTGCCCGTGGGGCAGTACACCCTGAAAATCTTCGACTATTACGGTCTGGACGAGGACGCCCTGGCCAACGCCGGCTGTCTGACCTACGGCTCCAACGTGAAGGAGGTCACTACTCACGTCTCCGAAGGCACCGTGGACTGCGGCATCATCTACTGCACTGACGCCTTCTCCGCCGGTTTGACAGTGGTGGACGAGGCCACCCCCGAGATGTGCGGACAGGTCATCTATCCCGCCGCCGTGGTCAGGACCACCGATGACCAGGCCAAGCTGGACGCCGCCCAGGCCTTCCTGGACTATCTGGGCACCGACGACTGCGCCGCTATTTTTGAGAGCGTGGGCTTTTCCATGATGTGATTTTCTGGTAGAATAGGGGCGGACAGATCTGTCCGCCCCTTATTGATCTTATTCGGCATTCCCATTTCCGCCGGACGCGTCTGCGGTGCTTCCCAAAATGACTGGTTTCATTCTCTCTCAGGAGGTGTTTTTCCTTTGGACTGGTACCCACTTTATAACTCCCTGCGGATCGCCGCCATTTCCACAGTGGCTGTGTTTTTTCTGGGGCTGCTGGCCGCCTATTATATTGCCAAGCTTCCCCGGCTGGTGAAGGGCGTGCTGGACGTGGTGCTGACGCTGCCCCTGGTGCTGCCCCCCACGGTGGTGGGCTGGCTGCTGCTGTGCCTGCTGGGCCCCCGGCGGCCCTTGGGGGCCTGGGTATTGGAGACCTTCGGTGTCCGGATGGTCATGACCTGGTGGTCCGCCATTTTCGCCACCGTGGTGGTATCCTTCCCCCTGATGTACCGCACCGCCCGGGGCGCTTTTGAGAGCTTCGACTCTACTCTGGCCGACGCCGGACGAACCCTGGGTCTCTCCAACACCTACATCTTCTGGCGCATCCGGATGCCCTACTGCCGGCAGGGCATTCTGGCCGGCATGGTGCTGGCCTTCGCCCGGGCTCTGGGCGAGTACGGCGCCACCTCCATGGTGGCTGGCTATACCCCCGGCCACACCGCCACCATCTCCACCACCGTCTATCAGCTGTGGCGCACCGGTGACGACGCCGGAGCGCTGAAGTGGGTGCTGGTGAACATGGCCGTCTCCGCCGTGTTCCTGCTGACGGTGAACCTGCTGGAATCCCGGGAGCGGCAGGCCCGGAAGGGAGGCGCGAGATGAGTCTGACCGTGCGCATCTCCAAGCAGCTGGGGGATTTCCGGCTGCAGGCCGACTTCCAGGCGGAAAACGAATCTCTGGCCCTGCTGGGCGCCTCAGGCTGCGGCAAAAGCGTCACCCTGCGGTGTATCGCCGGCATCCTGAAACCTGACGAGGGCCATATTGAGCTGGATGGGCAGGTGCTGTACGACAGCGCCGCCCACATCGACCTGCCCCCCCAGCGGCGGCAGGTGGGCTATCTCTTCCAGCAGTACGCCCTGTTTCCCAACATGACCGTCCGGCAGAACATCGCCGTGGCCGTCCGGGACAAGTCCCGCCGGGAGGCCGTTGTTGCGGAGCAGCTCCGCCGGTTCCATCTGGAGGACGTGGCCAATCAGCGGCCCCGGCAGCTCTCCGGCGGTCAGCAGCAGCGGACAGCCCTGGCCCGTATTCTGGCCTCCCGCCCGAAAGCCATTTTGCTGGACGAGCCCTTCTCCGCTCTGGACAGCTATCTGAAATACCAGCTGGAGCTGGAGCTGCAGGACACCCTCGCCCAGTTCCCCGGCATCGTTCTCTGGGTCACTCACGACCGGGGCGAGGCCTGGCGCAGCTGCCGCCGGGTCTGCGTCATGAACCACGGCGTCACCGAGCCGGTGATGACCATGGAGGAGCTGTTCCGGCACCCCGGCACCCAGTCCGCCGCCCGGCTCTCCGGCTGCAAGAACTATGTTTCCGCGGAGCCCATGGAAAACGCGGTCCGCGTCCCCGACTGGGGCGGCGTCACACTGCGCTGCGCCGGGCGGGTGCCCCATGACGTCACCACCCTGGGCATCCGCTCCCACCACGTCCATCCGGCGGCGGATGGAGACGAAAACCGGATTTCCTGTACCGTGAACCGGGCCATTGACGACGTATTCGGCGCCATTGTGCTGCTGCGGCCGGAGGGCGCGGCGGATTCCGCGCCCCTGCTGCGGATGGAGCTGTCCAAGGAGGACTGGGCCGCCCAGCCGGACAAAACTCAGATCACCGTGTCTGTGGCGCCGGAGAATATTCTGCTCTTGAAATAATAAGGAGGAACCGACTATGTACAAAGCCGCCGTTATCACCGTCAGCGACCGCAGCTTTCGGGGCGAGCGCCCCGACGAGGGCGGCCCGTTGGTGGCCCAGCTGCTGCAAAACGCCGGGTATGACGTGGCCGAGACAGCCATTGTTCCCGACGAGCAGGCCCTGATTGAGGACCTTCTCCGCCGGATGGCGGACAGCGGCAGCTTTCAGCTGATCGTCACCACCGGCGGCACCGGCTTCGCCCCCCGGGACGTGACGCCGGAGGCCACCCTGGCCGTCTGCGACCGGCTGACCCCCGGCATCCCGGAGGCCATGCGATATGCCTCCCTGCAGATCACCAACCGGGCTATGCTGTCCCGTGCCCAGGCGGGCATCCGCAAGAGCACCCTCATCATCAATCTGCCCGGCTCCCCCAAGGCTGCCCGGGAGAATCTGGAGGCCGTCCTGCCTGCCCTGTCCCACGGATTGGAGATCCTTTCCGGCCGTCCCGCCGACTGCGCCAAACTTGTTGACTGATTGAGGTGTTTTCCATGAACCAGCTTGTATCCCCCGAGACCTTTCCCATGAAGATCATTGCCCGCATCCGCAGCGATTTTCCCGAGAAGTTCGGCATCCCCCGGCAGAGCGGTCTGGTGGAATCTCTGCGGGCGGACATCGTCTTTGAGCCCGCCTACCGGAATCCTGACGCGGTGCGGGGTCTGGAGGGCTTCTCCCACCTGTGGCTGATCTGGGAGTTCTCCCAGGCGGTGCGGTCCGACTGGTCTCCTACTGTGCGGCCGCCCCGGCTGGGGGGCAATGCCCGGATGGGGGTTTTTGCCACCCGCTCCCCCTTCCGGCCCAACCCCATTGGCCTGTCCTCCGTGCGTCTGGAGGGCGTGGAGCTGACGGCAGACCGGGGTCCGGTGCTCCATGTCTCCGGCGCCGACCTGCTGGACGGCACGCCCATCTTCGACATCAAGCCCTATCTCCCCTACGCCGACAGCCATCCCGATGCCCTGGGCGGCTGGACCGGAGGGGACCGGGACGCCCTGTTGACAGTGCGGTGCCCGGAAGAATTGCTGTCTCCGGTAGCCCCGGAGAAGCGTACGGCACTGCTGGGGGTACTGGCCAACGATCCCCGGCCCCACTATCAGGCGGACCCGGACCGGATCTACGGCCTGCGGTTCGCCGGATGCAACGTCCGGTTCACCGTGGCGGACAAGGTCCTGACAGTGGTGGAGGTCACACCGGAGAGCTGAGTTTACCTGGATTTTACCCCATCTTTACTCTGTCCCGGTTTCACGGCCGCTCCCCTTTTGCTACACTGATATCGTGGATGTTATTCCGCGGCAAGGGGGAGATTTTCCATCATGGCGTTTTGGGAAAAGCGGGCGTTCCGGTGGATTCTGGCCGCCGGGCTGCTGGCACTGGATATAGGCCTGAGCGCCCTTGCCGGGCTGCTTTATCATGGCGTCTATGCCAACTGGGCCTGTTCCATTCCGCTGCTTTTCGCGATAGGCATTGCCCTGCCCTTGGGCAAAGAAAAGGATACCCCGACCCACGTCTCCCCCAGGGTGTGCCTGGCGGTTATTGCCGTTGCGTCCGCCTTGGCGGTGGCTCTGTTCGCCCTGTTTCACCCCGCCTATACGCCGGAAGCTGCCTGCTCTCTGCTGGAGGCCCACGGCTGGAGGGACGCGCGCCTCAATCCGGCCTATTCCACCATGACCATCACCGGGAACCAAAATTTCTTTGTCCGGGCGGGCTATGTATTGGAGGCCACCCGGAGTGGTGAGTCCCTCCGGATCTTCGTAAACCCGGAAAATGGGGAATTCTACATTTTGAACGACTGAACCGACTCAAAGCCCATAGACATCCGGCCTCCCGGATGTCTCTTTCTTTTTCCGGGAATTGTGGTAAAATTTTTATAAAACAGGAGAACCTTTTCCGCCCGATTGCGACTATACAGGTGAAACAGACTTTTTTGAGGGGAGAGAGGCCTTATGGAGGACTGCCGGATCGTGGAGCTGTACTGGCAGCGGAATCACAGTGCCATTGCGGAGACCAGCGCCAAATACGGCGCCTACTGCACCGCCATTGCCAAGAACATCCTGCCCGACGACCGGGACGCGGAGGAGTGCGTCAACGACACCTGGCTGGGGGCCTGGAACGCCATGCCCGTCCAGCGCCCCACCCTGTTGGGTGCGTTTCTGGGGAAAATCACCCGGAACCTGGCCTTTTCTGTCTACCGGGCGGGTCACGCGGAAAAACGGGGCGGCGGCACCCTGCCTCTGGTGCTGGAGGAACTGACGGACTGCGTCCCCTCCGCCCCCAGCGCCGCCCAGGCGGCGGAGGACGCGGAGCTGGAGCGGACAATCAACCGTTTTCTCCACATGCTGCCCGAGCGGGACTGCAATATCTTCCTGCGCCGGTACTGGTACGCGGAGCCTCTGGCGGAGATCGCCGTCCGGTACGGTCTGAAGCTGAACACGGTGAAAACCAGCCTGCACCGCACCCGGCATAAGCTGAAGGAGTATTTGGAAAAGGAGGGAATTGCCCTATGAGTAAGCAGGAACGGCTGTTTCAGGCCATCGGCGAGGCAGACTCGGAGCTGGTGGCCCGCAGTGATCAGGCTCCCGCTGTCAAATCGTCCCCTTGGCTGCGCTGGGCCAAGACCGCCGCGGCCTGTCTGGCGGTACTGCTGGCAGCCGCCGCGCTTCTCCAAAACCTGCCCTACGGCAGTTCCTCCAGCAGCACCAGCGCCGCCGGAATGTCCCCGCCCTCGGCCGCCTCGTCCGCCGGCGGAACGGAGGTCACCCTGCCCTCCTCCGACGTGGGAGAATTCCATCTGGTTCGGCTGAGTCAGGAGAACGAAGCCCAGCAGATCCCAGAGTTTATGATTTATGTCAACCAAGAGATGTACACGGTCTCTGAGGAAAGCGGCATCTTTACCATCGCCCCGGAGCTGGCCCCGTCGGAGGACCTGCCCCCCTGCCGGATGACCATCGCTCACCGGGCGGACGTCTCCCCCGCCCAGGCGGCGGAGAACGAGGCATCGGAGCTGGCCCAGACCTATGATACCGTGTCGGATTTCAAGCCGGATCTTGGGGGAAACAGCCTGTATCTCTCCGCCTCCGACGGCACCGCCTGGGACAGCGCCCAAACGGAGGTATGGCTGGTGGATGACCGGCAGGGCGGCACCTTTGTTCTGACCTCCGCCTACTTCACAGAGGCCACAGAGGGCCACGGCATGCGGTTCCGGGACATGATCGCCACCTTCCAGGTGGTGACGGAGGCCATCCCCGACTGGCTGATTGAGCTGCGTGACACGGCGGAGACCGTCAGCCGGGCCGTCTTTGCCGGCGACCTCTCCCATGCAGCGGAGCTGCTGGCGGAGGGTGCCCAGGTGGCGGACCTCGGACGGGATGTGCTGGCGGATGTCAGCGTCTCCTCCATCGACTGCACCGTGGATAACCCCCAGGCGCCGGAGACGGCGGTGGTCTCCGTCCGGTTCGGCTTCCTGGAGGACAGCTATGACTGCCTCACGTTGGAGCTGATCCGGCAGGAGGGCCGCTGGCTGGTCACCTGGGGCGGCCTTGAAAAATAGACCGTGTTTTTTCCTTGTTAAAATTTTGAAAATCCTCTTGACAGGCGGAAAATTTCCGTGGTAGGATGTTCCCAACAAAGGGGAGTAGTCGGCGCGGCACCCCGCCGCGCGGCAAAGTCAACAAGCATGCGCACGGCGTTGGATCGTGCCCTGGCTTTGCATGAAACGACCAGACCTGCGTTCCGAAGATAACCGGGACGCAGGTCTTTTTTCGTGCGGCTCCCCTCTATCAAGAGGAAAGGGTGTTTTTATGGAATTTCTCTACGAAGGGCTGCTGTCCATCACATGGCAGCAGGCGTTGATGTACTGCGTGGGCGGCCTCTTGATCTGGCTGGCCATCGAAAAGGGCTATGAGCCCGCCCTGCTGCTGCCCATGGGCTTCGGCGCTATTTTGGTGAACCTGCCCGCCTCCGGTGTGCTGAACCAGATCACTGAGGGGATTGGGGAAACCCAGGGCATCATCCAGTGGCTGTTTGAAGTCGGCATTGAGGCCTCGGAGGCCTTCCCCCTGCTGCTCTTCATCGGCATCGGCGCCATGATTGATTTCGGTCCCCTGCTGGCCAACCCCAAGCTGTTTCTCTTCGGTGCGGCAGCCCAGGTGGGCATCTTCCTGACCATCATCGCGGCGGCCATGCTGGGCTTCAACATCCAGGACGCCGCCTCCATCGGCATCATCGGCGCTGCCGACGGCCCCACCAGTATTCTGGTGTCACAGGTGCTGCACTCCAACTACATCGGTGCCATTGCCGTGGCGGCCTATAGCTATATGGCCCTGGTACCCATCATCCAGCCCATGGCCATCAAGCTGGTCACCACGAAAAGGGAGCGGGGCATCAAGATGCACTACAACGCCGGGCAGGTCAGCCGCCGGACCCGCATCCTCTTCCCCATCATCGTGACCATCGTCTCCGGTCTGGTGGCTCCCTCCTCCGTGTCCCTGGTGGGCTTTTTGATGTTCGGCAACCTGATCCGGGAGTGCGGCGTGCTGGACAGTCTGTCCCAGACCGCCCAGCATGAGCTGGCCAACCTGATTACCCTGCTGCTGGGCATCACCATCTCCTTCTCCATGCGGGCGGATCAGTTCGTCACGCCCCAAACCCTGATGATCATGGGCCTGGGCCTGGTGGCCTTCGTGCTGGACACCATCGGCGGCGTGCTGTTCGCCAAGGTACTGAACCTGTTCTGCCGGGAGAAGGTCAATCCCATGATCGGCGCGGCCGGTATCTCCGCTTTCCCCATGTCCGCCCGGGTGGTGGAAAAGCTGGGGCTGGAGGTTGACCGCACCAACCACCTGCTGATGCACGCCGTGGGCGCCAACGTCTCGGGACAGATCGCCTCCGTGGTGGCAGGCGGCGTCATCCTGGGCTTCTTTATGTGAGAAAGGGGACATGAAACTATGAACGAGACTTTATCCGCCGCCTTCTCTCTGCTGGGGCAGGGCATGGCCGGCATCTTCACCGTACTGATTATCATCTCTCTGGTGGTGGCCCTGCTGGGCCGTGTGGACAACCGGAAAAAGAAATAATCGCCATGGGCGCCTGTACTGGGCGCTTATGGAACCGCGCTTGATTCTCAAAGGCAGCAGCCCCCGGGTCACTCCGGAGGCTGCTTGTTTTTCATTTGAATTTGGCCGGCGGTTCCTGTTTTCCCGCCCTCCTGATACCGGTAAAAACGATGTGGGGAAAGGATCTCCTCGTGCCGGAACAGGCGGGCATCCGTCAGGGTGCCTGTCCGCTCTCCGACGCGGCTGCTTCCGCGGCCGCCTTGGTCGCCGCCTCCTCGGCGGTAGTCGTGTCCCAGGGGGCCTCCAGCTTCCTCAGACACCGCTGATACTCCTCTGTCCCCTGTTGGTAGGGCGTGGGGCGGTAATCGTTTTTGTTCGTCACGCTGCTGACGCAGCACGGCACATATTTCATCTCCCAGGAGACGCCGGACTCCTCCACCCGGACCACCACCTGAGCAATCACCGTATCCTTGTCTCCCGGATTTCGGTTGCCGCCGAAGCAGAAATTGCCGATGCTGTACAGGATCACACTTCCCTGGTAGTTTTCCACCGGCTGCAGCACGTGGGGATGGGTCCCCACCACGACGTCCGCGCCGCCGCTGACAGCCGCATGGGCAAGATAGGTCTGCCGCTTGGTGGGCACATAGATTTTTTCCGCGCCCGCGTGCATACAGGCAATGACAATGTCCGCGCCTTCCTCCCGCAGGCGGGCCGTACCCTGTTTCATCTGGTCCGTCGAGCCGTTGAATTTCAGTACATAAATGCCCACCCGCAGCGTGGTGCCGTCCTCATGCCGCAGGTCCAGGCATACGCCCTGATCCTCCCGGATTCCGGTGATCTGTTCGCTCTCCAGCGCCGCCGCGGTATCTTCCACGCCGGCCTTTCCAAAGTCATTGGTGTGGTTATTGCCCATGGACACGCAATCCACGCCGCCAAGGGATAGGGACCGCGCATACCTGGTCTGTCCGCAGAACGCATACTCCGACTCGGATTCCAGCCTCCTGTCGGAAAAGCTGCACTCCAAATTCGCAAGGGTCAGATCATCCGCCGTCAGGATCTCCTCCACATGGGAAAACGGATATTCCAGATCATCCCCCACCACGCTCTCAAAGTGGTTCGTATAATGGCTGGATGACAGGGTGCAGTCCCCCAGCAGGGAGATCACAAAGCGCCCCTCCCCCGCCGGTTCCTCCGGGAGCTCCGCCGAAGCCGCAGTGGCATTGGCCTCTGTCTCCTGCTCCGGCTCGTTCGGTTCCGCGTTCTCCCCTCCATGTTCAGAGGACGGGGCGGCAGGTGTCTCCGCCGGCACCTGCCGGTCAGGGGCGGATGGCTTCAGAAAGACCACCCCGGCGGTCAGCAGCACCGCCGCCGCAAGCACAGCGGCCAAAATCGCCAGCGGATTCCGCTTCCGCCTCAGCTCACGCTTTCCTCTCACAGCCATTCCCCCTTTCCTTCGCCATTCTACCACAGTTTTTCTCTGTATACCAGACCGGGATGGCACCGCCGTGAAGCCGTACAACAGAATGGAAACGGGGACTCCTCCGGAAGCAGCCCGGCAGGAGTCCCCTCTTGATTTTCCATGTTCGGTTTTCCCGGATTCCGCGGATCAGTTCGCCGGCTGCCTGCCGTGATCCTCCGCCACCTCACCGGAGGTGTAGGCGTTCAGCAGCTCCCGCAGGTCGTCGATGCGCTCCTGGAGATGGTGGCCCATGTCCGTCTCCGCCACCTTCATCCGGGAATCCATGCGCTCAAAGACCGTGGTGGTGGAGTCGATGTCCCAGTTGTTCTCAATGGCGTTCTTCCGGCCCGCAAAGGGTTGGTGGGCGGCGATCCGCATACATCTGGAGTTGTAGATCAGCGTATAGCCCGCGATGCCGGAGGTGGGCTGATAGGCCTTGCAGAAGCCGCCGTCGATGACGATCAGCTTGCCGCTGCCCTTGATGGGGGACTCGCCCTTCTTGGCCTTTACCGGCACATGGCCGTTGATAATATGGCAGTGAGGCCCCTTCAGCTGGAACTCCCGCAGCAGCGCATCGCACACCACCGGATCGTTGTAAAGAGTATAGTAGGCGTTCTTCGGCTCCGTCCAGGCGGACTCGTCCCTGATCAGCCGCCGCTCGAAGGTGGTCATCCGGTCACGGCCGAAGATGGGACTGTTGCGTCCGGCCCACAGCCACCACAGAAAGTCCATGCTGTCCTGCCGCTCCGGGGAGCCGGGTTCCTGGTAATAGGCCTTCCGGGCGGCGGTGTCGGCGTAGTCCAGAAACTCCCGGCCTTTCCTGGCCTTCCCGCCGATGGTGAAGGTCATCAGCTCGCCCTCACCGGTAAGGGGAATACAGCCGTGGAACAGGAGATTGCCGTTGTAGACCTTGTAGAGGCTCCCCTTGGAATACAGGAAGCGAATGTGCCGCTGGAGCTTTTCGCTGAGCCGGAAGGAGGTGGTGAGCTGGTTGATTACCGCGTCCTCCTCCGCCGTCAGGGCGTAGGGGGCCGATGGGTCCACCGTGGGGAAATCGCAGTCCTCCAAGGGATAGGTGACGCCGCCGATGGTGATGCACCGGTTGTCGTAATTAATCTTATCCAGCAGCAGCCGGTCCTCCATGCCGTACTCCGGATGGCGCAGGATCTTCTGTCCCTCCAGCTTAAAGAGGATGACGGTGATGGCCTTGTGCATCCGGGCGGAGAGCAGCTTGTCCTTTTCCGTGTAAGAGGACGCGTCGTCTCCCGTGAGCTTGACGGCGAAGCGTCCCACCTCACAGTCCCGGTAGACCTCGTTGGCAAAGACGGACAGGGGGCGCAGGGAGATACCATAGCCGGTCTCCACCACCTCCAGATTGTTGTAATGGATGGAGTTGGCCAGCACAGTGGCCACCAGCGTCCGGGAGCCGGAGGCGGCGCCCATCCAGAGAATGTCGTGGTTGCCCCACTGGACATCCACGCTGTGGTAGTTCAGCAGGGAGTCCATGATGATATCCGCCCGGGGACCGCGGTCAAAAATATCCCCCACAATGTGCAGGTGATCCACCGCCATGCGCTTGATCAGGCCACACACCGCCTCAATGAAGCCGGGGGCCTGGTCTGTGTCAATAATGGCGCTGATGATGTTCTCAAAGTAGTCCCGCTTGGCGGTCTCCTCCCGGTGGGTGTGGAGCAGCTCCTCAATGATGTAGCTGTAATCCCTGGGCAGGGCCTTGCGCACCTTGGAGCGGGAATATTTGGAGGTGACCAGCCGGCAGATCTCCACCAGCCGGTGGAGGGTGATCCGGTACCACTCCTGCAGATTTTCCGTCTCCCGGCGCACCAGCTCCAGCTTCTCCCTGGGATAGTAGATCAGTGTGGCCAGCTGGCTCCGCTCCGCCTGGGTCAGGCTGGTGATGAACAGCTCGTCCACCTTCTCCTTCACCACGCCGGAGCAGGAGTTGAGGATGTGCAGGAAGGCCTCGTACTCCCCGTGGATATCGGAGATAAAGTGCTCCGTCCCCTTTGGCAGGTTTAAAATCGCCTGCAGGTTGATCATCTCCGCGCTGGCGGCCTGGACGGTGGGGTATTGGCGTGCCAGCATGTTCAAATAGCGTAACTCTTCCTCGGAATAAGCCGTTTGTGTTGCCATGGACAACCACGCTCCTCATCACCATGGTATGGTCATTATCACATATTTTCCAGGAAAATACAATCTGCAATTGTGTAAAATAAACGGCTGCGCCATTGTTTTCCTTTTAAGGATCATGTAATAGGGGCGAATTTTAGAATCATACCAACAGGAAGAACCAACGCGGGCATCTATTCGATGCCCGTGCCGGTTTCCTTTTGAACGTACCGTTCCTTTATATAAATTATGGGCGTGCGATAAGACCGTAGAGCATGGTGTGGAGGGTCTGCCGGCACAGCCGGTCATATTCCGCTCCCCGGTTTTCCCGTTCTGTGTTCTTCAGGCAGACGCTGACGAAATCCTCAAACATTCGGAGCAGCCAAAGGGCGTCCCGGATGCTCGTCCCCCCCTCCAGCGTCTCCTTTTCCAGGATGGCCGTGAGCACGCGCTCGTTCAGCGCGTCAAAGGGGGCGCGGCAGGCGGAAATCCGGCCGCTGAGATGGGGCGGCCGGTTCACCACTGTGTCACAGAAAATACTCTGATGCAGGGGGTTTTCCCGAAAAAAGGCAAGCCGGGTCTCGAAATACTGATCCGGAGTGACTGTCTCCGCCTCAATATGCGCGGAGAGGAACGCTGTCAGCTCCTGAAAGCACTTTTCCACGCAGGCCATGTACAGCGCGTCCTTGTCGGCGTAGTAATGATACAGCAACCCCTTGGAGATATGCCCGCGGGCGCAGATCGTGTTGACCGACGCTCCCAGATAACCCTGCTGGCCGAATTCAGCAAACGCGGAGGCCAGAATGATCTCCCGGCTTCTTCTGTTTTTTTCTTCCTGCTTCATCGTTCTCCCCCCTTCCACGGAAAAAGTATATCAGATGGCTGTCCGTAAGTCCACAAAAATATTGACTGCCTGGTCTGTTTATGCTACTATAAAACAAACCTGATGGTCTATTTTATAGGGTGCCGCGCCATAAAGAAAACCCATCACTGCGCTGATGGCCGCGCCGCTGCTCACCGCGCCCGCATCGGCCGCCGGAACAGGCGGTTCACCAGAGATTTTCCCCGCGCTGGTCATGCAGGATGGACGCCGATATCTCTATCACTCTGCGGCCGACACCGCCGATCAGATCGACCCGTGCCGGGTTTCCGGTGCAGCCGGAACGCTGGTAGAGCATCGGGAGGAAGCGGGAAACATCTGGACCGATCCCCAATTGTAGGCAGAGTGCCCAGGGGCGACACCGTGGCGGAGAAAAAACTGCAGTTTTTCTGGGACGACCCGGATGTGTAGATCCTGCGCACCGTGATTCGCAAAGGCATCGGTCTCAGCTGATCGCCCCACACTGTTTCCACAAACCGGCGGCTGAAAAGGCCGCTCTGCCCATTTAAAAGAAAGGAGAAACCGGAGGAACATTTTCCTATCCGGTGCATTAGACAATATGCAGAACAATCCTTCCTCATCCAGAGAATCCCTGCTCGCGGAGGCATAGCCCTCCAGGGCGATTGTCAGTCTGGCCATTCCCGCCACTCTGGCCCTGCTGGCCAAGGCGGTTTACAACATTGTGGACACGGCCTATATCGGAATGCTCAACGACGACAACGCCCTTGCCGCCGTGGGCGTCACCCTGCCCCTTCTGCTGATTATGGTTTCCATCGAAAATATCTTCGCGGCAGGCGCGTCAGTGCTGGCCGGCCGTCAGCTGGGGGCCGGAGATCGGGAGAAGGCAGGGCAGACCGTCACCACAATCATCGGCTTTTCCATTTTTGTAGGCGTTGCCCTGTGCGTTTCAGGCATTCTTTTCATAGAGCCTTTGCTCAAATCCTTCGGTGCTTCAGACGCCGTTCTGCCTCAGGCAAATGCATTGGCGCTTTTGAGGTGACGAATCGCCGGGAGATTCCGGAGGCCGACATTATCCTGGAAACAAGAAAAGGCGTAGCTGTCAGCTAACGGGGTGATTCCATGCCACGCAAGAAGAAACCCCACGACTACGGCACCGGGATACCCTATCACGAGGTAGAGGCCCTGGCCCGTGTCCTACTCCCTGAGATACAGGCGTTTTTCGAGAGCAAGGAGGGGCAGCAGGAGTTTACCGAGTGGAAAGCAAAGCAGCAGGCTAAACAACGATAAGGTACAATAAGTTGCGCAAATTGAATAGAGGATAAAAATAGACATGGTTTGCAGACCTTTGGTAGAATGAAGTTGCGACACACCATTCTGAAAGGAGTCTGTAAACCATGTCCGAGA